>Ga0209414_1000168_pt1 | contig 29802 bp, 39 predicted proteins | sample LakVidmifraction_4_FD_181154 | JGI IMG/M metagenome (GOLD analysis project Ga0209414, IMG submission 181154) | Hypersaline microbial communities from Lake Vida, Antarctica - Brine Hole Two &gt;0.2 micron (SPAdes) (version 2) | ecosystem: Environmental > Aquatic > Non-marine Saline and Alkaline >...
GAAACATATTCAGAACGCTTAAAAGATTTGTGGTTGGTTTTGTGCGCATTACTATTTCTTTTGGCAGAAGGAACTATTGAGGACATTATTTATGACACTGAAGGCGGGCCACGAGTGGCGTTAGCTCTTGTCGTTGCAATCATATCTGTTAGAGCTACTAGAACTTCAGGTGAACCACTAAAGTATGAGAAGTAGTTTCTTATATTTCAATCACAAACCAAGGAGAACATCATGAATCTTACTCAGCAAGCAATCTTTGTCAATCAAGACGAAATCCTTTCTTCGCAGGGTGTGACTCGACTTGCAGTCTTCAATGAAAACGGAACTCCGAGGGAACTCGGAACAGCTGGCCAAGCTGAAGCACAGGCCGACAGTGTAGCAGTCACAGTCGAAGCTCTTGTTATCGACTTCAACGCACTTCTTGCTGCACTTCGAGATTCGGGCGCTTTGGCTTCCTGACAAAAGCCTACTCAATCTATCTAGAAAGGAGTTGAGACCATGGCTTCCACTAGAAAAGATACCCCCGAACCAAAGAAAACTAGGCGACCACCGGCAACAACTCCTGAGGCTAGAGAAAACCAAATGGTCTTGCTTGCCTATGATCTTGCGGAGGAGCAGATGCGTAATGGGTCTGCTTCTTCCCAAGTCATGACTCAGTTCTTAAAAGCAGGAAGCAATAGAGAGTATCTTGAGCGACACAAACTTAAGATAGAAACAGAATTGTTGGTGTCAAAGAAAGAAGCCATGGAGTCCGCAGTCAAGATTGAAGAACTTTATGGTCAAGCTCTGGATGCGATGCGCTCTTACAAAGGCCAAGATCCTATCGAAGACGAGTTCGATGATTAGAACATATTCAGAACTCAGTCGTTTAGACGATTTCGAAGATCGATATGAATACTTATCTCTTCGAGGTGTTGTTGGGGAATCCATATTTGGTTTTGATCGATACATAAATCAAGCTTTTTATAGATCTTCTCAATGGAAGCATATTCGAAATCACGTGATCACTAGAGACAATGGTTGTGATTTAGGAATCGATGGTTATGATATTCATGCAAGACTTGTGATTCATCATATGAACCCTATGACCTCAAACGATATCATCCAAGACGACGAAGACATTCTCGACCCAGAGTTCCTGATAACCACAACGCATCAAACACATAATGCCATTCACTATGGTGACCGATCTTTACTTCCTCGACTACATGTAGATCGACGGTATGGTGACACAAAACTTTGGTAAGCGAAAGGATATTTCATGGGTTACACAAAAGATAGAACACTAGAAGAGTACCTCTTCGAAGAACTAGAATTCAAAATTCATATTTTGGATAAACACTTTAGCCCTCTTGCCGATCGGGACCTAAAGTTTGTAGTCATTCATCATATGACAATTATTGGAATTGGCGATGGTTCAGCTAATGACGCCTGCTATAGGGTTTGGCTCAAAAGAAAAGCAAGTGCGCATTATTGTGTGGACGGCGAATACATCTTGCAAACAGTGTGGGACAAAGACTTTGCATGGGCAACTGGATCTAACTATGGCAACCTATATGGAATTAGTATTGAGAATGCGAACAAGACCGCTTCTCCATTGTGGGAGATTGACATAGACACCTGGATGACAAGTGCAAAACTTTCTGCATACATACACAAAGCAAAGAATCTTGGTCGACCGACATCCGTAGGATTTGGGTTGAGTGGAACTTTGCGAACACACCAATCCTTCTATGCAACTGCTTGTCCAGGACCATTCTTCAAATCTATTTGGACCATGTTTGTCATCGAGACCCAGAGAATCTATGATGAAATTACAGGTGTGGTTCCTCCTGTGATTGAGCCACCAGTTGAAACTGCAAACACGCATGTGGTTGAGGGTGGTGACACTCTTTGGGCGATTTCAAACAAATACAACGTTAGTGTCGAAGAACTTGCTGTGTGGAACAAGCTACAAAAACCATACATTCTTTCAATCGGAACTAGTTTGTCGGTTTCAACTCCAAAAACACACGTTGTTGTCGGAGGAGACACACTTTGGGCAATTTCTAAAAAGTATGAGGTAACAGTCGACGATCTAGCAAAGTGGAACAGTTTACCCTCTCCATACATTCTTCCCATCGGGCTTGTTCTTTCACTAGAAACAATAAAGACAAGTCCAGATCCGGTTGATCCAAATCCCCCAGATTTATCGCCAAAATGGGACCATTCTGAAAACTGGATCATTGGGCGCTCTGGCCCAGATGTCACATACCTTGGCGAACGTGTTGTACTTTGGTCTGAGTATGAGGGTCTTGAGAACCCATACTTCGTTGGTCCTGGCGAGAACTTTGGTCTAGCTGATGTTAGGGGAACTCAGAAGCTTCAGATCAAATGGGGCTATGGGAAGAAACCCGAAGATCTTGAACGAGGAGGAAATTCAGATGGTTATGCTGGCCCATCCACCTTTGATAAGCTCAAATCAGACCCACCTAAGAAGGAACTCGTGACCAAAGTATCTGGATTACATTGGAACATTGCAGGCTCAGACACAAAGAACGGATACAAGGCAGAAAACGGCACAAGAGGTCCTGCGGTTGGCCGATACGCAAAAGAGATCGGGTTTGAGGTCTTTGTCACCTGCGAGGCAAGTCAATCCAACCTTCGAGCAGGAATGAACACTGTTCTAAAAAAGTATAATCCCTGGATGAAACGTGCTAAAGGAATTTGGTATGACAAAAGTAAAGTCACAAGTACCTCAGCTAGAAAAGCGTACTCCGACAACACCTTTGCGTATCTAAGTACACTAAAATGGGGCGCGGGCTTCTTTGGTGTCAAGGACGGAAAGAAATTCTCTATTCTTGAATTGCACACAGATTATAGAAAACCGGCAAAACAGTCTAGACAAGTTCAATCCATCTTTAGAAAGTTCATCAAAGACAGTGACAAAATGGGAGTTCCAAGAGAGAACGTCGTCGTCGCAGGAGACTTCAATTGGGATGGATCTTCTGGAGACAACCCATTTAAGGCACTCGCAGATTGGAGTTTCGTTGAAAAGGGAGATACCAGACAGGCTACCTTCCTAACCGGAAAACATTTAGATGGTATTCTTGGAGACAGAGATTCGGACATAACAGTAACTAGGCCGAATCGAGCAAACTCAAAAGGCGTTCGTCTTTCTGACCACTACCCTCTTAAATTCATCATTACCCTTAAATGAAGACAGGAGTATCTTATGCCAGGCGTAAGCGATAGCATACTATCAAGCACGAAGAAGGCGTTGGGTTTGGATGACACATACGAAGCCTTCGACCTTGATGTAATCATGCATACGAACTCCATACTCGCAAGACTAATCCAACTTGGGGTTGGTCCAGAAGCCGGGTTTATGATTGAGGGCAAGACTGAAGAGTGGGCAGAGTTCTTAGGAGAGGACACGAATCTGAACCCCGCAAAAACTTATGTCTTTTTGCGAGTTAGACTTCTATTTGATCCTCCGACAACTTCGTTCTTAATTGATGCTTATCAGAAGCAGATTGTAGAACTTGAATGGTTGCTAAACGTCTATCGAGAAAATCAACTAACTACAACATAGGAAGGAGTAGATATGAGTTACGAAAAGGTAGACAAGTTTCTAGCCCACTATGGCGTCCTAGGTATGAAGTGGGGAGTTCGGAAAGATGCAGGTGCCCATCTTCCATTTGCCACAGAAAGAAAGATCGATCGTCTGGACACCAAGTATGATCGTGCAGCTGGAAAATTTTCCACATATAGCAAGATCATTAGTGGTGGAGTTAAAAACTCTAAGTCTGATGTTCGCAAGTTAAAAAAAACCCCTAAATACAAAGGTAAAAACATAAAGAAAGACGTCAAACTCAAAAAGCAATACGACGAAGACGTTGCTCAGATAATTTTAAAGCATGTTAAAGAGAGTTCTGAAGATTTTGGAACTAATGCTTCGGGCACACAGCATTATGAAGTGAAAACATTCAAGTCTGGTGGGGAGTGGCTATATAACGCTAGAAAAACAGAGATCGAACACGCTGACATCTCTGACGTTTATATTAGACCCACTAGAGACTCAGAAGACTTTATTGTAGATCTGATTGAAATCTCAGAATCTTTAGAAGTTACCTCTGATGCAAACTTAGCCCACTATGGCGTCCTAGGTATGAAGTGGGGTGTTCGAAAGCCGGAGGGAGCACCTCCTGGCCCAGCTTCTTCGGTAGTTAAAAAACAGTCCCGCAAGGGTATCAAGACTACCGGCGGAGAACGTAATCCAGCATCAGAAGATGCAGTCAAGTCCGCCCTGTCCAAACAGATCGCAAAAAAGAGCGGGACACACTCACTAAGTAATCAGGACTTACAACAGCTTGTGAATAGAATGAATCTCGAGCAGAATTATTCTCGTCTACAAGATGGCGATCCAAATCACAATCGAGCAGGTAAATTCATCAAAGCCCTCCTTGGCGGAAAGCCAGACAAGGGGTCCAAAATGCATAATATTGATTCGGCAGCTGCATCTAGTTTCAAAGAAGCTATGGCTGAAAAGAAGCGAGCTGCCTAAAAACTAGAGGGGAGGGTTGGCAATGGCATTATCAAACACAGCAGTGCCCATATATTATGGACAGTTTAGATCTGCCGTAATACGTGGCGATATTCCTGTAAACAGAGAAGTTGCTATGGAAATGAATCGCATCGACGATCTCATTGCCAACTCAAACATGTACTACGATGACCAAGCAGTAGAGGGTTTTGTTCTATACTGTGAAAAAGAATTAACCTTAACAGATGGTAGTGACCTGCATCTTCTAGATTCTTTCAAGCTGTGGTCAGAGCAGATATTTGGATGGTACTTTTTTGTTGATCGTAGTGTGTACGAACCGTTTGAAGATGGACACGGTGGTCATTACGTAACAAAAACGATCAAGAAACGCTTAACTACCAAACAATATTTGATTGTCGCTCGTGGCTCTGCAAAATCTATGTATGCTTCTTGCATTCAAAACTACTTTCTAAATGTGGACACTGCGACTACACACCAGATAACAACGGCTCCAACAATGAAACAAGCAGATGAGGTTATGTCTCCTGCTAGAACTGCTCTCACTAGAGCTCGTGGGCCATTATTTAAGTTTCTTACAGAAGGCTCTCTCCAAAATACTACGGGCTCAAAAGCTCTTCGCGTTAAACTAGCTGCAACAAAAAAGGGAATAGAGAACTTCCTTACTGGGTCACTTCTTGAAGTTCGACCAATGTCAATTGTTAAACTACAGGGACTCCGTCCTAAAATCTCGACAATCGACGAATGGTTATCTGGGGATGTCCGTGAGGACGTTGTGGCTGCTGTTGAACAAGGTGCCTCCAAATTAGATGACTATTTGATTGTGGCAATAAGTTCTGAGGGTACTGTTCGAAACGGCATTGGCGATACCATGAAGATGGAGCTTGCCGATATTCTAAAAAATGAATACCTTGCCCCTCACGTTTCTATCTGGCATTACAAACTCGACGATCTCGAGGAAGTCAACGATCCATCCACGTGGCTTAAAGCTAACCCAAACATTGGAAAAACGGTTTCTTACGACACCTATCATCTAGATGTTGAGCGTGCTGAAAAAGCACCTGCGTCACGAAACGATATTTTGGCAAAACGATTTGGTATCCCAATGGAGGGTTACACGTACTTCTTCACATACGAGGAGACTCTACCGCATAGAAATCGAGAGTTTTGGAAACTTCCCTGTTCCATGGGTGTCGATCTCTCACAAGGAGACGATTTCTGCGCTTTCACTTTCATGTTTCCTCTTCCAAATGTTAAGTATGGAGTCAAGACAAGAAGCTATATTTCATCTTTAACCCTATACAAATTGCCGGGTGCAATGCGGGCTAAGTATGACGAGTTTATAAAGGAGGGTAGCCTTCATGTTCTTGAATGCACAGTTCTTGACATGATGGATGTTTACGACGATCTTGATAAATTCATCGACGATTCTGAGTTTGATGTTCGTACCGTGGGCTTCGACCCATATAACGCAAAAGAATTCATGACTCGTTGGGAGCAAGAAAACGGACCATTTGGAATTGAGAAAGTTCTTCAGGGAGCCAAGACTGAGTCTGTACCGCTTGGGGAACTTAAGATTCTTAGTGAAGAGCGATATTTACTATTTGATCAGAAACTCATGACCTTCACTATGGGTAATGCGGTTACTTTAGAAGACACTAATGGAAACAGAAAACTTCTGAAGAAGCGACAAGACGAGAAGATCGATAACGTATCGGCCCTAATGGACGCATACGTTGCGTACAAAGCAAACAAGGAGGCGTTTGAATGATCATCGAAGGCAAGGAGATGACGTCAGAAGAATTTTCGGCACATTGCGACACCCTCGGCATCACACCAAGCGAGTATATTGAACACTACGGCGTCCTAGGTATGAAGTGGGGCGTTCGACGAGAGAATAGGCTTAAAAGAGCAAAAAGAGTTGCTTCTGGGGAAGCAGGAACTTTGGCAAAAACAAAATTTGCTCTAACCGACACCTCTACGAGCTCCATCATTAGAAACAAAGGCGTTAAGGGCGCAGCAGCAAGTCGCGCTAGAGAGCTAGAGGCCAGGAAGCAGAGAATCCAAGAAGGGGAGGCAAAAGTATCAGATCTGCTTGCGCTACATGGTGGAGACAAGTTCTGGGTTTCCGGAAAGCACTGACCATCAGTCGTGTGACATATTCTAAGAAAGGAGGCAACTCATGGCAGGAATTGCAACTAGGCTAAAACACGCATTCAATGCGTTCACAGATCAAGATCGACTAGAACGAACTAGCCCATTCAATGCTGGACCTAGTTATGGAGTTCGACCAGATCGAGTTCGTCTCCGTTTCTCAAATGAGCGAACGATTATTTCTTCGATCTATACCAGACTAAGTATCGATGTTGCAGCGGTCGATATACGTCACGTTCGTTTAGATAAAGAAGATCGATATTTAGAAGACGTCGAAAGTGGACTAAACAATTGTCTAAAAGTAGAAGCTAACCTAGATCAGGCGGCTAGAGCATTCAGACAAGATGTAGCAATGGCCTTATTTACTGAAGGCGCCATTGCAATAGTCCCAACAGATACTTCGGTGAATCCAGCAGTCTCATCTAGTTTTGATATTTTAACAATGCGTGTAGGAACAATTGTTGCTTGGTATCCACATCATGTTAGAGTTAGTGTCTATAATCAGGACACTGGTCGTAGGGAAGAGTTGACTAAGGCAAAAGACAAAGTCGCAGTCATTGAGAATCCTTTATATTCTGTCATGAATGAGCCCAACTCCACTCTTCAAAGACTTACTAGAAAACTACATCTTCTTGACGCTGTAGACGAGCAGTCGGGATCGGGAAAACTCGATCTAATAATCCAGCTACCGTATGTTGTTAAATCTGAGTCTCGACGCGCCCAGGCCGAAAAACGGCGTCAAGACATAGAGTTCCAACTCAAAGGAAGCAAGTATGGTATTGCCTACACCGATGGTACTGAGAAAATCACCCAACTTAATCGCCCAGTCGAGAACAATCTTTGGAAGCAAATTCAAGACCTAACCGCAATGTTGTATAGCGAACTTGGTCTTACTCCAGAGGTGATGAATGGCACGGCAAATGAAGCAACAATGCTGAACTACATTAACCGAACTACCGAACCAGTTCTTGGTGCAATTGCTGAAGGAATGGCAAGAACCTTCCTAACAAAAACAGCTCGCACCCAGAAGCAGACAATTGGGTACTTCCGAGATCCATTCAAGCTCGTCCCAATGAGCGATCTTGCTGAGATGGCAGACAAGTTCACGAGAAACGAAATCTTCTCATCGAATGAAATTCGTCAGTTTGTCGGATCAAAACCATCCAAAGACCCAAATGCGGATCGATTGATCAATAGCAACATGCCTGAAGGAAAAAGGGCTGGTCAACTTCCAGAAAACTCAAGTCCGACTTCTAAATCTAAGAACCAAGTCGCGGTCGACTTTGTAAATACTAGAACCAAAGAAAAAGACCAAGTGTCTGAAATCTCAAAATCAAAGAAGAGCGGCTAACCCGCCGTTAACACAAACATGTTAGGAGACATTCAAAATGGAAGCCGATTTTAGCGGTTACGCCACAAAGTCGGGTCTCAGGTGCACTGACGGTCGGATCATCATGCCCAATGCTTTCGAGCATCAGGACAAGGTTCAGATTCCGCTCGTTTGGCAGCATGGACACCAGGACTCAACAAACATCCTTGGTCACGCTGTGCTTGAGAACCGAAGCGATGGCGTTTATGCCTATGGATATTTCAACGAATCACCTTCTGGAAAGAACGCAAAAGTTCTAGTTGAGCACGGCGACATTGATTCGATGTCGATTTGGGCCAACAACTTGGTTGAAAAAGTTAAGCAAGTTTTCCATGGTTCAATTAAGGAAGTCAGTCTTGTCCTCTCGGGCGCAAATCCGGGAGCAAAGATCGACTTCATAAACCTTCAACACGATGACGGGTCTTCTAATCAACTAGATGACGAAGCCATTATCTTCACGGGTCTTACAATCGAACACTCTTCGGGTCCAGTCAACATCCCAGAAGTAGATCTAAAAACAGAACCGAAAGAGAATTCAGAAGGTGACCCAGAAGACAAGCCAGAAGGAGAAACTGTGGAGCATGCAGAAGCAGAAACAAGTGACAAAACCATAAAAGATGTTTATGACACGCTTAGTGATGAGCAGAAAGATGTCGTTTACTTCATGGTCGGAGAAGCTCTCGAGAGCGCCGGAACGGCAGGACACTCAGACACAACCACCGAGGGCACCCTCAACCACCAGGAAGGTTCAATTATGACCAACGCTTTCGAAGACAACACTGTTGTTGCAGAGCGCCCAACACTCTCACACGACGACATGGGCAAGATCATGACCGAGGCCAAGACCCTCGGCTCTCTGAAGGAAGCCTTCGTCCAGCACGCGGGCGAGTACGGTATCGACGATATTGATGTGTTGTTCCCAGACGCCAAGTCTGTCAGTAACACACCAGAGGTCATCGGCCGTCGCACCGAGTGGGTCGCCGACGTTCTTGCAAAGACCAAGCACTCGCCGTTCTCTCGCATCAAGTCAACCGCGGTCGACCTGACTGCCGATGAGGCTCGCGCCAAGGGCTACGTTAAGGGAGCGATGAAGAAGGACGAAATCATCAAGCTCTTGAAGCGTGTCACTACACCGACCACGATCTACAAGAAGCAGAAGTTGGACCGTGATGATATTGTTGACATCACCGAGATTGATGTCGTTGTTTGGCTGAAGGCAGAAATGCGCGTCATGTTGGACGAGGAACTCGCTCGGGCCATCCTTGTCGGAGACAGCCGTGAGCCCGATGATGAGGATAAGGTCGATGAGGATCACCTTCGTCCGATCGCCTACGATTCGGACATGTATTCGCACTCGGTGAATCTTGAGACCAACAACACCCCGTCTCAGACCATCGAGGCAGTTGTTCGTGCTCGTCGATACTACAAGGGTACCGGTGTCCCGACCATGTATACCACGGATGATGTCCTCACGGACATGATTCTGGATAAGGACACACTTGGTCGTCGATTCTACAACACCGAGGCAGAGCTTGCTGCTGCGCTTCGTGTCGACAAGATTGTTACCGTCGAGCCCATGGAAGATGCGGTAGACGTTGTGGCGATCGTCGTCAACCTGTCTGATTACACCATTGGTGCAGACAAGGGCGGCGAAGTCAACATGTTCGACGACTTCGATATCGACTACAACCAGCAGAAGTACCTGATCGAGACCCGCATTTCGGGCGCTTTGACAAAGCCTAAGTCGGCTCTCGTCTTCAAGCAGAACCCAGGTACTGTCGTCACGCCTGAGCAGCCTGCATATGATCCGTCGACAAAGGTAATCACGATCCCGGCCCAGACTGGCGTGGTTTACAAGATTGATGGTATCACTCAGCCCGCTGGCGATCTTGCTCCGATCACGGAAACCACCGACGTTGAGTCGGAGCCCACCTCGGGCTACTCGTTCCCGCACGGAACTGATGCCGACTGGGTCTTCGTTTACTGAGATAAATCACTAAGGAGTAAAGATGGCAAAGTTCTATGATGTTGTTGGATATAATCACGGAACTATAGAGACTCCTTCTGAATCCGGAGTGTGGGTGGAGAACATCGTTGAGAAATCATATTTTGGTGATGTTCTTCGCAACACCCGAAAAAGTTCTGAGGGTGAATATCTCAATAACGATATTTCCGTGAATAATTCGATAAGTGTCGTCGCGGACGCTTATGCCAACGAGCATTTCTTTGCCATTCGTTATGTTAAGTGGGCGGGGGTTTTGTGGACGGTTTCAGACGTCGAAGTACAAAGCCCCCGCCTCCTTCTCCGGCTTGGAGGTGTTTATAATGGAAAGACGGCTCCAGCTCCAGAAACTCCTTGAAGATCTTCTTGGGAGTCGAAAGGTATATTTTCAGCCACCATCAAACATTCTTTTAGAATACGCGTGTATCATCTTTTCTAGAGATAACATGGATGCAAAATTTGCGGACAATAATCCTTACAACCTTAGAACAAGATATACCGTCACGAGTATAGATAGTGATCCTGATAGCTTGACCCCCCGTAAAATTGCAAGGCTGCCTATGTGTAGTTTCAATCGTTTCTACACAGCAGACAACCTAAACCACGATGTCTTTACCCTTTTCTTTTAGGAGGAAACACCATGACAACACTTACCTGGGACCAGGTTGGCGAACGTCTCTACGAGACCGGCGTCGATCATGCCGTCCTTTATATTCCAGATTCTGGAGGAGCCTATGCCGATGGGTATGCTTGGAATGGCATCACCGCCATCACAGAGTCCCCATCTGGAGCCGAACCCACACCAGTATATGCCGATAACATCAAGTATCTCAACTTAGTTTCTGTCGAGGAATTTGGTGCAACTGTTGAGGCGTTTACATATCCTGATGAGTTTGGACAATGTGACGGAACATCCGAACCAGAAACTGGAGTCCTTATTGGTCAGCAGAACCGAAAGACCTTCGGCCTCTCTTATCGGACACTCATCGGAAACGATGTCGATCAGACCAGTTATGGCTACAAGTTACACCTGATCTATGGCGCCCTTGCAGCGCCTTCTGAGAAGGCAAGATCCACAGTCAACGAGACTCCTGAGGCCACACCATTCAGTTGGGCAATAACAACAACAGCAGTGGAGCTTGTTGGGTTTAAACCAACCGCAGAACTCACGATTGATTCGACGAAAGTGGATTCCAGTTCGCTTAATGATCTTGAAGATCTTCTTTATGGGACTGTCGGAACAAACGCAAGCCTCCCCCTCCCGTCCACAGTCGTGGCCTTGTTCTCAGGAACTGTAATAGAGGTGTTCCCGACTGCTCCGACATACGACGTGGCAACCGACACCATAACAATTCCGTCGATTGTCGGTGTAATATACAAGATCAGCGGAGAAGTTGTTACTGGCGCGGTTGTAATCACAGAAGACACCGTCGTCACAGCCGTTGCCGATTCGGGATACAAGTTCCCTGCGGTTTCGGATAGCGATTGGTACTTCGAATTCACGTAAACTAAAAAGTCATGGAGGCCAGAGAATGCTTAAAATTATAGTTCCAGGCGTGGAGAACTTCGACAACATCAAAGAAGAATTCGTCACCACGGGCGATGTTGTGTTGGAACTAGAGCATTCTCTGGCCTCAGTGTCAAAATGGGAGTCAGTTTGGGAAAAAGCCTTTCTTGGTGAAGAGAAGAAGACCACAGAAGAAACACTCGACTATGTCCGTTTAATGACAAACACCGAAGACATTAATTCGGACATTTTTGACAGGTTTTCCAAAGAGAATTATTCTGAGATTGACACCTATATAAACGCTAAGATGACTGCAACTTGGTTTTCAGATGCACCAAGTGGACCCAAAAACAAAAATGTGTTAACTGCTGAATTGATTTATTATTGGCTGGTTGAGTTCAACATCCCATTCGAATGTGAGCATTGGCACCTAAACAAATTATTCACACTCATAAAGGTATGCAATGTTCAAAACTCTAAGCCTAAGAAAATGGGTCAAGGTGAAGCAGCACAAAGAAACCGCGAATTAAATGCCCGGCGAAAAGAAGAGCTTGGGACGACAGGATAGGGAGGAATATCTGTGACCACTCTCACATGGAACGATACAATAGAGAAACGATATGAGACTGGCGTTCGTCGCGGTGTCTTCTACCCAAAAAGTGGTTTAGCAGAGGTCTGGGACGGACTTGTCTCTGTAGTAGAAGGGTTTGTCGGTGGAGAGCAAACACCAAGATACTACGATGGTGTCAAGTACATTGACCTCCAGACATCTCGCAATTACAAAGCGAATCTGGTTACCTTTTCGACGCCTCCGAGCTTTGGTCCGTGTCTTGGAGACGTTTCTGCACGCCCCGGGTTCATCATCACACGTCAGCCAAAAACCATATTTGACTTCTCATACCAGACGTTGATTGGCGACGATATTGGGTATAAAATTCATCTGATCTACAACGCCTCTGTGGTTCCTGGGTCAAAGAGTTACGCGTCTCTAAGCGATACTCCTTCTGCCCCCACAATGGATTGGACGATTAACGCAGTCCCTATATTTAGTGAAATCCACAAACCTTCTGCTCATTTCATTGTGGACTCCACAAAGGTAGATCCGTATGTAATGGTCGACTTTGAGGGGTTGCTTTATGGGTCGGACACCAAGACACCAGAGATGTTTAACCCAACCGAGATTGCATCCATTCTTGGCAATGTGATCACAGAACCACTTTCTGAACCAGTCTAGGAGGCTGCAATGGCTTTGCCAAATGTAAATACAGGCGACCCACACGTCGCAGCACATAATGCGGAACGTGGTGCGATTAACGCAATTGAAGCCCGGTATCTCCAGGGTATGGGATCTCCCGAAGGCGTTGTCACAGCTCTATCCTGAGTATTATATTCTGACTCAGAAACAACAAATGGTGCAGCGTTGTGGCGCAAGGCCACCGGAACCGGAAACACAGGTTGGAAAGTGGTCGATGGCGATACTGGGGCACGTGATGTCGAATCACTACTCGTCAACGGCTGGACACGTCGGTCGTATGGCATATACCTGGGGAGAGTTGGTAGCAGGGTCACTCTCGATGCCTACCTGGGTTTGACCACAGTCACCGATTCGATAATGCTCACATTGCCTGTCGGATTCCACCCATCTGGGTGGCGCTACGGCACGGTCACTAGAACGGGATCAAACGGAACGACCGCGGCTCTCGTCAACTTCAACGGTCTCCTCTACGTCCCCTACTACGCCGCGATAGGCGGAAGTGGGGCGTTCTTGCATGTCGACTACGAGACGTCCGACCCGTGGCCCACCACGCTCCCGGGGGCTCCAGGCTGACCTTTCCACCCCCTATCTAAGTCTATAAAACAATCATCACAAAAAAAAGAAAGGACACTCGCATGACAAAACTGCAATGGAACCAGGTCGGCGAGAGGTTCTATGAGGCCGGGATTGATCGAGGTGTTCTATATTTGACAAATGGTAGTGGGGTCGCTTGGAGTGGTCTGACAGAGATGTCCGAGGCCCCGAGCAGCGGTCCATCAACACCGATATATTTCGATGGTCAAAAGCGCAGAGACCTAGACTCTCTTGGCGACTTCGCAGCTACACTAAGCGCAATCACTTTCCCAGATGAATTCCTAGAATTTGATGGCTTCGGGGATCTTGGTGACGGCATGTTTGTTGACGATCAGTATGTCTCTACGTTTGGCCTTTCTTATAGAACAAAGATAGCAAACGATTCTGATGGCACGGACTATGGCTATAAGATCCATATTCTATACAATCTAACTGCCTCGCCAGATGAGAAAACATACCAAACGCTATCGTCTGTATCTAAACCGACGCAGTTTGCTTGGAAAGTAGACGCAAAGCCAGAAAGTCTCCCAAACTATAGACCAACAGCCCACGTTATAATTGACTCAACGAAGATCCATCCAGAACTTCTTTCAGATATTGAGGTAGTGCTTTACGGTAATGACTCGACAGAGCCATTCTTGCCACCGCTGTCTGATTTTTATTCGTTTATTGTCGAGTGGTCGCTTATGACCATAATTGACAATGGAGACGGAACGTGGACAGCAGAGGGCCCAGACTACATGGTTTACTTCACAGACGCAACCACCTTTGAGATAAACTCTGAAACGGTTACATATTTAGATGCAGATACATACACGGTCGAAAACTATTCGCCCTAAGGAGGAACAATGGGAATAGCCACTGGTTTTACGGCAGCAAGAATGCTTATCATGGAAGCTGCGACAATCGTCTCCGGAGAAATCTTGGGTAACGATCTAATTTTGGAAAAGCACGACGGCACCACCGTAAACGCAGGAAATGTTCGTGGACCAAAGGGTGACGACGGAATGGCAGGAACGCCTTTGGATTCGTATCCTATAGGGGCAGTTTACACATCTACAGTCTCAACTCACCCCAGTGTATTATTTGGAGGAACCTGGGTGAAATATGCCGAGGGTAGAATGATAATCGGCATAGATACCAGTCAGATTGAATTTGATACGGTTAATGAAACTGGTGGTTCAAAAACCAAAACTATTAGTGAAAGCAATATGCCATCACATAACCACAGCATGGCACACGATCACAGTATGGTTATGACCTACAATTTAGCTGGCACACAAAGCGGAACTGGTGCGAATAGATTGACAGGTGTCGTTTACGGAGACGGAGCTGATATTGATAGGTATGGCACCACTGGTGCATCAAGCAATGCCAATACGGGGTCTAAAGGTTCCGATAGCCCTATGAATATTCTAAACCCGTTCGTAGTTTCTTACATGTGGACGAGAACGGCTTAAATTCTAAGGAGCGTCATGTTCGGCTTAGACTCAAAAGGTTCGTTCAAAAACGCTGAAAAATTCTTGCGAAACTTATCCGATGGTCGCATATTTGATCTTCTCGAAAGTTATGGTGATATCGGTGTTCGTGCGTTGGACGAAAGCACGCCAGAAGATACCGGATTGACTGCAGATGCCTGGCAGTTTGAGGTAACACGAGACGAAGATATTTATAAAATAACCTGGTATAACACACACTTGATCAATGGTACACCACTGGTCATTTTGCTACAATACGGACACGGAACGGGAACCGGTGGCTATGTAGAAGGCCGAGATTACATAAATCCGGCAATGCGACCTATATTTGATCAGATTTTAGATGACGTACGGAAGGCGGTGACCATAACATGAGTAGTATTGACAACCCAGTTGTTTCGATGACTTTCGATAACACAAAATTTGAAAAAGCCGTTAAGCAAACTATGGATACACTTGACGCTTTAACTAAGAGAATCGATGTGTCTGCTAAAAACAACAGTCTTGACGAGCTAAGCAAATCCACTAAAAACTTCTCGTTCGAAGGTATGGCTTCCGGCCTAGAGAATATCTCATCTAAATTTTCACTTATGGGTGCGATTGGGTTTTCTGTTATTCAGAGCTTAACTCAAAGTGTTTTGGGGTTTGCAAAGAAAACCGCAGGAGCATTAATCGCTCCGCTAGTCGGTGGCGGTAAAAAACGTGCCTTGGCTATTGAGCAAGCTAAGTTTCAGTTTGAGGGTCTTGGGCTAGATGTCGCCGACACGATGGCCAGTGCTTTAGCCGCGGTAAAAGGCACCGCGTTTGGTCTAGATGAGGCAGCTACTGCCGCAGCATCACTAGGAGCTTCGCAAGTCAAGGTTGGCGAAGAGATGACTAGTGTCCTTCGGGGGATTGCAGGTGTGGCCGCTCTTACAGGAAGTAGTTTCAGCGACATCGCTGATGTCTTTCAAAAGGTTGCGGGTCAAGGGCGTCTAATGGGTGACGATCTTAACCGATTGGCATCTAGAGGCGTTAACGCGGCGGCAATACTCGCAAAGTCTATGGGGACAACTGAAGCAGCAGTTAGAGAGATGGTTTCCGACGGGGAGATTTCGTTTAAGATCTTCTCCGAAGCAATGAATGAGTCTTTCGGCGAACACGCGACAAAAGCTAACGAAACCTACACAGGTTCCTTGGCTAACATGAAAGCGGCACTGTCCCGCATTGGTGCTTCGGTTGCAACTCCGTCATACGAAGCATTTAGAAAAGTGTTCAACGCGATGATTCCAGTAATCGATGCCGTTGCTGATGCACTGGCCCCAACAATTGATGCATTTAAGGTTTTGTCAGTAATTGTTAGTAACCATCTTGTAAAAGCACTAGAGAGCATCAAAATAGGAGTTTCTGTAGGGTATGATCTAAAGCGGACTTTCTTAGGTGTAGTCGCCCTATTTGATATTGGTTGGCAGGTCATCAAGGGTTTTGCAGGAGTCTTCAAATCACTATTCGATATAATTTTCAAGGGGAGTGGGGGTTTCCTTAGCTTTACCGGAGACTTTGGTGACTTCCTAGTCGATCTAAATGAGGCCATCAAGAATGGCGACGGATTGACATCTTTCTTCTCAACCTTAACCAAAGTTTTGACTTCACCAACAGAACTTTTAAAGGCCCTTGCCATTACACTTGGTCGCGTTCTTGGTGGATTCTCTGACGTGAACGCAGAAATCGGAGATACAACTACAAAATTCTCTGCCTTATCGACGGTTACCGACATAATTACAGGAGCTTTTAATCGTCTTGGCGATGGTGTTAGAAAAGTTTGGGACTTCCTTGCTCCAATCGGAGAAAAAATTGGTAGCGTATTTTCAAGCATTGGTAGTGGGATAAGTTCTGCTTTTGAAAACGTTGACTATGCTTCGGTTTTAGATACCGTTAACACGGCCCTATTGGGTGGCCTATTGATCCTTGTCAAAAACTTCCTTGCAAAGGGACTTGGCGGCGCGATTGGCGGCAGCCTATACAGCTCGCTAAGAGGCGTGTTCTTTGGTTTATCACAAAACTTGAAGGTTCTTCAAGCGACTGTAAAGGTCAGCTTACTCATGCAGATTGCAGTCGCACTAGCGATTCTAACTGTGTCTGTTATCGCACTCGCTGCAGTAGATTCTAAAAAACTAACCACTGCGCTAGGTGCAATGACGGTAATGTTTGCTCAATTTGGTATAGCCATGAAAGGTTTACTTAGTATCTCTCAGGGCCAAGATATTCCAAAACTCATTGGTCTTGCAACTGCAATGGTTCTGGTAGCTTATGCCATTGGTATTCTTTCTGTAGCAGTAAAGATACTGGCAACTATGTCTTGGGCAGAAATGACTCGAGGCTTAACTGGCATAGTGGGGTTAATGGCTTCTTTAGCCGCAATGTCTAAACTAATGACAGGTGCTACGCCAAGTTTGATTGCTATGGGACTTGCCATGATTCCCCTTGGTGCTGGTTTGACTTTGATGGCAGGAGCGATAAAGATATTTGGAAACATGGATTGGGACGAGCTTAGTTTGGGACTGGCTGGGCTTGCTGGGGCTTTGCTTGTTATTGCCGCAGCCATGCGGTTAATGCCACTGACCTTACCAATCACAGCAGCTGGACTCGTTCTGGTTGGGGTCGGAATAACCGCAATTGCTGGAGCAATAAAGATATTTGCTAGTATGGATGGTAAGTCTATAGGTAAGGGTCTATATACAATGGCAGCGGCCTTAGTAACTATAGCAGCCGCAATGAATTTCATGCCATTAACTCTACCAATCACTGCGGCTGGGTTAGTCTTAGTCGGGATAGCTCTAGGAACCATATCTGTGGCTATTCTTGCATTTAGTAGCATGAGTTGGGAAGAAATAGGCCGGGGTCTCGCAACTCTTGCTGGGTCGCTTACTATTCTAGCAGGCGGTTTATATCTTATGACAGGAACCCTGGCAGGGGCAGCAGCTCTTGTGGTAGCCACAGTAGCACTAACGGCGTTGGTTCCGGTTTTAATTGCTTTAGGATCAATGTCTTGGGCATCAATCGGAAAAGGATTGGCGACCATTGCCGCAGTGTTTCTTGTTCTGGGCGCAGCTGCACTGATCTTGACTCCAGTGGTTCCTGTAATTCTTGCATTAAGTTTAGCCATACTCGCAATTGGTGTTGCTATGGGTCTAGCTGGAATTGGCATTGCCGCATTCATTGCTGCGTTTACCGCATTCATTGCTGTGAGTGCTGCTGGAATGACGCTTGTTGGAGCAATTATAGAAAAAGTCATTTCAGCTATCGTACCACTGTTCACTTCAATTGCAGAAGGAATCGTTGCGTTTGCAAAAGTACTCATTGGGCAAGCACCAGTGTTTCTCGAAGCGTTTACTTCACTTTTCTCGACCATGCTTCAAGCAGCCATTGATGTTGCACCAAAGGTTGCCGAGACAGTATTGACTCTCATAGATACACTGTTGGACGCACTTATAATCGCGGCACCCAAGCTCATTTCTGCTGGCGGCAAAATCCTATTGGACGTCATCAAAGGTATTGGTAACAACACTCAAGAACTAGTAATTGAAGCTCTTCATGTGATTGCAGAATTTATTCGTGGATTAGGTAAAGGATCTAAGGATCTTACAGACGCCGGTTTTGAAGCGCTTATCGACTTCATTGATGGCATATCTGAAGCGGTAGATGAACATGCAGATGAACTTGCAGATGCAGGTGGAAGACTTGGCGTCTCTCTAACGAAGGGGTTTGTCAAAGGGATGGCTAGCATCTCTCCTGCAGGAGTCGCGTTCAAACTTGCTAAGAAAGCCGTTGGTGGGATGCATGATGGTGTCAATAACCCACCATTCCCCTCTAGAGAAGGACTGAAAATAGGAAAGTCTCTGGGCATTGGGTTTATTATGGGAATTGCGGAAATCGGACCACAAGCATCCAAGACGGGATCATCAATAGCAAGAAATGCAGTTTCTGCATTAAGAGAAGGTCTTTCTGACATCTCAGGTATTGGCAACATGAATCTAGATAGTTCCCCTGTAATCACACCCATATTAGATCTTTCAAACGTTAAGAATAAATCTTCAGAAATAAATAGCTTATTTGGGGATCACCCACTATCGGCTAAGACCTCTTACGCATCTGCATCCTCGATAGCACAAGATACTCAGACTAATCGGGAGTCGGAAGATACACAAACTAAAGACAGTGAAGAGCGAACCTTAGTCTTTAACCAAACCAACAACTCACCAAAGGCTATTAGTCCGGTTGAAACCTACCGAAACACTAAGAGCCAAATTTCACTAGCCAAGGAGGCTCTTAGTACATCATGAAGTTCACAAGTATTAACCTCGTTGGCTTGACTACAATTGAATTACCAATAATAGGGGCCAGCATGTCTGATCCCTATATTTTAAAAACGGCCGATGGTCTTGGGCCTCCTGTGGTCGACGTCTCTATATCAAATACTCTTTTTCAGGGTGGTATTTTTCAGGGAAGTCGACCACAGAACCGAGAAATAACCATGTTGGTCAAAACAAATCCTAACTATAGTATCAACCAAACGTCAGAAGATCTTAGAACTGAACTATACGGTCTGTTAACGCCAGGTCTATCAGAAGAAATTATATTTGAACTTAGAAACAATGGCATTTTGGTTGCAACAACAAGTGGATATATAAAAAGAATCGAACCAAGTCTGTTTAGTAAAGAACCACAAGTTCAAATCGTTCTAAGTTGTCTTGGGCCATATTTCACAAATATGGATGGTATAAATCAAGACCTTGGAACTCTAAGTAAATCAGACCCAATAATTGAAAATGTTGGAACGGCGTCGTCTGGGTTTTATATTAAACTCACATTCACGTCTCCGGTATCTAGTTGGACAATTTACAATGAAGACCAAAGTAAGAAAATGTTGTTGGAAAAATCTTTTATAACTGGAGAAAGTTTAATTATAGATACTAGGTCTCGTTACAGAAGAATATACAACATAAAAAGTGGGACAACATACACCATGCTATACGCACTAAGTTCAGACTCAGATTGGCTTAAATTACACGGTGGGGTAAATACGTTCTCTACCTCGTCTCAAAACTTCAATTGGGATCAAGTTTATTTTAGACCACAATATTGGGGTGTTTAAAAATGGATGTTATGAAATTAGAATTTGACACTTATTTACCCGTGTTGGTAGTGTCTGGATATAGCTCGATGATTTGGACTGAGCGATTTAAGGGCGCAGGGGAATTCGAGATGGTTACCCCAGACATATTGAAAATGCGAAACCTCATACCGGAAGGTAGTTTAATAACTCTTCTAGAGACCAATGAGGTCATGATCGTTGAAACTTACGACATTAAAAAAGATGACGACGGAAATGTGTCAGCTGTAATAAAAGGTCGTTCTTTCGATACAATTCTAGAAGATCGAGTTTGGTATTCAAAAGAACCTTCTGGTAAATTTCGCTATCCAGGACAGGTGATTGGTGGATACACTCGTGATGAAGCCATCTTCGCTTGGATTTGGAATGTTATTTCTAACTCATACTTAAGCTCATCTGGAGATATTCTAGTTCATTCTACACCGAACAGCATAGTTGGAGTCTTACCAAATGTCTCCCTCTCAGATGCAACATATAGTACTGGTGGCAGATTCACATATTTCTTTGAGACTGGAGAAATCTACAGTAGGCTAACAAAGTTTCTAGCAGGGAACAGATTTGGAATTAGGGGTGTTCGACCCAACGACGAACCAACCACATTAATATCCTTTGGTAAGTTCGGCGACATCATTAGAAACACGGGCGCAGTAACTAACGATATGCGACTTGAGTTGTACCAGGGGTACGATAGGTCCATAAACCAATCGTCAAGAGATCGTGTTATATTTAGCTACGATGCCGGAGACATTGATAACCCCAAATATCTGATTTCGAATAAAAACTTTGCTAATATTATTATTCTATCAAGCACAAGAGATACCAGAACCTATTATGGTTCTGGGGACAATGATATTAGAGGTCTTGATAGGCGAGAAAAGTTCATTGACATGGGTGATTTCGGTTTTGAAGGAACCACTTGGGAAACAATAACACAGTCCGCATATAATGATCTTATGGACGATAGAGGTGCGGAAGAACTCGCTGATCGAAAAAAAACAGTGTTTATGGAGTTTACGGTTTCGCCAAACGCTAAACATGTATATGGTGTAGATTACTTTCTAGGAGATAGAGTAACTGTCAATGCGGAATACGACTTTCAAGAAAGAATGTATGTCACAGAATACATTAGAACTGAAGATGAAAGTGGTGACTTTGGATATCCATCATTAAAAGCAAATCTTTAGGTAATGAATGAGGGAGGTGCTCGTTACCGATGTTGAAGCCTTGGCAATTTAATGTGCTTTTTTTTGTGGGGGTAGGAGGAGCTATCTTCCTTCTAATCGGCCCAGAGTTTGGATTACAAGTTAGCGAAAACCCAACCGCGTTTGCTGGCGTTGGTACTATTCTAACTTATGTTCTTACTCAGAAAAAAACACTAACAAAAAACGATAGTAAGAAAAAACCGAAAAAGAAAGGGGAGAGTGAATCATGAATTTCGATGATCGGCTGTCCTATCTATTAATCGGTTGTCTGATTGGATTCTTTCTAGGGTATGTAATAAGACATATTCAAACCATTGAAAAGGAGATAGATGACATTATGGGTAGTCGTAAGTCCGAAACCAAGTCTGGTAACGGGTCATACATAAATAATGTTGCTTTATTGATGGTGGTTCTACTTACAACTTTCGCAGCAGTTTCTAGTCAAAAAGCAACCAACGGTTTCGAGAGCACACAAGACCAGCTTGCCAGAACCACAAGTTGTGACCAGCAATTCCTAACCAAGACTATTTCGACTCTGAATGAAAGAGCAGAATTCACTACTAATCGTGCTGTCGCTAATATTAATCTCCAAAAAGAGCAAGCACAGTTTCTTAAGGTTGCAGTTCTCGAAGACGTTAAAACATCTACGATTAGAGCTTCGCTAACATCATATTTGAATAGTCTAAATCGTTATGTGGAAGCGTCGTCAAAGTATTCAACCTCTCGACGAGCTAATCCATACCCAACGACCAGTCAACTTAAAGATTGTATAATTAACAGCAAGGAGATAAAATGAGTAGCAACGAACAAGAAGAAGTCAAAAAAGATTATATTTTAAGCAATAAACAATACGACCGTTTGAAGGTTCTTGCTCAACTAATTCTCCCTGGTACAGGTGCTCTGTATTTTGCACTTGCTGGCATTTGGGGTCTACCAAAAGCTGAAGAAGTCATCGGAACAATTGCTGCTATAGACGTGTTCCTCGGGTTGTTCCTGAGTCGAGCCTCTTCGTCATATGACACCAGTAGCGGAAAGTACGATGGATTCATTGATGTGGATACAAATGAAGACGGTGAGCCACATGTCGCTACCATGCAACTCACCAAGTTAGAAAACCCAAATGACATTGTAAACCTTAAGCAAGTGACATTTAAAGTCAATTCGACTAGACAATAGTGAGTCGCAAGGGTTACATCTCCTATAATGAGACCGACCACTAAGGAGACTAAATGTTCACCCAGAAGGCCACGTATCACAGTCCCGAACTCCAGAAGAGAATCGATGAAGTGATCCAAGAACTCGACAAGTATACCGCAGAACAATCCGAGTATGCCACCATCGTCGGTCAGCTAAAAGAGCTATACGCACTTAAGGAATTAGAAAAGCCTGAGTACGTTAGCATCAATACGCTGATCGCCGTTGGTGGGAACCTCGCGGGAATTCTGCTGATTGTCGGATTCGAACGATCCAACATCCTCACTTCGAAAGCTCTGAGTCTGTTGCGAAAGCCCTAGCCGAACCAAGAACCCCAAACAGAAGCTCAAAATGGGAGTAGATCGTGTAAGAACGAAATAATAACTCTTACACGGTCTACTACATTTTGCTTAAATTCTACAAGGGTTCTAATTTTTTTGCCTAAATTTCCCGCGGAGGAATTTTCTGACAAACAATCGCAAATTTTACAACCCCTATAATGAGACCCCCAACCATTTACCAAGGAGCAATTATGCACCGCATGGACAAGATCAACCTCAAACTCAACCGAATCAAGAATCACGTTGCACGCCAGAAGGCTGCGTACGCTTTTGGTGCTGTCGCCATTGGCGCCATCGCCTTGCAGCAGCGCAACCTCAAGTCGTTCTACGAATTTCTCGAAGAGGAAGGGATTGACCCAATCAAGTTCACCTGCCCAGAATACTTCGCTGAAATGAACGCCTGATCTCAAAGCTAAGACACCACAACACGGTGTTTTAGTTTTTGTCTCGCAAGAAATACAAGTGATATAATAGACCCCTACATCACTCACAATAAGGAAACCCATCATGCCATACGCAATCAAGGTTACCGAAGAAACCATCCCAAACATCAATCGTATTGCTGATTCTTGTTCGATGAATCTTGACCATCTTTCAGATGAAGTGGAGTACTATGCCGAAAACGGCGACGTGCTTTACCTCATTAAAGATGGCAAGATTCAAGACAACAACATCACGTTCACGACTATGATCGCTGACGATTTCTTCCGTAACTGGAATTTCATTGGTCCAATGAACACCACCGAATTTGCTGAAATCGAAAGAGTCTGAAAAATATAGAGCCAACTAACAAGGGCTCTGTATTTTGCCTCGCAGAAAACACACTCCTTATAATGAGACCCCAACTAAGGAGACGTCATGTTTAAGAACAAGACCATCCAGATGAAGCTCGTCAAGACCAACACTCTTGAGGACGACAAGACCATCAACAACTACAACCACTACGAAACCCCGAAGTCCAAGAACGTTGTTGTTAGCCTCGCCGCTCTCTACGCAGTCAAGGTTGCTGTCGACACTTCCTCTAAGATCGCACTACACATCGCCACCAAGTAACATCTCAAAACTACCAGACCACCAACACGGTCTTTTAGTTTTCGCAAGAAACACAACCCCTACCTAAGGAGATATCATGTTTGTAAAACTCCCATCACTTCCAATCTTGGCCGCTATTCAAGACTCATCTGACGATGTGTATATTCGTTCCGATGGTCACCAACTTTTTGTTGTTGGCCCCGACGACGTTCTCTACATGTTCATAGTTGAAGAGAATTTGAATGAGCTATCCGAAGCGCGAGTGAACGAGATTCTACAAAGAGAAATTCTAGCAAGTTGATCTCAAAGAGTATAGATCACCAACAAGGTTTATATTCTTTGCCTTCGCAAGAAACACAACCCTTGTAATGAGAGATAGACTAAATATTCCGACCCCTGGATAAAGCTTACCCCCAAAAGCCATAATTAGAAAACACCTACTCTTATTTTTGCCTCGCAAGAAATACAACCCTTGTAGTGAGAAGAGACGCCTTACCGCGTTCTGAGACACGAATGTGTAGGTTCGAATCCTACCCAGAGTAATAGCACGGACCAAACAGCTATTTAACGCGTCAGCTTTCGTTGGGCTGACTACCTCTTCTTATATTTTTTGGCTTTTTGAAACCTATAGAAAGGAGACCCCTATGCGAAAATACGGACTTTTTAGTTTTGTTTTTGATGTCGCTATGTTTTGGGTCACATGTGGCCTGTGGCTTATTTGGATCTTTGTTCGGGAAGTTCGAGGTAAACGATGAATGATATTTTAGCTCAGTTTACCTTGTACGCTGGAGCAGTGTTTGGCGTTGCTTTCCTTATCGCGCTAACTTGGTTAGTGTTCTCGATTATCAAAGATATTTTGGAAGAGAACAAAAAGCCTAAGGTCGCACCGCCATGGTACCCAGTGAATAAAAGAGACGAAGAGTACGAAAAAGACCATCCACAAATGGTTTACGATTACAAAAAGGAGGCGCCAAATGACTTTACATGACTTAGCCCGAAAGTCCAATAAAGCTTTGTCAGACAATTCGCCAGCACTACTGACTGCGATTGGCGTTACTGGTACGATCACAACATCATATTTGGCTGGGAAAGCATCTTTTGAAGCCGCGCATGTCTTAGACAATGAGTCTGCAGGCCAGAACGTTGACGTATCTTCCTTCACCCCTCAGGAGCGCATTAAGCTTGTCTGGAAGCTCTATATTCCAGCTGTTGGGGCCGGTACCGTCACTGTCGTGGCGATCGTCTCAGCCAACCGTATTGGCTCTCGTAGGGCTGCTGCAATGGCGTCCGCGTTTGCCGTTTCTGAGCGCTTCTCTCAAGAATACAAAGATAAGGTCATTGAGAAGCTCGGTGAGAACAAAGAACGAGTCCTTAGAGACGAGATTGCACAAGATCAGATCGATAGAAACGAGCGAGTCGATACTGAAGTAATTCACTCATATAATGGTGAGATGCTATGCTATGAGCCGTACACCGGAAGATATTTCAGAAGTAGTATTGAAATTCTAAAGAAGGCTCAGAACGATACTAACTATGTCGTTAATAATCATGGGTATGCGTCGTTGAGTGACTTCTACAACAATGCGGGCATCCCAACAACATCTATATCTGACGAACTTGGTTGGAATAGTAACAAACTGATGGAACTCACGTTCTCGACAGGTATTTCTACTGCTGGAGAACCATGTCACTCGTTTTCCTATCAAGTTGAACCCATTCGAAATTTCTACAAAGTCCACTGAGAAGCGTTCGACGGTTGGGCATTTTGAACCTAGAACGCGATTGTAATTAGTATCGCAAGAAATACAACCCCTCTAATAGAGACCATCTAACCCAAGGAGAAATCATGCCCGAAAACGCCAAGAAGATCACCGATGCCCCAAAGAGGAAGCTTACTCTCAACACGCCCATTGTCCGCAATGTTGCACTCGTCGCTACAGGCGCCGTCGCAGCTGTTGCAGTCATCGCCGTGTTGAAGAAGGCTCCTGCACTTGAAGTCATCGCAACCGTCGAAGACGTTAAGGCCTAATCATCCCCCGATGAAGGCTCAACAAGAAAAAGGCTTTGTACTAATACTACAGAGCCTTTTTCTTTTCACTTTTTAGAAAAGGACCCCAGCAAATGATCAAAGAAACAATCCAGTACGACACTCTCAACGATGAGACAGTCTCTGAAGAGTTCTATTTCAATTTCACAAAACTCGAAATTATCGAGATGGATATGGAATTTGAAGGAGGGATTGGAGGAATCGTTGAACAACTCAAGTCCACCCAGGACGGTAATCAGGCATATAAACTTTTCAAGAAGATTCTTCTTTCAGCGTATGGCATGAAGTCTTTGGATGGCAAAAAGTTTATTAAGTCCGCCGAGTTTACAAACGATTTCGAGTCTTCCCCAGCACTTGGTGAACTAGTCTTTAGCTTTCTGAAGGACCCAGATAAGGGCGCACGGTTCATCGAAGGATGTCTGCCCGCTAAGCTTGTGGCTCAGGTTCGAGATGAGCAGGCTAAACAGGAGCATCAGCCAGAACTCCCCAATGATATTTCGACCAACGAATCTGTCGAAGAGGTATCCGAAACCAAAACTCCAGAAAAGAAGTTCGAAAGCTACTCTCGTGACGAACTGCTGTCGATGACAGATGGACAGTTCAACTCCCTAGTGCCACACAGCGCCATGGAGATGTCACAGGAGCAGATGTCAGTAGCAATGCAGCGTAAAAACAGCTCCAAGTAATCTATATTTTCGAGCGGGAGTTAGCTATTCAGGGGTCTCCAGTGTCCCGCGACGCTGCCTAACGGATGCTCAACTTTAAACAACAAACCGATTGCAAAGATGTGCCCCACCTCGCAAACTTTACAGGTCCTATAATGAGACCCCAACCTACTACCAAAGGAACAATTATGAACCCCGTCCCAATTGCCCAGTTCACCGCACGCACAATCGTTGCTGTTGTAGCTGCTAAGTTTATTGGAAACTCGCTCAATGCCAACACGAACGCCAACGACACCACAGTCAAGGTTACTTCGCTTGTTGGTGGAGAGCTTGTTGCCCAAAAACTTTCGCCGTACACAGACTCGATGGTGCTTGACGCTGTAACTCGCATCCAGACTGCTCGTAACACCCCAAGCAAGTAGAACATCTCAAAGCTAGATACCATCAACAAGGTATTTAGTTTTCATTTTTAGAATCGAGGACTAATGGAAAACTATCCGCCAAATAGTAACAGCAAGAAAGAGCCGTCTAAGAAGCCAGAGGCTAAGAAGGTAGAGAAGGTTGTTTCTGGTGAAGTCGTTCGTCGCAAGAAGTCTCTGAGTAAGCGCTTCACGGAAACCTTTGTCGGTGGTGACACTAGGGGAGTTGGCGCATATGTTTTTTTTGACGTAATGATCCCAGCCGCTAAGGACATGATGGCAGATGCAACAAGTCAAGGCGTCGAGAGAATGCTTTTTGGGGAAACACAATCTCGTGGCCGAAGCAGTCGAGGTCGATCAAACGGTCATATTGCATACAACCGAATGGTTGGTAGCGATCCTCGAGGACGAGCCGGTCGCCCAGACGAGCCCAGAACCTTGAGTCGTAAGTCTAGGTCCACACATAATTTTGATGAAATTTATTTTGAAAGTCGTCACGAGGCCGATGATGTTCTAGGTCGTCTCTACGATTTGTTGAGTCAATACGACCAAGCAACTGTCGGAGACTTCTATGAGCTTTCGGGTATAACGGAATCGTTCACAGATCAAAAGTGGGGATGGACAGACCTTCAGGGCTCCAGGGTTACTAGATCTCGTGGTGGGGCATATTTGGTTGAGCTCCCACGCCCAGAGCCATTGGATTGAAATAGCTAAGGACGGACAAAGATGAGGAGTATGGACCCGCCCGTGTCTATCTATACAGACAAAGAGGTTTGTAGCTTTGCTCTTGGCGGAGAAAAGTATTGTTCTGGGAATCCAAGGGTTCCTGACACACATGCAACGCTTTGTCCGTCATATTTGAATAATAGACCAGTATAAAATACCCTAAGACATTTAACAAGAGATGGAGTTATAAAATGAAGTATATCCCAAATTCAATTAGCAGCACAGTGGGCCGTCAACTTCTCCGGGCCCAAAAGCACTCCCCGACCATGTTGTTTGCTGCCGGAACGGTCGGCGTAGTCGCAACTGCAGTCCTGGCTGCTCGTGCAACGCTTCAACTAGGGGAAGTTATCGATCATACCGCTAGAGACCTAGAGGCAGCAAATGATATTCGTGAGTCTGGTCAAAACACGGCCGATGAAGACCAGAAGGTCGTTATTTACATTCGTACTAGAGGATACTTGGAGATCGTAAAGCTTTATGCACCTACGGTCATTGTTGGTGTAGCCACAATAAGCGCACTAAGCGGGTCTCATAACATTTTGACTCGTAGAAACGCAGGTTTGACTGCCGCATACAAGGCGCTCGAGAAGACCTTCGATGATTATCGTCGTCGCGTTTCTGATGAGTTTGGTAAAGAGAAAGAAACTGAAATTCGCCGCAGCATTAGAAAGGAAGTTGTTGCGAACGATAAGGGTAAGAGTATTGAGCTTGATTACGTAGACCCTAATGGTATTTCTCAATACGCTCGTTTCTTTGATGAGTATAACGAAAACTGGGGAAAGCGTTCTGAGTCAAACAAACTGTTCCTTACCGCCGTACAGAACCATATGAATGAGATGCTGTGGTCTCGCGGTCACGTTCTCTTGAATGACGTGTACGAAGCACTTGGTATGGACCGATCTTCGGCCGGTTGTGTAGTTGGTTGGACCACAAAGAGTGACGGCGATCAACACATCGACTTTGGCATGTATAATCCGGATAACGAGAAGGCTCGTGAGTTCGTTAACGGTAATGAGGCATCCATTCTGCTCGACTTCAATGTCGACGGTCTCGTCTATGATAAGATCTGAGGAAGATCATGAATACGAAAACCCTTGTGAAATTTGCAACCAAGCCGAAGGTCGTTACGACATCAGTTGCAACCTTATCGTTTGTCCTAGGTGCGGCGACAAGCTATTTCGTGCTGAATACGAGGTTGTCGAATAAGTATGAAGCGTTGGCAGAGGAAGAAATCGCCAAGGCGAGGCAGTACTACAGTGCTATCAATAAAACCGAGAAATTTGCTACACCAGAGTCAGCAGTTCAGGCGCTTATCGGTGATCAGAAGCGAGTCGTAGAAGAGATCATTAATAAGGGTGATTATCGCCCGTCGGACAGCAAACACGATGACGATATTTCTCAGAAAGACTCCATCGAAAAGTCCTTGACCATCGGCGCTGAAGAGGACGTTGAGTCAGTAGAGGTCGTTACTAATGTATTTGCCACCTCGACTCCAGCTAGTCAGGACGACTTTGACTATGTCGCTGAGGTTGCTCTTCGAACAGAAGAGACCCCATATGTCATCACCCACGATGAGTATTTTGAGGGGGAGACGAATTATGCACAGACCTCTTTGACATATTTCGATGGTGACGGTATTCTTACAGACGACCGTGACCATCAAGTAGACGAAGTGGAGTCGGTCGTAGGACATGATAACCTCGAGAAATTTGGCTATGGGTCTAAGGACGCCAATATCGTTTATATTCGAAACGACAGGATGACCATCGATATTGAAGTAACCCGCAGTACCGGAAAGTACACCGAGGAAGTTCTTGGTTACATTGAGCATTCCGATAAGAGGCAAAACCGCAAGTTTCGACGTGACGATGAATGAGCGAGTTACTTGACGAGTCATATTTGACATGGCTATATGGTCAGGTCAGCTCAGTCAGGACTAAGTCGCCAACAAGGACTCATTGGGGCCTTCTAAGGCAGCTCTATACAACAGAGTTTGTCTGGTTTGTTCCGAACGACGACAATCGAGCAGAAGATGGGAAAGAGTTAAGGAAGGAATTCTTTCTTGACGAGAGCATATTTGAAGTTGATCCGGATTGGATAGATCTCGAATGCTCTGTTCTTG
>Ga0209414_1000170_pt1 | contig 29708 bp, 29 predicted proteins | sample LakVidmifraction_4_FD_181154 | JGI IMG/M metagenome (GOLD analysis project Ga0209414, IMG submission 181154) | Hypersaline microbial communities from Lake Vida, Antarctica - Brine Hole Two &gt;0.2 micron (SPAdes) (version 2) | ecosystem: Environmental > Aquatic > Non-marine Saline and Alkaline >...
GGGAAGTGTACAATAATTTCATTGTTCGTAATACTCAGTATCTTACGGATGTTGGGATGTAAATCTATTTTATCTGCAGCAGTGTGAAACTGCTTCATTACATTGTCCATCATACCTATTGCAGGTACTTTTTTGGTTTCGTTGTTCAATTCTGTTATTATTGTTGTCATAGGTATAGATCGCTTACGCGAATATTTTAATTATCAGATTTATTAAAAAAACGTTGTTTATCCTCCTTTTGGTGATATTTATTTCTGAAATAAATTTCACATGCATCAGGTTTTATTGAAACTGTTTGCAATTTGCTCTTTACTACTCTTCGAGTCGTGAGAGATGGTATTAATGCATTAAAAATCATAGCTTGAAATTAAAATTGTTAAGCTGTTAGCATTTATGGCTGAAGCTCTGTCTTTGTGTTAGAAGTTTTCCAGTTTTTGAGAAACTTCAGCCGTTTCTTCTTCGTACTCACTACACGACCACACTTGACTTTTTTGATTGGTTAGCACACAGGTTTCTCTATGAGTACAAGTGGGACATATATTGAATGGGTTTGGCTTCATAGTATATTGTTATAGTTTATGTACCTAAGGCAATGTATATGCCATTGGATGCCAGGAAAGGTTCCATAAAGAAGAAATCCCTTGTGGAGCAAGGGATTGGGTGCTTGTAGAAAGAAATTGAAAAACTGCCTTACTGGTACAAAATTACCCGGTTGGGATAATATGTATCATAGTAGTAGTTCTTTATTCTGAAAGTTTTTGCCGTAAGGTTTTACGATCTATACCTAAAATATCGGCGGCCTTAGTTTTATTGTTATTTGTAGCGTTGAGCACTTTTTGAATATATCGTTTCTCTATTTCTTTGAGTGGTAGTAATTCCTCATCTGGAAAATTAATATTATATTTAAGTGCTTCTGGAAAGTGTTCAATTTCAACAATCTTATCACTCATAATCACAGCACGTTGTATTACGTTTTCCAATTCCCGTATGTTTCCCGGCCAGTCGTATCGCTGCAAAACATCCGAAGCTTCCAAGCTTAATTTTATCAAGCTGTCTTTGTATTCTACCCCATATTTAAACAGGAATTTTTCGACCAGCAAAGGAATGTCTTCCTTTCGCTCACGTAAGGGTGCAACATCTATTTCAACTACGGTCAATCTGTAAAATAAATCCTCACGAAAAGTTCCTTTTTTAATCATTTCCCTGAGGTCGTTATTGGTCGCAGCAATGATGCGAACATCTACCTTTTCAGCCTTTTGGGATCCCACTTTCATGACTTCCTTATCTTGAAGCACTCGCAACAATCTGGATTGAACCGCGGTAGAGGCATTGCCAATCTCATCCAAGAAAATTGTTCCTCCATTGGCTGCTTGAAAAAAACCATCACGCGCTTTATCGGCTCCTGTAAATGCACCTTTGGTGTAACCGAACAATTCAGATTCCAACAGGTTTTCCGGAATACCACCGCAGTTTACCGCAATAAATGGAGCTCTTGAAAATTTACCCTGGTAGTGAATAGCTCGTGCAACAAGTTCCTTTCCGGTTCCACTCTCTCCTGTAATGAATATAGTGGCTTTGTTGTCTTTTACACGCTCGATGATCTGGATGACATCGTTAATCTTTTCAGAATTTCCAATAATATCCTTATAGGCATTTACTTTTTGTGTCCCCACTTTTGTTAAAGTAGCTTTAGATTCTTTAATACTACCAAACGATCTGGATATAGCTGTGTTTAATTCATCTTTTGTAAAGGGTTTGGTGAGATAATCTACTACCCCAGATTTGATAGCGGTAAGTGAATCCTGCACCGAAGGATATCCTGTTACAACCAACTTGGGCAGTTTGGGATAGTGTTCTGAAACAAATTTGATGAGCTCAAAACCATCTATCTCGGGCATTTTTAAATCGGTAATAAGAAGATCGATCTTCGTTTCCCGTAAAATTTGCACCGCTTCTTTTACTGAAATTGCCTTGTAGGTGTGATAATTCCAAGATTTTAAATGGCGCTGCAGGAGTTCTAAAATATTGATGTCGTCATCAACAATTAATATGTTCTCTTTTTTTAATTGCATCCCTTATAATTTTGGGAGTTTTACGGTAAATGTCACGCCTTTATCTTTGTTATTTTCGGCTATGATAGAGCCATTATGACTTGCAACAATTCCGTGTACAACGCTCAAGCCAAGACCGGAACCATCACCGGTGGGCTTTGTAGTAAAGAAAGGTTGAAAAACTTTCTCTAGTGCTTCTTCTGAAAGTCCCATTGCCTCATCCGAAATTTTTAAAAAAATATCTTTTTTTGATTGAAATGCTTCAATGGTGACTAAACCGTTTTTTGGTGAAAAGTAAATAGCATTGATAATTAAATTGAAAATGATTTGCGTAAGCTGAATAGTATCTGCTCGCATTAGAAGAGCTTCGTCTTCTATCTTAACAATATATTTTACTTCTGCTTTTTTGAAGGAAGCATCCAAGAGTGCAATTGCATTTTTGATACTTGGAACAATATTGATTTCTTGCATTTCCTGAGGCATTTCACAGGCAAAGAACATCAATTTTTTTACCACTTCTCTCGAAAATAAAGCATTTTGAATGATTTTGTCCAGATCCTCAGAAATTTGATTATCAGTTTTAATATCGTCTTTCAATAATTCTGCAAAGCCTAAAATATTGGTAAGTGGTGTGTTTAATTCGTGTGCAATACCCGCGGTGATCTCACCTAAGATACCTAATCTGTCTGCTCGCTCCATTTGCCTCTTTAATGAGGTTTCATTTTTCTGAATTTCGATACGTTCCAGTAAATTACCCAATATAATTGCAACATTGTCTAATAAAGGTTGCTCTTCCTTCAGAAACGAAGATGCGGTATTCTTCTTGGAGGCAATAATTTTCCCTTCCGCTTTGTTGAAAATGATAATATCTGAAGAAACACAATTCTTGAGATTCATAGTTCCTGTTTGATACCTCTCAATAGGTGTTTCAATGGTTATTTCGGTATTTTCAGGAAACTGGAATCCTTTTTTTAAACTCAAACCAATGGCACGCAAGGTTCCTGACATCGCTCCAGAATCAGCGTTTACAATGATGGATGAGACTTCATAGAGACAGGTGAGTTCTTTGATACGTTCTTTTAAAGTTTCTTTGGTACTACTCATTTTTAACTATTATTTTTTTTACTTTGTCAATAAAACATCATTACATTTTTTAGCACATAGAGATGTTTGAATAATTACGCTACATCATTTAAGTCTATCCTTAACACTATTGAAAGGCATAGGATTTACTTTAACGTTTTAAATCCTTAACTAAATTAAATAAAAAGTTTTCCAAATCTTTTATATTTTTGCCTTTTAATTCAATAACCCCTAAAGCTATGCCATTAAGTAAAATTGCACCAACTTATGAGCATATTGTCATTTTCATATGCTTTAATTTGAATAAAACTTTCAGCGCATTTAAGACTATACCCATAGCAACCTCACTCGTGACAAGCTGTCCTAAGGCATCCAATTCCTTTTCGGGGAACTACCTGTACTTAAAATAGTGTTACCGGCATCCAATTAGTTTTTCAACCTTAAAAAAAGTCCTTTTTGTTGCTAACGGCGAATTGAAACAGCCACTATTAATTTCATTGCTCTCATTATAACCGCCGCCGCTATCCGCCACGGTTAACTTATTTTAACCGTGGCGGTTAGTTCGCCATTTTTAATCGGTTTTATTCAATTCTTTGGGCATCTTTGGTTAGTTTTTCAGATTTTACTATCTATTAGAACATATACACTCCAGTTTATGAGCAATACCGAAAAAACATGAAACAAGTTACTGAACTCTATCGCTGAAGGCAACTATTGTAAATCATCCCTTTGGAACTATAAAGACGCCCCGAAGCCTCGGGGGGGCTTTAATAACATCCTTTCCAAAAATGGAAAGAAACGAGCCTCTACAGATGTAAGCTTTATCTTTATAGCCTAAAATCTCAAACGAATATTAAGTTTGATGGGTAAAAAAGGGTTCCGGGAGGTGTATGGTCACTTGGTTCTTTGTTTATCTATCACAAACCGGGCTTACAAAGCCATTTTAATGGCATTATATCCAACTGATCCCATAAACCCTAATTCCTGCCCTAATCCCAAGTTTAAAAAGCTTATTTTAGTCCATAATTGGCAGTAAACTTAGGTTTTTAGACAGACTGCCGTTGTAAACAATTTTAAAAGAAACTCAGTCAATGAACGAAAAACTTTCCCATTTATCAGAAAAACAAGTTCAAGAATTAATTGAACGCTACTACGATAAAGAAAAAGTTTCAGACTTAATTTCTGATTATAATTTAAAATTTCGACCAAGCCAGCTCGTTAAACATTTCCCACCAGAAGTTTTAGAAAAAAAATGTACTTATTGCGATTTTAATCTCATTAAACCTAGAGTTTCAAGAGATTACCAATCGTGGAAAACAATTCCTGAATATTGTCCGAATTGTGGGCACGAGGATAGCGGTATTTGTTCTTGCCAAAGTTGTAAAGCTCTTGAGTGGCACCAAAAAGATAGAGAACGTCAAGAAAAGCAAGATTTTATTGATATATGGCTAAATCACGAAGACGAAGAAAAAATTGACCTTGACGATTTATCATTTACTGACAAAGTATTTTTAGGCGCATTATTGAGAGAAGGGATTTCAGAAGATTATAATTATATCAAAGCTATTGAAAGATTCATAACACCTTTAACACCTACATTAGAATTTCGCTCTGAAATAATAAATAGATTAAGTGAAATAGGTGCAATTGTAATTCATCAAAGTACGGACTCTGAATTCATCGAAATAGTAGATTACGAGGAAGGAAATTATAGATACTATACTTATAAAGTCAAATGGACTTTAAACGTCCAATCCAATGAACTAAACAAAGTTTCATTAGTTGATTCAATAATTAATCCGAGCGATATTGGAAATGAGGATTGTGAAGAGGCTTTCCTGTTATGGAAAAAAATAGCTCTTTATGAATCAATTGAATATTTCGAACATAGCGTTAATAACATTTTGGGAATTGATTATAATATCGGTGACAAAACGCGAACCGTTTTAAATGATTTAACTACCGATTATTCAGTTTCACAGATTTATGGCATTTTATATAAGTCAACAAACAATGCTTTAAGGTTTCAAGCGGAAAGAGGAGTTTCAATGAAACACGCTTCTAACACAATTGTAGGAAATGCACAAAGTTTTGCAGAAAGAGCTAGAATAAATAAATGGGAATTACAGAAATACAATCGAATAAAAGACTGTCCGCAAAGTGCATTAAGCAGATTTTTCTTTGAGCGTATTATTAAAATTGGTTTTGATGGATTCAATGAAATCCCTAGTTTGAACAGAATTTTGGAATAAAAACTGTTTACAACATCGTTATCTCAAATAGCGGGCAATCGAGTAAAAAATGATAATTTAGAGACCAAGTAACAAAAAATAGTAAAGCAGACAAGTTTGCGTCCCTACTCCATGCTACTTGCGAACCAAGACCCTCAGACTGTCTAAAAAACTTCCTTTTTCACAATAATTTTGTTGACTACTTTCTGGGGATCGTTTTCGTTTTTTTTTAGCACTTTGGGTATCTTCAGCTATGCAGTTGTAGAGCATCCCTTTGGAACTATAAAGAGGCCATGGGGCTTTGATCACATCCTTTCCAAAAATGGAAAGAAACGAGCCTCTGCAGATGAAGGCTTTATCTTTATAGTCTAAAGTCTCAAACGAATATAAGTTTGTTGGGTAAAAAAAGGTTACGGGAAGTGTATGCTCAGTTAATTCTTTGTTTATCTGTCTTAATCCAGGCATACAAAGCCATTTTAATGGCATTATATCCAACTGATCCCGTAAACCCAAATTTCTACCTCATTCCCAAATTTAAAAAGCTTATTTTAGTCCATAATTGGCAGTAAACTTAGGTTTTGGATAGACTGCCGTTACCCAAAAGCAAAAAAATGAGTTTCTTAGAAAATTTTACGGATACTGATTTAGAAAATTTAGCAATTAATAAAATCCTTTCTCACGATTTCGAAAAATTAACTGCTATTACTGATAAGTGGGGGTTTTTTAGACAATTGTATATGGAAAATATTCCTTTTATTTTAGAAGCTTCAAGAAGGGATATTAAAAATTGGAGTGAAAGTTATCTCTTGAATTGGAACAGGTTTTTATCTCCTATAGAGAGAACAGCTTGGAATTCAATAAGGGAAACATCCTATATCCCCTTATATCCACAATTTCCTGTTTTTAATTTTTTTATTGACTTTGCTAATCCATTACTTCGTATAGGGTTGGAATTAGACGGTAAAAATTATCACTCAAAAGAAACCGATTTGCAGCGTGATTTAAAACTTTCAAAATTTGGTTGGAAAATATTTAGGTTAAGTGGAGCTGAAACCAAAGTAAAATATTTAGACCGATCCGAATTGGAAGAACGGGAGGTAGTCGGTCAAGAAAAATATGATGCTATAGAAAACTGGATAATGAATACGAGTGACGGACTCATCCAATCGATGAAGTATTGGTATTTTCTAAATGATGAAGAAAAGGAACAGCATTAAAAAATCTACCTCAATCCAAACGAATCTGAAGAAACAATAGATTTTTACTCTTTGGCAAGAAAGTCTCTTAACAAGCATAAATCGACAAATTTTAAAATATAGCGGAAAACCAGCTGCACATTTTAGCACTTTTCGTTTTACCTAAACAGAAATCCAACGTTCTAAAACTAAAAGAGCTAAAATTTTTCCAACGTTTATTTATTATTTAAGTACTTGCTTAAATAATAAATAAACGTAACTTTGTTTTATGGAAAATAATTCGTGCATAAGACAACAAGCAGATATTGATCAAATAAATCGTTGCAAAGATACTGTTTCGGAATTAAATGAATCTTTTGACTATTTGGCAAATGGACTTTCATTGGTCGGAAATAGTGTAAGACTCAAAATACTTTACCTAATCTTTGAAGAAAAAAGACTTTGCGTTTGTGATTTAAGCGATATTCTTGGAATGAACATTTCTGCGATTTCTCAACACTTGAGAAAAATGAAAGATAGAAATCTATTAAAAACCGAAAGAGAAGCCCAAACAATTTTTTACTCATTGACAACTGAATATTCAACATTACTAAATCCGTTTTTTGAGATACTCGACAAAAACAAAATTTTAGACACGATTTGAAAAGTGAAAACAAATTAATCAGCGCAGGTTTACTAACTGCAATTACGGCTTCATTATGTTGTATTACACCTGTTTTAGCTTTGATTGCAGGAACAAGCGGAATTGCATCTACATTTTCTTGGATAGAACCTTTTAGACCGTATCTGATTGGTGTAACAATTTTGGTTCTTGGTATTGCTTGGTATCAAAAACTAAAACATCAAAAAGAAATCAACTGTGAATGCGACACAGACAATAAACCAAAATTTATACAGTCAAAAACCTTTTTAGGAATTGTAACCGTATTTGCATTTGTAATGTTGACTTTCCCATATTATTCAAAAATTTTTTACCCGAATACAGAAAAGCAAATAATCGTAGTTGACAAATCGAACATTAAAGCAACTGAATTTAAAATCAGCGGAATGACCTGTGCGAGTTGCGAAGAACACTTAAACCACGAAGTAAATAAACTCAACGGGATTGTAAACTCAAAAGCGTCATACGAAAATGAAAACGCAATCATTGAATTTGACAGAACCAAAACCAATGAAGCAGAAATTGAGAAAGCAATAAATTCAACAGGCTATAAAGTAACCGAACAAAAACCAATCAATTAGTATGAAAGAATATGATGTTTTTATAATTGGTTCTGGAATGGCAGGAATGACCATCGCCAATAAATGCGCCTCAAAAGGGTTAAGCGTTGGAATTACAGATGAATTACCTTACGGTGGCACTTGTGCATTGAGAGGTTGTGATCCAAAAAAAGTGATTATAGGTGCTACTGAAGTTCGAGATTTTGCTAAAAGACTTAAAGGTAGCGGTATTGATACCATACCTCAAGTCAATTGGAAAGATATAATGGACTTTAAACAATCTTTTGTGGATGAAATGCCACCAAAAATTGAAAAAGGGTATAAAAAAAACGGAATAGATACTTTTCATAGTTCAGCAAAATTTCTGTCAGAAAATACATTGGAAGTTGGAAATGACAAGATAAAGGCTGAAAAAATTGTTATCGCATCGGGTTCCAAGCCAAGGGTTTTAGAATTTCAAGGGGGACATTATGCCAAATCCAGTACCGATTTCTTGAATTTGAAACAATTGCCTAAATCTTTATTATTTATCGGTGGCGGGTATATTGCTTTTGAGTTCGCGCATATAGCAGCTCGATGTGGAGCAAAAGTAACGATTGTACATCGTGGAAAAAATCCATTGAAAAATTTTGAACAGGATATTGTAAAACATCTTGTTTCTACCACAAAAAAATTAGGGATAAAACTCATTCTTGAAACGGAAGTGACGGCTATTGAAAAAGTGGATAACCAATATCGAGTATTAGGTAAATCCGAAGATAAAACAGAATATTTTGAAGCAGAAGCTATTTTTAATTCTGCCGGCCGACCACCTGCAATATTTGATTTGAATTTAGACAAAGCTAACGTAGCATTTACCAAAAAAGGTGTATCGGTGAACGAATACCTTCAAAGTACTTCAAACCAGGTTATATATGCAGCGGGAGATGCAGCAGATTCAGAAGGTTTACCCTTAACGCCAGTTGCAGTTTTGGAAGGTCACACAGTTGCGTCAAATATCATCAAAAGCAATAATAAAAAAATAAGCTATCCTCCAATGCCAACGGTAGTTTTTACTTTGCCTACTATGGCTTCTGTGGGTTATACAGAATCTAAGGCAAAAGAGGAAAATAAAAATGTTAGGGTAAATTATAAGGAGGTTGGCGATTGGTTTAATGCTAAACGCTTGAACATAGAGGAATATGCATTCAAAACCATAATTGACGAAGAGACTCAAACAATTTTGGGAGCGCATTTAATCGGACCACATACAGAAGAAACAATAAATCTCTTTGCGATGGCTATAAAAACAAAGATGAAAATTAATGATATTAGAACAATGATTTTCTCATATCCAACATTGGCTTCGGACATACCACATATGCTTTAATCAAAAAAAATTGAATGGAAACTATATTAAAATCAGAGATTACTTGTCCAAACTGCGGACATAAAAAAGTAGAAGATATGCCAACAAACGCTTGCCAATTCTTTTACGAATGTGAGAATTGTAAAACAGTTATTAAACCAAATGAAGGAGATTGTTGCGTTTATTGCTCTTATGGAACTGTGCCTTGTCCACCAATTCAAGAAAATAAAAGTTGTTGTTAAAAAGCCAACGCTGAAAACAAACAGAACGTAAAAAGCCAGTGGGTAAGTCGATTATAATAACTTTGTTGACTACTTTTTCGGGATCATTTACGTTCTTTTCAGCATTTTGGGTATCCGGATGCTATGCCATTGTAGAGCATCCCTTTGGAACTATGTTTAATCACATCCTTTCCAAAAATGGAAAGAAACGAGCCTCTACAGATGTAGGCTTTAACTTTATGACCTACAATCTCAAACGAATATTAAATTTGATGGGTAAAAAAGGGTCCGGGAGATGTATGCACAGTTGATTCTTTGTTTATCTGTCTTAATCCAGGCTTACAAAGCCATTTTAATGGCATTGTATCCAACTGACCCCATAAACCCTAATCCTATGTTTAAAAAGCTTATTTTAGTCCATAATTGGCAGTAAACTTAGGTTTTTAGACAGACTGCCGCTAGGCACAAGTATTTCTCAGGAGCTGTACTTCAAACAAAAAATAAAATGACGGATATGAATATCGATTTTTTTAAAGGAATTTATAATGAAGATGTTGTATTTCATTATACAAAATCATCTACAGCGATTGATTTCATATTATATAATGAAGAATTAAGATTTAGTAAAAGACAAAAATCTATAGATCCAGTAGAAAGTATTATTGCCAATAGAAGTACTTTTTATAACACTGGAGGCTTAAATGATAATATGATTGATCCTGAACATTACAAACAATCGGATGAGTTAGTAGAACAAATTTCTAAATTAGAAAAAACGTTTTATCAAATTTGCTTCTGTAAAAACGCTATAGGTAGCGATTTTGCAAGTAAAAACTATATTACCCAATTTCATGGAAATGAGGAACTTTTTGGCTTTACAAAACCTAGAATGTGGGAACGTTATGGAGATAATTATCAAGGCTTATGTTTAGCTTTTTCAAAAACAAGGTTATTAAATAGAAATAAAGATAAATACAAACTCATTTATAGAGACATTGAGTATTTAAAATATATTGATCTTGCTTGTAAAAAGATAGATAATATATCTGGGAATCATTTAGCTAAAGTAGGTTTGGATAAATATAAAGAAGAACTAAAAAAGACAGCAGAATCGTCTTTTTTTTGCAAACATACTGATTATTCAGGCGAAGATGAATTTAGAATTGGAGTTTATTACGATCCAGAAAAATGTGCAGCCGAAAAAATACGTGGAGAATTTGAATTTTTTGAATCTATGATGCTTGATATTCACGAATGTTTAGAAGCAATATTCATTTCAAGTTTTGCCAATGAGAGACAAAAAGAGATTTTGTTGAAATATGCTGACAAATTTGAAATTCCAATAATAGAGATGGTTTGGAAGCATAATTCCTTTCAAGTAATTAATTATAGAGATTCCGTAAATCTATTTAAATCATTAAAACTTTAGAATAAAATACCAATGCCTAACATTTAACAAAGGTTAACTCAAATAGCGTGTAGCTTTTCAAAGAAAACAATTAATTTAACCAACAAACTAAGTCTATGTCGACAAGTTCACAAAACTGTTCAGGCTTCTATTGTTAATCGAGACCGTTATGTTTCATGAAGCAAGGAGCCAGCCATGCAAATTGCACATTTGGTTTATGCTCACACGAAAGCCACCGCTAAAAAAATCAAAAGAGCTATTTTTCACCAATGCCCTGATGGAATTGGGAACGAAAAAGTTAACTTTGAAAACAGGAAAAAAGAATTAAAATATATATGGCAAAAAAGATAGTAAAGGAAAAAGCAATAGAAGAAACACTTTGGCAGTCTTGCGACAAATTGAGAGGTTCGGTAGAGCCCGCAGAATACAAACATGTGGTACTTGGTCTAATCTTCTTGAAATTTGCCAGCGACAAATTTGAAGAACGCAAAAATGAACTTATAGAAGAAGGCAAGGACAAATATGTAGAAATGAAAGATTTCTACACCATGAAAAACGTTTTCTTTTTAGATGAAATTTCAAGATGGAAGTACATTATCAAGAATGCAAAGCAAAACGATATTGCTTTAAAAATTGATACTGCTCTCAATACCATAGAAAAAAACAATCCTGCTCTAAAAGGAGCCTTGCCTGACAATTACTTTTCTAGGTTGGCTTTAGACAAAACAAAACTTGCTTCGCTTTTAGATACTGTAAATAAAATTGACACGATAAAAGACAACGGACAAGATGTTATTGGTCGAGTATACGAATACTTTTTAGGCAAATTTGCCTTAAAAGAAAGCAGTGGAAAAGGAAAAGGAGAATTCTACACGCCAAAGACTATTGTAAACCTTATCGCTGAACTCATAGAACCCTACAAAGGGATTATTTATGACCCTTGTTGCGGAACAGGAGGGATGTTTGTGCAATCCATAAAATTCATAGAAAGCCACCAGGGAACAAAAAAAGAGGTTTCGATCTACGGACAGGAAAATACACCAACAACTTACAAATTAGCGAAAATGAATCTTGCTATTAGAGGAATTTCGGCAAACTTGGGTGACAAGCAAGCAGATACTTTTAGCAATGACCAACATAAAGATTTAAAAGCTGATTTTATAATGGCTAATCCACCTTTTAATTTAAAAGATTGGAGAGGCGAAAATGAATTGTTGGACGACCCTCGTTGGATGGGTTACGATGTTCCACCAAAAAGTAATGCCAACTATGGTTGGATACTCAATATGGTTTCAAAGCTTTCTGAAAATGGTGTAGCAGGGTTTATTCTTGCCAATGGCTCACTTTCGGGTGGTGGCGAAGAATACAAAATAAGAAGAAAACTCATTGAAAACAACTTGGTGGAAGCCATTATCATAATTCCAAGAAATACGTTTTACACCACAGATATTAGCGTTACACTTTGGATTCTTAACAAAAACAAAAGAGAAAGAACAGTTACGAAAAACGACCAAAACCGAAACTATCGAAACCGAGAAGAAGAAATCTTATTTATGGATTTAAGACGTTGGGGAAGTGAGTACGAAAAGAAATATGTAGAGCTTACTGAAAACGATATTGAAGAAGTTGCTTTAAATTACCACAATTGGCAACAAACCGATTATAAAACCACATATAAAGACATACCAGAGTTTTGCAAATCTGCAAGCTTTGAAAATATGGTAGCCAATGACTTTTCATTAGTACCAAGTAAATATATAGAGTTTGTAGATAAAGACAGCGGAATTGATTTTGATACCGAAATGAAGCGGATTCAAAAGAATTTTACAACCCTATTAAAAGAAGAGAAAGAATCTCAAAACCAATTGATTAATGCTTTTAAAACTTTGGGTTATGAGCTTTAAACGATTGGGCAATTATATACAATTGGTTGATAATCGAAATTCTGATTTGGAAGTAACAAATCTTTTGGGAATTAACATTACCAAAAATTTTATGCCTTCCGTTGCCAATGTTTCAGGTACAGATTTATCCAAATATAAAATCATTCAAAAAGGGCAATTTGCTTATTCAGCAATGCAAGTTGGTAGAGATGAAACAATACGTCTTGCACTCTATACAGATGATAAACCAGCAATTATTTCACCTGCATATTTAGTTATTGAAAGTAAAGATGAAAATGAACTGATTCCTGAATATATGATGATGTGCTTTCAAAGACCAGAATCAGACAGATATGGTTGGTTTATTAGTGATAGTAGTGTAAGAGCAAGTTTAGAATGGGAACGTTTTTGTGAAATTGAAATTCCAATTTCAAACGATATAGACCAACAACGCAAATACGTTGCGCTCTACAAAGGATTGCTTACCAACCAAAAGGTGTACGAAAATAGCTTGGATGATTTGCAATTGATTTGTGATACATATCTTGAAGATTTAATCAAATTAGAAGTTCCAAAAACATTAGGCGATTATATTCAACAATCTGATGAAAGAAATTCGGAGTTAGAAACTGACAACTTACTTGGTATAAGCGTGAATAAAATATTTATTCCAACAAGGTCTAAAAAAGAACGTCTCGATTTATCAAAGTACAAAATTGTAAGACCAAGGCAGTTTGGTTATGTATCTGTAACTTCAAGAAACGGAGAAAAAATATCAATTGCCATTTTAGATGGAGAAGCAGGTTTGGTTTCCAGTACTTATACAGTTTTTGAGGTAAAAGACGCTAAAGAGCTTTTACCAGAATATTTATATTTGTTTTTCCAAAGAACAGAATTTGACCGTTATGCTCGTTTCAATTCTTGGGGAAGTGCAAGAGAAACTTTCGATTGGGCTGAAATGTGCAATATAAAATTACCCATTCCAGATATTAAAATACAAGAAGCCATAGTTACCATTTACCATACTTTGGAAGAACGTAAACGTATTAATGAGCAATTAAAAGAAAGCATAAAACCGCTTTGTCCTGTTTTGATGAAAGGTGTGGTTGAGAGTATGGAATTGGAAATAGTTAATGCAATATGATTAATTCATTAAACATAAAAAATGTAGCTACCTGCGACCCTGAAAACGGGGTTCAAATAAATGATTTGAAAAAAGTAAATTTCATTTATGGAGCTAATGGAAGTGGTAAAACGACCATCTCAAATTTTATTCTTAATCCTTCTGATGCCAATTACAAAGATTGTCAAATAGAATGGAAAAATGATGAGCCATTAACTACTTATGTGTATAACAAACAGTTTAGAGAGCAAAGTTTTTTCAAAGGAGATATTCCCGGAGTATTTACTTTTGGAAAAGCTACGCCTGAGCAGATGCATGAACTAAATGACAAAAAGGAGGAAATTAAAGAACTTCGCGAGACTGCTAAAGAAGAAAAAAGACGATTGAAGGGATTTGAAGAACAACTCATAAGTGAAGCTAACAGATTTAAAGAAACGATTTGGGGCACTTACAGTGTGCCGAACAAAACTATGTTTAAAGAAGCATTTAAAAATTGTGGAACTAAAGAGACTTTCAAGAACCGATTAATTCAAGAGTACGATAATAATGCTTCTGATTTATATACAAAGGAAGAACTAATAGAAAAAGCTAAAACTGTTTTTGGAGAAAGACCACAAGTAATCGACCCATTACCACTTTTAGATGTAGAAAGATTAAAAGAAATTGAGGAATTAGAAATTTGGGAAACATCAATTGTTGGAAAAAATGACGTTCCAATTGCTGACCTGATTATAAAACTTGGAAATAGTGATTGGGTTGACCAAGGGCAAAAGTTTATACGTAATGATACTTGCCCATTTTGTCAGCAGGAGACAATAAATACAGATTTTAAAAAGCACCTAGAAGATTTTTTCAACGAATCTTACAAAAGCAAACTCATTGAAGTTGAAAAACTTGGAGTTGAATACAAAGAATTGTCAGTAAAACTGATTGCCCAAATTGAAAAGATAGAGCAACGTGAAAAAGAAAATTCTGACACAAAAATAGATTGGATAGTTTTCAATACTGAAATTGATTTACTGAAAAGCCGCTTGAAAGAAAGCCAAACGGTTATGAACGATAAATTAAAAGAGCCGAGCAGAAAATTTTCAATAACATTACTAACCGACCTTTACGACCAACTGAACGAAAGGATAACAGCGGCAAATAAAGCCATTGATACACACAATGAAATTGTAAAAAACTTTAATGCCGCTCATAGAAAGTTGGTAGAATTCACTTGGAAATGGATAATAGAAGAAGGAAGACCTACTATCGAGGCACATATCAAAGCCATAAGTGGAGTAACTAAAGCCAAGCAAGCACTTGAGGTGACCCAAAAAGAAACCAACAATAAAGGAATACAATTAAAGAAAGAAATTGAAGAGCTTACCGCAAATACAACAGGAGTTGAATTTTCTGAACTTGAAATGAATAAGTTGTTAGAATCGTATGGATTCAACAGTTTCAGCATTGTCAAATCACCTAAAGAAGAAAATTGTTATCAAATACAACGTGCAGATGGATCATTGGTGGAATCTACTCTAAGCGAAGGAGAAGTAACTTTTATAACTTTTTTATATTTCTATCAATTGGCTAAAGGTGGTCATCAAGAAGATAAAGTAAACGAACGTAGAGTTTTAATAGTGGATGACCCCATTTCAAGCCTTGACAGTAATGTGCTTTTTGTTGTGAGTTCATTATTAAGAAGGTACTTAGATGAAATAAGGTCTGAGGAAGGAAATATTGTTCAATTGATTCTTTTAACTCACAATTCTTACTTCCATAAGCAAATTGCTATTGTTGAAGGGAGAAACCAACTCCGTGCGGATACAGCTTTTTGGATTCTCAGAAAAGGCAAAAAATGGACATCAATTGAAACCTATGGAAATGAAAATCCAATTTCCAGTACTTATGAATTATTATGGAGAGAATTAAGATCAGAAGACAATAAATCAAGTGTTTTACTTAAAAATGCCATGCGAAGAATATTAGAATATTACTTCACTGTCTTTGGTCAATTTTCCAATATTAAGAACCTTCCTGATACATTTGAGACCATTGAAGAACAAATGATTTGCAAATCATTGATAAGTTGGGTTCATGATGGTTCTCATGACATTGCTGATGAAATACATGTATCTGATAATGATGATGCTGTTTTGAGATACAAGGGTGTATTTCGTGAAATATTTAATTCTAATGGTCAGCTTGGACATTACAATCAAATGATGGGAATAGAAATAGGAGAAATTAAAACTACATAGCCAATGAACAGCGAAATCCTGATATATCAAAACCAAGACGGTAACATAAAAATAGATGTTCGTTTGGAAAATGAAACTGTTTGGCTGACTCAGGCGCAAATGACTACATTGTTTGGTAAAGATAAGCGAACCATTAGCGAGCATATTGGCAATGTCTTTAAAGAGGGCGAATTAGACGAAAATTCAGTTGTCCGGAATTTCCGGATAACTGCCGCAGATGGCAAAAACTACCCTACCAATCATTATAATTTGGATGTGGTAATTTCTGTTGGTTATCGGGTGAAATCGGCACAAGGTACACAATTCCGCATATGGGCTACACAGCGTTTAAAAGAATATATCATCAAAGGATTTACGCTCAATGATGACCGCTTTAAGTCGGGCAGTTCGATGAACTACTTTAACGAATTGCAAGACCGTATTCGTGAAATACGCTTATCGGAAAAATTCTTTTATCAAAAGATAAAAGACATTTACACCACCAGCATAGATTATGAGCCGATGGATGAAAGAACGATAGATTTTTTTAAGGTAGTTCAGAACAAACTGCTTTGGGCTATTAGTAAACAAACTGCTGCCGAATTGGTTTTTAGGCGTGTAGATGCATCTTTGCCATTGATGGGAATGCTGTCTTATGATAAAAAGGAAAAAGTATCTATAAAAAAAGCAGAAGTAAGCATCGCTAAAAATTATTTAGATGAAGACGAAATAAAACTATTGGGACTTCTCGTTGAACAATATTTGGCATTTGCTGAGACTATGGCACAACAGCAAACCCCAATGTATATGAATAATTGGGCAGAGAGATTGGATAGTATTTTACAACTCAACGGTAGAGAGCTTTTAACACACGCAGGTAAAATAAGTCATAAAAAAGCTGTGAAGAAATCAGGAGAAGAATATGAAAAATTTAAACAACGACAAAAAGTCCTAGAAAAAGAAGCCAGCCTAAAAGAATTGGAAGAAGACATTAAAAAGCTAAAATCTAAGGGTTAATTGTTAATGATAAATGATTAATGAGATGAAGGAAAATGTGGTTAAGAATAAGAGTTTTGCTTTTGCTGTTCGAGTTGTAAAACTCTATCAATTTTTGAGTGAGGAGAAAAGAGAATTTTTATTATCAAAACAGTTATTGAGAAGTGGTACAAGTGTAGGTGCAATGGTTCGTGAAGCGGAGCACGCAGAAACTAAAAATGATTTTAAACACAAAATGGGTATTGCTCAAAAAGAAATCAATGAAACCATTTATTGGCTTGAACTTTTGAAGAAAACAGATTATTTAAAACCAGACCAATTTGAGAGCATTAATAAAGATGCTGTAGAGATAATAAAATTAATAACTGCAATATTGAAATCTACTAAAGCTAACATTAACAATTAACCATTTACAACTAACAATTATAAATGAAGTTTACAGAAGCAAAATTAGAACAGGCTTTTATTGAGCTTTTAGGTAACGAAGATTTTCCGCATTTATTGGGAAATAGCATTACTAGAACCGAAGATGAAGTATTAATTGAAGCAGACTTGAAAAGCTATTTACTTGATAGGTACAAGAAGGAAAATCTAAGCGATATAGAAGTTCAATCAATCATTCTGCAACTCAAAGCACTTTCTTCAACAGACCTCTATGAGAGCAATAAAAAAATAATGCGTTGGCTGTCTGAAGGTTTCATTTTAAAAAGAGAGGACAGAAAACAAAAAGATATTCATATTGAACTGATTGACTATAAAGGTTTAGACAAGCAGCGAAGAAGCAAAAATTTGGATGTAATAGCTGCCGAACCCGAAGTACAATATCCACCAAACACCAATATTTATAAGTTCGTTAATCAGCTGGAAATTGTAGGCACAGAAAGACGTATTCCAGATGGTATAATTTATATTAATGGTTTGCCTGTTGTCGTGTTTGAATTTAAAACTGCTATTCAAGAAAATACGACTATTCACAATGCTTATGTTCAATTAACCACGCGCTACAAACGAGACATACCAGAACTGTTTAAATACAATGCTTTTTGCGTAATAAGTGATGGCGTAAACAACAAAGCAGGTTCATTTTTTGCACCTTATGAATTTTATTATGCTTGGCGTAGAATTGCAGGCTTAGCCAAAGACGTAGATGGTATTGACAGTATGTATACATTGGTTCAAGGGATGTTGAACCAAAATAGGTTGAGGGATATTATTCAAAACTTTATTTACATTCCAGATTCGTCAAAAAAAGATGAGAAAATAGTGTGCCGATATCCGCAATATTATGCTGCTCGCACACTTTACGAACATATTAAAATAGCAGAAAAACCAGAAGGAGACGGTAAAGGCGGAACATACTTTGGGGCAACAGGAAGTGGAAAGAGTTATACAATGCTTTACCTCACCCGACTATTAATGAAAAGCGAACATTTTGAAAGTCCAACCATAATTTTAATTACAGACCGTACCGACTTAGACGACCAATTGGCAGGACAATTTACCAATGCCAAACAATTTATAGGCGATAACGCAGTAGAAAGTGTTGAAAGTAGAGCTGATTTAAGAAGCAAAGTACAAGGCAGACAAAGTGGAGGTGTTTTCTTAACTACTATTCACAAGTTTACAGAAGACACCGAATTGCTAACCGAAAGAACCAATGTGATTTGTATTTCGGATGAAGCACACAGAAGTCAAACCAATTTAGACCAAAAAATAAAAGTGACTTCCGAAGGCGTTAAGAAAACCTATGGTTTTGCTAAATATTTGCACGATTCGTTACCCAACGCCACTTTTGTTGGATTTACAGGAACACCAATTGATGCCACTTTAGATGTTTTTGGAAAAGTGGTAGATGCTTACACAATGACCGAATCCGTTAGAGACGAAATTACAGTAAGAATTGTTTATGAAGGACGAGCAGCCAAAGTAGCGTTGCACAATAGCGAGTTAGAAAAAATTGAAAAGTATTACGAAGAAGCTGCCGAAGAAGGAGCTAATGAATATCAAGTAGAAGAAAGCAAAAAGGCAACTGCCACAATGAATTCTATTTTGGGCGACCCAGACCGTTTGCTGAAATTAGCAGAAGATTTTGTAAAACATTACGACAACAGAGTTTCCGAAGGTGCAACAGTCAAAGGAAAAGCAATGTTTGTTTGTAGTAGCCGAGAAATTGGATACAAATTTTACAAAAATGTTATAGCATTAAGACCTAAATGGGCAGAAATAAAAATCGCAGAAGAAGGAGCTATATTATCAGACAAAGATAAAAGGGAAATCAAACCAATGGAACGTATCAAAATGATAATGACCAGAGGAAAAGACGACCCAAAAGAAATGTACGATTTACTCGGCACAAAAGATTACCGAAAAGAATTAGACCGTCAATTCAAAAATGAAAAATCCAATTTTAAAATTGCCATTTTAGTTGATATGTGGCTCACAGGTTTCGATGTTCCTTTCTTGGATTCTATTTACATTGATAAACCAATTAGACAGCACAATTTAATTCAAACTATTTCGAGAGTAAATCGAAAATTTGCAGGTAAAAACAAAGGGTTAGTTGTCGATTACATTGGCATTAAAAAAGCAATGAATCTCGCTTTAGCCAAATACAATAAAGGTGAACGAGAAAACTTTGAGGACATTCGAGAATCTTTAATAATTGTTAGAAATCATTTAGACCTTTTAGCTAAAGTGTTTCACAAATTTGATAGTTCAAAATATTTTGGTGGAACACCATTAGAGCAATTGAATGCTTTGAATATGGCTGCCGAATATGTGCAACAGACAAAAGACCTTGAAACTCGTTTAATGGGCTTGGTAAAACGTTTAAAAGCAGCTTATGATATTTGTGCTGGTAGTGAACAACTAACCGAAAAGGAAAGAGATTATACACACTTCTATTTAGCGGTTAGGTCAATCGTTTTTAAACTCACAAAAGGAAATGCACCTGACACAGCACAAATGAACGCCAGAGTTCGAGAAATGATAAAAGATGCTTTGGAAAGTGATGGCGTACAGGAAATCTTCAAGCTTGGAGATGGAACAGAAAGCGAACAAGATATTTTTGATGAAGATTATTTGGCAAAAATAGACAAGATAAAACTACCAAACACCAAAATAAAATTGCTGCAACAACTGTTGGCAAAGGCTATCGGAGAGATAAAGAAAGTCAACAAAGTAAAAGGAATTGATTTTTCAAAGAAAATGCAATCCTTGGTAGAAATCTACAACGAAAGAAAAGAAGATGATGTTTTGCGTAGTGAAGTTTATGAAGAAATGGCAGAGCACTTAACCAATTTGATTTGGGAAGTTCAGAAAGAATTCACCGCAGGAGACGAATTAGGAATTGATTTTGAGGAAAAAGCATTTTATGACATTTTGAAAGATTTGTGCATTAAGTATGATTTCCGTTATCCTGAAGATGAACTCATTGTGTTAGCAAAAGCAGTTAAGGATTTAGTAAATGCACAAGCTAAATTTCCTGATTGGAACAAACGAGAAGATATAAAATCTGCGCTGAAAGTTGGACTGATTTTATTGTTGGATGAACACGGATATCCGCCAGTTAAAAGAGATGAAGTTTATAAAGATATTTTTGAGCAAGCAGAAAACTTTAAAAAGAATAGAATATACCAGAATGAAATCCGACGCTAAAAGCCATATGCATTTAAAATTCGCATCAGCCAACGAAAGTTTCCATATAAATAAACACGGACAAAAACACTAAGCACAAACAATGGAATTATTTACGATAATGGGTAACAAGATTGAACACGTGGAACTAAAACCTTTCAAGTTAGAAAAAGATATTCAAGGTATTATTGAGGGGAATACAAGGCAATTTTTTCAATTGGAGTTTGTCCGTTCAGAATTTACTGTTGGTAAATATCGTTTAGATACATTATGTTTTGATCCAGAGTCAAATGCTTTTGTCATAATTGAATATAAAAAAGGAAATAGCTATTCGGTAATAGATCAAGGATATACATACCTTCAATTGTTATTGAATAACAAATCTGATTTCATACTTGCTTTATCCCAGAAAAACAATAAAATTTATAGAACAGAGGATGTTGACTGGAGTCAGTCTCGAATCATATTTATTTCACCTTCTTTTAATTCCTACCAAAAAGATAGTGTGAATTTTAAGAATGTTCCTTTTGAGTTGTATGAGATAAAAAGATTTGAGAATGAAACATTTATTTTAGACAAGCATAAAACCTCCTCACAAGAAAGCATTGATTCGCTATCTACTTCACAAAGTACCTCTGTTATTAGTAGTGTAAGTAAACAGGTAAAGGTTGTTGATGAAGAAAGCCATGTCTCTAAATTGGAGAAGTCAATGCAGGAAAAATGGGAATTATTAAAAGAACAACTCCTCGAACTTGATGACTTAGAGTTGGATCCAAAGAAGCATTATATCAATGCAAAGGTAAATAATAAGTCCGTAGCCTATCTTAATTTTCGACAGTCCAGTATTTCTATTGATATCCAAAGAGGAAATTTAAATACAGATGGAACTACGTCTAAAAACTTTTTCAATTTGGATGACCCGAAGAATATCGCTGCGGAACGTTTTTGGGAATGGAAAAGTGGGGTAAAGGGAAATGTTTATGTAATTAAATTCAATAAAAAAACCGATTTGGATTATACTATGTTTCTGCTAAAACAGAAATATAAGAGTCTGCATGACAATTCGTAATTTTTCTGAAATCCTTCTAGCAGCTTAAAAAAGTTTCCCAAGAAAAATTTAAACAGGGTAATTTACTGTTGATTAATGACTAAATTGCAGAGTTTTAAACACCATGATCTTCGAAAACAAACCTCAATTAGGACTAGGAATTTATACTCCGGCAGAAATTGCCCAGATTCTGCGTTTGCCGTATTATAAGGTAAATAGGTGGATTGACAAATATTGGGATGGAGAATTGGGGCACAAATTCGAGCAAAGATATTCCTGGAAAACCGATAATTCTAAAGCTGTTAGTTTTCATACCCTAGTGGAATTTTATGTGATGATGCAGTTGGCTGATGCGGGAGTGAAAACAAGGAAAGTACTTGAAGCTCATAAAGAACTCTCACAATTTTTTAATACTAATTTTCCTTTTGCACTTAAAGAGGTATTGGATGGAATTAATACAGATGGTAAACGTATCTTCTTTAGGGTAAATGACGCTACAATTACGCTTGATGGAACCAAACAATTCAACCTGGAATTTATTAAGGTATTTTTTAAAAAGCTTGAATTTGATGGCAATAACCTTGCTTCCAAACTTTGGCCCTTGGGCAGGGAAAAATCGATTTTAATTGACCCTTCCAGAAAATTTGGGCATCCGGTTCTGGAATTGAAAAACATCTATCCTGAGACCATTTATGGCCATTTCAAAGCCGGGGATCCCATAGAATATATATCTTATGTGTATGAATTAACTGATAAGGAGGTGCGGGATGCTATTGAATTTATAACTGCCGCATGATTATTTATCTGGATGAAAATATGCCACGCCACCTTGCCGAAGGTTTCCATACGCTCCAATTTCCAGAAGGCTTTAAAACAAAACAACTTATTGAGGTAAAATACATACCTGCTGTTTTTGGAGCCGGAGCCAAAGATGTGGATTGGCTTCCAAAAGTTGGTAAAGAAAAGGCCTGTGTGATTACACAGGATATCAACATAAACCGTAGAAAGCACGAACTGGAATTATTCCGGAAGCACAAAATTGGAATGTTTTTCCTAAGAGGTCCCAGTAGAAAGCAGGGTTTAAGCATATGGCAAATGGTTGAAGCAATGGCAAAGAACTGGCCGGCAATTTCTCAAAAAGTTTATGAAGAAGAAAGACCTTTTGCATATACCTTTGGGTTAAAGGGAAAGCTGCAAAAATTATAAACTTTTCGGTTTAGCTCTAAATCACCAAAAACGGATTTCTCCGGTTTATAATATTTTCTCTTGGATAGTTTGGTTATAGCACCTGTTCGCCGTTAAGTTTAATGCTTTAATAATGGCTTCTTTATTGTTCACCTTTTTTAAAGAATCTTCTTTTTTATTAAGGTGAGATTTACCTCCGAAGAACTTATTATCGTTCTCTAACCTCTCTAATCTTTCAGTTTTGCGTTTAGATCTATATAACCGGTATAGGAACCACTACGATCTGTGATGTTGTTATAAAGGTTCAAAAGCTCTTTTGTAGCTTTTTCTCCTGCAGTGTCATTATCCAAAAAGAGCAGTACTTCATTATAATTGGAAATAATTTTTCTGACGTCTTTCAGGAAAGCGAGGGAATTGAGTACTATACAATTCGAAGAGTTCACCAGTTCCTTCTCAAACACCACCAGTGACAGAAAATCAAAGATGCCTTCTGTTATCAGTAATCTCTTTGATGAGTGATCAATGAAGCTGTATGATTTAGGAGAGGAGGAGTTCTTGTAATACTTATTTCGAAGCTCCCATCCGCCCAGGTGATTCTTCAATCCAATGGCAAAATATTCCTGGCTCCTAATCCTGTACCATACTTCTTTACAATACGTTCGTGCAATACTCAATGGAATGCCCCTTTGGATGGTATACTGTAACAATCCTGGATGATCTAAAGTAGTGCAACGAACAATTTGTATGCTGTTATTCTGGTTCTTCGATTCTACAGTAAGTGGCGGGCAAAAAGAAAAATTAAATAGACCGTTGGACAGTAATGTTATTGCTTCCTCAAACGAACAATACTTGAGAGTCATTATAAGGTCAATAGTATTGCCACCTTTTCCAAGTCCGTAATCGAACCAAAGATTTTTTTCTAAAGAAACGTTGAAAGAGGCTTGAGTTTCTGACCGAAGGGGACTCAGAAACCAAGCTTCTTTCTCCGATTTTCTGGTGGGGTAGTGGCCTAATTTTGCGAGTGTTTGCACTATACAAATATTACGGGCACTTCTCCACGATTGTTTTTGTAAACTCATAATTGAAATTTTTAGTTGCCTTCTTACCTCCGGCCGTCTTTCCTGGCTTCATAGGGTGGTAAGTATCCTTTTTGGTCGTTACCTAGCTTACCTAAGAAAGTAGGTTGGGTAAGAATGTTTTTTTATTACTTACCTTTTCTATTGGCTCAATTCCAGTGGCTTGCAGGGTTATTAGGTAAGTAGGTAAGTATATTTTTATTTTTTTTTATTTTCAACATCAGGTCAATTCCCAGGGACTTGACTTGAACAATGGCTTGACCAAATAACCATACACCTGTCGGCTGGGATCTTTCACTCTTTCAAAACCTCTCGAGGTTAGTGCTTTTCCCATGCTGATGATATTCAGCCTTGGATTAATACAGCTTATTTGAGTTATTACATCGGAAGCTGTCATGAAGTCTGCGGGATCAACACTTACTTCATAATATTTTGAGAGAAACTCTTCTTCCATGGTGGGTTCCCGGTAGTTTTTGTTTCTTTCTTCATTTTCAAGAATATCCTGAACACTGAGTTCCGGACAGAAATCCATATCACCGTATGCTAAATGATGCGCCTGTGCCCAAACTTTATGGATGTCAATTTTGTGGGAATAGTTGAAGTCAATTTTTCCTGTGAGCTCAAAACAAAGCCAGCGCACCGAACCTGTCTCATCATTCAAAAAGGTTGCACGGTTGGTAGAACCAATAAAACTACAAATCCTTTGCAGGGATGAATTTTTCCGGTCATAGGGCAGTCGTTCGTTGATCATGGTTTTTGAGAAATAAGCCTTCAGGGCGTTTATTTCTTTTTTAGCCAGGACAGAAAGTTCATCCAGGTTGATCAGGAAATTTCGTGTGAGCTGGATCCTGGCATCTTTATCCGTGGCCATATCTTCCGCAAAATACCGGGAAAGGGCAGGAGGGCAGAGGAACCGGCACCAGGTTGATTTTCCTGAATTCTGTTCAGGGTGTACCAGCACCAGGCATTGCTTGTTGAAATAATTTTCCTCCAGGGCACATTTCAAAGTGCGCACCAGCCATTTCCTGAAATGGTAGACAAACAGGTCCGGTTCCTTTAAGGGGAGATAGGATGCAAGGTCCTTAATATGATCCTCACCAGTCCAGTTGGAAAGGTTTCGGAAATATTCCTCTATCGGATTGTACCGGAGAACGAGGTGAGACTTCAGGTAGATATCAAGTTTAGCAGGAGTAACTACCATACTGTTTTGTGCCAATTCAATTAAGAATGAATTGCTCTCGAACTCCTCCCAGTTGTTCTGATCCTTGAAGGAAATCTGGAAATCCTGCGAGATCTGGTCGTAACGGATATCATACTTACTTCCTGCATATATATGTATGTAATCATAGATACTTTTTTTCTTTTGCTCGGAAACCTGATAAAGCCGGCGATGCTGTAAACTCATAATAAGAAGTTTTTAAATATCAGGATCTTCCCTTGCGAAAGACATAGTTCAATGCTTCGTTTTTAATTTCATCCCGGGATTTACTTTGGTGGGAGAGTAACCATTGCTCCAGCTTTTCCTTATCAAAGTAGATGAGTTTTCCCCTGGGTTTTGAAAACGGAATTTCTCCCCTTGCAGTTAACTTGTACATATAGCTTCGGGAAATTCCTGAGTATTCACAGGCCTCATCAAATGATAGTACCTTTTTGTTAGCACGGACTATTCTTTCAATACGGTCCAGTTGTTCTAAAATTTTTAGTTTGTTCATTTCAAAAATTTTTAAAGTTTAACAAAGAACAATAGCGCCTTTGCTTGGTGAATTCTGGACTAAACTAAGAAGGGAAAAGAAGAAGAAGTCGTACAAGGGGTATCAGGTATGAGCATTCCTTTTTTAGGTATGATTTTTTTAGGAATCAATGCTTTTAACTTAACGACATCAGTTTCACACCTTTTTCTGGTAGGTAAGAAAACCTTCTTAAACAGTTATATGATATGCTAAAGCATATAATTAATGTTATTTTTGACAATCTATATGTAATTACATATAATTAATGTTATATTTGATGTATTATATCTTTAGGCATATAATTATGAAAAATTTAGCGCAGTTTTTAAAAGAAAAAAGGAAGGAAAATAACCTCACTCAGGAGGAATTTGCGGAACGTGCGGGCGTTGCACTAACCGTGGTGCGCAAAATAGAACAGGGAAAAGAAAATTTAAACCTTGAAAAGGTCAACCAGGCGTTAAAAATGTTTGGCCACATTTTGGCACCTGTAAGTGAAAAAGACCTTTCCAAATAAAGCAGAACCTTATGCGGCAAGCCCGAATATTCTATGGTGAAAATCTAGCTGGAATCCTTACAGAGACTGATGAAGGGAAATACAGATATCAATATGACAATTCTTATATTGAAAAATTTCCCGGGCAGTTCCTGACTTTTTCCATGCCGGTTAGAAACGAAGTTTATGAAGACAACCGGTTGTTTCCTTTTTTCGAAGGATTGATCCCAGAGGGCTGGTTACTCGAGATTGCTTCAAACAGCTGGAAAATTAATAGAAACGATCGAATGGGCCTATTGCTCGCCTGTTGTGAAAACTGCATCGGTGCAGTAAGTGTTCATCTAATACCTGAAGAAGATGCATAATAAATGTTTGTATTGTTATAAAGAACTGGAGTCTTCTGAAGGAGATTACCACAGGCGCTGCAGTTTCGAACTCTTCGGAACAGAAATGCCACCACAACTGGATTATTCTCTTGACCAAATGGCTGAACTGGCCAAAAATGTGGTGGAAAGGAGAGTTTCCGTTCCGGGGGTACAACCTAAACTTTCTTTATCCATGGTACATCAGGCTATGGCAGAAGAACACGATCGTTTGACGGTGGTTGGGGCTTTAGGGGGAAATTATATTTTGAAACCACCCTCTAACGGGTTTCCTGAAATGCCCCAGAATGAACACCTGACTATGAGAATTGCAGAAGCTTTCGGTATCAGAACGGTATTGTCTGGTTTGATCCGGTTAAAAACAGGCGAACTTTCCTATATCACCAAACGGATTGACAGAAGAAATTCTGCGGAAAAGATCCATATGCTGGACATGTTTCAGATCCTGGAAGCTGTTGATAAATATAAGGGCTCCATGGAAAGAGTGGGGAAGGCCATAGGCACTTATTCAGAAAACACCTTACTGGATAAACTCTATTTTTTCGAATTGTCTGTTTTTTGTTTCCTAATCGGAAATAACGATATGCACCTGAAGAATATTTCCATGATCAATACTGGAAAAAGTTGGGGGCTGGCACCGGCATACGATCTGCTAAATGTGTCCATAATCAACCCCGGGGATGATGAAGAACTCGCCCTTACCTTAAATGGTAAGAAAAGGAGACTAAAAAAAGAAGATTTTGAACAACTCGGAGAAACTATCGGTCTTAATACGAAGCAGATCCATGTGGTTTTCAAAAGGTTTGCTGAGAATAAACAAGTGGCCCTGGACGGGATACAAAACTCTTTTTTGTCTTCCGAATACAAGAAGAGGTATATGGAACTCTTAGAACAACGATATACTTTATTATTTTGAATAACCGCGGAGATATTCAGGCAAGCCCTGTAAAAATGGTTTTCAGGGTTTCATTCTGTTTTGAAAATGAAGTTTTTGTAGGGGCATTCTTAATGGTATTGTAATTATAAAATTTTCCGTCTGGTCGAATGATCAGCTCAGAAGAAATGAACAGGTTTTTTAAAGTCAATGAATTTTTAGGATAAGTCCTGACGAAGTACTCATAAAATTCGCGGCAGCTGGGGCCATCCATTTTAAAGTGAATTTTGGAGTTGTGGTCTTTCCAGTTTTTGGTAAGCACGTTTTGGAAATCTTCAAAGGTGGTCAAATCCTGGTTCAGCAAATCAAACCGGACGAGTTCGTTGTAAAGTTGAACAATTTTCCCCTCCGGAATTGAAAGATTAAAATTCTCTGAGGATTTTAATACGGATTTTTTCAATTTTGGCAGAAATGAATGTTCAAATTTTTGGGACCAGGAAAAACAACAAAAGAAGAAACCCAGGTAAAAGACAATTGTAGTTATGAGTTGAAGGATCAGGTTGTTCGTTTGGGAGGTAATTTGAGAAAAATACATCAGATGCATAAAACCCAATCCCACCAGGTTGACAAAGATCCGCGGTTTTTCTACCAAACTATACGCGTTAAAAGGGATATTTAGAAAAAAGTAAATAATTCCCGGAGCAAAATGAATTGCTAAACGCCCATATACATAAATAAAGGCCAGATTTTCGAGATATTGAAAAAGATCAAAATCCATAATCCATTTCAAGTTCAGGAATCAGGTAGGCAGCTTCTTTTTTCTTTTTATCTACTAATTTCGCATATACCTGGGTAGTCCTTATTTCTTTATGACCCAGGATTTTTGATACGGTATAAATGTCGGCACCATTTTCAAGAAGAAGTACAGCGTGGGTATGTCTGGCACTGTGAAAAGTAATATGTTTTGTGATTCCTGCCCGCATACACCATTTTAGGATATGGTTATTAAAATGAGCTCCATATTTTAGTCCCTTAAATACGCGATCATTTTCCTGCCCTCTTTTGCCTAATAGTTTTCTTGCCTGATCTGAAATAAATTGGTATTCCTGTCCGGCTGTTTTTTTCTGTTTAAATACTAGCCTGGTATCATTTTCTTCTTCCCGCACCTCAGACCAGGTAAGTTTATTGATGTCGCTCCATCTTAAACCTGTCAGGCAACTGAACATAAAGGCTGCTTTAAGTATAAGGTAACCGCATTCGGCTTTGGCCAATGCCTGAAGTTCATGGTGGGTAAGATGTTCTCTGGTAGTTTCACCTTCGGCAAAACCCTTTACAGTTGTTGCAAAATTTCTTCTTGTATAACCATCCTCAAAGGCCTGTCTTAACGCAGCTTTAAATTTGTTATAATAGTTGTATTTTGTGTTTTGTGATAAGGGTGTACCAGACTTAGTCCGGGCAGTTTTATTCAGGTACTTCTTGAATCCAAGTACGAAATCTTCATCGACCTCCTCAAACGTTATTTTTTTAGTTTTGCAATAAGCTTCAAGATGGTTTTGAACGGCATCCCAGTTATCGTAATTTCCTTTGCTCTCATAACGATCTTCCTTCAGTTTATCATAATAGGTGATAAATAGAAGCTTGTCTTTGGATCTATCTTTAATTCCATATTTTCCTTGAGCATATTCAGCCCGGCGTATGGATAAAATTTGTTCAGCTCTTAAGAGTGTTTCCTCATTTTCTTTCTTTTCAGAAGGAGTTTTTGGCGAAATGAATAGGTACTCCCTCAGATATTCAAATTCCCTATTATTTTTACTTTTTCCACTCTCATCGGTAATCTTCCCCTTGTAATAGTCAATATAAAGACTGTACTTACCGGTGGTCAGTTTCTTTTTTCTTAGATTAATTTTCATGACACACACTTTTTCATAAAGATAATATAAAAAGTGTTACAAGGTGCACTTTATGCACCTCGTGTATTAATTTTAACATCGGGGTGCACTCTAGGTTCATAATGAGGTGCACAAAGGTATTTTAAGAGAAAAATAAAAGAAGAATAAAAAAACTTGAAAGGCCTGTGCTTAGAAGATTTAGACCATATTTGATGTCAAATGATATCAACTAAAATTTGCTGTTTATTTACCAATACAGAAATACCTAACCCTTGCTATTGCTAAGGAAAATGGCGAGGTACAAAAAAGGTACAAGAAATTAACACGAAAAATAGCAAAAATAATCTCTCCATTTTTATTAAAATTTCTTCACTAGTGAATTCATTATAAATATTGATTTTTTGAAAT
>Ga0209414_1000171_pt1 | contig 29708 bp, 21 predicted proteins | sample LakVidmifraction_4_FD_181154 | JGI IMG/M metagenome (GOLD analysis project Ga0209414, IMG submission 181154) | Hypersaline microbial communities from Lake Vida, Antarctica - Brine Hole Two &gt;0.2 micron (SPAdes) (version 2) | ecosystem: Environmental > Aquatic > Non-marine Saline and Alkaline >...
CAGATCACCAATAAATTTTCAATGGGAATGTTTTCTTTGGTAAGCCAATATTTTACTGCTTTACCGCTTAAATTCATATAGGTTGAAGGTTTTAACAAAATAAAAGTTCTTCCTTTAAATCTAAAGGTGGTTATGGCACCCAGTTTTTCGCTTTCAAAAGAAATGGCTTCTTTTGCTGCAATTTCATCTAAAATTTTAAAACCAATATTATGCCGGGTCGCCGCATACTTTTCTCCAATATTTCCTAAACCAACAATTAAATATTTTTTCATAGGATCTAATGCTGAGGCTTCCTTTTTTGAACCAAACAATAATTTTATTAATCTGTACAATTGCATCATGCAAAAGTAATAAAAAAGAGTGGGGGTTTAATTAAATAAAAAAGCGCTGCTATTGCAACGCTTTTCATACTTAATTAAAAAGTTTATTTTTTAACTACAGCAGCTTCTTCCTCAGTTGCTGCTTTGGCAACATTACGAGAAGTTCTAACTTGCGCAACTACGGTATTTTCAGGATTTAAAATACTGTATTTTTTATTGGCCAATTCAGTAACATACAATTTATCACCAATGTATAATTTTGAAATATCGGCGTCAATAAAGTCAGGCAAATCTTTTGGTAAAGCCCTAACGTTTAATTTACGATTTGCAAAACGAAGTGAACCACCTTTAAGAATACCTGGAGCTGAACCAAGCAACTTCACAGGTATTGCCATTGTTACCATTTTATCATCAAATAACTGATAAAAATCGATATGCAAAATTTTATCAGATACTGGGTGAAACTGAATGTCTTTCAAAATTGCATTGTATTTGTTTCCTTCAAATTCAATCTTAGCAGTATAAACGTTTGGAGTGTACACTAAGTCTTTGAATGAAGTTTCGTCTGCTGAAAAGTGTAATGCCTTGTCTCCTCCGTATAATACGCAAGGAACCTTTTCAGCATTACGTAAGGCTTTAGTAGCTACTTTGCCTACGCTTTCTCTTTTAGATCCTTTGATTGTAATTGATTTCATTTATTTATATTTAATTATTATTTACATTAAAAATTGTCCGCTAATTGATGTATTGTCCTGCACTTTATGCATAACATCCGCGAATAAAGGGGCGCAAGTTACAACTTTTATTTTAGAAGATTCTCTTTTTAATGGAATTGTGTCTGAAACGATCAACTCCAATAATTTAGAGTTTTCAATTTTTTCATAGGCGTTTCCTGATAAAATTGGATGTGTGCAAATTGCACGCACGCTTAGTGCACCTTTTTCAATCATAACATCTGCGGCTTTGGCAAGAGTTCCGCCTGTATCAATCATATCATCTACGATAATTACGTGTCGGTCTTTTACGTCACCAATTAATTCCATGCTATCAATTTCATTTGCTTTTACGCGTTGTTTATAACAAATAACTACATCACTTTGTAAGAATTTAGAATAGGCATAGGCGCGTTTTGAACCGCCCATATCTGGAGAAGCAATCGTTAAATTTTGCAGATTTAATGAATGAATGTAAGGCAAAAATATGGTTGAAGCAAACAAATGATCTACAGGTTTTTCAAAGAAGCCCTGAATTTGATCTGCATGCAAGTCCATAGTAATAATTCTGGTCGCACCTGCAGTTTGCAAAAGATTTGCCACTAATTTTGCGCCAATAGCAACCCGAGGCTGGTCTTTTCTGTCTTGTCTCGCCCATCCAAAATAGGGGATTACCGCTGTAATATGACGCGCTGACGCTCTTTTTGCGGCATCAAGCATCAAAAGCATTTCCATTAAATTGTCAGAATTAGGAAACGTAGAGCCCACAACAAAAATTCTTCTACCTCTAACCGATTCAACAAATGCAGGCTGAAATTCCCCGTCGCTAAATCTTGTTACCACTACTTTTCCAAGTGCAATTCCATAATGCTTGGCAATGTTTGCGGCCAATTCTTTGCTCTGTGAACAGGCGAAAATTTTAGGTTCTAGATAAGGGATGTCCATTTTTAAGGAATGTTAGTTAATTAGGTTTCCGTATTTTGATGCAAATTTAAAATTATTTAAATGGTAATACTATAACTAAGTGAAGTTTTTGTGTTTTAGATGAAAAATATTTTTAAATTTGCAAACCGATTCATTTGCCTCGATGGCGGAATTGGTAGACGCGCTGGATTCAAAATCCAGTTTTCGCAAGGAAGTGCGGGTTCGATTCCCGCTCGAGGTACAAAGGGAAAGCTGAGATTTATGTCTCAGCTTTTTTATTACAGGTACAACATAGGTACAACATTTCGTTTTTTTAATGACCATTATTTATTATGTGAGAGTTTGATATTCTTTAATGGCATCTCCTATTAAGTAGTGTTACAATTAATAAATTTTAATGTTGATTCCGTTTTGATAATTTAATAGCACGGGAGCTTAGTAAAATGGTTGAAAATTTTATTTGGGACAGGCTCATAACCCGAAGGTCGCTGGTTCGAGTCCAGTCCCCGCTACAAAGCTCATAGCCTATTCATAAACGGATTGTTTACGACAATCTGTTTTTTTATGTCTTCAATTTCCTTATTTTTACGTGCCGTAAACGATTCCGTAAACGATTTTAAAATGAGTCAACCCTATTCTGAGCCTAAAATATTCACCGGTGGTGTCGATATTAACCATTGGAAAAACCTCACATCAACCGATCAAAAATTAGCACTTTCAAAAGAGTGGTTTATTTATTATTCTTATCGAGACCCAAAATCGGGTAAATTAAAACGCCAATCTCATATCAAAGCAGGTGCAAACAGACACAAGAATTTAAGAGCTAGGATAGCTGTTTTAAAAACACTGCAACGAAATTTATTGTTGTTGTTGGAAAATGGGTTCAATCCTTATGATGATAATACTACCAATAAAGAACGATTTTTAACAAAACAAACAAAAGAAGTTGAGCCACCAACAACAATTATTGTTGACACTCCAATGGAGCCAACAACAGAAAAGCCAGTTGCAATTAATGAAATGTCAATTGTTGAAGCATTTAAATTTGGGTTAGATATTAAGAAAAGAGAATTAAATTCAAATTCATATAATGGATATTCAAGCCATATCAATCGATTTGAAAAATGGTTGATGGAAAAAGAATTACACACCAACGGAATTTCGATAATCACAAAATCACTGGTAATTGAGTATCTTAATAGTATACTTAAAGTATCAAGTACTAGAAATAGAAATAATTATAGAACTTCAATCAGTTCACTTTTTACCACTTTAGAAGATAATGAACTTATCAAAGATAATTTTGTTAAAAAGATTAAGAACTTAAAAACTACTCCAAAGCGAAATAAGACCTATACTCCCACGATGCAAAAAGACATATATGATTATATGCAGGAAAACGACCCATTATTATTGCTTTTTGTTCAATTTGTGTCTTATAATCTATTAAGACCTATCGAGGTTTGTCGTTTAAAAATTGAAGATATTGATATTAAGGACAAAAAACTATATGTAAAAGCAAAAAACAAAGCTGTAAAAATTAAAATAATTCCTGACTATTTATTAAAAGAGATCCCTGATTTATCAGCGTTAGAGAAAAAATTATTTTTATTTACTCCAGAAAAAATAGGAGGAGATTGGGAAGCAAATGAAACCAACAGAAGAGATCATTTCTCAAAACGATTTAAAAAAGTAAAGGATCTTTTTGGATTGGGTGTTAATTACGGAATGTATAGTTTTAGACATACTTTTATAACAAAGTTATACCAAGAACTAAGAAAAGAATATTCTCAATTTGAAGCAAAAAGTAGATTGATGTTAATTACCGGTCATGCAACGATGACTGCATTAGAGCAATATCTGAGGGATATTGATGCAGAACTACCAGAAGATTATTCAGCTCTTCTTAATTCAAAATAAACCAAGAACAGAACCCTGTAAAATTTATGAAAAAGTATTTTGGTATTTTAAATACTGATAAAATAAATAACCTATCCCTGCAAGAGCAATTGGACTTTGTGCTTGAAAATAATTTATTTTATGTTTCACGTTCCTATTTAATTGATGAGGAGTCAACAGAAGCAAAAGATAAAACAGAAAACCCAAAAATTCTCTTGAAACCAAATCAATTAGTTATCAATGCTTTTTATGATTATCTAAAAGAACTATTTACAAGAAAAATTGACCAGCCTTTTTTACTTTTTTTCAATGATTTTAATGAAAATATTTATGGTTTGGATAAAACAGAACAGCGAAAAATTGCTTTACAATATTTTAACGATCGATATGAAAAGATCAAGGTATTAGAAGCAAGTTTTGTAAAAAGAGAGAAAGATGACAATGGCGTAGAGCAGGTAAAAAGCATGAATCGTTTTGATTTTCTAAAAGGGCGGCAAAACGGACAGAAGCTGCAACTAGCAACAACAGACAACCACCAAAGAGTAAAACAATTTAAGCTGGAACTTCAAGAATATTCCTCAGAAAAATAAACAAACTTCTTTTGGAACCTGTTTCGATGTTTTGAGACCTTAAAAGACATCGTTCGGACCTATTATAGTTCTCGTTAAGAGGATACCTTATGTCTAAATTTGAAATAAATAAACATTTCTTTTTTAGATGATTACCGCACAAGTTGTTTATCAAATTGCAAAAGAACTTTCCAAGGATGAAATGGAGAAGTTGCAATTGTTGTTGCAACAAGATGTTGAAAGCCCATATACAATTACTTCAAAGAAAAAGATAAAATTATTCACAGATAAAGAAGCATTGGATTATTTATTTAAAAATACGTTTAACTGTAAATAGACAGATTAAACGTTAACGACACGTAAAATTAACGCATAATGAAAACATATTTATACACTTGCAAGCACTGTTACAAAGAGTTTATACCAACAAGAAGAGGAATCCAAAAATTTTGTAGTGATAGTTGTAGATCAAGTCATCATCAATGCAATACCAGATTGCAACAAAAAATGACCGATTCTTTAAATGGTAAAAAAGTGGAAGAGAAAAGTGCTAGTATGAGTTGGTCTGGAGTGGGAAATGCAGCAGCAGGAACCGCAATTGTTGATATAGCCACAAAATATTTTACACCAGAACATAAAAAACCAGTAACAAAGGGAGATTTGATAAAACTATCAAATCGTCTAAGTCGATATGTGCGAATTGAAGATTTGGAACCGAATCTTTTTGGGCAAAAACCATATTTGAAAATTGAAACAGGAAAAATTATATATAGATAAGGGTAAAATTGTGAGTGTATTAAGTTTGTCTAAAAAAGCATCAAAATTAATATAAAAAGACTTGTTTTTTTACTCAGTTATTTGTTGTGTGTAGCCCTTATTTCAGAATATAAGATATCAGCATTTTGTCCTTTCAGTGTAATCTTCAGGTTTTAAGGTAAAAATGTATAGTCTTGGTTTCACTCGGATTGAGTGTTACTCTTTGAAACCTGCACAATTGTGAATCGTAAGTTATTACACTACTAGCTTTATTGCGAAAGTAAAGTTGAACAATTTCATTTTTATACATATACTTGTTGTTTTGTGTATACATATTTCATGACGGGTCACATCTATAGAAATATCTCCACTCACCAGTAGTTTTCCCAAACCTAGGAGACTTTTTGAATAGGTTTACCTCTTGACCGATGACTCCCTAACACTTAAACTCCCACTCAAAACAATCGTTTCCGGAATATTGAACGTATTAGATTCAATTTGTTTTAGCAATAGTTCCGCAGCAACTTCACCCATTTGGTAGGTGGGTTGCCTGACGGATGAAAGCGGTGGATCGATTAGTTCAGCCATTGGAGTTTCTGAAAAACCAATAACTGCAACATCTTTTGGTATTTTTAAACCGTGACGTTTTAATGCTTTTATCGCTCCCATGGCTGTAGGGTCATTTACACAAACTAATCCTTCGGGGAGCATGTTTTCTGAAATTAACTTTTCAACCACTCGTTCACCTTCTACAACTAAAAATCCGGTTTCAATTATATTTTTAGCTAAAACTGGTATTTTATGTTTCCTATGTGCATCCATAAAACCTTGAGCCCTGCTTTTCGACAAGTTAATATGATTAGGACCGGCAAGATGGATTAGCTTGGTTAAACCTTGTTGAATTAGGTGTTCTGTGGCAAAAAAAGACCATTTATAATCATCAAAAACCACCTTCGAAACGGCTAAAGATTTATTAACCCGATTAAATAATACCAAAGGATATTCCTTATCAATCAACTTTTGTAGAAAATCACTGTTCTTGGATTCCTGTGATAGGGATATAATTATTCCATCTACAAAATTATCGACTAATGTTTTTATGTTTGCAAGCTCAGTCTCATAACATTCGTTCGACTGCATGATTAAAACCTGGTAGCCCCTTTTTAAAAATACATCTTGAATACCAATAATTACTTCAGGAAAAAATGAATTTAGAAATTCGGGAATAACAACACCAATATTATGACTGCATTGTTGTTTTAGTTTACGAGCTATTGGATTGGGAGAGTATCCCATTTCTCCAGCAACTTTTAATATTTTTTTACGGGTTTCCGGACGTATATCATATTTATCATTAAAAGCTCTGGAAACAGTGGAAATGGAACAGTTTAAGGCTTTTGCCACGTCTATAATTGTAACATGTTTCATTTTTGTATAGATAAGTTGGTTTTGTAAAGATACTAAATAAGTTGTTTCGATTTTCGGAAACGTTTCCGGAAAAAAAAACGTTTCCGAAAACGTTTCCGTAGATTTATATCAAGAATGTGTTGGGCGAAAACGTTTGCGTTTCTACTTTAGTGGCAGTTAAAACAAGGTGGCTAATTTATTAAACAAAAATTTAAGGCATTTATTTGATTATATTGTAATTTGCTCTACTAGACCATACTTATTTGAATACTAAATAGATTTTAAATCTGAACAAAAAAACAAACTAAAATTATGACTTATGACAAAATTAATGCAAATTAAAATTTTATGCTTTCGTAGATTTCAAGTTATAAAGAATTCAAAATTCATTCTGTTTTATTTTCTTTTATCTACGTATACATTTCAAGCTAGTACATTGGTTTATTCAATAAATGATGGTTTTGATGTATCTATTTTAAATGAGAAATCATCAAGCATATTCAAGACACAGCAATTTGAAGTAAAAGGAACCGTTGTTGATTCAAAAGGTATTCCTATTGTAGGAGCTACAATCGTTGAAAAAGGAACAAAAAATGGTGCTATGACCGATTTTGATGGTAATTTTACACTAAGTGTTCAAAACGAAAATGCTATTTTAACAATAAGTTTTCTTGGCTATAAAGAAACGAGTGTTGCTTTATCTGGTAAAAGTGTTATCAATGTAGTTTTACAAGAAGATATTAGTCAATTAAACGAAGTTGTTGTTATTGGATATGGTTCTCAAAAAAGAGGTGAAATTACAGGCGCTGTTAGTACTGTTTCACTAAAAGACTCAGAGGATAGAGCTGTAACTGATGCAAGTCAGTTATTGCAAGGAAAAGTTTCAGGAGTAACCATTGTGCAAAATTCTGGGCAACCAGGAGATAATACATCTTCTATTCGAATACGTGGAATATCTTCAATTGATAATAATAATAATCCTCTAATAATTATTGATGGAGTCCCTGGTGATATGAGTGATGTTAACCCCAATAATATAAAATCACTATCGGTTCTTAAAGACGCTGCATCAGCTTCAATTTACGGCTCTAGAGCATCTGCGGGTGTTATTATTATTGAGACAAAAAATAACACAACAGGGTTGACTATAGATTACAACCATTTATCTACCTTAACTCAAGCCACTATACTTCCAGAAACAGTCAATTCATGGGAGCATGTTACTTTAAGAAATGAAGCCCGCAGAAATATGAATCTTCCTGAAGTATATAGTGAAACAGATATTAAAGAATTTGAATATGGACTTAACCCTAATAGACCTAACACAGATTGGTATGACACTTATTTTAAAGTTTCAATGTTACACAGCGATTATTTGAATATACGAGGCGGAAGTGAAAAATATAAATTTTCAAGTTCATTAAGTCATTTAAATCATGAAGGTATTTTAATTGGTACCAATTCACAAAAATTATCATTTAGAACAATTTTGGATGGGAAGTTTTTAGATGATAAAATTAGAGTAAACTTAAACATATATGGAGATGAGGAAGATTCACACGAATTGTCAGCATCAACTTCCAGCGTACTAAATCAAATTTCTTCTAACACTCCTGTATCTTTTGTTACCTCTGATAATGGCACACCAAGCTGGCCTGGTAGATATTTATACATAGAAAACATCGGTGGTGGTACAGATAGGGAACGTGTAAGTTTAAGACTGCAAGGATCTATTGAAATTGAGCCCATAAAAAATGTAACCGCTAAGCTATTATATAGTAAAAATAAGTATGAGTTAGATTATATTCGATTACTACCTGAGTATGAAACTGCTGGGATTGTTGATAATTCATTCGGTGGGTCACTTAAGCTGTCAAGCCTATCTAAACAATGGTATCAAACAGATACTGATCAATTTACGGGAACAATTAATTATGATTTTAATATAGACAATCATAAAATAGGAGCTTTAGTAGGCTATGAAAGGCTAGAACGAGATTATACATTTGATAGCGGTTTTGTTAACGATTTATCAACCAATGAACCTATTTTCGACTTCGGAGACCCTTCTTCTAATTTCCTTAGTTCGGGAGCAAATTCTAATGCTACCGTATCTCAATTTGGAAGATTAAACTATGCCTATAAGAATAAGTATTTAGTAACCATGAGCGTCCGTAGAGATGGATCTTCTCGTTTTGCTGATGGAAAAAAATATGGCACATTTCCTTCTGCCTCATTGGGTTGGGTTATGGACAAAGAAAATTTTATGAAAAACTCAGACTTTTTAAAATTAAAACTTCGAGCTTCGTGGGGAAGATTGGGTAATCAAAATATTTTTACAACATATGCCGCTTCAGATCAAATGAGCGGTTCAGAATTCTATGCTTTTGGCGGTGCTATAGTACCTGGCCGGGGAACTACTGTATTAGCCAATCCAGATACTACTTGGGAAACAACTGAACAAATAGACATTGGCTTCAATATGATTATCGATAATCACGTAACTATTAATTTTGATTATTATCAAAAGAAGACCTTTGATATTTTAGCGAGAGTGACCATTCCTCCTTCTTTAGGGGTAAGCTCTTTACCATATCAAAACGTTGGAGATATGCTAAATGAAGGTTTTGATTTAGATCTTGGTTACAAAAGTAAAGCAAACCCTAATGGATTTGGGTTCTCGATTAATGCGAATTTAAGTTACCTTAAAAATGAAGTAACAAGTTTAGGCGATAATTTAGAGTTTGTGGATCATGCTAGCGCTAATACTGATTTTGGAATTTTGCGCAGTCAAGTAGGTTCTTCTTTCGCATCCTTCTTTGGATATAAGACTAATGGTCTGCTACAAATAAACGATTTTACATGGCAGAATAATAGTGACATTACAATTCCACATGATGATAGAGACTATCAATTAATATCAGGATTACCAGATCAATCTGGAGTAATGACAAATCCTGCTCCTGGTGACATTAAACTGGTAGACACAGATGGAGACAACTTAATCACTCCAGATGATAAAACAATCATTGGTCGATCTATACCAAAAATAACTTATGGAATCGATTTGAATTTTTCATATAAAAATTGGAACTTACGTTTATTAGGTCAAGGTGTAGGTGGATCTCAAGCCTATGTAAATGGACCCGGCATAGGCCCTTTTTGGAATGCAGGGAATGGAACTGTAAGCAGAGTTTTGGCAGACAACCGATGGACTTTTCAAAATCAAAACACCTCCTATGTCAGGCTTTATGAAGATAAAATAAGAGATGCCATTGTATCCGATTATAACGTATACGACGCCGATTATTTTAGATTAAAAAACATTACTCTATCTTGTGATTTTGACAAAAATATACTTGATAAGATTGGCATTAGCCGATTAAAAATATTTGCAACTGCTGAAAATGTCTTTGTTATAACAAACTTTCTAGAAGGCTTTGACCCAGAGAGAGATTACAGAAATACTAGAGGAAATTTTCATCCACAAACAAGTTCTTATTCTATAGGAATAAACCTTAGTCTTTAAATAATAATTAAACTAAATACATATGAAAAATAAATATAATATAATACCTGTTTTAATCCTAATATGTGTTATGTTTTTAGGATGTAATGATGATGAATTTATAGATCGCAGTCCTATTGATTTTTTAGCTCCAGATAATTTTAAAACAGAAAAAGATATTGAACAATCTGTTAGTGGCATTTATAAAGCATTTATATCAGATAGAGAAGAACCAATTAAAACAGAGTTTATTGTTGATAATGGTTATTACGTTGGTTATCAAGAAATGTGGAAAAGAATTTATAATAATGAAACTTCTTTTATAGAACAAAAATGGTCTAGAAACTATAGCACTATTTTAAGAGCTAATACCGTATTATTTTATATTGATAATGTGCCTCTTTCAGAAGAAAAGTACAATCAATATAAAGGCGAGGCTACATTTTTAAGAGCCCTAGCATATTTTGATTTGTTAGAATTTTATGGTGCAGTTCCTTTAAGAACTGAACCCGAAAGTTTATCTCAAAAAGACAAAGCCTTATCATCAGAAAATGATATTCTTGAATTTGTATTAGCAGAACTAGAAACTGCTTCAGAATTACTACCTATATCCTACGGATCTTCTGAACGTGGTAGAGCTACAAAAGGAGCCGCTTTAGCCATAAAAGCACGAGCTTATCTATACCATAATAATTATGAAATGGCAATTGAATACTGCCAAAAAGTTAAAGGTTTAGGAATATATAGCTTAATGGATGATTTTGGAAGTATGTTTCTGCCAGAAAATGAGGCTACTAACACAGAAACCATATTTGATTTACAATTTGAAACAAATGAAGCTAAAAGAGGCTTGTCCAATAGTTGGTATACTAGATTTGTTTTTTGGGGAGGATATCAAATATTGCAAAACCTAGAAGAACAATTTTATTCCACTAATGGATTATCAATTGATAATCCTTCTAACACACTTTATGACGAAAGTATAAATCCTGATGTTTATTTCCCTTCAACTAAAGTCCAACAGGAAAACCTTTACGACAATAGATTTTCAAATAGAGACCCTCGTCTTCATGCAACAATAGTGGTTCCATATTCTTTTTACAGATATAAAATAAATGGGGTAGGTAATAATGATGACAAGGAAATCTACTATCCTAGCAATCAAAGAGCTGCAAACTTTTCTAGTTTTAAAGCTAGAAAATATGTTGATTATTCTAATAATTGGGTTCATGGTATATCTGGAGCAAATCCAATTATAATTCGTTTTGCAGATATTCTTTTAATGGAAGCGGAAGCGATGGTAGAAAGTGGCACTTACGATGAAGTTTATGTAAATGATTTAATAAACCAAGTGAGACAAAGACTAAGTGTAATGATGCCCAAAGTTGAAGATGTTGAAGGTTTGGGGCTATCACAAGATGCCATGAGACAGATTATTCGACATGAAAGAAGAGTAGAATTTGCTTTAGAAGGGTTAAGGTATTTTGATATTAAAAGATGGGACATTGGGTCTGAAGCGTTTGAAAATGCCAGAGGCTACGAACCGATATTACTAAAAAGTAACTCAGCTACATACGAGGTATATGACTTTGAAACAAGAACATTTGACCTTGCCTTGGGATATCTATGGCCAATTCCAAGAACAGAAACAGATTCTAATAATCTTATTCAATAAACAAAAAACACTTTACGTTATGAAGTATAAAACATTATCAAAGAATACATTACTAATTGTTTTAGTAATGGTGTTAATTACTAGCTGTGAAAAGGATACTATTGAAGCTCCATCTGCCGTCCTTAGTGGAGGTGCTGAAATATTAGCTGGAGATTCTACATCTGTAGCCGTTAATTTTAAAGGTACGCCTCCATTTGGATTCAGTTACTATTGGGTAGGTAAAAACGAAACTACTTACAAAGGATCCATTTACGATGTTATGGATAACAATCTTACTTTCAATGTTGCCCCTGATACAACAACAACTATTATCGCTGAATTTGCTTCTAGTCGCTTTGGTGAAGCTGCCAGAGCTAATGGACAGGCTAAAATAATTGTTAAACCTGTAGAATATATATACGATCAAACTTTGTCCTCAATAAATTCAGCATATTTACATGCATCTGATGGTTTTAAGACTGGGCAAGAACTTGATGTTAGAAATCAAGGGGCTAATTGGGACAGAATTGCATTTATAGAATTTGATTTAAGCACTATTAATACACTTGAAGATAAGAATAAATATATTTTTCGTTTTTGGCTTACTAGAAGTCATGCACAAAGTGCGTCTGCAGGTCCAGGCATTATGGAAATCAAATCTATAACAGGAGAGATTGATCCTATATGGACTTGGGCAACACAGCCTGCCGATGCAAACATGGAACTAATTTCATTAGAACCATTTAACGCTACATCTACTTCCGAACAAATTAAGTTTGAAGCAGATATTACTGGGTTTGTAAGATCTTCTCTGGAAATAGGATCAAACAAAATAATTATAAGAGTTAATGAAACTAAGAGTAAAGGTTTGTATTACATAGGAGGACATACTTACCCGGAAGAAAATAAAAGACCTAGGATAGATGTTAGGTTAAGAAGAGAAATATAATGAAGGTTATCCTTATGTTGTGTGTAATTTACCACTCATAACGGTCGAAAACGGGCTGACCTCCAAAAATCTGGAAGTGTGAAAGTTGAAACCGAAATTAAAATGTAAACTGAATAATCGAAAATCAAAAGAGTTGAAAATTAATAGTAGCCAATTAAAATTTAAAATTATGAAAAATGGATTAAAAAACTTGATACTTGTTAATGATCGTTTCATTGGTTTTCTAATAAACTCATCTTTTTAGTAACTCAAATGCAACTTTTTGATTAGAACTTATTTCTGTTTTTAATAAAGCAGATTGGTCTGATCCATTATTGAAAAAGAGTATAAGGTTGTCTTATGGTATTGATGGAGATTCTGTTTAATGGCTTACATTCAACCAATAACGTGAACTTTTACCTGTTTTTATTAGCATATTTTTCTCCACCATGTCTTTTAAATCACGAGTAGCTGTAGAAGCAGAGGCCAGGTTATTAGTTAGTTTGAGTTAGTTTGAGTTGGGGGTAACTAAGTTACCCCTAATTTTTATGAACCAAATTGACATTTAAATTAAAAAATGAATATACAAATTTAAAAAAGGGTGTTGATTAACATCTACAAAATATGGATACATTAGATTATGTTGTAATATTTATTTTCACGATTCTCATTTTAATAGCAGGTATTTCCTTCAGTAAACGAGGATCAAGTATGAAAAGCTATTTTGCAGCCGGAGGTGCAGTTCCTTGGCCTATTAATGGACTATCGCTATACATGAGTTTTTTCTCGGCTGGCACATTTGTAGTTTGGGGTTCTATTGCCTATCAATTTGGATGGGTGGCTATTACTATTCAGCTATGTATGTGTATTGCGGGGTTTGTTGTAGCTTACGTTATTGCACCCAAATGGCGAAAAACCAATGTGCTAACAGCTGCCGAATTTGTTAGAAGAAGATTGGGGGCAAAAACTCAAAAACTTTATACGTATTTAATTCTAATATTGTCATTAGCCTACACAGGAGCTTTTTTGTATCCAGTGGCTAAAATTGTAAATGTTTCTGCAGGTTGGCCAATTGATTTATGTATTATTGGCATAGGTTTTCTTATTCTATTATACACCGTTACAGGTGGACTTTGGGCGGTAATCGTTACTGATGTATTACAGTTTGTTATACTGACCGCTGTGGTAATCATCGTAGTTATTTTATCATTTAGATCGGTAGGTGGTATAGATGCATTCTTATCTAATACTTCAGATACTTTTTGGAACTGGACCGGAGGAGAATACAATTGGTGGTTTATGCTAGCGTTCTCTATTTACAACATTATTTTCATCGGTGGTAATTGGGCTTATGTACAGCGTTACACAAGCGTAAAAAACGAAGGAGATGCAAAAAAAGTAGGACTCACTTTTGGTTGGTTATATTTAATAAGTCCTTTGATTTGGATGCTTCCACCAATGATATATAAGGTAATCAATCCTGATTTAGCCGGCCTTGAAATGGAGGAAGCTTACATGCTGATTTGTAAAAAAGTTTTACCCATAGGTATGTTGGGATTAATGTTAGGAGGTATGGTCTTCGCAACCGCTAGTTCAGTAAATACAACCTTAAATCTAGCCGCATCTATCATTACCAATGATATTTTCAAAGTATTTAAGCCCAATGCAGGTCTAAAGCAAACGATGCTTGTGGCAAGATTATCCACTCTTCTATTCGGTTTGGGAACTATAGCAGTTGCTTTATTAGTCCCATCTATGGGAGGTATCGTAAATGTGGTACTCAGTATCGGAGCAGTAACGGGGTGTTCTCTATACGGACCACCAATTTGGGCGTTGTTCTCTAAAAAAATTAGCGGTAATGCGATATTGATAATAACTGTTTTAAGCTTGGTCATAAACATTTCTTTTAAATTCTTAAATCCTTTGGAAAGAGCAGGTGAAATGTTGCTGGGTACTTTACTGCCTTTCGTTTTATTAGCTTCCTATGAAGCCTACCTTAATTTTAGAAATATAAAGCCCAGTGACGAATATATTAATTATAAAAAAGGACTATCAATAATTTCTGAGGCCGAAGACGACGAAGACGACGAAGACGAGCAGAATACTTTTGGGTTAAAAGTATTATCAAATACATTGATTGCTGTTGGGTTTCTGATTGTAGCCCTAGGCTTTATATCTATGACTAACCTTTTATTAATTGCATCCGTTGGGTCTATTATTATTTTAATAGCGATATGGATTCATCCAAACATTAAAATGAAATTAAGATGATAAAGAAAAAATTTGAAACTATAAGGAAAACAAAAACAGCGTATTTAAAAGCTGATTTAGTAGTCGTTGGTGGTGGATTATCTGGTGTTTGTTCTGCGATAACAGCTTCGCGTTCAGGGTTAAAAGTGGTGTTGATACAAGACCGACCGGTCTTGGGAGGGAATGCTTCCAGCGAAATTAGACTTTGGGCACTGGGTGCTACCTCACATATGGGAAATAATAATAGATGGGCCCGCGAAGGTGGTTTAATCAACGAAATTCTTATTGAAAACCTAAAACGAAATAAAGAAGGTAATCCATTGATTTTAGACACAGTGCTGCTTGAAAAGGTATATGAAGAAAAAAACATCATCCTGCTTTTGAACACCGCAGTATATGAAGTTGAAAAAAATAATGACCGTAATATCAAGAGCGTAACAGGTTTTTGTAGTCAAAATTCAACGACGTACCAAGTAACTGCCCCCTTGTTTTGTGATGCCTCAGGTGATGGTATTGTGGCATTTATGTCCGGTGCGTCATTTAGAATGGGTGCTGAAAAAAAAGAAGAGTTTGATGAGGGTTTTGCCCCCAATGTGGAGGATTATGGAAATCTTTTAGGGCATTCGCTCTATTTTTATACCAAAGATTTGGGAAAACCAGTTTCTTATACTGCCCCATCTTTTGCAATTAAAAATGCAGGTGAGCTTCCACGAATAAAAAATTATCAATTGGAAGACCAAGGCTGTAAATTATGGTGGGTAGAATACGGAGGGAGACTTGATACAATTCATCAATCAGAAGATATCAAGTTCGAACTTTGGAAAGTGATTTATGGGCTATGGGACTATGTGAAAAACAGTGGTAAGTTTCCAGAGTCAGAAAATCTAACACTAGAATGGGTAGGAACTATACCAGGAAAAAGGGAAAGTAGAAGGTTTGAGGGTGATTATATGCTTTCGCAGAAAGACATAGTTGAACAAAGAACGCATTATGATATTGTTGCAGTTGGTGGTTGGGCTATAGATTTGCATCCAGCTGATGGTGTTTATAGCAAACATAATTCATGCTCACAATGGCACAGTAAAGGTGTATATGGGATTCCATACAGATGTTACTACTCTAAAGATTTGGATAATCTTTTTTTTGCAGGTAGAATCATAAGTGTATCACATGTTGCTTTTGGGTCTTCGAGGGTGATGTTAACCTGTGCGCATGGTGCCCAGGCAGTGGGGAAAGCAGCTTCTATATGTATACAAAACAATTTATTGCCAAGAGAAATAGCTTCAAAAGAACATATAAAAAAATTACAACTTGAGCTTAATAGAGATGGTCAGAGTATACCACACCTAGATTTGGAAGACAAAGCAGACATTGCCAAGGAAGCAAGTATTGTTGTTACTTCAGCACTAAATTTTAATGGCTTCAAAGCATGTGATGATTGGCAGCATTTAAATTTTAGTACCGCCCAATTGCTACCACTGTCAGGAGATGTAAGTTATGAATTTGAGATTGAGGTAGACGCGTTGGAAAAAACAACATTGGAAGTTGTCTTAAAAACGAGTTCTCTAGGCACCCATTTCACACCTGATGTTGAATTGGATAAAGAAACATACCAACTTGTATATGGCAGGCAAAAAATACGATTTAAAACCAAGATAGCACAAGTACATAGTCATTATTCCTATTTCTGTTTGATGAAGAATGACCAAGTTAAAGTGAGGCTTTCTGATGAGAGGATATCAGGTCTTATGACAGTTCAAAATAAAATCAATAGAGCAGTATCAAATTTTGGACGACAAGATCCGCCAAAGGGAATTAATATTGACAGCTTTGAGTTTTGGACACCAGAACGCAGACCCAAAGGAAAAAATTTGGCGTTCACCTTAAAAGAACCACTATGTGTTTTCGGTGCTGAAAACTTAGTAAACGGAAAAATAAAGCCTGATTCAGAAGGGAATACTAACGTGTGGGTTGCCGATATAAATGACAAAGAACCAGAAATACTATTTAAATGGAGAGAGCCAGAAAATATCAAGAAAATCAGATTATTTTTTGATTCGGACTACGACAATGCACTAGAATCTATTCTCTTGGGACATCCAGAAGACACCATTCCTTTTACTGTAAGCGACTATACCATTACAGACAGAGATGGAAAAATCATTAAAGAGGTAAGGGGTAATTATCAAGCCATAAATACAATAGAATTTGATAATTCGGTATTTACGGACACCTTGAAATTCAAATTTTCAAAAAAGATGGATCATGTACCGGTTTCTGTTTTCAATATTTCAATATATAATTAAGATTTACAATTCCTTTGGATGAAAATCAAACCGAACTTAACTTTCATCTTTCTGGCATAAAAGTTGACGGCTCGCAATTGGTGTCAGAAAATTACAAATTTGGAGAATAAAAATGAGTAATAGAAATGAAGTTTAAATGAGAACTAAAAAAATACAATTATGAATACTATTAGAGTTGGTTCCTTTATATTATGTATGTTGAGTGTTTATCTTTTAAATGCCCAAACCTACCTGAATTATGCTGAGGGGAAACCAGTAACCACAAGCTGGGAAAGTAAAAATAAAGAATGGCTAACTGATGGCAGCCTCGTTTCTGGTTCTTTCCGAACAAATCCGATGGAAAAATCAATTACCATCGACATTGATTTAACGGCTGAATTTAAATTGGGGGGTATTCATATTTTCCTAGATAAAAATGGGATTTTACCACTTCGAGAATTCTCTTTTCAGTATAAAAATGTTTCCGAATGGATTGATATTCCAGGTTCTGCAATAACTGATAATTTTTCTTCTGAGATTGACATGAAATTCCAAAAAGTAATCTCAGCTAGCGCAGTCCGAATGATAGCCACTAACATTACCACCTTCGGGATTTTGGAAATTCAACTTTGGGGAAAAGAGGTTCCAACTCTTCCTTACGGTGTTGAATTTGAAGAACCAAAACCTTTTGAAACTGACAGACATTGGGTTTGCGTAAACCAGGTGGCATATAATTTAGATGCACCCAAGGGATTTACAGTTCCAACTGCGATATCCGACTTGCCTTTTGTTATTCAAGATACAGGAGATGGGAAAATAGTTTATTCCGGAAAATTAAAAGATAGGAAAGGTAATTTTACAAAATTTAATCCTGAAAACTCTGACATGGAGTACCGAATTGTTGTTGAAGGTGATGGGTTGAAAAAAGGTGTTTCTTTTCCGTTCACAATTAGCAAACACGCCATTCAGGAAATGGCTTACAAACCAGCCGTTGAGTTTTTTAACGACGCCCGGAGTATTATGGGTTCGCATCCATCAGCGTATGGTGGCTCGGCTTGGCGCGACGGGACTTATTATACCTACGAAGTACCCTCGATGGTGCTACTCTACCTTTCCAATCCTGCGCAATTTGATAAAATGCCGGTTGAACTAAGTTGGCAAAAAGATAAAGAAAAAGCACTTAACCCAGAATTCAACTATATAAAAGCTACTGGGGACGACGATCCACTTGCGGTTGTGAAAAAGCTATATTCCGAAGTTCCTGTTCCGGCTAAAAATACACCGGATTTGATTCAAAATATATTATTTGGAACTGCCTGGAATTTTGTCGACCCCATTTCAAAAGACCCATCGGGCGATATATTGGGGCATTTAATGCATGGACAAACAATAGAACAATTGGCTTATTTCCTTTATGGTTATCCGGCTTACGAAAAATATATTTCAAAAGATTTTTATCAGATGGTGCTTGATTCAACCTTAAAGTGGTGGGATAAATCTGGATTATTTGAAGTACAAACAACCGTTGGTAATCCCAAAGGGCGCCATTGTCCTGGACACTCGATAATGCCCAATTTGCTGATGTATGAAGTAGCAAAACGCGAAAATATTGATGCCAAAAAATTTATGGATGCTGCCATTGAACAAACCAATTGGATTATAGAAACTGCCAACTGGAATAACCCAGCGTTTACAAAAGGGCAACGTATTAGCGAACACAAACTGCCAACCGGGCTGGCACATTTTCAATACAATTATCCCGAATTTGCTCCGAAAGGGTTAAAACAAAAAATAACTGATTGGGCAGAAAAAGCAGTCTCACTTTCAGATAATTTATGGGATTTCAGGAAGTTTACTGAAGATGAATGGACACTGCCTGGTTACAATGAAGCTGGAAATATTATTGCATTTCCGGGAGCAGCATTGTCGGTTGCTTTGGTTTTGGAAGACGGTAAATTAAAAGATAGATTAGTTGAAATTGCATATGCCCATATTGATAATTTCAACGGAAGAAACCCGGCAAGCGCACATTGTGCGAATCATCCTGATCAGGGATTTATTGGAGTAGATTCTGGATGGAAATATGGAGACCCTAGAAGAGACATATGTGCGAGGTTAGAAACAGTAAGAGGAGCATTATGTTCTTTACCCGGTTCGGAAATGTATCCATTTAATCCTTTAGGAAAACCACGTCATGGAGAGGGATGGACTGTTTATAATGCAAACTGGAACCTAACCCTAGCTTATTTAAACTTTTATGAAGGAGTTAGTACCATGAATGTCTTAAAAAACATCAAATAATAATTATAACAAATGAAATATATAATTAATATAATTTTTTCTTTTTTACTTAGCGTAGGAGTAAATGCACAAATAAAGGTGTCTGATTTTGGAGCTTTTCCTAATGATGATAAAGATGATTTAAAAGCAATTCAACAGGCTGTAATAGCTTTAAAGAGGGAAAAAGTTAAAACATTGATTTTTGAAAAGGGTACGTATGATTTATTTTTTGAAGATGTAAGCAAATCCAAAGGAATTGATATTTATGGGCAACATAATGTTACATTTTTGGGGAAGAAAGATGGTAATAATAATCCGAAAACTACATTGCTACGTCATTATAAAATTAAAAACAATGTATGGGGTAAAAGTATTTTGCAAGTGGTTGGATGTAATAATTTTAAACTTAAGAACTTTATTTTCGATAATTACCCAAGATATTCAACTGCTGGTAAAGTAGTTGTGAACAATGGTGAATCAATTGTAGTCGAAGTTTTTAGTGGAAACCCAATGGTTGCAGGTACAATGTTCTATTGTGGGAATTCATGGGATTTGAAAAATAAAACCTTATTACCAGTAGAAAGTATTACTTATGGTGCCGAAGTTTCAAAAAACGCTAAGGAATACACATGGGAAATATATAATAAAGATAAAAGAGAAATGGTATTAAACTCTCCAACTGCAGCATCAAAAGTCAAAGTCGGAGATGGTCTAAGTTGGCACTTTGGATATAATGGTATTCAAGTATCTTATAAACAATGTAATAATTTACATGTTGAAAACGTAACCACATACAATGCAATAGGTTTCTGTATGGAGGCTAGAAGATGTGGTAATATTACTTCCAAGAATGTGCGTTTTCAAGCTCCAGAAAATCAATTAGCTGTTGGGTCAAGAGATGCATGGAAAATATATGCTTCAAATGGAAATGTACTGATGGATAATATGTATATAGAAGGAGTAAGATGGGATGGACAAAATGTTCATGGGTCTTTTGCTTTTGTTCATGAAGTTTTAGATGACAGAACTATATGGTTTAAGAAAAAATACGATGCTTTTTTTAATATAACAAAAGGATCTAGCATAAGTCTTTCAAAGGATAATTATACAAAAGAATCTAGAATTGTTGAAAGTTGTGAAAGAAGAAAGGTTGATGGGAATTTTGCAGGGTTTGTTGTGCGGTTTACTGAAAACATTCCAGATTTTGTATGCAAGGAGACTATTGGGATGGTGTCAGATTGGAATACAAAATCCTACATTTTAAAAAATTCAACATTTAAAAACATAGCAGGATCTGCGAGTATTCTTCGTAACTCTAATTCAGTAGTGAAGAATAACTCTTTTTCATATATAATGTATCCTTTGACAATTGGTGGAGCTATTAGAGAAGGTGAAGGAGTTGTACCTGATAATGTAACAATTTCAAACAATCTATTTATAAACTCGGGTTGGATGGCTAGACACACTAGAAAAGGAGCTATTGTGTTAAGTAATTGGAAATCTAAGGAGTATGAGTTATCTCCCGTCATGAGAAATATCAGGATTACAAATAATACAATTAAGAACGGAGAAATTGGACTAAATATAAATGACGCGGACGGTGTTACTATTTTAAAGAATAAATTTCAGAATGTAGAAGAAGAAATTGTTATAGGAAATGCTATAAACGTTAAAGGAGATTATAAGTAATTCCTTTTGAGAACTATTTGCTTTGAATAAACAGTCAAAAGTTACATTACAGGTTGAAAACGACACATATAGTATGTGGTAAAAATTCATTAAATAAAAGTATTACTAACAATCAAAATTATATTATTATTTAAACTTATACAAATGAAAACTCTGACAAAAAGTAAAAACCGTTTTAGGATTAACATTAGAAAACTAAGTCTTTTAAGTTTTTTTCTTCTTCTTTTTATTAATACGCTTTGCGCTCAAAACGTTTTGCGTTATGAATTAGGAATTCATAGACCCAATTTATCATGGGCAGGTACATTGAGTGAAGAAAAGCTTTTGCTTGATAAAATGAACGAAATGGGGGCTAAGTCAGTTAGGTTAAATCCCACTAGTACGGAAACTGTTACCGATTTTATTGAGCATGTAAAATATGCTAATCAACTGGGGATGAAAGTTAATATGGAAATTTCTATAACAGCATTTCCTGAATTTTATCCGCCAGGTACAACTAAAAGACCAGCAATAGGCATCTGGGGGGCACGTTATAGATATAGTGATATGGTTCCCGATAGTATTAAGGTATGGGCTGCGACGGTTTTTGACCAAATGAAGGCAGCCGGTGCCCAAATAGAATTGGTTGAGTTTGGTAATGAATCTAATTGGATCGATTTTAATGGAGATTTACCATACATCGTTGGAGGTAAATTTTATGACTACAGCACTGATTGGAATGACACTACCTATATTAAAATTAGAGAAGGTTTTTCTAAATATGGAATGGCATTAAAAAAAATACGGGAAGAGTTAAATCGCGTTTGGGGGAACGACACAATAAAACTAATTACAAACGGATCTGTAGCAGGATATCATTTAACAAGCTGGGCACAAACTAATGGAGGTAGTATTCTTTCTACTGCTGTCATGCTCGATTTATTACAGGGAACACATCCAGAGTTGACAGCTGATTCTACCAATTATTTGAATGAGGCTGATGGGATAGGTATACACTTTTATCCACAAGTAATTGAGTTGAATTTTAACCAAGCAAAAGAATCTGTTGCCAACGAAATTAGAACAATCATGAATCCCATAGTGGATGTTGTCGACGAAGATATTCCAGTTTGGGTTACAGAATGGGATTACCCAAAATCCCTCTTCAACAACGATAGTGAGACAGATAGATATACTATGCTCAAAAATTTTCTTGCAGTTTGTCAGGGGTTACCATACAATTGGCAAGAATTCTACTTATTTACATTTGACGAAGGGAGTCATAAGATTTATGAAAATGGGCAATTTTTACCAGGATCTCAAATTTTTACTGATTATCAATACAATAAAAATGCTTGGGATTTAGATTCAGTTGCTTATAAAATCCAAAATGCATATTCAGATTTGTATTTAAGAGGATATGACCCAAATGCTTTAAACAAAGATGGGAATGATTCTTATATTACCATGATGAATAATCAAACTTGGTCAACATTAAATTGGTATTTGAAAAAAGTTCCAAATGAGCCAGGTATCTACCGTTTAAAAAATGAACATACAGAACTCTATATGCGGGGGTATGATCCAGTTACGCTTAGTGCTTCCTCCAAAATAGTTCAAAATTCCTTAGAAGAAACTTGGAGCACCTTAAAGTGGAGAGTTATACCAAGTCTATATGAAGGAGAATTTCATATTCAAGGAATTTATGGTGGTAATTATATTTGGTCAAGTTCAACTACTAATGATAGCTATCCAACCCTCATATCATTTAACGATGCATGGAGCAGTATGAGATGGAAGTTAATTGGGACTAGCCCTAGTCCATTTCAATTTACTTCTTTTGAAAATTTAATGAATAGAGATAGAGATGTAATTTTATTTCCTAACCCAGTAAGTAAAGATTTAAACTTTAGCTTATCCTCTAATTTAAAGACTAAAATTTCAATCTATAATATTTCGGGAGTTTTAGTTTATGAAAATAATTTCAAATCTATTGGAAATCATAGAATCATAATGTCTCATTTGAATTCTGGTATTTATATGGTAAAAATCTCTGATGGGAAACAAATGGTAGTTAAAAAGATTATAAAGAGGTAATGTGCTGAAAAATAGTTGGTAATAACTACCTATTTTTGAAATTAGCAGTAGTTGTTTTGTGTTAATTGTCATACGCAAAATATCTGCTTCTAACCGCAAGTATTAAGTGCCAAGATTATCATAACAATGAAAAAAATGAAAAAAAGTTACGCTGTAATTTATACTATTGCAATGCTGCTAATTATATCATGTGTTCCAAAAAAATTTCTGAAGTGATACCTGATAAAGTCAATATTTTGGGCGATAGTCAGTTAGTTGACATCACTGAACATCCTGAAAAATACAACCGAACAGTCGAAAACTTAGGTAAAATACTTATTAGAGGAAAGATTTTAAAGTGTGAACATTGAACTATTTTTTGTAACAGTAAATAATTTAACGAAATAAGAGAAATGAAAAATATATTCTTACAACTATTTGCCTTTCTGGTTATTATCGGATGTACTCCCAATAAATCAGAGATTACCTTATCGAATAATAATGTAAAAGTCCAGGTCTTGCAATTGGATAACAATCAATTGGCTTATCTGATAAAAAAAGATGGACAAATAGTTATTGATACCTCTTTGTTGGGTATTATAGTAAATGAGAAAACGTTAGGTACAAATTCAAAAATAAAGCTTCTTGAAAGTACCGTTGAAGAATTTGATTATCCAGTACTTGGGGTAAAAAGTATAGCCCACCATCAGGCAATTATTTCAAAATTTCAAGTGGATGAAAAAAATGGTTATAAATGGTTTCTTGAATTTCAGGTTTCTGAAGAAGGCGTGGCTTTTCGGTACATAATTCCAGGTACTGGCACTCAAGATATTAAGGGGGAATTAAGTTCATTCAAGTTCCCAAAAAATACAAAAGTATGGTATTTCGAACGCAATAATGATTGGAAATTAAAATCTTATGCCGGCGAATGGCTCTCCTCTGATATTTCAAAAATGCCAACTGTTTCAAAAATGGGACCGGTTCAGGGTTTGACTTTGACATGTGAATTGCCCAATGGTGTTTATGCCTTAGTGGCTGAAGCTGCCTTATATAATTACAGTGGAATGCGATTGGAGGCTATTGGTGACAACACATTCAAAGCAAACTTTTCGGAAGGTGAAAAGGGATTTGAAATTGAGGGTGAAATTGTAACTCCCTGGCGTTGTGTTTTATTAGCCAACGATTTAAATGGGCTTGTCAACAACACACTTGTTGCATCGCTAAATCCCAAGCCTGACGAAAGATTATTTGCCGATATGAGTTGGATTAAACCTGGAAAAGCAGCTTGGTATTGGTGGTCGGGAAAGGGCTCAAGCTTTGACGCAGAAAAACGTACAGTTGATAATGCTGTAAAACTTGGGTTTGAATACACAATGGTTGACGAAGGTTGGGAAAGGTGGAATAGCAAATGGGAAACAGCTACAAAGTTGTGTAAATATGCAAAAAATAAAGATGTAGGCATTTTCTTATGGAAACATTCAAATCAAATTAATTTTCCAGAAAATAATTATGCGATAATGGAAAGTTTTCTTGATAGTGTAAAACAAACCGGTGCAGTGGGAATAAAAGTCGATTTTATGAATGGTGAGGACAAATCTCTTATTGCTTTCGATGAAGCTCTTTTGCGAGCTGCCGCCGAAAGAAAGTTAATGGTGAATTTTCATGGTTGCCAACAAAGTTCGGGAGAATACAGGACCTACCCAAACGAGGTTTCCCGCGAAGGTATTAGGGGAGTTGAACTAAATATTATGAAAGAAGGACCACTGTCTGCTAGTCACAATGCAGCATTGCCGTTTACCCGCTATGTTACAGGTCATGCAGATTACACCCCACTTGCTTTTACTGCTCCCGGAGAAACTACCTGGGCGCATCAGCTGGCTACACTGGTTTGCTATTATTCGACTTTTCAATGTATTGCTGAAAATCCAGAATATTTATTGAAGACACCAAAAATTCAACCTACCATCAATTTTATAAGTAATGTGCCATCGGTTTGGGATGAAACCATTGTTCTTCCACAAAGTAAAATAGGAGAATTGGCAATTCTTGCGCGAAGAAAAGGAAATGACTGGTATTTGGGAGTTTTAAGTGCCGGAGAGAAAAAACAACTAGAGGTGAATTGTGAATTTCTAAAAGAAGGCAATTATTCATCAGAAATATTTTTAGATGATAATTCGGCAGAACCTGTCTCTTTGGAAGGACTAAACCCAAGGGCCAATTTAACTGCGTATAAAACAGCCATTCCTTTCAAAAAAGAAGAAATTATTTGTGGTAAACAAAAAAAAATAACATTGAATTTAGCGGCCAATGGAGGTGCTGTAATTTGGTTTAAAGCAATGGATAAATGATAAAATATTTAAGGGTGGAGCTAAACCAAATTGGCCACAATAGAATAGACTTTGTTCCTAAACCGGATTAATTCCGGCTCGAAAATATCAATTTGGTTTTTTAATTGTAATATGAAAGATAAAATGTACAATAGACAAAATATGAAATATAAAGTCATGAAACCAATTTTGGAATAAAAATCGAAGGAAATATTGTTCAATAGATACTAAAAGGAACAGAAATGAAGAACCTGATTATCTTGTTTTTAACTATAATAGGCATAACACCTGCAGTAGCACTAGGTGAATTAAATGTTCCTACCATATTTACTGATAATATGGTGCTACAGCAAAATGATAGTGTTGCTATTTGGGGAAATGCCATGAGCAATCAAACGGTAACTATTGTGACTTCCTGGGGAGAAACGGAAGCTGTTACGGCAGATAACGCTGGGGTGTGGAAAATGAAGCTTAAAACTCGGGAAGCCTCCTTTGTTTCACAAACAATAAACATTAAAACAAATACAGATACAATTGCTTTATCAAATATTTTAATAGGAGAAGTATGGTTATGTTCTGGGCAGTCCAATATGCTTTTTAGGTTAAAGTTTGAAGATAATGGGGACACGGAAATTGCAAATGCATCCAATGTACCACTGCGATTATTTAAGGTGCCATCAATTACCTCCGCAGAACCTTTAGATAATATTGAAGATGCATCTTGGAAGCTTTGTTCCTCTGCCTCTGTTAAAAACTTTTCAGCTGTAGCCTATTATTTTGGGGAAAACCTATTAGCTAATCTTACCAATACGCCTGTGGGTATAATTAGCGCTGCATTTGGAAGTTCTACCGTTGAAGCCTTTATGAGCAAAGAGGCTTTGTTATCTAAACCTTATCTTGCAGATTATTATAACAATTATGTCACTAAGGTTCCATCGAAAGTACCATCCTCATGTTTTAATGCAATGATATATCCCTATTTTTTAAGCAGTAATTTATATGATAGTCATGTAGATTTTAGCAGTGAGAAAAAAATCGTTTTTGATGAAAGAAATATTACTACAAGTGTAAACGATTTCAAAAAGAATGGAAATTTTGAGATTTTGGATAAATTCTTAGATGATTGTTTTGTGCTCAACTCAAAAGAGATCCTATTTAATACCCCAAAATATAATTTAGAGCTCTCATCTTCAGAAAAAGACAGCTTCTTACAATTATATACACCGCCCCATAAAAACACCATCGCTATAGAACCAACGACAGGGGTTTCGGATAGTTTCAATAACGGTATAGGGTTAAAAACACTTCAACCTAGTGAAACCTATAAAATTAGTTGGAACCTAAAAATAAATGATAAAAAACTATAAAGATGAATATCAATTTAATTAATAAAATTAAAACTTGTTTTCAAGAAACTTTTAAAACGGAGCCCTTAATGATATTTTCTCCAGGAAGAATCAACATTATAGGGGAACATACCGATTATAATGATGGTTTTGTTTTTCCAGCCGCTATAGACAAAGGCATTATAGCAGCCATTCAAAAAAGTGATTCCAAGACTTCCATTGCCTATGCCGTAGATAAGGAGGAACAAATAGTGTTTTCTTTAGATAAACTAAAACCCTCAACCCAAGGAAACTGGGAAAATTATGTGTTTGGCGTGGTGGCAGAAATTCAAAATAGGAGTAAAACCATAGGAAATTTCAATATTGCTTTTGGTGGCGATATTCCGGGAGGTGCTGGAATGTCCTCATCAGCAGCACTCGAAAACAGTGTGGTTTTTGGGTTGAATGAATTGTTTGATTTAGGGCTAACCAAAGAAGAGATGATTTTAATATCACAAAAGGCAGAACATAACTATGTTGGCGTAAAATGTGGTATCATGGACCAATATGCCAGCATGTTTGGGATTGAGAACAACGCTTTATTGCTTGATTGCAGAACGGTAACCTCAAAACCTTATGAAATAGATTTCAAAGACCATGAGCTTATTTTAATCAACACCAATGTAAAACACAGCTTGTCTGACAGTGCCTATAATGACCGACGTTCTGTATGTGAATCTGTTGCCAATATGCTGAAGGTAAAAGCACTTAGAGATGCCACGGAATACGATTTAGAAACCATTCGAGATAAAGTATCCCCTGAAAATTACCAAAAAGCATTGTATGTTATCCAAGAAAACAATAGAGTTATAGAGGCTTCAAAAGCAATAGAAGCCGGTAATTTGCATGCATTAGGAGCATTAATCTATGCCTCACATTATGGCTTACAACATCAATACAAAGTAAGTTGCGACGAATTGGATTTTCTGGTAGACCAAGCAAAACTAAATGAGCATGTTTTAGGTGCCAGAATGATGGGTGGGGGTTTTGGTGGTTGCACCATTAACCTCATTTTAAAAACCGAAACAGAATCTTTCAAAATAGTTGTATCAGAAGCATATAAAAACAAATTCAATAAAGATTGCTCTATATACGAAGTATCACTTTCAAACGGTACCGGTATTATAACTTATTAATAATTATCTATGGATTGTATAGGCTTATATGGTATTGCCTACGGATGCCCTTATGGAGAAAGAGATAGAGATAAAGAGTGCCCTCTTTATGAAATAAAAGATTTACCATTTAGTAAAAAAATAAAATTTATAGATAGTTTAAGTGAAAGTAAGAAACTAAGCGTAACTAATTTTCATATAGATTGCTTAAGAAGTAAAGAAAAATTAAAGATTGATACAGAGTATAAGATATAGGAAACGGAAAAAATAGTAAGGAGTAATTCTTAATAGAAATTTCAGATTAATAAATTTCAAGCAAAACACAATAATGAATACTGATTTACAAGATTATTCACACAAGCGTTATAATATATTAACAGGCGAATGGGTGTTGGTATCACCACACAGAGCTAAACGCCCCTGGCAAGGACAAAATGAAGCCCCTTCAAATGAGATTAGACCCTCTTATGATGACAACTGTTTTTTATGTGCAGGAAATACCAGAACCAATGGTGAAGTAAACCCTAACTATGAAAATGTTTTTGTTTTTACCAACGATTTTGCAGCACTTCAAAAGGATTCAAAGACCTTTTTAGTAGCAGATGGTTTGCTGAAAGCGCAAAGTGAAACAGGGATCTGTAAAGTTATTTGTTTTAGTCCGGACCACTCCAAAACTTTGGCAGACATGAATGTTTATAGCATACAGAAAGTTGTTGAAACCTGGCAAAAACAATACGAGGAATTGGGTAAAAACAAAAACATCAATTATGTTCAAATTTTTGAGAACAAAGGTGCAGTTATGGGGTGCAGTAATCCGCATCCACATGGACAAATTTGGAGTCAGTCATCATTGCCAAATGAAGTTGAAAAAAAAGACAGGCAACAACGAGATTATTATACTAAAAACAAATCGAGTTTATTAGGCGAATACTTAAAGCAAGAACTAGACAAACAAGAGCGTATCATTTTTGAAAATGACAGTTTTGTAGTACTGGTACCATTTTGGGCGATATGGCCATTTGAAACTATGATTGTACCAAAGGTGCATCAAAAAGATATTCTTGAAATGAGTGAACAAGAAACGATTCTTTTTGCTGAAGCTATTTCAGTTATCACAAAAGCATATGACAAGTTATTTAATACATCATTTCCTTATTCAAGTGGTATTCACCAAGCGCCAACCAATGGAGAAGACAATAACCACTGGCATTGGCATATGAGTTTTTATCCACCTTTACTAAGAAGTGCAACAGTTAAAAAATTTATGGTAGGCTATGAAATGTTTGGTTCACCACAACGTGATATCACTGCTGAAATAGCAACTCAAAAATTGAGAGAATTAATTTAAATAACTTAATTAGACATTTACTAAATCAAAAAAACATGACTGCACATTTCGGATTTTGGGATTATTTCGTTTTTATAGCGTATGCTGTATTAATTTTAGGCGTGGGTTTATGGGTTTCCAGAGACAAAAAGGGCCATCAAAAAACTGCCGAAGATTATTTTTTGGCAAGTAAATCTTTGCCTTGGTGGGCTATTGGAGCCTCATTAATTGCTGCAAATATTTCGGCAGAGCAGTTTATTGGAATGTCGGGATCCGGTTTTGCCTTGGGATTGGCAATTGCCTCTTATGAATGGATG
>Ga0209414_1000172_pt1 | contig 29591 bp, 19 predicted proteins | sample LakVidmifraction_4_FD_181154 | JGI IMG/M metagenome (GOLD analysis project Ga0209414, IMG submission 181154) | Hypersaline microbial communities from Lake Vida, Antarctica - Brine Hole Two &gt;0.2 micron (SPAdes) (version 2) | ecosystem: Environmental > Aquatic > Non-marine Saline and Alkaline >...
GGAAGTATTTTACGAGTTTAACTTGCGTGTATATTGTATAATAATAAACTCCTCTTACGAAGAAGTAAGGGTTCAAGTCTATAAAATTTTAAGTATTAGGTTAGAAATTCATTTTTATCACTATCAAATAAAATTATTTGACACCAATGATAATTGACTTTCCAAAATAGCCAAATTCTGTACCTATTCTGTACCCATTGAAATAAAAAAAGCTTCCAATTTCTTGGAAGCCCTTTGTTTGCTAGTAGCGGGGACTGGACTCGAACCAGCGACCTTCGGGTTATGAGTTTGAACAAAACCCTTATTTTACGCTATATTTGGCTTATAATTACCTAAATCGTTTACGGAACTGTTTACGGTAAATTAAACAATATTTATTCTAGTAAATATCACATTATTTGTTGAATTACTTATAGAAAATCTTAAAAATAATTAAAACATGCGGTTATCAATTTAATTGACTAGCAATAACCATCAAATATATATGTTGACTATTGACAAAAAATACAACAGGGTTTAGTTTCCTTACATGTTATTTATTCTCCCACTTCCAGGCAGATAACAATGCGTCTTTTAAATTCAATTTGGCTTTCCATAGCAAAACAGTATTTGCTTTATCAGTGTCGGCATAAGCTGAAATCACATCGCCTTCTCGTCGGTCTACTATCTTGTAATTCAGTTTTTTGCCTGAAACTTCTTCAAAAGTATTGATTACTTCAAGTACAGAACTCCCCTTACCTGTCCCAATATTAAATACTTCAAAATTTTCTTTATTAGAACCATGAATCAATCGTGTAAGAGCCATCACATGTGCCTTAGCTAAATCTACTACATGGATATAATCTCTAACACAGGTGCCATCCTCAGTCGGATAATCATCTCCAAAAACAGACAACTGCGCTCTTTTACCAATCGCTGTTTGTGTAATAAATGGCACTAAATTTTGAGGTGTACCTAGTGGCAGCTCTCCAATTTTTATAGATTCATGGGCTCCGATCGGATTAAAATACCTCAAAGCAATGGCATTTAAGTGAGGTACCACTTTACAAGTATCCATAATGATTTCTTCGCCTATTTGTTTTGTATTGCCATAAGGCGATGCTGCTTTTTTTATTTGTGCTGATTCTGTTATTGGAAGCGAATCTGCCTGACCATAAACCGTACAGGAAGAACTAAAAATGAAATTTGCAGCTTCTTTCTTTTGAAGTTCCTGCAGCAAATAAATCAAGGTGTTAATATTGTTTTCATAATACAACAAAGGCTTTTCAACGCTTTCTCCAACAGCTTTTGAGGCTGCAAAGTGAATCACGCCGTTAATATCATGATGTCTTTTAAAAAAATCGACGACCAATGATTTATCTCTTAAATCTATCTTTTCAAAAACAGGTTCAATACCCGTAATAGCAGTTATGCCTTCTAAAACATCTATTGTTGAATTTGATAAGTTATCTATAATAACCACTTCAAATCCTTCATTCTGAAGTTCTACAACCACATGTGAACCTATAAAGCCTAAGCCTCCTGTTACTAATATTTTCATAATTTATTTTTTATTTCCAAAAAGCTGCATAAAGTGCTACTAAAATAATCATCACAGCAAATGCACCAATATTAAATATCGGACCTGTTTTAAATAATTGCTTCGAAAGTATAATTCCTTTTTCATCATCTTTTCCGTTGTGTTGAACCCAGCTTACAATGGCAATAACAATCATAGTAAGTATTGCGGTATAACCCATTTGATCTAAAAAAGGAACATCAACAAATAAAGAACTTGTAGACCATCCTTTTGGAGCCACTTTAAAATACATCGCAATAGGAATTGAAACCAGGGCTCCAACAATTGCACCTTTATTTGTGGTCTTCTTCCAGAATAATCCTAAAAGAAATATGGCTAAAATTCCCGGACTTACCACACCTGTGTACTCTTGAATAAATTGAAAAGCCTGATCAAGTCCTCCCAATAAAGGGGCCAAAACACAAGCAATTGCTAACGCAACACCTGCAGACATTCTTCCCATTCTTACAGTACTTTTATCGCTTGCATTTTTGTTGATATATTGCTTATAAATATCCATGGTGAAAATAGTGGATGTTGAATTCAACATTGAAGCTAAAGACGATACAATTGCTGCTGTTAATGCGGCAAAAGCAACACCCTTTAGCCCAGTTGGTAAAAATTGTAACAGCCAAGGGTAAGCCTTATCTGCCTGATCTAACGTTGGTAAATTCTTCAATCCTGCTTCACCTAACCTTGCCATGATCTCTGGATCATTTACCATTACATAAGCCGCAATTCCCGGAATTACAACAATTAAAGGAATAACTAACTTTAAAAATGCAGCAAGTAAAATCCCTTTTTGTGCTTCTTTTAATGATTTGGCCGCCAAAGTTCTTTGAATAATATATTGGTTGAATCCCCAATAATATAAATTCGCGACCCACATACCGCCAATCAACACGCCAATACCGGGTAATTGTTTATAATACGGATTGGATTCATCTAAAATCATAGCGAACCTGTCAGGAGCCCTTTCATAAATAATTTTCAAACCAGATAGCACTCCTTCACCTTCTGAAACCATATCTAAAGCCAAATAGGTGGTCGCTAAACCTCCTAAAACCAAAAACACCACCTGAATTACATCTGTCCACGCCACTGCTGAAAGGCCGCCGTATAAAGAATATGCGGCTGCAAATAATGCCAATCCAACAACGCCATAAACCATAGGAATGCCCATGATGGTATTTAATGCCAATGATCCTAAATATAAAACCGAGGTTAAATTCACAAATACATATAGCGCAATCCAAAATACAGCCAAAATAGTTTTCAAATTGGTAGAAAACCGCTTTTCAACAAATTCTGGAATGGTGTACAATCCTTTTTCAATAAAAATGGGCAAAAAGAATTTCCCCACAATGATTAAGGTAATGGCAGCCATCCATTCATAAGAAGCAATTGCCAATCCCAAAGCAAACCCGGAGCCTGACATTCCTATAAACTGTTCCGCAGAAATATTTGCAGCGATTAAGGAAGCCCCAATTGCCCACCAAGGCAACGATTTACTTGCCAAAAAATAATCCTCAGCATTCTTTTGGTGCCCTTTTTTATCTCTGGAAACCCATAAACCTACCCCTAAAATTAATACGGCATACGCTATAAAAATGAAATAATCCCAAAATCCAAAATGTGTAGTCATGTTTTATTGATTTATATGTCTAATTTCGTTAATTAAATTAATCCTCTCAGTTTTTGAGTTGCTATTTCAGCAGTAATATCACGTTGTGGTGAACCAAACATTTCATATCCTACCATAATTTTTTTTTGCAATAGGTCATTAAAGTATTGCTGAACTTTACATATAATTTTTTTCTATCATTGGTCTAATTACGAGTTCATCAATAGTTGAATTCAAATCTGTTGTGATCATTGTTAAAATGGCATCAACTACACTTTGTTCATTCAAATAATCAGGGTTGTTTTTTTCTCGAAAAGCGGTGTTGGTACCTCCAGGATAGATAGAGCAAACTTTTATATGATGCTGTCTTACTTCTTTTCTAAAAACTTTAACCAATGCATCGAAACTAGATTTTGAAGCTGTATATGCTCCTATACCTTCATTTGAAAAATTGCAAACAGTGGACAATACATTTATAATCGTACCAGCTTTTACAATTTCCATACTTTTAGATACTTCTCGCATGAAAACAAAGGGCGCGATTGTATTTATTCTCAGCATATATTCCAAATCAGTTGTTTTAATATTTGAAACTAAAGATCTAGCCGTATTGGCACCTGCACAATTAACAAGAACATCGAATGTTCCTAAATTAATGGTCCCTTCTTTTACAAATGTGATAATGTCATTCTCATTCGTTATATCGAATGCTTTATAGAAGTAATTACTTTTACTCCCTTTAATTTCTGATAGAAGTTGCGTCATTTTAATATCAGATCTACCACAGAATGCTACATGAGCACCACTTTCAATTAATTTCAAAGTGAGGCATTTACCAATGCCTGATGTTGCTCCCGTTACAAGTATATTTTTATTTGTTAGACGATCAGAATTCATTGTTAATAGGTTATTAAATTAACTCTCTCAATTTTTGAGTTGCTATTTCAGCAGTGATATCGCGTTGTGGTGAACCAAACATTTCATAGCCTACCATAAATTTTTTGACTGTTGCACTTCGTAAAAGTGGTGGATAAAAACTCATATGCCAATGCCAGTGGTTATTGTCTTCTTCATTGGTTGGTGCTTGATGAATACCACTTGAATAAGGAAATGATGTGTTGAACAACTTGTCATATGCTATTGTGATAACTGATATAGCTTCGGCAAAAAGAGATGATTCTATATCCGTCATTTCAAGTATATCTTTTTGATGCACCTTTGGTACAATCATAGCTTCAAATGGCCATATCGCCCAAAATGGTACAAGCACTACAAAACTGTCGTTTTCAAAAATGATACGCTCTTGTTTGTCAAGTTCTTGCTTTAAGTATTCGCCTAATAAACTCGATTTGTTTTTATGATAATAATCTCGTTGTTGTCTGTCTTTTTTTTCAACTTCATTTGGCAATGATGACTGACTCCAGATTTGTCCATGTGGATGAGGGTTACTACACCCCATAACAGCACCTTTGTTCTCAAAAATTTGAACATAATTGATGTTGTTGTTTTTACCCAATTCCTCATATTCCTTTTGCCAGGTTTCAACAACTTTCTGTATGCTATAAACATTCATATCAGCCAAAGTTTTAGAGTGGTCCGGACTAAAACAAATAACTTTACAGATACCTGTTTCGCTTTGAGCTTTCAGCAAGCCATCTTCTACTAAAAAAGTCTTTGAATCCTTTTGAAGTGCTGCAAAATCGTTGGTGAACACATAAGTGTCCTTGTAATTTGGGTTTACTTCACCATTAATTCTGGTATTGCCTGCGCATAAAAAACAGGTATCATCATAAGAGGGTCTAATCTCATTTGATGCTGCTTCATTTTGTCCTTGCCAGGGGCGTTTCGCTCTGTGTGGCGATACCAACACCCATTCACCAGTTAATATATTATAACGCTTGTGTGAATAATCTTGTAAATCTGTCGTCATTTTAATTCTTTTGTTGATTGGTTATGAAATAATTCCCGTGCCATTAGAAAGTTCTACATAATAGACAGTGCAGTCTTTATTAAATTTGTCTTTGTAGGCTTTTGAAACATTTGATGTAAAGGCTTGTGAATGGTCTTTTGATACAAGGTTAATAGTACAGCCACCAAAACCGCCACCCATCATTCTGGCACCTAAAACACTAGGGTTTAGCTTTGCTTGTGCTACCAGAAAGTCTAACTCCTCGCAACTTACTTTGTATTGATGTTGTAAGCCATGGTGAGAGGCATATACTAATACTCCTAATGCTTGCAAATCTCCCGCTTCTATGGCTTTTGAAGCTTTTATAACCCTGTTGTTTTCTTGGATAACATACAATGCTTTTTGGTAATTTTCAGGGGATACTTTATCACGAATGGTTTCTAAATCATATTCCGTGGCATCCCTAAGTGCTTTTACCTTCAGCATATTGGCAACAGACTCACAAACAGAACGTCTGTCGTTGTACGCACTATCCGATAAGGTATGTTTTACATTGGTGTTGATTAAGATTAATTGGTAATCTTTAAAATCTATTTCATAAGGTTTTGATGTTACCGTTCTGCAATCAAGCAGTAAAGCGTTGTTCTCAATGCCGAACATACTGGCATATTGGTCCATGATACCACATTTTACGCCAACATAGTTATGCTCTGCTTTTTGTGATATTAAAATCATCTCTTCTTTGGTTAGCCCTAAATCAAAAAGTTCGTTCAGTCCAAAAACCACACTGTTTTCGAGTGCTGCTGATGAAGACATTCCTGCGCCTCCGGGTATATCGCCACCAAAAGCGATATTGAAATTACCTATGGTTTTACTCCTGTTTTGAATTTCTGCCACCACACCAAACACATAATTTTCCCAGTTCCCTTCGGTTGAAGGTTTTAGTTTATCTAAAGAAAAAACTATTTGTTCCTCCTTATCTACGGCATAAGCTATACAAGTCTTGGAATCACTTTTTTGAATGGCTGCTATAATGCCTTTATCTATAGCGGCTGGAAAAACAAAACCTTCATTATAATCGGTATGTTCCCCTATAATGTTAATTCTTCCTGGGGAAAATATCATTAAAGGCTCCGTTTTAAAAATTTCTCGAAAACAAGTTTTAACCTTATTAATTAAATTGATATTCATCTTTATAGTTTTTTATCATTTATTTTTAGATTCCAACCTATAGTATATGTTTCATTAGGTTGAAGTGTTTTTAACCCTATCCCGTTATTGAAACTATCTGAAACCCCTGTCGTTGGTTCTATAGCGATGGTGTTTTTATGTGGAGGTGTATATAATTGTAAAAAACTATCTTTTTCTGAAGAAGAGAGCTCTAAATTATATTTTGGGGTATTAAATATGATCTCTCTTGAGTTGAGCACAAAACAATCATCTAAGAATTTATCCAAAATCTCAAAATTCCCATTCTTTTCGAAATCGTTTACACCTGTAGTAATATTTCTTTCATCAAAAACGATTTTTTTGTCACTGTTAAAATCTACATGACTATCATATAAATTACTGCTTAAAAAATAAGGATGCCATCCTAGAGTAAATGGAAATGTTTTAGAGTCGGTGTTCGTTATTTTAACATTTAAATTTAATGTGCTTTCTGTTAAAACATATTCTAGGTAAATGGTATAGGTGAATGGAAACCCTTGAGACAAGCGTTTTTCATGATACACCAGCTTTACTGAAGCATATGTTTCTGTGGCCTCTTGATCTATAACCTCAAATGTTTTATTATAAACCAATCCATGAAGTGCATTATTTAGCACCTTTTCATTAACATCAAATTGATAGGTTTTGCCCTCAAAATCATACCTTCCATCTTTTATCCTGTTGGCAAAAGGAAACAAGATAGCTGAGATATAAGTGTTATCATAGGTTAATGGGTGCATGTCTTTTATCAGCTCATGACTGTTTAATGTCAGTTCTTGCAGGCTTGCGCCTTGATTTAAATAAATCTTTGCGTAAGAAGTATTATGTAGATCCTCAATCTCTATATAATCTTGATTGTTCTCTGAATTTGTAATATCATTTATTTTATACAAATCTTATTTTTTTAATTAGTTATGTTTATAGTTTGATTTAAATAAATGTTAATATAAAAGGAACTAAAAATGGTACAATTATAGTTAATACAACGCCGCTAAAAACAGCTATAATTGCCCATTCTTTCCCTGTGCTTTCTGAAATAATAGGTAAACAGGTATCCATTGAGGTAGCCCCACCAGCAGCAATACCTCCTAGTTTACCAAAATATTTCACAAAAAATGGTGTTGCTAAAAGCGTAATTATTTCTCTTGAGATATTAGATAATAAGGCGATAACACCTAAAGTTTCTCCGCTAATTTCTGTTATAAATATAGAAGACAAACTATAGTATCCAAATCCCGCACCTATAGCCATAGCTTCTGTTATACTAATTTCAGAAATAAAAAAAGATGTTACTGCTGCGCCAAATAATGAACCTAAAATAACACAAAGTGGAACTAGTGTAATTTTAATTTTTGTTTTACGAATTACGCTAAGTGCATTACTATCTGCCCCAATACCAATACCTACAAAAAGCATTAACGCATATAGTGAGTACATGGAAAAATCATTTTCCATCAAAAAATCTGGCAAGAATTTGTATAGCCCTAAAACTACACCCACTATAAACATTAAAAGTATGATGATGCTATTTTTCATTTTTTTCGATAAAGAATAATTTATAAGTGATGTACGCAAGAATTAGGCTTCCTAACATGGCTCCAAAAGTTATTAAAATAGCCTGTAAGCCAATGTTGGCCAAATTATAAACAATTGTTTTATTTAAACCGACACCAATTCCTAAAAAGAATAATAACATATAAATAATTAGTGTTGTAGCCTTGTTTGAAAATAGAATGAATTTGGTTCTATTGCTGAGAACATATCCAAGAATTAAACCTATTGACATTAATAGTAATACTGGTATCATATTATTTAAGGGATTATATAAAGATTTTAATTGAGTGTTTGCTCCGTTGTACAATCTACTTATTCTTTTTCATAATTGAATAGAACCGTTAGTTAGCATAGCCTAAAACAGTATTATTATGTTCTTCTGGATGTTTTTCATTTAAAAACTCTTTTAAAGTGAATGGATGAAATCCGCTTTCAGTTTAATTATAATCAACTATGTTTTCAAAAGAGATTGTACTCTTTCTAATTTAAAAATTGGAATATTCATATCTAGTTTATTTGGTTCTTACTTTGTCTTTTTTTAAGTAAAGGTGAAATTTTAGTTGTTTTTACACAAGTGCGATAGAATTCTGACAGCTATTGTTTATACTTCTTTTAACTATTATTTTATTGTTGGTTGAAGTGTAAATGAATAACTGTAGGATTTATTAGCCAATATCATATATTCTGGGTGTGGTAATCTTCCCCAAGACGTATCACCTCCAATACCCATTTGTAAAAAATCAATATTCCATTGAATGGTTTTACCAATTTTAATGTCTGCACCATGTTTTTTGGTTACAGGAACTAACCCTGATGCTGATTTTACAGCGTCATCACTATTAAAATCGAGCTCTTCCATATCAAATGGCCAAACACTAGTGTTTAATAATGTAGAATTACTAGTTGTTGTTAATGATATATTATTTGAGGAAACTTTCACCCAACGTACATCTGTTTTATTACCAGTTTCTTGAGGTCTTGAATATCTATGAAATTGATCTTCAATTTTTCTTGAATAAATTCCTGTTTTTACTCCAGTTTTTCTATCCCAGTAACTTTCTTCAGGACCATTTCCGTACCAAGTAATGTTGTCAAATTCTTTCGGTAAAGTCAAATACATACCCATTCGAGGAATATTTGGTAAATCTTTTAGATTTGGTATAAATTCATAATCAATTTTTAAAATTCCGTTTGGATGAATGAGGTAATTAACTGTAACATTAGCTTCATTATTTGGAAGCAAATAAGTTACACTAAATGAAACCCCATTGGCATTATTTTTCGGGAATTTAACCAATTCAGCTTTATAATTATAAGTGGCATCTTGCCATATTTTTGCCCATTTATCCATTCCGTTGCCTAAATCGTTATCCGTTGGAGCTCTCCAAAAATTTGGCTTAATTGCCTGATTTGTAATTAGATTATTTTTAAAGTTCCATAAATTAATTTCACCTGTTTTGGCACTTATGCTTAAACTAAGCAAGTTATTTTTTATTTGGATATTTTCTTCGGACGAAATAATTTCTAAATCTTTATTAAGCACTAAATTATCAGGAACAATTATAGCTTTTTGAAGATTGAATTGATCCCAAGCAATTTCAAAATTTTCGGGAAATAACAAAGTTTCATTTTTTTGAACTAAACTTATTTCTAAAATAATTTCTTTACTTCTGTTAAAACCAACAGGAAAATTTTCTAGTTTAATTTTATCTTTTTGTTGTGGTGAAACTTGTAGGTTTAGAATTTCTCCTTTTGTAATTGATTCTCCATCTGAAAGTATTTTCCAAGTTATTTTTTTATCCGAAAAATCAGCAAAGAAATTCTTGTTTTCAAGCTCAATAAACCCATTTCCTAAATAATAGAATTGAGCAGGTTCATATACTTTTTTTACTTCAGATAAATGTGGATGTGGATTGCGATACGGATCAACCAAACCATTATTTAAAAAGTTTCCATCGGTTGGCAAATCTGAATGATAATCGTGTCCATACGCTAAATAAGGTTTCCCATTTTTATCTTTATACTCCAAACTTTGGTCTACCCAATCCCAAATATAACCACCTTGTAAATTTGGATATTTTCCAATAATATTCCAATAATCCTGTAAATTCCCAACCGAATTCCCCATTGCATGCGCATATTCAATCATTATTGATGGCTTATCAGAATTTGATTTTCCATGATTAATTAAATCTTCAGGTCTTGGATACATTGGACAATACAAATCAGTATAATCATCTTTTCCTGCCGGTTCATATTGTACAATTCTATTATCGTCTTTTTCTTTCAACCATTTATATGTAGTTTTAAAAATTTCACCTTCTCCAGCTTCATTCCCTAAAGACCATGAATAAATAGATGGATGATTTCTATCTCTATAAAACATACGTTTTGTACGCATCATATGTGCCGGTAACCAACTCATTTCATTACCAATTTGGGTTTTTTCATCAATAGCTAATGGATGACTTTCAATATTAGCTTCATCAACAACATATAAACCATATTTATCACATAAATCTAACCAATAAGGATCGTTTGGATAATGTGAGCTTCTAACAGCATTTATATTGTTTTGCTTCATTAATTTAATGTCTTTTTCCATAGATTCTCGTGAAACTACATGGCCTGTAAACGGATCCGTTTCGTGCCTGTTTACTCCTTTTATGTAAATTGCTTTCCCATTTATTAGCACTTGACTTTTTTTAATTTCAACCCGCTTAAAACCAACATGCTTTTCAATATATTCGTTATTTTTAGCGTTGTTTTCGTCTATCAAAGCAATTTTTAATTTATATAAATTTGGAAGCTCGGCCGACCACTGTTTTACCTTTTCAATAATTTTATCTGAAATAAATTCAATTGAAGAATTTGCTGGAATCTCTCTTGATTGAGTTGTTTTTAAAATTGAATTTTCTCCATCAAGGACTTCTATCATTAATTTTCTTGAGGCTTTTTTTGAAGAATTATTAGCAACAGTAACAGTACCTTTAAAAATACCATTGGTGTAAGTAGCATCTATATTTGTATAGCTATAATAATCTGAAACCGTTACTTTTGGCTGAGCATATAAATAAACTTCTCGTTCAATACCACTCATTCTTAACATATCCTGACTTTCTAAATAACTGGCATCGCTCCAACGAAATAGTTGTAAAGCAATCAAGTTTTTGCCCTCATTAAGATTTTTTGTAACATTAAATTCAGCGGGTGTTTTACTGCCTTGAGAATAGCCAACATACGCTCCATTTATATAAACATACATGGCCGATTTTGCTCCAGAAAAATGCAGAATAATGTCCTCTGACAAGAAACTTTTATTTAGTATTATCTCTTTTCTATAAGTTCCTACTGGATTATAATCTGTTGGAGCGTCTGGCCATTTTGTGGTAAATGGATATCGTTCGTCCAAATAAATAGGATGATCATAGCCTACAACTTCCCAATTTGCAGGCACAGGAATTGTATCCCAATCACTATCATCAAAATCGATATTTTGAAATGTTGTTGGCCGTTGTTTTGGGTCTTTCACAAAATGAAACTTCCAATCTTCATTTAAACTTAAAAAACGTTTTGAGTTTTCTTTTTCAATAATTTCAGCTGATTCTGTTCCAAAAAATTCAGCTCTTGGAGCCAATTTATGCTCTTCAAATATTTGATGATTGAAATGGTTTTTTTGCTCTGGCACAATTGTTAATTTTGATTGTTTACAAGAAATCGCAACAAAAGCAACTATGAATAGTACTAATTTTATTTTCATTATTTTGTATAATTTTATCCGTTAATATGATTTCATAAAATCTTCGGCAACTATTTTTTTTAAATAATAAATCAGTTCTTCAGCATTTTGTTTTGAAAAAATAATAGGCGGTTTAATTTTTAAGACGTTATGGTCTGGTCCATCAATACTCATTAAAATTCCGTGATCTTTCATTCGGTTCGCTAAATAGGCTGTTTGAGCTTCTAATGGATTCATTTCGCTGTCCACCAATTCAATTCCTAAAAACAATCCTTGTCCACGAACATCTCCAATAATTGGAAATTCTATGGCTAGTTTATTTAATTCCTCTATTAGAAATTTACCTATTTGTAATGCATGTTCCTGCAATTTTTCTCGTTTCACTGTTTTCAATACTTCAACACCTATGGCACAAGAAACAGGATTGCCTCCAAATGTGTTAAAATACTCCATTCCATTTGCAAATTTATCAGCTACTTTTCGAGTACAAGCTACGGCAGCTAGGGGATGACCGTTTCCTAAAGGTTTTCCAATGGTTACAATATCGGGAACAACATTGTGTAGTTGAAAACCCCAAAATGTTTTTCCCACTCTTCCGCAACCTGTTTGTACTTCATCTGAAATACACAACCCACCAGCAGCTCTTACCATTTCGTATGACTTTGCTAAAAATCCTTTAGGTAATTCTATTTGACCCCCACAGCTAATAATAGGTTCAATAATAAAACCACCAACATTGCTGCCTTTATCTTGTATCTTTTTAATTTGTTTTTTTACTTCTTTAGCATATTTTTCTCCGGAATTTTTGCCTCTGTATTTTCCTCTAAATGAATCGGGTAGCGGAAATATATGCGTGTGTTCAGGAGCTCCTTTTCCACCTTTTCCATCAAATTTATAGGAACTTATATCGATACACATATTGGTGTTTCCATGGTACCCAACTTCAGAAGCTATAATATCTCGCTCACCAGTTGCCGCTTTTACCATTCTAATCGCCAATTCGTTAGCTTCACTTCCTGAATTTACAAAATGCAATACATTTAATTCTGGCGGTAAGGTTTCCAGTAATTCTTTGGCAAGTTCATTAATATTTTCGTGCAGGTAACGAGAATTGGTGTTAATTAAAGCCATTTGTTCCTGACCGGCTTTTACAACTTTGTAATTTTCGTGGCCTACATGGGCTACGTTATTAACGGTATCTAAATATTTTCTTCCGTATTGATCCATTAAATATTGACCAAGACCTCTCACCATTTTAACAGGTGGGTTGTATTGCAAACTCAAACTTTTTCCTAAATGCTGTTTTCTAAAAGCAATCAATTCATCATTTGAAATAGTTTCGGTTTGTTTAAGTCCGTTTGTTTTAAAAAGCAGATTTGGATTTGGACAAATACTTTTCCATACATCAATTTGATTGTAAAATGCTACACCAGGAAAATCAATTTTATAATTTATCAACGATAACATTACTTGAAAATGTAGATGAGGCACCCAACAGCCATTTTCTTGTTTATTTCCTAAATAGCCAATGCAATCACCTTTTTTAATTTGATCTCCAATATTTTTAGTTGAAACACTGTCAATACTTAAATGTCCATATAAAGTATAATAGTCGAAATCTTCAATTTTATGTTTTAAAATAAGGAGTCCACCGTATAATTTATTTCCGGCATCATTATAAGAAACCACCACTTCACCATCAAATAATGCGTGAACGGGTGTCTTATTTGGAAGCCAAAAATCGATTCCTAAGTGAATGGTTCTGCTTTCTCTTCCGCTATTTCCAATTTTGTCAAAAGCAGTTGAAGTATATAATGGACGAGGTTCTAAATAGCCACCTGCAATAATTTTTGAAGGATTTTCAGATTGTAGTTTATTGATTTTATAGTCAAACAAATCTAAATCGTTAAACGCTTCCTGATGGCCAATCCATTTACTTGAAACACATAAATCTAATGGTTGAACTTCATTTTTTTGAATGGCAGGAAATAATTCTATAAGGCTGAAATTATTTTTAGCCGACCAATTTTTGAATTTAATTTCATTCGGATGTGCTGTAAAATTACAGACATTTCTAAAACTATAATTTGCAAAATCAGGTGAGATCAAATACCATTTTTTCAGCACTTCCCAAGCTGGTTTTTCGCTTATTTGTAAGTATTCATTATTCGGCTCTTTAACTTTATTGATGGCTGATTTAGTTACCGAAATTACTAAACGCATTGCAATTGCAGTATATAAATGAATTAATTCACTTTCCAATAATGGAAATTTAGAGTGATATCCTTTAACAATGGGCAAAGCCGCATCTAACGGATTATTATGATGCATAATTGCATAGGCGCAAGCAACCGCTAAATCATTAATAACCTGCGTGTGAACAGCATCTCCATAATCAATAATTGCCTTTACCTGTGGGTTTATTAAATCTTGACTTACAATTATATTATTTTCATTTGCATCGTTGTGAACAACTGCTTTTCTAAGTTTTTTAAAATCCCCAAAATTTACTTCAAAAAGGTTTTGAAAGTGAATTACTATTTCTTTTTCTTGTTCATTAAATAAATGAATATGGTCCTTTGTCCAAAGGGATTGAACAATATCCCAAACAAATTCTCTTGTAGCAGCGGGATGTTCAAATCCCTGTAAAGCTTTAGTTAATAACCCACATTGTTCTCCTAAGCTAAAACGAAGACTATCTAGTTGTGGATCTACATTGTCCCAATTTCTTCCTGTAATCCATGTTAGTAATCGTACTTTTCTAATGTTGCTAAACTCATCTGTAATTTTCGATATTGAATTTCCTTTATCATCTTTTATTACTTGAGGAGCAATTAAATTACTATCATTTTTTTTAACATATTGTAACATTTTTTGATAAAAATCGAGGTATTTTAAATCTTCATTTGGTCTTGATATTTTTAGAATAAAACCTTCTCCATTTTCAATTTTAATTCTAAAATTAAAATCAACTTCCCCAGGAAGCTCTGACGCTTTTCCTTTTATGTTGTAAAGATTGAAAAGAATTTTTTCAGTTCGCTCAATTGAAATTTTTAAATTGTTGTAGTTCATTCTTATTAATCTGTTAAAAGCATGATAATATGCGCAGCACTCCAACTGAAATTTTCTGCATTTAAACCTTCACCAGTAATTGGATGGTAATTTTCCCTAATTGATTTTCCTTTAACTAAAAGTCCTTCAGCTCCTTTTAAAATTTGAATTGTTGCTTTATCTGCGTCTTCATTAAATCCGTAATTACGTAAACCTTTCACACCAAAATAAGCTTGATCTAGCCAGTTTGGACCTCTCCAATAACCATTTAATGGATCAAACTTTGGATGATCTGCACTCATTGTTTGAAATGGCACTTTTGTATAAAACTTCTCAGGGTTCATCATTTTTATTTTTACAGCCTCTGCCTGTTCTTGCGTTGCTGCATTTGCCCAAAGAGCTGTCCATCCTTCACTTCCTTCTCCTTTGATAAATTGATTTCCTTCTATATTGGTATCGTAATACCAACCATCTTTAGTGTCAAAAAATTGTTGCTGAATTTTGATTTTTAATACTTCTGCTTCTTTTTTATAAACTTCAACATCTTCAGATAAATTTAATACTTCCGCTAAAGCTAGTAAATAGATTTTTTCGGCATATAAGTAAGCGTTTAAATCTACACTTTCCTGATTTAAAGAATAGGCGCCTTCTTCATTTTTTAAAATTTTAGAATCATCAAAACGAATGGCATTGTCCATACCACTTTCCCATTTGGCAGCAATCAAAGAGCCATCGGTTGATCCATATTCGCATAAACCATCTTTATCATGATCCCGTTTATTGTACCACCAATTATGGTATTTTTTTAATTTTGGATAGAATTCTTTAACAAATGCTGTATCCATATCTTTTTCATAAATTTTTGCAACAGCCCAAGCCGAAAGAGGTGGTTTTGTATCTCTATAATTATGTGCTTCAATAGTGGTATCTCTATATATGCAATCAACTATAAACCCATCTTCATTTTGAAAATCAAATAGTGCTCTTAGTTGATTTTTGGCTAAATCTGTATTGAAATAAGACAATCCAACAGCGTGTTTCCAAGAATCCCACGACCAAAATCCGTGAAACCATTTGTAATGGTAACTGGGAAACAAACCTTCATGTTTAAGTTCACCAGCAGCAATACGCCAATTATTTTGAAGTGTTAAATGTGCTTTTGCCAAAACTTGTTGATAAATAGAGTCTCTAAATTGAGGCTTTAAATGATTCGTTAATAATGTAAGTTGCGCTTCTTTTTCTGTTTTTCGAATGTTTAAAACTGAATCAAAAGAAACAGCTACAAGTGATTGTTTTTCCTTTTCCCAAGAATACTCTGGAAAAATAAAAGTTTGTGAAATGGTGATTTCTTTAGTTTGATTTGGTTTTAATGAAATATTTTCAAGTTCAGTACTATATGTATTATCCGTATTTTTAATTGAAGTTACTTTTGGAAAAAAAAGATGACCAATAGCATTTGTTTTTGAAGATTTTATAAGCACTTCATTTTTTATTGAAGTAAATTGAAGACCCTCTGCTAAAATTGATTGGTTTTTCCAGTAAAAAGAAATGTCTATATTTTTATTACTTAAATTTTTAATAATTGATTTGATGACAGCAGAATGACCAGAACTAAAAGCAAGTTGTTGCTTTAATTCTAAATGATCACTTTTAAAAACTTGCTCTAAATGACTTGAATAACTAATTGTTTCAACTGATTTCCAAATTACATTTTTTAAAACCAATTGAGACAAATTTTCACTACTCCATACTCCGTTTTGCTGCGTCATTAAAAATGGACCTGAAAAACCACCAAAATTTGAAATTGTATCAGGAAAACTGTACGCAAACCAAGCTCCTTGATCTGAAAACATGAGCATTTTTTTATCGAATAAAGTTGTAGGTGATCCGTTAAAATTTAAAATGTTTGAAATTTGAGTTGTACCATTGTTTAAACTTGATTTTTTCAATTCCGTTTTACAACTTGTAACAATTAAAATTATTGAAAATAAAGTAAGAATGCGTTTCATTTAGTTGATTTTAAAGAATAAAAATATGAAGAATAAATTTAAAGATATTACCAAGTCTATTAAATAAAAAATAAACTAAATAACACAATTAAATTAAATATACGGAGCAAAATAAGTTGCTCCGTATATTAAACAATACTTAAAAAACTCAATTAATCTACTTTTGAATTGGAATTAATTTCACTTAACGGTATTGGTAAATAAGCGTGAGCTGCTGAACTAAAGCTAGCTCTTCCTGCTGCTTGCATCGCTTGATCTAGCATTCCCCATCTTCGTAAATCGAAGAATCTAACCGATTCAAGTGTTAATTCCATGGTGCGCTCATGTATTATTTGTGTTTTCACAGCTTCCATTGAAGTTGCAGTAATTTGAGGCATAAAACCATGAATATCTCTAACTTTATTAATTATTGGAATTGCCATTGGTGTATTCCCTGTTTCGTTTAATGCTTCGGCATACATTAATAAAACATCTGCGTACCGCATTAATACAACATTAACTCCTACATAACTATTATTCCAAACATAATTTGGCAACCATTTTCTAAAATACACATGATTTTCATAGGTATTTCCATAGGTTGAATTCATCAAATCATCCCAGGTACCACCTTGCATTTCATTGGTATTTGTATCATTATAAAACGAATCTCTAAAATAAAGTGATCCATATAATCTATTGTCATACAAACCGTTTGTTGCAATTTTGCCTTCTTTTTTCATTTCATTTACAACAGCCATTGTTGCTTCAATACCTCCCCAGCCACCAACTGACCAGTCTCCAACAAAAGCATGTAATCTTGTTGCATTCCAAGATGTTGCATCTCCACTTTTAAATTGTAATTCAAAAATAGACTCTTGGTTATTCTCATTTTCACCATTAAATAAACTTGAAAAGTTTGGCTCTAAATTATAATTCCCTACAGTACCTTCAACAACTGGTTTTAAAGCTATTGCTGCATTTTGAAAATCATCACTTTCTGAAGAAGTTGGATCTCCCGCTTTATATAAATAAACCTTCCCTAAATAAGACAAAGCAGCGCCCTTAGTTGCTCTACCATAATTTTCAGGAGTATTTATTTCTGATAACATTTCTGCTGCTTTACTAAAATCAGATATGATAGAATCCCAAGCTTCAGCTCGTGTGGATAGTGGCTTATCTAACGTTTCTTTACTAATAATCTCATTTCTTATTATTATTTGCTCATACAACGTTAATAATTTAAAATGATAGTAAGCTCTTAAAAAAGTTGCCTCACCAATAATTTGTTTTCTATCTGCATCAGTAATTTGTTCTGAAGTCATTTCTCCTACTTTAGTGATAACCTGGTTTGCAAAATTTAATCCCTTATAATTTGTTCCCCATAAAACATCAATAAATGTATGTCCGTTTGTGTAATTAAAATTGAAAATCGACGTCCAATGTGCATAATTAATTGCATCAGGTCCCAGCAATGCAAAATCAGATCTGAAATATTCAACTACAGGTCGGCCTTCTTGCCATCCATCCCAAAAATTACTTCTTGACTCTAATTCTGAATAAGCTGCTGTTAAACCAGATTCTGCGTCTTCCAAATTTCTCCAAAATGAGGTTGATGTTAATTGATCTGGTGATGTTTTCTCTATAAATTCATCGTCATTGCATGATACTATAACAACTAATAAAATAGAAGCTATAAATATTTTATATATATTTTTCATTTTTATATTTTTAAGTTTTATATTTTTAAGTTGTTTTTAAAATTTAAGTTGCACTCCAAAAATTAAAGATTTGTATTTTGGATATAACGTTCTGTCAATACCTCTTGATAAGATACTTCCCGCAACTTCTGGATCTAAACCGCTGTAATTTGTAAACGTAAATAGATTTTGACCAGTTATGTAAACTCTAAATTTGCTTATATCTAGACTTTCCACAATTTTTGAAGGAAGCGTATAACCAAATTGTATTGTTTTAATTCTTAAATAGCCTCCATCTTCTAAAAATCTTGTAGATGCTCTATTATTTCGATTTGGATCTCCAAGAACAGCCCTAGGAATATTTGTGTTTGTATTTTCAGAAGTCCAGGCATTTAGTGTTTCAGTTCTAAAATTTTTACCGACATCCATTCCTAACATATCGAAACTGTTACCATTATAAATTTTATTACCACCAACTCCTTGAAAAAATATGCTAAAATCAAAATTATTGTAATCTGCAGATAAGTTTAAACTATATTCAAATTTTGGAATTGCTGTACCTTGGTAGGTTTCATCTGCTTCATTAATCTCACCATCCTTATTTTGATCTATAAATATAATATCACCAGGAGCGGCGCTTGGTTGCGCACCATGAGCATCAATTTCTGCTTGATTTTGAAATATTCCATTTGCAACTGGCAAAAAGAAAGCTCCTGGCTCATGCCCAACTTTTGTTTGATTTACGAAATGATCAGAACCAAATTTTAATCCCTCACCGTATAATACTTGATCAGCTGTACTTAATTTAGTGACTGTACTGTTGATTGTTGTAAACGTGGTAAACGCAGCATAATTAAAATTGTTATGATTATTAGTATAACCTAGTTCCAATTCAAAACCTTTATTTTCAAATTCACCAACATTTACAACAGGATTATTAATCCCTGCAGAAGGCGAAACTTCTTTTGTAATAAGTAAATCCGATGTTATTGTTTTATAATAATTTAAAGATCCTTTTAATTTACTCTCTAATGAAGTAAAATCTAACCCAATATTTGAAGATGTATTTGTTTCCCATTGCAAATCGTCATTTTGTAAATCTCTTGCAATACTACCAATGTATGATGTTTGTGGATTTCCAAAAACATACCCGCCATCATCTTGACTTTTCCCTTGAGAAATCAGCGCAACATAATCATAATATCCTAAAGCACTATCATTACCTGCTTGTCCCCAGCTATATCTCAGTTTTAAAAACCCAAAAACATCTTGAGCTTTCATAAAATCTTCTTCCGTAATTTTCCAACCTAAAGCAAATGAAGGAAAAACCCCATATTGATTATTTTTACCAAATTTAGAGCTACCGTCTCTACGAAGGGAGGCTTGAAGTAAATATTTACTGTCAAAAGAATAATTTACCCTACCAAATTGTGATACTAAACTATATTCGGCATTTGTTCCATTTCCTGAATAAGTACCATCGCTAAAAGCATCTAAAGTTTTAAAATTTGAATCTAAAATAAGTGCTGGGACTTTAGTATCAACAATCTCTCCATCTACAATTTCACTTTCAATTTTATAGCCTTCTGCCTGAACATAGGCTTCTTTATATGGTTCAGAAATTCTTTGATAACCTGCTAATAAATCAACAGAATGTTTATCTGATTCAAATTTATAATTTAAAATATATTCCTGATTAATTCTTCTAAACTCGCTATTGAATTCAGAAATAAAAGCATATTCATTTTGTGGATTGTCATCAATATCTCTTGGTCTAAAAGGTTTATGAAAACTAAAGTCGTTTCTAGCTTTGTTAGAAATTGAAAAATTTGCTTTTGCGGTTAAACCGTCTATAACCTCATATCCAATACTCACATTTCCTAAGAAATATTTTAATTTAGAAAATCCTTCAATAAAATGATCTTCAGCAATTGGATTTCGATGATCTGGTAAATCTCCATCTCTATATCCATACCCAGATTCTTTTGAATCATCAAATACTGGAATTAATGGTGAAATATAATAGCTTTCTCTAATTGAAAATTTATAGGATTCTTGATATGTTTCACTATAATTTAAATTTGTATTAATAGTAAATTTCCCTTTATTAATGCCAATATTAGAAAACATACCTTTTTTTGAAAACTCAGAACCTATCAATAATCCTTTTTCATCAGCATAATTTCCTCCAACACTATAATTAACATTATCAGTTGCTCCACTTACTCTAACTGACATTAAATTTAACTGCCCATCTTGCTGTGTTTGATCAATCCAATCTGTATTAACCGCAGGAGGGTTTTGAACATACTGTGGAAGACTAACTCCAGCGTTTTCATACATTTGTTTATGAACTTTAACATAACCATCCGCATCTAACAAGTTCATTTTTTCTCTACTTGTATTGATACTTAGCGAAGATTCTATATCTACAACTGGTTTTCCTTTTTTCCCCGTTTTAGTACTAATAATTATTACGCCATTTGCAGCTTTAGTTCCATAAATTGCCCCAGATGCTGCATCTTTTAAAATTTCAATAGATTTAATGTTTTTTGAATCTATAAAGTACGGATCAGCTTGAACACCATCTACAATATACAAAGGTTGATTATTTCCAAAACTACCAATTCCCCTAATTAATATATCTGCCACTCCACCAGGAGTTCCGGTTGAAGATGTTACAGAAACACCTGAAACTTGACCTTGTAAAGCATCCATTGCGTTTGTAGTAACAATTTTTGTTAATTGTTCAGCTTTAACTTGTCCAACAGCTCCTGTTACATCACTCTTTTTTTGAGTTCCATAACCAACAATCACTATTTCATCAAGTGATGCCGCATCATCCAAAAGTTGTACATTAATTATTGCTGAAGTTCCAACAACTACACTTTCCGTTTTCATTCCAATGAATGAAAATTCAATAATATCACCTTCTTTTGCTTCAATGGTGTAATTACCATCAAAATCGGTTCCAGTTCCTTTAATTGTACCTACTATTATAATGTTTACACCAGGAAGTGGAGTGCCATTAGCATCCGTTACTTTCCCTTTAATTTCTATCTGTTGATCTATTATTAAATTAATTTGATTTTCCTTTTTAATTTCGAATGTTTTTTTAATAATAATTTGTTTATAAAACAGTTCAAAAGAAACTGGCATACCAAAAAACAAATTGTTTAAAATGTTCTTAACTTTTTCTTTATCAACATTTACTGAAACTATTTTGTTTATATCAATATCATTTCTATTAAAAAGAAATTTAAAGTCAGTTTTTAACTCAATTTCATTTAAAACTTTTTCAATAGTAACCTTATTAAGGTCTATAGTTATTTTGGTGTTTTGAGCATAGTTATTTGCTTCAATTTGAAATATAGAAATAATTAGTAAAAATGTGGTTAATTTCATTTTTAAATTAAATTTTAAGGAGAATAAGGACATGCTCTTATTCTTAATAAGATTTTTCATACATTTGGTTTGATTAGTGATTATTAATAATTTTATTCACTTTTATTTATTATCGGGAGATGTTCGTAGCATCTTCCGGTTTTTTTTATAAAGTGAACTGATCTAGAAATAGTTTCAATTCATACTTTTTAATTATTTAGTTAATATATATTTGGTTATTTTCTATTTTGTATTGAATTTTATAACTTTTATTGAAAGAAATTAAAACTTGCTCAATAGTTTCAATATCAAAAGTTGCATCAAAATATTGTTCATTTAATTTAGCATTATTGTTGGTTATGGTAATGTTATAATGTCTTTCCAATTTTTTAATTATATTTTTGAACTGAGTATTTTTAAAGATTAGTTTTCCATTTATCCATCCAGTATAGGTATTTATGTCTACTTTATCTATAGCTACTTTATTTTCAACTTTATTCCATGAGGCTTTAAAACCTGGTTTTAATTTTATAGAAGTATCCTTATTGTAAGACTTCTCTGTTTCAAAAATACTTACAGAACCTTCAACAAGCACTGTGTTTATTGAATTATCTTCAGGATAAGAAGACATATTAAATTCTGTTCCTAAAACTCTAACATTTATATTATCACTATTTACAATAAATGGATGCTTTGTGTCTTTAGCAACATCAAAATAAGCTTCACCTTCTAATAAATAAACTTGCCTATTATTTCCTGCTATAAATTTTACCGGATATTTTAAAGTTGTTCCTGAATTTAAATAAACTTTAGTCCCATCAGATAAAACAATTTGAAACTTTTTACCATTAGGAATTATTAGTTTATTATATTCTAAAATATCTGGATTACTTTTATCAGTATAGTTTAGAGAATTCCCTGATTGTTCAGCTACAATTTGTCCGGATTTATTTATTAATTTTTCATTACCATCAGCACTAATAATTTTCACATTACCATTTTCTAATTCAAGTTTTATACCTTCCTGAGCAATGATTAATTGATTTTGAATTTTGGAGGAAGATTTATTTTGATTTAATAAAAAGTAAGTAATTCCTAAACATGCAATAAGTATTGCTGCATATTTAAATGTTTTCTTAACCTTCATTAAAATTAAGTTTGATTTTTTAATTGGCTTATTAAGATGTGATTCAATTTTATTCCAAGCGGCATTACTATCTATATTTTCAGCAAAAGCAACTGCTCTTGATTTTTTATAAAGTAATAAATAATCTGAAAATAATTTTTCATTCTCCGGCTTATCATTTATCCATGATTTTAATAAGTTAAATTCTTCTTCATTTAACTCTTTTAAAAAGTAAGCCCCAATAAGTTCTAAAATAATTCTGTTATTTTCTTGCATTTTCAAACACTCCAATATTGTCTATATTAATAATATAACTAAATGACAAAAATGGGTGAAAAAAAAATTTATTATTTTTAAATTAATAATAAAACTATAATAATATTCAATGAATTCCTAAGTTGTTTCAAGGCTCTAGAATAATGTGTTTTAACGGTGTTAACAGAAACACCAAGTTGTTCAGCAGTTTCCTTGTATTTTAAATTTTCAATGACTATTAATTTAAAAACTTCTCTGCTTTTTTCAGGTAATGCTTCAATTTCTTTGTATAATCTGTTTTTTTCCTTTTCAATATTTTCTATATCAATATCTTCATCCTCAAATAATCCGTTCACTTGGCTTTCAATATCATCAAATTGGTACCTTGATTTATTTTTAATATCTTGAAACGTATTGTTTTTTACAGATTTAAAAAGGTAAGGCCCAATACTACTATCTAACTTTTTATACAATTTATTCTCCCAAAATTTCACAAAAAGATCTTGAACAATGTCCTCTGCCTGACTAAATGAATCACAATACTTAAATGAATAAATACAAAGAGGTTTATAATATTGATCAAATAAAATTTTAAAACCAGAATAATCTTCCTTTTTTAATTTTTCTAGTATTTCTAAATCATTTAATCTCATATAATTTCAAATTGAATAAAATAATACTTTCAATTTTCTGCTAATGTAATTTTTTTTTAAACAATCTTGCAAGCCTATTATAATAAATTATTTAAAAGAAGCAATGAAAACTTAACTTCTATGATGGAATAAAAAGATTCTGTTGTTGCAGTGTTGTTTTCCTATTCAAATAGTAATAAATGCTAATGTAGGTCTATTGTCTACTCAAATAGCGTTGTTGGCTTGTTGTTGTTGTTGTTGAAAAACCTATTTAGATGGCTAGGTCATTTTATAAAGTTACTACTCAATTTCTATTTTATCAATTTCTTTCATTATTCTATCGGTTTCTGAAAGGGCAACAATAATTTTTTGATAATGTAAAATATCATCAAACTCTAATATACGACCTTTACGGTCTTTTAACCATTTTTGAGCAGGTTGATAACCACCTATATAAAACTCCCAAGCCGAGCTAGGTACATCTGCAAAATATTGATGGTCATTAATATAAACTGCACCTAAATAATCAGGATAGCTACTAGATCCATCTTCATTGGGAATTTCATTTGTATAATCATACATCTCAAAACGTGGCTTCTCAACTACGTTATTGCCATCTTTTGGATAACTGGTTATAAAATCTTCTACTTTTGAAGATTCTAATAAATGCAGTTGACGTATTTCTCCGCCTAATTTTACCAAACGCCAAAATGTTTCTGTGTTTTTTGGATAAGGAACTCTTGGAAAATCTATTTTTAAAAATTCTTTGTATTTTTCTCTGTAAGTTGGTGAGTGTAAAACCGAATAGATATAATCTAAAATATCTATTGGGGCAAAGGTGTTTTCTTCTACTTCTTTCTCATTAGTAAATGATAAACCTAATTTTTTAGCAATTTCATCTACAATTTCTTGATTTAGATTTGGTGTTCTTTCTTCTGTTTCTTTAATAGATTGTTGTCCATTATTTTCTGGATATAGATAAAGAGGAATTAGCGGAGAACTTCCAAACTTTTTTGCTGTTCCTGTTAAATTGCAATCTGTTGGATACTTTGATATAAAAATGTGTTTGAAATTCCCAGAAAATTGTCTTGGTGTTAAGAGACCAATATTTTCAGAAAACATCTGTTTCATAGTACTAAAGGCTGGTCTTCGCTGTAAATTCTCATCATAATAAGAGGAAACAATATCAAAAGGACGATAACTTACAGGTCTAATTTTATTGTAATCTAATTCTGCTGAATTAAACTTATCTTGAAAACGAAAACTCGATGTATTAGTTATTTTATACTTACCTATAGTTTCGAGTTTGTTTGAGAATGAAAATTCTAAATTAGCTTTTAACTCTTCTTTTGATATCCCATAGAAAAAAAGGTCTTTTCCTGTTTCTATTCCATTGTTATATCTTGAAAATATCTCGTCAATTTTAAAACCTTTATTATATTGATTTTCTCCAGTAAAGTTTTTATCGATGAAGAAATAATTTGGCTCTTTTGTTTCTAATACTTTCCATTTTACACTTTTGAGGGAGTTATTATTTAAAAAATCATATTTAATATTTCTTTTTCCTTGTAAATCAGAATGATAAACCTTTGCTAATTTACTTTTTCGTTTAGTACCTGTCTTGACAAAAATATTAATAGAAACTCCTTGCATAATGTCAAATACATTTTGGTCTGGAGAACCATCTTTGCATACCTCCTTCTTTTTCGCATCACCGTGTAAATCAAGAATGTAAATACTATCAAATGTTTCTAATAAATTTTTCCTCATTTGACGATGTATCAAGCCATCAATGAAGCTGTTGTTTGAAATATATGCTAAAACTCCTTCACCTTTTTTCTCAATAAAATGTTGTCCAAAACGGATGAACTTTATGTAATCATCAGATAGTGAATTATAAGATTTCTCCTTTAAATTTTGTTTGTAGACACTTGTTAGATTTTCTATCCAAAAAGATTTATTCGAACTACTTATAGAATAAGGTGGATTTCCAATAACGCACATTATAGGTGTGTCTCGTTTTATATGGTTTGCCTCGTTTGCCTCAGTACTTAACCAATTGGCAAACAACGTTCCTGTATCCGGGTGGTGTTCTTCCAAACTATTGGTTAAATACACTCGGGTTCGTTGGTTTTTGGTGGGTTTAAAACCAGTTTCTTTTAGCAATAAATCTAGTTGCAAATGTGCCATTGCATAACTTGCCATTAACAACTCAAACCCATTTAAGCGCGGTAATAAATGATTATCTACATAACCACTCCAAATGCCTTCCTGACCTTTAAATTTTTTGTGAACGAGCTTAATTACTTCGGCTAAAAATGTTCCTGTGCCAGTCGCAGGGTCTAAAATTTGCACTTTATGTACTTCTTGTTCCGCTTGTTTGTAACCCGATTTAAAGTTTTTATCGGGCATTTGTGTATTTACCTTTATAGTAGTTTTAGAAGTATCTGCCAAACCTTGCGATAAATCAAATTCGGTTTTTAAAATATCATCAACCGCACGAACTATAAAATTAACAACAGGCGCAGGCGTGTACCAAACACCACGAGCTTTCCGCAGTTTTGGGTCGTATTCACTTAAAAAGGTTTCGTAAAAATGAATGATTGGATCTTCCATTTTGGTTGACTTCCCGTAATTCTTTAAAATTTCCTCAACGTTACACGCTAAAAATATTTCGGTGAGGTTGTCAACAATCCATTTGATTCGGTCGTCAATATCAGGACCAGCTATGTAACCAAATAGTTTTCGTAAAAAAGGATTAGATTTAGGAATTAACTCAGCAGCTTCTTGTCTACTAAAACTTTCAAGACTTGGATCGTGTAAACGTGCCGCAAACAAACCGTACGCAATAGTTTGAGCGTACACATCTGCAAATCCTTTTGGTGTAATATCGTGAATTAGAATGTCTTTAAAAGCTAGCATTTGCTCTTTCAATGTGCTATCTTCATTATGAGTTTCATCGCTGGTTAGTGCTTTCTCAATAACATCAGAAAGAAGACGAGCTTTGCCTGCCATCATTTCTGCTAATTTTTTCGGACTCTTTATGGTTTGTCCAACGTGTACACAAAAATCTTTGATTAAATTTTCAAAGGATGCAAAGTTTTCAGGTATTGGTTTTATTCCTTTTTCAGTAATTTCTCCAATGGTAATTTTGGTTATAAATTCACCATCATGGTATAAATGAAAGTCTAAATAATCGGTAAAAATCAGATTATTTAAGGATGTTTTGTAACGGTCGAATTGTTCTTTGTTTCCGCTTTTCTTTTTCCCGTCTAAATCTTTGTCACCAATATCTTTCGCCTCAATAAACCCAACTGGAATGTCCTTTTTAGTTAAAATATAGTCTGGCGCACCACAAGATTGTCTTTTCGGTTCGTTGGTTGCTCGTATTTCTGTGACTAAACTTTCTAATAATTGTTGTAAATCTCCTCTAAAAGTGTGTTCTGTTGCGTTTCCTAAAAGGTATCGTTGATTTATGTTGTCAAGATATTGGAGTATTGTCATTTAAGTATTCTTTTTATTATAGCGTATGCTAAAATAGCGCTTTTGCTTTAAGAATTGAATAAAACAATTAGAAATATATAAATGTGATTTTTCTAGTCATAGATGCTTGTTGTTGGTTTGTTGTTGGGATTTTAATTTTAGTTGGCAATCTAAAATTAATGGAAGGGGAAAGGATATTCTTTATTTAATAAACTACTATTTTTAGTCATTGGCTATAGTATTCAAATTTTAAAAATGAAACTGTAGCTTTAGCTGTATTCTTTATTGGTTTTGTTTAATTTTGATGTTTTATTTAGACAAACTTATTACAATAACAATTTTACCAATATCTAAATATAATATTTCCTGTTTCAATTTCCAAATATGGTCTTTGTCCTAAATGATTCGGTTCCATATTTTGAATTGGCATATATCGACTTAGACGATTTGATAGTTCTATTAAATCTCCCTTTGTTGCTGGTTTGTTATGTTCTGGTGTAAATATATTTTTTACAGTATCAACAAATGCTGTTCCTGCAGCTGCGTTTCCCACTCCAGCCCAACTCATACCAGGGCTTTTCTCTTCCCCTTTTTTCTTACCCTCTTCATTATTTTTTACTTCTTTTTTACCATTTAAAGAATCGGTCATTTTTTTTTGCAATCTGGTATCGCATTGATGGTGACTTGATCTGCAACTATTACTACAAAATTTTTGGATACCCCTTCTTGTTGGTATAAACTCTTGGTGACAGTGCTGACAAGTATATAAATATGTGTTCATTATGCGTTAATTTTACGTATGATTAACGTTTAATCTGTTTATTTACAGTTAAACGTATTTTTAAATAAATAATCTAATGCTTCTTTATCTGTGAATAATTTTACCATTTTCTTTGAAGTAATTGTATATGGGATTTCTACATCTTGTTGCAACAACAATTGCAACTTCTCCAATTCATCCTTGGAAAGTTCTTTTGCAATTTGATAAACAACTTGTGCGGTAATCATCTAAAAAAGAAATGTTTATTTAATTTCAAATTTAGAATAAAGGTGTCCTCTTAACGAGAACTATAGTAGGTCCGAACGATGTCTTTTAAGGTCTCAAAACATCGAAATAGGTCCCAAAAGAAGTTTGTTTATTTTTCTGAGGAATATTCTTGAAGTTCCAGCTTAAATTGTTTTACTCTTTGGTCGTGCTGCCTATTTTCATCTAGCTGAAAATATTTTAGCTTCGTTAGCTTCATTTGATGCTCACAGTTGACATATTTCATGAAGTCTGCTTTGCTATTAGGTATGAATCCCATCTCAAATAGGGCATCAAAAAGACTTGTTATTTGTGCTGTTTTAGATACTGTAAAATTTAGAATTTTTTTATGGGTGTATACAAACACTTTTAATGATTTGAAGGTATCATTGTATTTTTCAAATAGATTTTTCATAAGTCCCAAATCACTAAAATGATAGTCATCTTCAAAATGATATTGACCATTTAAACTTATTAAAATCTTTAGGTTCGTTTCAAATTCAATAAATTGTTTGTTGTTGGTGTTGTTGGTGTTGTTGGTACCATTTTTAAATGACTCATTCTTAAAATAATCATCATTTCCATTGAGAAACTCAAGCACGTTGTCTGTTGTTGCTTGTTGTTGCTTTTGACCGTTTTGCCGCCCTTTTAGAAAATCAAAACGATTCATGCTTTTTATCTGCTCTACGCCATTGTCATTTTTCTCTCTTTTTACAAAACTTGCTTCTAATACCTTGATCTTTTTATATCGGTCGTTAAAATGTTGTAAAGCAATTTTTCGCTGTTCTTTTTTATCTAAACCATAAATTTTTTCATTAAAATCATTAAAAAAAAGTAAAAAAGGCTGGTCAATTTCTCTTGAAAATAATTCTTTTAAATAATCATAAAAAGCATTGATAACTAATTGATTTGGTTTCAAGAGAATTTTTGGGTTTTCTGTTTTATCTTTTTCTCCTGTTGACTCCCCATCATTTAAATAGGAACGTGAAGTATAAAATAAATTATTTTCAAGTACAAAGTCCAATTGCTCTTGTAGTGAAAGGTTATTTATTTTATCATTATTTAAAATACCAAAATACTTTTTCATAAATTTTATAGGGTTCTGTTCTTGGTTTATTTTGAATTAAGAAGGGCTGAATAATCTTCTGGTAGTTCTGCATGAATATCTCTAAGGTATTGATCTAATGCAATCATCGTAGCATGACCGGTAATTAACATCAACCTACTTTTTGCTTCAAATTGAGAATATTCTTTTCTTAACTCTTGGTATAACTTTGTTATAAAAGTATGTCTAAAACTATACATTCCGTAATTAACACCCAATCCAAAACGATCCTTTACTTTTTTAAATCGTT
>Ga0209414_1000173_pt1 | contig 29543 bp, 35 predicted proteins | sample LakVidmifraction_4_FD_181154 | JGI IMG/M metagenome (GOLD analysis project Ga0209414, IMG submission 181154) | Hypersaline microbial communities from Lake Vida, Antarctica - Brine Hole Two &gt;0.2 micron (SPAdes) (version 2) | ecosystem: Environmental > Aquatic > Non-marine Saline and Alkaline >...
ACCCATGAAAGGCTTTTGGGCGGGGTAGGGCAGCGGGGTAGGGCAGAGGCCCTAGGCTTTAGCGCTCGTCAACGTCAAAAGCAAAAAAAAAACTCCGCTTGAGCCTTAGTGCCGCAGTGTAAGCCCAAGACCCATGAAAGGCTTTTGGTCGGGGTAGGGCAGAGAGCCCCCACCTTTAGCGCTCGTCAACGTCATCGTTAAACCAGAAATCCCAGCTAAAATCGCCGCCATCTTCAGGATGAAAAGGGGTCAAATCAATCTGGCCTTTTAGGGCGTCATCAGACAAATTTAACTTGGATTCCAGGTGATTTTCAAGAAAAGTTTCGACAGTTTCTTCCACCACATTATTGGGTTTGGTAAAATGACTTACCGCGCCTATGGCAATAGCAGCTACTAAGATGACTACTAGCGAGATAGAATGTAATTTCATAAGATCCTCCTTGATAATAACTTTAGTATAACTGAAAAACTCACACGGTAAGTTCCCGTTATTCTAAAGGCTGACTTGGAGAAGGGGAGGGCAGGCAGGCAGTTACGCCGCTCATTGCTGAGGCAAAAGCGCTCAGGCATACTGGACTTAGGGCTTGCGTAGTATCGCTTAGCTTTGAGTGATATTGACCGCAGCACAACATGAGCCCGCTAGTGATGTAAAAAGGTGCATATACAACTAAAAATTGTAAAGTGCGGTGCAACTCCGCCTAGCTTTTATCACTGTTGAGTATTGGTATACTCAGGAAACTGACATAAATCTCTTTGATACCCTTGACCCCCCTTCCCATTTTTAGCCGTGCCTAAAAAAAAAGCCGTCCTTTTACAGACGGCCTAACAAAGGGAGATGAGCTTCAATGAATAGCACACTTGTTCTTTGTAACAGGAGCCAGGTCATGTGTCAATGGCCGCATCATCCTCCTCAAAAAGCGTGTCATCAAGCGAAGGCTCGTCATAGTAATCGTGCCACAACCGCTCATAATAAAAATCAGCTTTAACGTCAATATCTGATAAATCTTGCATAAAACCCCCTTTTTTTTTCATTGTACCATTGTCATCACAGATGACAAACAATAAATGCTATCCATTATAGGTGTATTTGCACTTCAACAAAGCCTCGTCCCTTGCTATGATGCGCGTGCTTCAGTGTAAATAACCATAAAAAAAGGACATTAAATGAAAGAGTTAAGAGACACCAGCCACGTCAGCGCAGGCTTTGCAGCGCCGATCGTTGAGGCCGTGATAGTAGGGGTGGGCGTTTACACGACCGCAGGAGATCTGGCTAAAGCCACTCAAGAGCTAAACGCTTTAGGCGCCGGTTTGGGCAAGAGCTTATACGAGCACAATAACCCCAATCCGCTCGGCCAAACCGTGTATACGGCCAATGATTTTCGTCGTTAACTCTCTTATACTATAGAGTTACCAGGAGATTTTATGCAGCCTTACAACTTTTTTTTCGGCGGTCTTTTCATCTTTTTTTGCAGCTTGGCGAAAGTACAGCATCAGCCGTACCGCACCCTAGGCCTGCCAATAAAAATCTACAAAGACTTCAGCGGTTTTAGCAAAAGCTTAATGACTTTTTTCTTTGGGGTCGTTATGATTTTTTCGATTTGGGAGGCTACTGTCTCGCTAATCGCAACGTATCATGCGATTGGCCAGCCGTAACCCGTCCCTGCCCTCCCTCCCCTTTTCTAGACTATGCTAGTAGTTGGTATATGACATAAAGGGGGAGATGATATGTTAGAACCAGAAGCTGTAGCGGCAAGTGTTATGGTGCTAAGCGCAGTAAAACCAAAAGCCACGGCAGAGCTCATTCAAGAAGCCGAACGACAGGCGACGCTGCATAAAGAGAGTGGGCACGCCATCGTCCATCACTACAAACACACCTCTACAAAAACTGAAGAGGAAGACTACTCTACGCGTCATGAAGAAGATCGCGATGAGCAGCATGTGGCTCTTGAGCAGACCCATCGCAGGCGCTGGTGGCAGCTGAGCTGTATGCAATAAACTTTAATGGGGGGGCTTGGGCCGGCCCCCTCTTTGCATTGGACTTAGATTGCTAAACTGACTTAACCTACTATACAATGAGTGTAACCTCACACAAAGGAAGTGTTAGAAACTTGTCTAAATGTCCCAATAATTTATATGAATCCAGGTATGAGGATACGATTATTGAGATGGGCGTGTACGGCTCGTCAATCTCAGAATTTTGTGCCTCCATTCCCATCTGTGTGCAAACCTATTACAACTGGCTGGACAGATATCCCAGCTTTAAAAAAGCGTCTCAACTGGCCACCACTTTATCGCAAGCGTACTGGATAAAGATGGGTCAAGATAATATCAATAACCCCGATTTTAACACGAGCCTGTACCACCTGCAGTTGGGCTCACGCTTTGGCATATCCAAACAACGAAAAATAAGAGTAAAATTTATTGATGCAAAAGATGTTTTGGGTAGCTTGCGAAAGATTTTAAAAAGTTATGAGACGGCCGATATTGGTTTAGGAGAGTTTGATGAGCTTGTTAAAGCGCTGATTGGCGTGGCCACGATTAAAGAACGAGAAGAAATAGCTGTTCGAGTGGAAGCGATTGAGCGACGATTGATGGATGAGTGATCTAAAAAAAAGACTGCTTAAGCTGGAAAAAGAAGTGGGCGGACAAGAGCATGTGGAAGTCGTTATCGACGACGATGGGAAAATATTTTCTTTGTTTACGCCGAAAAAAAAAGCTACCATTGTCGTTGTTGTCAGACTCTAGATGCGTCTATGTTTTTTTCTGCGATACGCTTGAGCATCCACTAACTCGATGGCTTAAAAAAGGGTTTCGTCATTGTTATGTTGTTGAGCAGATGGAGTCGTACTGGCGCTTGAGTAATCCCACGCGATGGGGGTTAAAAGTGTCTGAGCTTTTGAGGGCTCCAGATGACATCGATTTTATTGAGCGGTTAAAGCACTTAGAGCAAGCCCACGTCGTCTGCTTGCGCATCTCTCATGAGCATAAGCTGCCGGCTCGGCTTACACTTCTATCTTGCGTGAGTATGACGCAGTATATTTTAGGAGTGCCTGTGCCTTTTTTAACAGTCACGCCTTTTAAACTTTATAATTTTTTATTAATTACAGGGAAGGAGTTTTTATGTCGACAGGAAGAAGTGCTGCCAAGCGGGCTGCAAAAAATGCAGAAAACGCCTCAGAGATTGACAAAGTACAACGCATCCAAGCTGAAGACCGCTTAAAGAAAGAAAAAGAACGTTCACAAAAACTTTTTATTCGTCAGCTGCGCGCGAGAAAGTCTGGCGGCGGTTTTTTTGAAGAAGGTCAGACGAGCTCGATGTTAGGATAGATGATGCACAAACATAATGCTTCGACACTTCTCAAGCGACGGGAACGGGCTGTAGCCAAAACACAAAATTGGCACGAGCTTTTGCAGACTACTTACAAATACGCGCTGCCGAATCGAAATCCGTGGGATTTAACGGTCGAAGGCTCGAATTTAAATCACGATGTTTATGATTCGACTTTGGTTTTGGGGCTGCGAAAATTTGTTAATCGGATGATTAACGCCCTGGTTCCGCCCGATATTAATTGGCTGAAACTAGTCGCGGGTACTTTGATTCGACCTGATGAACTGGAAGAACGCAATTTACAACTGCAGACCATTACAGATACTTTTTTTCACTATCTGCGACAGAGTAATTTCGATCTTGTAATTCATGAAGCTTTTACAGACATGAGTATCTCCACCGGCGTGCTTCAAATTAATGAAGGGGGCGATGATGATCCTATTATTTTTAGCGCCATTCCCTCCGATAAAATAAGTTTTGAATCGGGACCCAGAGGGGATTTATCCGCTTTTTTTAGAGACTGGCATAGCGTCCCAGTCGAGTATGCCATCGAGCTGTGGGGCGATGATTTTAGCGTGCCAAAAGAACTGATGGACCAATCAGATAAACCTTTAACCATGGACTTGTACGAAATAAGTTTTTACGATTATACCGATAAAATTTATCGATACTTTGTCATCGAAAAAACAACTAAGCATATTTGTTTTGAAAAAGAAGAAGACTCTTGGGAATGGGTGGGTTTTCGATGGTCAAAACTGGCCGGTGAAGACCGTGGTCGCGGCCCTGCGATAGACGCCATGCCCACCGCCGCCACTATCAATAAAGCGATGGAAGATGAGATGAAAGCCGCGGCTCTTAAAGCTAACCCGCCTTACATGGCTTTCACTGATGCGCTGATAAATCCCTACAATTTTCAAATTGCCCCTAATTCATTTATTCCTGTTAATGCGATGGGGACTGAAAGTTGGCCCCTTGCCCCTCTACCGGGCGGAGGAGATATTTCTTTTACCACTATCGTGATTAACGATTTGAGAAGTCAAATCAATGAGCTCATGATGGCGCAGCCCATGCAAATGCCACAAGCTGGACCCGTGCGCACCGCAACCGAAGTCGCGATTATCCAACAAGAACTTCGAGAAAATGCGGGCGCGAGTTTCTCGCGCGTCCAACGTGAGCTTTTTTTACCGCTGGTTAAAAGAGTGCTGTGGATACTTAAAAAGAAGGGGCTAATCGAGCCCATTGTCATCGATGGAAAAGAAGTCGCCATTACTTTTGCCACCCCGCTGTCGGCGTCTAAAGACCAAAGCGATGTGCAAAACTTCATGAATTTTTTTGAACTGATGTCAGCGCTTTTTACACCGGGAATCGCGATCAATTTAGTCGATGCGCCGAAACTTCCTCGGTGGATTGGAGAAAAACTCAGTTCAGATTTATCTCTAATTAAAAATGAATCTCAAATTATTCAACTCATTCGTCAAGCCCAGGAGCTAGCAGAAAATGCCGCAGAACAACAGCAACCAGGGCCCCCTCAGTGAAGCTTTACTAAAAGCTAAACAAGAGCGCTTCATTACACTTTGCTACAACGTTTTTCAGTTAAATAAAGACGGCAAAGAACTTTTATTTTTATTAAAAGAATCTTTAATCGATAAAACGCCGGTGGCTGATCCGACCAAGTCCGAAAGTCATGCTTACTTTCGTGAAGGACAAAATAACATCATTAGATCACTCTACGCCAATATCGAACTAGCAGAAACGCTTGCCAAACAAAATTAAAAAAGGACCTTTCATGACGGATACGACTTCTAATTCCAGCCTTGAGGCGCCAACTGCAAATGATAAACTTCCTGATCAAAGCAGTCTTTTAGACTTAAGCCAACCACCAGTGTCAGCAAGTGACGCCCCCATTACTACTACCAGTAGTGACTGGGCTTGGGCTGAAGGACTGAAAGGCTCGGGCGACCGGCCTGAGTGGCTTCGCGAAAGATACAAGTCGGTGTCCGACCAGGCCAAAGCTTATACAGACTTAGAAAAAAAATTTGGTGAGTTTAAAGGCGCGCCAAAAGAAGGCTACGATTTTGAAAAAGTCGAAGGCTTGGAAAAAGACAGCCCCCTGCTGCAAAGCTTTGCTAATACCTTTAAAGAGCTAAATTTATCTCAACAAGGTTTTGAAAGAGTCGTTACAGAGTTCGTTAACAATCAGGTCACTATGATTGAGACCGACGCAAAAGCTGAGATGAAAAAGTTGGGACCACAAGGGCAAGCCATGCTGCAACAAAATCAGCAATGGATCAAGAATCATTTTCCTCCCGATATCCAAAAAACAATTGCCGCTTGGGTGCTGACCGCTGAAGATGTCAAAGCGCTCGATACGCTTAGGGCTTTTATGCCCACGTCAAAAGTGCCGTCGGCGCATGACATGAGTCAAACAGCCATCTATGAATCGCATGCCGATGTTAAAAATGAAAAAATACAAAATTGGATAAAATATAAAGAGGAACCGAATTATCGTAAAAGCTTGGATGACAGGCTAGCTAAAGCTAAAACTCGCGCTGATGCGGGAAAAAGGTAAGTTGCAAAGCGTGTAAACTGCGGCTACACTAAAAGCCATCAAGATCCACCCGTGGGCACTCTTGTCTAATAAATTTTAGGCCTTGGGCTCGCGGGACACTCTTTATAAGACCCCTTCAGCGACTTAAGATACCCTAAAGAAAAAAACAAGTTTTTATTTTTTTTCAAGGAGCTATCATGTCCATTAATCTTCCCGCTGTAGCAATTGATGCGTTTGAATCCGATGTTCACGCGGAATATCAATCTTCAGGTTTTAAAACTCGCACGGCCATTCGTATACGTAACAATGTCGTCGGCGCAACGCTGCAATTTCCCGTGTCAGGCGAAGGCATAGCGCAGCAAAAAGCGCTGCAAGCTGACATCATCGCAATGAACGTTTCTTACACTCCTGTCGTGCTCACGCTTCAAGACTGGCATGCAGCAGACTATACAGATCTCTTCGCTCAAGCCGAAGTAAACTTTGACGAAAGAATGGAATTGGTGAAGACTTGTGCCATGTCTATCGGCAGACGTATGGATCAGATGGTCATCGACGCACTAGATGCCTCTAACACAGCCAACGTCATTGTGAACGGCGGCACAAATTTCACTTATGCTAAAGTGCGTGACGCTATCAGCCAAATGCATCAGAAAAACTCCGGTGACGCAGGCATTTATGCGCTCGTGTCAGCCATCGCTGAAGAAAGACTACTGGACGAAGATAAACTAACCTCAAGTGATTTCGTAAACTCTCGCGTCGTTGAAAACGGCGGCCTCCAAGGTTTGCGTTTAGCCGGTGTAAACTGGACTGTTGTTGGCGACATGACCGAAGGTGGTCTGCCAAAAACCGGAAATATTAGAGATTGTTTTTTCTGGGATAAGATGGCTGTCGGCATGGGTATCGGCATTGATTTCAGAACTGAAATTAATTACGTTCCCGAAAAATTGTCGTTTTTAGTGGCTTCTCTTTTTAAAGCTAACGCCCGCGCTATTGACGCAAAAGGCATCGTTAGAATCGCAATCGACGAAACCGCATAAGGAATAAATCATGGCTTTTAACGTACAGAATTTGAATAATTCGTCCTCTGGCGCGGCTGACGCGCCCAGGATTTGGACGTACAAGACGACGGTTGATGCGCTAGCTGCCGTCGTGACCAGCGCGTACTTCAACACCATGAAAAACGCGTTCAAAGTTTCAGATCTTATCTGGGTCGTCGCAAGTGATGATGAGTCGTGGGCAAAAGTATCTGCCGTGACTCCTAACGTCACTACCACTACCACCATCTAATCGTGATAAGGGGGGCTCAGCCCCCTTTTTTAAAAGGAATTTTTCATGCCATTTAATATCAATAAAATGAATAACATCACCAGCGGCGCCGCCGACTCATCTCGCGCTTATGCCTATAAATCCACCACCGATACTTTAGCCACTATTATTGCCAACGGATATTTCGATACGCTTTTAGTCCCCTTGCAAATCGATGACACTATTTATATCAAAGGCTCTGACTACGCCGGGCTTTTTGCCGTCAGTGCTGCCACCACAACTGTAATCTTACAGTCCTTTGGGGTTTTGAAAGCACAAGTCATTGTCACCAGCGCTCAAATTCTAGCTTTACGAGCCACCCCCATCACTGTGATTGCAGCGCCAGGCGCTGGTAAAATAATTGATTTTATTAGTGCTAATTTGCAATTGGATTACAATGCGGCTGCCTACGCTGAATCGGCAGACAACACTGTTTTTCGCTACACGGGCGCAGCAGGAGTCATCGTGTCTCAAGCGATTGAGTCTACCGGTTTTCTAGATCAAACGGCTGATACTAGAAATTCCGCTATCGCTAAAATCGACCAAATCGCGGCAAATTCCGCTTGTGAAAACCAATCGCTAGTGTGGCATAACACCGGAGATGGCGAATTTACTGACGGTAACAGCACAATTGTCATCGACGTGGCTTACAGAATCGTAAACGGCGTGTAAACAAAAAAGGATTTTTTATGGCGGGGCCCACTACTGACATCGAGATCATGTCAAATGCTGCGACTTTACTCGGTAAGAGATCTTTTGCCACTATCGACGACGCCGATGAATTCGCAGTAAGTTTGCAAAAATTTTACGACTTACTGGTCGACTCTGAACTGGCGAAAAATGCCTGGAAATTTGCTAAAAAACAGATCTCTTTGTCACTAGTAGCGGGCTTTAACCCTGATTTTGCAGAGTACAGCGCCGCCTACGATCTACCGGCCGATTTTTTATCTTTAGTTCGCCTTTTTCCTCATGTGCCTTTTCAAATTTTTGGGCCAAGAATTTATACGGGCTCATCAGGGACGCTTAAAATCGAGTATAACTATCGAGCGCCTGTCACCCACTGGTCAGCCCCCTTTAAAGAGTACATGGTGTACAGCTTAGCTACTATCGTAGCGGCCTCGGTCACGGAAGACCCCTCTCTTATGCAGATGATAGCGCAAGAGCGCCGAAGCGCCCGCGCAAGCGCGATGTTCGTCGATGCGCAAAACTCCCCAAATCGGGCCATCCAGAGTAACCCGTGGTTGGAAGTAAGAGGACGAGGAAATACGCGTTCTGGCTGGGGGCAGTAATGTCTATCAGACAAATTCAATCAACGTTTAGCTTGGGTGAACTGGACCCAAAACTTTTCGCCAGAAGCGACTTTGAAGGCTACTATAAAGGTGCAAAAACATTACGTAACGTCCTCGTTATTCCGCAAGGCGGCGTGACCCGACGCTTTGGACTGACTTACTTAGCGACAGTCGTTGATACCGGAGATGCTAACGAGCCAATCACAAATCCTACTGAAATAAACGGGCTAATTTTTGATTTTAGCCCAAGCAAATCTTTTTTAATCATTGCCAGGCCTCATGATAGAACGGGCACTCCCGCCGTAGCTTTTGACATTTATTTAGATGATGCGCTTCAAGCCACAGTGACCACAACCGACTACACCATCGCGCAAATCTCCGAGCTATACTTTTTCAGAGCGCAAGATCGAGTGCTGATATTGCATGAGGACGTGCAGCCGCATCAGCTGGTGAGGGGCGCTAATGACGCGACGTGGTCAACCAACGCGATAACTTTTTCGATTTTTCCGGCCTTTGATTTTTCTATTTTTGATGGAACCAGTTATCGAGGGCCTACGGTCACTTTCACACCAAGTGCGACAAGCGGCATTGGGATCACATTAACCGCTGTTAATGCCACTTTTACAGCCGGTCACGTGGGCGGTCTTTTTACAGGCGCGGGCGGCGTGATGAGAATCACCGCGGTTAACGGTGCCGGCACAGTGGCCACCGGCACCACCTTGAAGCCTTTCGATGCCACCACAGCTATAAAAGGAGTCGATGCGCTTTTAGAAGGCGTCGCTTGGGGCGACTACACGGCGGGCACGCCTGCGGGAAGTAGTCGCGGCTGGCCATCGCGAGGATGTTTTTTTCAGACACGACTAGTGCTGGCAAATAGCGCCGTTTTACCTAATTTGCTGTGGTTTTCATCTACTAGCGACTATTACAACTTCGACGACAGTTCATCGCTCGATGTTTCAGGTTTTAGTATCGGGTTGGGCAGTGACGGGAATGAGGAGGTAAGGGAACTGGTGGGCACTAAAGCGTTGATTGCTTTAGGTCTACAAGGGCTGCATTCCACCTCTCTTTTTATCGACCAGCCCGTGACTCCAGCGACTACTTTTTTGACAGAGCAGGCGCGCAGCGGCGCTGCAGACTTGCGAGCGCAAATTGTCGACAATCAAGTTTTTTATGTCGACAAAAACAAACAGCAAGTAAACGCGGCGCGATACGATATTAATGCGAGTAGTTTTGATGTGGTCGATGCCACAATTTTTTCGCCGCAGATTATCGATGATCCAAAATCAACCGCTGTCTATCGTCCAAGCAGTAATGCGGGGTCTTTTTATCTGGCCACTAATGTCGGCGGCACTCTAGGAGTTTTTCAAAGCTTATTGCAGCAGACCGTTCAAGCGTGGACCCTCAGTGATACCCGGGGATATTTTGAGCGCGTGTTAGCCTCGCTTGAAACAGGTTATGCGCTGATTAGACGTTCCATTTCTACGCTGACCGTGGTAACGGGCTCGGCCACCCAACTTTATAAAGCCAATGCCGATTTTGAAGCTTTTACGGACATCCGTGCCAGCAGCCTAGCGGGAAATATCCCGTTATTTGAAGCGGTGGGCGCCTATCTATTGATAGGGCATGACTCGCCTTTTTTCCGCTTAAGATTAACGTTTGCTACCGCCGCGAGCGTAAGCCTAGCGCCCCTTTTTGAGTATCTCGATGATACAAAAACTTGGCGTTCTTTTACGACAACGGACAACACGTCGGGGATGACTGCAGACGGCAGCATCATTTGGTCATTACGTAACGACGTTAGCGACTGGGCCCCGCAGTCTTTAACAAAATCTCTTCCTACAAACTCTGTAACCGGCGTCGATAAAAAGTTTTGGATGCGCATCAAGCGAACGACGGCCGTAGTGGCTACGACGCCCATCGAGCTGGGCATCTTTATCAATCAGGCTGAAAGATTAAATTTAGAGAGGCTGGATTTTGCCGAGTATACGGATGCGACCGAAAGAACGACGAGCGATGCGGATGGCCTGGTGACAGGTCTGTCTCATTTGCTCGGTCATCAAGTGTTCGCGCTGGTGGATGATGTGCCGGAGGGGCCTTTTTTTGTCAATAGCAACGGTCAAATTACCATCAGCGGACAGTCCAGTAATGTTCGAGTGGGTTTGAATTTTCAGCCAGTTATTGAGCCTATGCCACTGGTGGTGCAAGCGGCTTTTTCGCAAAGCGTCTACCAACCGAAACATCTGAAAAGCATCTATGTGGATTATTACGAAAGCTTAGGAATCACCGTAAACGGGCTAGAGATTCCCACTTTAAAACTCAACGAATTAGTTTTAGATCAGACGCCTATTCCCGCTACCGGGTTTTTCGAGATTACTCCGATGCGCGGATGGGACCCACGAGGCACGAATACAATTTCGCAAGATTTACCCTTGCCGATGACGCTGCTTGGCATCGGCTATAGACTAGAGGTCTCATAAAAATGGATCCAATCACAATCGCCCTTCTTGTCGCCAGTGCGGCGGCCACGGCGGGCGGTCTGTCTGCCTCAGCCTCGCAGTTTAGGCTGGATATAGCGACTATTACCGCCGAGACTGAGGCCGCAAAACTTCAAGCTACCGAGCAAGCGCTAAGCCAAGCGCAAAGTTTTACTCAAGCTTTAGCCTCTCAGCTGGCCTTAAGTGCTATGCGCGAAGGCGCAGGCGGCTCTTTAGTAAGGCAGTTTGGGGCAGAGAGCGTGTCTAATATGCTGGCAGACCAAAGGTCTTTTAGCCGTCAGCAAAGCTTCATCGATATCAGCTCGCAGTTGTCGCGCGCCGGCGCGCGCACCGCCCGCTTTAAGCGAAATGTGTCAAGCCTCAGCAGTCTTTTTTCTCAAGGCCTTGGATCAGTTAATGCGTCAGGGGGCTCTTAATGACTGAGCTAAAAGTTCTTCAGAGAAAATTTATTGAAAATAACATCTCTTTGCCGCGCAATAATACTTTTGCAGGGTTGCAAGATTCGCTGACGTCTCTGTCTTCTTTAGGCACTTTTGCCGCTGAAAAAATCGCGGTTGAAAGAGCTACCCAGCAAGGACTGACCGATGCCCAAGCCAATCAAGGGTCGCCAAAAAGATTAGCGCCAGGATTAACAAAAGCCACTGTTGCGTATAACAACGCTTATAACAACATGGAAACAAACTTAATTTCGCTCACCACTATGGCTCTGATGGATGACGATCTACGGTCGCAATCAGAGCCCGGTAAACTAAACTCAACTAGCGTGGCCACTTACAGTGAATTTGCAAAAGCCCGCATCGAAGGCGCGCTTGATGGGACTAGCGAGCAAAACAAACCGGATGTCGGGCTAAGACTAAGTCAGCATCTGATGAGCAGCTTAGGCCGCATGAGCGATAAAGTGTCGGCGTTTAACCTGCAACAATTGGATAATAATTTTTCTTTTGTTTTAGATAAAAATGTTTCCAGCATTTATGAATCGTCTTTAGGGGGCGATGCAGAAGGCATCAAAATGGCCGCAAATGCAATTCAAGATTTAGTCGCAGACAGAAAAGCGCTCAATCTATTATCTCCCGCTCAAGAGCAAGCCATCTGGGCACAGACAAGTGCGGCATTGATAGATAGCCAGTTCACAGCAGGATATTTAGACTCGCGCGTAAAAGGCACCAGCGAACAATACTTGTCCGATTTTGCAACAAATAAGCCGGATGATATCACTTTTGACCAGTGGAGATCGACAGCAAGCAAGCTACTGTCGCTTAAATCTCAGCAAGATAAACTGGTGTCTGAACAACAAACACTTAAGCAAGTAGAGTGGACTCAAAAACTAGAAACTGGCCAGATACAAAGTCTTCAAGATATCGAGCCGGCTCGCAGTCAAATGCCTGCCGCCGATTTTACGCAGCTACAGACCAGATTTATTAAGAGTCAACACTCGCAATTTAGCCAGCAGCAAAAAATTACGGAGTTTTTGCAACTAAATGTTACTAATCCTAGCTCAGCTGCTTCAATGAGTGCTGACGTTAAAAATGACGCTTACCAGCAGTTGATAAACAGTGGCGAAGCTCGAAAAAGAGCCTCCACTGGTGATGCGGACGTGAAACTATCTTTGATCGAAAAAGCTGATATGGTCAGCGTTTTTAACATTCCAATCCCTGCTTTTAATGACGAGCTGTCTTACGCGCTAATTAATGGCACACCTTCTCAAGCGCTTCAAGGCGCACTTGCTTACAAAAGACTAGCAGGGGAAAGTAATCGTCTGGACGATTTGAGCGCTGCGCTGAGCTTAGATAAAACCGCGGAGCAAATTGCGGTCTCCGCTCTTTTTCAAGCCGACTTTAGTACGACCGAGCTGCCTGCCGCTATCGAGGTAGCGCGTAAAAATATTTTATTGTCGACTGATATTGAGCGCCAAGCGCGAGTGCGCGCCTATGAAACTACTTTTGGTCAAACTCGAGTCGGCGTTAAAAATACCAAGGAGATTTTTAAAGAGATATTTGATCGTGATGCTGATAAAAGCCCTACAGCCTACCTGGTCATGCAGCGTCTTTTGCGACTGAATGCGGCTGAAATGCCAGGCTTAAGCGAAGCGAAAGAGATGACGAAGCGGCAAATGGCCCCTGTGTGGGGCTCTTCCGCACACGCCAAAAACAAAGACGAAATAATGTTTTTTCCGCCTGAGAAAAACGTGGCTTTTATTGAAAATGGAAGATGGTTCGAGAATCAAAAGATTTTAGCCTTGCATCAGATTACTAAAAACTTTTCACGGCAAGCAAGCGCCGACTCCTCTTTTACGCCAAGCGTCATGGTGAAGTGGGATGGGCCTCCTATCCCCGATCAGCTGAGTGAAGAAAAATTATTAAGCGAGTCTTTACTAGGCACGTCTACTCTTAGTCAATCGCTCAAGCCTCCCATGGCCACGCTTAATATCGATGGTAAAAAGCGTGAAATTTATATCGACTCTGATGCCTCTACGCGAAATCGAAACGATGGCAGATTGACTTATGGTTTTTATTACACGGATGACTTGGGTTTCACTCAGTCCGTTCCAGATCCTTTTAATTCTTCAGGCGTAGCCGAGTGGGCCATCCTTCCTTTTGACTCTTTTCTTCCGCAGACATCACGGCAGCTGATGGATAAAACCATCGACCAGATCAGTGAAAAAGAAGCCAGAGCGCTTTTTGACCGAGATAATCCTCGGCGCTTTATCTTAGAAAATTTGCCGCTCACGGGCCAACCAACTCGCTTAAGTCGGACGCTAAAACAAAAAGAATTCGTGGAGTCTACAGCACCAGAGATAGCTGCGCGCCTGCGCTCAAGAAGAGACAGCGAATGACAAACTTACTGCTAAATACAGAAGAATTGAGCCAAAGCTTACTGCAAAGCGCACCTTCCGGGCTTGTCCCACAGGAAGTGCCCCTTGATACCTCCGTATCAGGAAGTGTAAGTGGAGCCCTTTTTAGGCGCGAAAATATGGTCGGTTCTTTTCTTGAAAAGCGGAGCCTTAAATCGGAGCTAGACAAGATATCTCAAGACCCAGAGTACGATTATTTTGATAATGTGCCGGCAGATTTGGACGCTTATCGCGACAGCTTTGTGTCGACGACCAGCTTTGAGGCTCGTGATGTGGTGGCGGCAAAGATACGTCGCGAACTGTCGGATCAAGCCACCCTTGCGGATAACCCCGTCTCGAGTTTTTTTCTAGGGGTGGTGATTAGCAATTTAGATCCGAGCCTTTTATTGCCGGGTGGACTCTTATATAAAACCGCAAATATTAACTACGGTCTGGCTAAAAGCGCACTAGCTGTGGGCCTGGCAAGCGGTGTGCAAGCCTCTCTACAAGAAGCCGCACTCATTCAATCGCAGGAAACTCGTCAAGCCGCTGAGTCCGTTTTTAATGTTTTTGCGGCTACTTTGCTAGGCTCAGTGGCAGGTGGAATTGGGGGCGCTGTTATGGGCGGCGCTATTGGTAAGCAAGCTCAAGCCGACATCGTCGAGACGTATGCCCAAGGCTTAGGCCCTCCTCGCTCAAGAGATGCGGGCGCGATGGAAGTTAATACTGACTATCTAAAACAATCTGAACAGCTGGCCGGACTCGGGAGGTTTGTCGGCGCTGCCGCAAGTCGTCTCACACCGATGAATCGCCTGATGGCTTCACCTTTTTTAGCGGCCCGGCAATTTGTTGATACCATGTACGAACACAATCTGCTAAAGAATAAAAATGTTGGTGATGGGGGTGTCGCTAATCCTCGAAACGTGGAAACGGAAATGAAAGTCCAGTTTGGCTCGGTTGAAAAAAGCCTGATGGATTTTCAAGATATTTTTTTAAAGCAGGCTGGAGTGAGCACCGGTCCTTTAAAAGGAGTCCGGGGCGCTCTTTCGCGCCAAGGCCTGAAATTCGATGACTTTGATTTTGAAGTATCAAGAGCGATGCAAAATAACGACCAGCATCCAAATGCAGCGGTTCAACAGGCTGCACAACTCCTGCGAAAAAAGATTTATGATCCACTCACCCAGCAAGCCATCGAGCTCGACTTGCTGCCCGCAAACGTCAGCCCAAAAACCGCTTCGAGCTACTTTACTCGCGCTTATAATCGGCAGGCAATTAGAGAAAACGAAGCGGGATTTAAAGCCGCTATCATCCCCTGGCTAACGCAAAAAAATGCTCAACGCATAGAGTTGACGCCAATTATTGATGCTCATCGCGAGCAAATGAAAACAATTAGTGATCAGCTAAAAAAAGGGCTTGCCGCGCAAGTGGAGCTGACTCGACTCCAAGGCAAAGAGGTGCCCAGCGCCACCGACCTTAAGCGCATAGAGAGTCTTAAAAAAAGAATCGTTGATCAAGAACAGCTGAAAAAAACCCAAAACGACTTAAACGATGATTTTAATCGCTCTATCGCTTTTGACTTAAAGGATTCGACCGGCAGCATCAGGCCCGTCGTAGATGACGCCCAAATCGACAGCATCGCGAAACAAATTATTGATAATATTCTAGGCCGTAACGAAACAAAAATATTGAATCCCATCTTAAGTAAGTTCGGGCAAGGTGGCCGCGTCAGCCCACTAAAAAATCGGGTTTTTTTAATTCCGGATGAGCTAATTCGAGATTGGACCCTTAATAGCGCCAGTCGCGTCACTGAGCTTTATGCTAAAGCGATGATCCCAACGATTGAGCTCAATCGATTAGCTCGTCGTTTAAGCTTGCCTAATCAAAGACAAAAAGCCACCGTCGAGCTTCAGATAAGACGAGAAGCCATCGCCGACGCTATCGATAAGCGTCAAGGTCTTGGTGAATCTGCTGATTTAACCAGTCAATTAGTCGAGCTCGATGAAAAAATAGCGGCGCTCGATAAGCCGCCCACCGTCGGTGAGGCGCAAGGAGTGCTCCATCTAGAGCTAAAGCAAGAACTCGACCGGGCCAAAGAAGGCCAAACAAAATCCGTCAGCGCGAAATTAGAAAAAGACTATGCGGCAGCGGTTAAAGATATCGACGCCACTTTTCAGCTGATGCAGGGCGTGTATGGCGCAGGCCCTAATATCCTGGGGGGTGGCGCAAGTAAGCTCGCTAAAAATCTTAAGACTTGGAATTTCGTGAGGCTGATGGGGCTTATGACCATCAGCTCTTTGCCTGATATAGGCATGCACGTGATGCGACATGGACCAATGGCGTTTATTCGCGACGGCTTAGTGCCTATCTTGCGCAACCTGGACGGTGCAAAACTCAACAAAAATTTACTGCAGGATTTAGGTCGAGCGATTGAAAGCTTTAAAGGAAATAGGCTGAAAAGTTTTCTAGACCATGATGGTACAGATCTAGAAATCGGCCTTTTTGGCCGCGCGCTTGACTTTAGTGCCCAAGCTTTAGGTAACTTTTCACTGATGAATCAATGGCAGGATTTAAATCAATTTCTTGCTGGAAATATCAGCATTAGTCGCACTTTGAGAGCTATCGATAACTGGTCAAAAACAGGAAAAATGGTAACCGCGGAACGCGAAAGATTCAATTTACTAGGCATTGGCGACACTCATTGGCCTCAAATTCACAAAGAATGGCAGCGCACCGGCGGCATCGAAAATGGCAGTTATTTTTCCGATTATGGCAACTGGAATTTAAGCGACAAAGCTACTTCTGAGGCTTTTAGTATCTTTAAGCAAGCTCTTTTAAAAGACGTGGACTCCACTGTGATTTTACCGGGACTGGGAGATAAGCCGCTTTTTGCGCGGGAAAGCGCGGGTGGCTTTTTACTACAGTTTAAATCTTTTTTGCTTGCCGCGACCGATCGAGTGCTGGTCGCGGGTCTCTCCAGAAATGATGCTAATTTTTATATGGGCGTGGTGAGCATGTTGGGCTTGGGCACTCTCTCCTACATCATCTCATCCAAGATTCGTAAGCCGGATGACGCGGTTGATTTGTCTTTTAATAAGCTGTCAAAAGAGGCGATTGATAGAAGCGGGCTGCTGGGAATTTTCATGGAAGGTTTCAATATTAGCGAAAAATTGCTAGGCCGAGATGGAGTTTCTAAGTATCAATCCAGGGGCGTTTTGGGCGCTTTTTTAGGGCCAACGGCGGGTGCAGCCGAAGAAGTGGCGTACATTTTAAATAAAATGTCTCGCTCAAGTATCGATGAAGAAGTGGCTTTCACCACAAAAGATGCTGAGAAATTCATGAGACTTATGCCGTACCAAAATCTTTTTTATTTATATGACATCAATCGTAAAGTGACGAAAAAAACAGCCTTAGGGCTGGGGTTTGAGGAGACCGAATAACCGTGGCCAACATCAAAATTAACTCCATTGCGACCCGGGCTCAGTACAGCGCGACGGGTGCGCAAACCGTTTTCAGTTATACTTTTCCTATCAAAGCGGACGCGGATTTAAAAGTGTACCAGCGGCTGAGCACAGCTGTCCCTAATGATGCGCTTGATATCTTGACGCTCACCACTGACTACACAGTGACGGGCGCAAACACCGCTGGCGGCGGCACTATTGTACTAGTGGTGGCCGCGGCCCTAGGTGACATCGTCACCATCGTAGGCGATAAAGTTATCGATCGCGAAGCTATCTACGACCAATCGGTAACACTGAAAAAAGCTGATCTAAACAACGATTTTAACAACTTGACCATGTTTGTAAAACAGATTGAAACAAAACTAGATCAGCTAACGCCCAGCTATAATCGGTCCGCGCTAGTGGGCCCTGATAATGTGCCCTATAAACTGGTCTTACCACTTTTGGCCGCCTCAGAGATTTGGCGCGGTACCGCCACCGGCATAGAGGCTTTCCCCATTGTAGGCGAGCTGGTAGCAGGGCCTGCCGTCAGTACGACAGGCGCCATTGCTTTATGGGCTGACACGACCGGGGACCTTTTGCAAAACTCAGCTGTCAGATTGGTTGGCACCGATTTCACCCCTACCGCGGCAGGAACGGTTATAGGAATCGACGACACCTCCGCTTTTCAACTGCCCATTGGCACCACCGCTCAAGAGCCTTCCAGCTCAGGCGTCGGGATGCTGCGCTACAACAGCGATAACAGCGATACCGAGGTCTATGAAGATGGGGCGTGGCGCGGGGTTTTAAACTCGGGGACGGGCGCACCGGTTTCAGCCACTTATATCGTGCAGACCCCATCAACGGCTTTAACCAATGAACAGGCGCTATCATCGCTTGCCACGGGCTTAGTGCAAAATACGACGACAACCGGCGTCCTTAGTATCGCGGTTGCCGGCACCGATTACTTGGCCCCTGCCGCTATCGGCGTGACCGTTCAAGCTTTCGATGCCACCCTCACCAGCTTGGCTCTTTTAGGCACCGCAGCCGACAAATATGCCTACACAACGGGCGTGGATACTTGGGCTGAAGGCGATATCACTAGTTTTGCACGCACCGTTTTAGATGACAGTGACGCGGCCACGGCTCGCGCCACGCTAGGGGTTTCCATCGGCTCAGATGTGCAAGCCTATGATGAGGCTTTGCTGGATTTAGCGGCGCTTACCGGTACCGGTCTTATGGTGCTAGATGGCGTAGACAGTCATATCGTCAGGACAATTCAAGCTACCGCCAATGAGACTTCAGTGGGTGACGGGGACGGCGTCGCCGCTAATCCGACGATTGGGCTGGCGGACAATCCGATTGTGCCTGGCTCAGAAAAATTGCGATTGCCCATCGGCACCACCGCTCAGCGCCCCACCGTGCCAAACGTGGGCGACATGCGCTATAACAATGACAACAACAAATTTGAAGCCTATGAAGACGGCAACTGGCTCGAAATTATCACGAGCGGAAGCGGCGCCCCTATCGATGCCACTTATATCGTACAGACCAGTAACTCGACCTTGACGAATGAGCAAATCCTGGGAGATTTAGCCACTGGACTAGTCCTTAATACCACGGCGACCGGCGTCCTTAGCATCGCTGCCGCCGGCACTGACTACCTAGCCCCTGCCGCCATCGGCGTAACAGTTCAAGCTTTCGATGCGACCTTGACGAGCTTAGGCGCACTAGGCACCGCGGCTGATAAATACGCTTATACAACGGGCGTTGATACCTGGGCCGAGGCCGATATCACTAGTTTTGCACGCACTCTTTTGGACGATGCGGACGCAGTCACGGCTCGCGCCACGCTAGGTGCGGTCATTGGCACCGATGTCCAAGCCCAAAGCGCAGAGCTCCAGCAAATCGACGATTTAGTCGACCCAGATGCCGATCGAATACTTTTTTGGGATGATAGTGCCGGGGCGTATGCATATCTTAGCGCAGGAACTAACTTGACGATTACTGGCACGACCATCGATGCTACGGGCGGCGGTGGCGCAGCCGATGCGGTGACCAGCACCATCTCACAAGTGGCCCACGGCTTTAGTGTCGGTCAGGTGGTGAGACTTGATGGGGCAAGCTATGTCTTAGCGCAGGCGAGCTCAGCTGCAAACGCTGAAACTGTCGGCGTGGTCGTAACGGTTACGGACGTTGACAATTTTATCATCACCACTTTTGGAAAAATCACTGGTTTAAGCGGCTTAACAGCCGGCGAAGTCTACTTTTTAAGTGCTACGGTTGCAGGCGATGTGACCCTTACCGCCCCATCCACCGTGGGCCAAGTGGTAAAACCGGTCTTGATTGCGGACACCACGACCACCGCTTTTGTCCGAGACTTTCGGGGTAACGTCCTTGCTAATGCCGCCGATGGAGGCAGCGTTAGCGCTTGGCTCACTTTCGTCTTTACAGCAGGCGTCCCTACCATCCTAGACAGCTTTAATATCAGCAGCTTAACCGATAATGGAGTCGGTGATATGACAGCCAATTTTTCCGTAAGTTTTGCGAACTCTGATTTTGCGGTCGCCTGCGCTTTGAACAAAGGCACGGGCTCTGAAGGCACACAGGTCGCTACCACCGCAAGAACGGCGTCGTCTCTTAGAACGCACTCAGGGTATTTGAATTCTGCGGCCGTTTTAGTCAACAGCGACACCTCATTTATGACAGGGGCTCGCTCAATAATCTGCGTAGGAACACAATAGATGAAAAAAGTAATTATTGATTTTGAAGATTCGATTTCTATCTTATATATGAATGAAAACTCCAGCATTGAGGCTGAAATTGACAAGTGGCATGCTTTTGACAAAAGCCGCGTGATTCAGTATGTAGAGCTTGAGGATAACGCGGTGTTACCAGACCGTCACTATAGACGCGCGTGGTGTTTAATGGGTGATAAAAAAATTGGCATTAAAAGCGACATAGCACAAGCCGACGCTCTCGAAAGACTGCGCGTGCAGCGTAATGAGGCGCTAGTAAAATTTGATGTGCCCTTTTTGCAAGCGCTTGAAACTGACAATACGGAAAGATTAAATTATCTCAAAGTTCAAAAGCAAATATTGCGAGATAAAACGGAACCTCTAAAAGCCCTGGTTTTATCACAGTTTTTAGATAGTGATGAAATCAATCAGTTGAAAAAAATGGAAAAATTATCATGAGTAGTTCGGCTTTTACTTTGAAAATTGCCTCAGCCGATTGTGAGCTAGTGATGGCGTGCAGCGATGAGACCACGGATTTGACTACCGGCACGGCTAAGCTGACTTTTCGCATGCCGTACGCCATGACGCTGACCCAAGTCCGCGCCAGCGTTAATACCGCGGCTACCGGCTCAGCTGTCATCGTGGACATCAATGAGTCTGGCAGCACGGTGCTCAGTACCAAGCTCTCCATCGATGCGACCGAAAGAACGTCGGTTACCGCGGCAACCCCTCCCGTTATTTCCGATTCGGCACTCGCTGATGATGCGGAGATCACAATAGATATCGATCAAGTCGGCAGCACACTGACCGGCAAAGGGCTAAAAGTAGTGATGATTGGAACGAGGGCGTAGATGACTTTTATACTTAACTCGTTTTTCAGACTTCCTACCCCGGACATCGATTTCCTTGTCATCGCCGGCGGTGGTGGTGGCGCGGGCACTAACGTCTCCTGGGGGGGTGGCGGTGGTGGCGCAGGCGGATATCGCTCCATCACGGGTCATCAAGCGCCCCTATCCGTAGCCTATACCGTGACAGTTGGCGCAGGTGGCGCGGGCGGTGCTGGTAACTCGGCCCTTAATGGCACCAACGGCGAAAACTCAATCTTTGACACCTTTACTGCGGCCGGTGGCGGCGGTGGGTCGTACCTAAATACCGGGAATTCGGGGGGCAGTGGCGGTGCGACCGGTAATAACGCGGCGGCATCAGGCGGCAGTGGCAATACCCCGTCAACCACTCCTTCCCAAGGCTTTAATGGTGGCGCAGGTAGCACCAACCGTGGGGGCGCGGGCGGCGGTGGCGCAGGCGCCGTCGGCACCAGTGTGACCGCCAACGGGTACGCTATCCCCTCAGTCGGCCGCCCCGGAGGGGCTGGGTCCGCGAGCTCAATCACCGGCTCATCGGTCACTCGTGCAGGCGGTGGTGGTGGCGGTGGCTTTAGTACCGGCGGTGGCGCAGGCGGCGCGGGCGGCGGCGGTGCAGGCGGTAATTCAAATGCCAATGGGACCGCAGGAACTGCTAATTCTGGTGGTGGCGGCGGTGGTGGCGGCAATAACGGCAGCGCATTCAGAGATGGCGCAAGCGGCGGTTCAGGCGTGGTGATTTTGCGTATCCCCACCGCTTATACCGCGACTTTTTCAGGGGGGGTGACTTCCTCGATGTCGACTTCGGGCTCTTTTAAGATATACACGGTGACCGCGACCAGCACCACTTCTGAAACCGTCACGTTTAGCTGAGGACAATGATAACGTTATAATCAAAGGAGCTAACAACCGTTGTTGATAAAATGAAAAGACATTTATTGCTGTGCACTTTGGCTTTAGGGCTCACTAGTGTCAGCGTGCGCCACCCTATCGTCTTCGAGTATCTGTGTTGGTGCGTTCTATTAAATACGTTGCTTAAGGTATAAAAGAAGCATACGTTTTTTGCAGTTGTAGATTAGGTTTGTCGTAAGCATCGAGATAACCGACTGCAAAATAGCCGAAGGAATCGACTGCATGCGAGGACCAGTCGTGAGCCGGGCCCAGGTTTACTTGTCGTTTTTCGTCAAATTTCGCGTGATACTCAAGCAAGGACCGGACCAGATGTTTTGTGTGAGCGGTGTGAAAAGACAAGCGCTCTAAGAGGACGCGAATGCACTGAATTCTTTCTATAATTTTATGATTAGGAACGATTCGCAAGCTTAAACCGGTGGCGGCCAAGATTTCAAAGCGGGTCCTTCCGGTGCCGAGCTCGCGCACTCGGATGTCGTGCGGCACAAAATGCAAGCCGAAGCGCTTGAAGCCGAGCTCGCGTTGAATTTGCAGGACTCTAAAAGCATATGACGCTAGATCTTTCCCGCTGTCCTCAAAGTGATAAATACAATGTATCGCCCCTGTGGGCATGACCTGATAAAAGCCAATGGAGGTGGAGTCAGAGATGCCTAAGTCCCACGACGTATGCACAGGAATATGAACGTCAATGGGAAGCGTTGAAATACCCGCCCGCAGTTTAAGTTTTTGCATCTCGTGGGTAAAATAAGCGCCTTGAATCGCGGCCGCCCACGAGCAGTAAAATTCCTGAGCCACAATTTCTTGCGGCATGCCGCTTCGTATCTCTTCCTCTATAACCGCTTGCGTGATGACGGGCGTGCCATCGTGCAGCGTCGTGTCAGTCGCGCTTAAAATCTTTACATACCAATCGGGATTATTTTTATTTTGCTCGTACATTTCATAAAAGTGGTTGTGTCCGCGCGGCGTGCCAATAAAGATCGCAAAGCCGCCATTCTCAGCCAGCACTGGGCGTAGATAGTCCCAAGCCCGGGGGTCCGTGCTTTGGATTTCCGATATTACTAGCCCTAATGGGTTGGTGCCCAAGAGCGCTGTAAAATTATCGGCGCCCGTGATTTTTATGAGAGAGCCGTTGATTAGCGTGATCGACTGAGCCGAATGGTTTATTTTTTCGATGACGGAGTTGGGGATATAGTCCAAAAAGGTATGGCCATCTTTGCCCCGCCCTCGCCAAATTACGCTGGACGATTGGCTGATTTTTGGCAGCAGATGATAGTAAAGTCCTGGGCGCTGCAAAGCCATCATCCAGAGCAAGTTGAAAGCCATGGTGTCTTTGCCACTGCGCCGATGGGCACAAATCAAAATCCTTCGGATTTTTTTGACAAGCAAAGCGCGCATGATTTCGGCTTGGTAGGGCCTAGGCACAAATCTGCAATTTATAAGTTTCAAGAGGCGTCGATTTTAGCCTTTTCGATGGTTTGGCAATGGTGCTGGCCGGCCACTTCAAACTCGCTTTTATCCACCAAAATCAAACAGCTCTGACAAATGAACTGGATGGCATTGCGTTTATTGGGGCTGATTTGCCAGGCGGCCACGATGAAAGTGTGTTTTTTATTGGCGCATTGTTTACCGGTAGCTATCTTATCTTCGATCATTTTGTGGTTCCTTCACTTTTGCAAATCATTTCATCTTCCATGGCGCTGGGCGTCATGCTTGTCCTATAGAGGGCTTCATGAATCGCGTTAGCAATGAGCGGGCGCTGAATCGGATCTATATAGTCCATATTAATCTTTAGTACGTTTTTTGGAGCTAAGCTGTCAGTGTCTTTAGCGATAATATAAGACCACCCAGGCATCTTAGAAACTAAAACATTGAAGCCCGCTAACCCCTCGTATTTTTTTTTGCACGATATCACAAAGTCCTTTATCTCAGCTAGCGTCATAAGGACTGATATTTGCTTCGGTTTTGGTCTCTTCATAAGCTCCTCCTGGCTTTTTTATCAAAAAGATTTAAAAAGGCATAGCGTCATAGTCGTCAGCGGGGGGTTCGGTGCCCACTTTTTTGCTATCAAGCATCTGCATATCTCGCGCAACAATTTTGGTGCTAAAGCGCTCGACGCCATCTTGCCCCGTGTATTTTTCCGTGCGCAAGCTGCCTTCGATATACAGCTTAGAGCCTTTAGTGACGTACTGCGCAGTAATCTCGGCGAGCTTTCCAAAAAATACTATTTTATGCCATTCGGTACGCTCTTGCTTTGCGTTTGTCTGCTTATCCGTCCACGCTTCGCTCGTGGCTAAAGACAAAGTAGTCACTGTTTGTTTAACTTCTATTTGGCCTACATGGCCAATTAAAATTACTCTATTGATGCCTCTACTCATGATGATATGTAAACTCCGTGATGAAATTTTTAATGGATTGAATGCCGCGCTCTAGTTTTAAGATCATGGCTTCATCGCGCTCTACTCGCGTGATATGACCTTCAAGATGACTAGGCATTCTTGGGTCGTAGCTGACAAAGTCGCACCACTTTCGGCCGGTGACCAAAAGCTGCAGCTGAATTTGCGCTGTATATTCGCTGGATGGACCGGCCACGATATATTCTAGATGTTTTTCAGAGCCGGGGCATTTGATTTCAATTAAACCGTCATCTTTAATTAGGCCATCGGGGCTACAACCGACGATATCCTCCGTCTGATGAAAGCAAAAGCCGATTTCCTGCACTTTTTGCTGCGTCGTCACCTCATACCACACTCGCGCAAAAGACTCTTGCGATGTCCCCCACTCCATCGCACCACTTTGAAGGAGGGGCTTTTTAAGGCCAGTTAGTTTTTCAGCCAAAATTACATATTGATAAGTCTTTAGTTTTGCGGGCGTTAGAAGGCAGTGGGCGTGGCTTGCGGTGATGACACCACGCCTTAAAGTATGCCACTGCTCACTCCCTTGCTCGCACTCAATGACTCGCACTTTTTTTAACCCCTTTTTCAAGCAGCGCTTTCAGCTCGATAAAGCGAGTTTGCGGTACTTGGCCAAGGTCAGGGCATCGCAAAAACTTTAAAAACTTTTGAAGTTTTTCATCAAAGGGCATTTTTTCAAGCTGGGCTAGCTCGCGCAAAAGACTCTCAAGCTCCATCCCCTGCTCTTTAGTGACTAAAAGTGTGGGCTGAGCACTTGCTGGCTTCATCACGGGCTCTTTAGCGCTCAGCTCATCGCTATCAGCATCTTTAGTGTCATCGATGCAAAAAAGCCCGTTAAGCGCGTACTTTCTGGCGTAGCTGCTGGCCGTGCCGGTAATTTGCGATTCGTCCATACCCTTTTTAGTGTCGGCTTCTCTGGCATAAGCGGTACAGGTATGGCTTTGGCCTTTCGCATACAGGGTGGCGGAGGCTTTGACGTAATAGCGGTCGCCCACCAGCCAGATTTCATCGCTTAAAGTCACGCTCGCGCCCTCCGGCATCACTTTTTTGACGGCCTCCAAAATGTCTTCGCACGAGCGATATTTATATCTACCAAAAACATTTGTTTGATTTTTTGGCGCTTTTAGCTGCATCTGAATAAAATGCAATACTTCAAAAATAGACTCAGTCGTTTCAGTCATCGTTAGGCTCCATTATATGACAGATGATAAGTGCGGCGCCGCCAATGGCTACCCACGCGATTAATATCAGGCAGCACCCAATTATTTTTAATGTTATCATGGTTTCATGGTATCATATTTTCCCTCGGCAGTGAATTAACACGAGAATATACAGTTTTTATTTATAAAGCAACATCTGAGATGACAAAAAGAAGGGTAACATGAGCAAAAGAGAAGAAGAGTCCAGAAGCCAGCTATTAAGCGTACGCTTGCGAGAGTCGGACTATAAGGCTTTTAAAAGCATCTGTCATAGCCTCGAGGAGACTATGTCGAGCGTCGCAGGCGGTATCTTGTGTCGGTACATCTTAAAAGTGCAGATGAAAAAAGCGGTGAAGGAAGCCCCAAAAAAAGCGGTTAAAAAAGCTGTGATAAAAGTGGTAAAAAAAGTGGTAGTTAAAAAAGCAGTTAAAAAAGCAGTTAAAAAAGCAGTTAAAAAAGTAGGTAATTAGTAGATGTATTTACACTTAATGCCTTTTAAGTGTACGTTAAAGTCGGTGAGCCATTTCAAGGGTAGACAAAGGATAAGACCGGAGGTAAACTGGACCTCTACATAAAGGGCGCCTGAATCATCATCGTCATCATCCATGATTGATACTTTTTTAAGCAACTGATATATCTAGGATGATCGATAAAGATTTTAGCGTCAAGTAGAAAAATTTAAAAGAAAAGGCGCACCAGGGTGCGCCTTAAAATTAACCAGATAACGACGAAAGTTTTTGCAGACAGATTCGTTATCTAAGCTAGGACAAGTAAATGATATCGAATATAACTCGACAAGACAAGCTCTCTTTCTCCCTTACCCCCCGTCACGCTTCCTTTTCTCAAGCCTGTGAAAAAAACAATGATGAATATAAGCTATATAGCGAGCTTTATTATATTGATAAGCGAAGAGATGTCAGAAAACTTTTTGAAAGAGAAGGTGTATTGATAAGGCCGAGTAAAGTGCAGTAGAGTAGAGTGGATTGAAAAGTAGTGGACGCATCCGTGCGCCGAAAAAATTTAACCAGATAACGATGAAAGTTACCAGCCTATTCGTTATCTAAGCTTCTAGGACAAGTAAATGATAGCGAATATAACTCGACAAGACAACCTAAAAATCTCCCTTGCGCCTTGCCGACGCAGCGACGCTCAATTTAAAGCCGACAATTCCGCAAAAAGACTCCATTTGCAAGCCATCAGAGAAGAGCTTGATCCAAAGTCATCGAGAATGCAGACTTTCGAGGCTTTGATTTTTCTTACTGACTCAAAAGGAGTCGGTGCTCCCTCTATAAAGACGCTTCTTAAAGCGAGAAAAGATTCCTGCAGCTATCAGACCGTCTGCAGCCATCTAAAGTGGGGAGTCGACCGTGGCCTTTTGACAAAAACTCCGGGCGCAAGACGGCACCTTCCGCGGCACAAAACTCCTTCTCATATCTACGCTTTTACAGGCTTCAAAAACGAGCAAAATGAGGGGGCGAAAAAGCTTCCCGACTTAAACACAAGTTTTATGCACGATAGGGCCGAAACTGCCCTTCCCGCCAATGATATAGGGGGACAGGATAATTTCAAGTCCGATGACTTAACATTAAAAAGCATCCACAGTCTTAACTCTAATACTAAGAATACTAATACATACATAGAGCCTGCGGATGTATGTCTTTTTTCTGATATTTCGGACAGCACAGGGAAGCCTATAGCCAAAGAAATCCCGCTCGCTGCCCCTTATCACTCCAAACCGCCCTTAAGTCGGCACTTAAGTCGGCACCTAAGTCAGCGGAAACTGGAGGCGGTGACAGGCTCTCATCGTCAAGATGAGATTAACCGGGCCTTTCTGGCGTACGGTCTAAGCCCTGAGCAGCAAGCCATCATGTCGTGGATCACGAAAACAGACAAGAACACGACTAAAGCTCCCTACCTAGCCGCTCTTCTGCGACAGATAGTGGCAGGCGACTTATCCACCGAGCGAGCCGAAAAAGCGCTTAGACAGCAAGACAGAGCCTCTGGAGGGCAAGGTATGACCAGATCGACCGACTGCAAAGCTTACGACTGGATCTCAAGGCAGCAAGACAGCGACATCGTCGAAGCTGAGGTCGCCCGACGGGCAAAAGCCCAAGGGTGTGATGTCACGGCGGGGTGCGATTACGAGACCTCGCTTAAGTGCCATGCAGCTCAGTCAGTCATAAGACGCCAAGTGATGAAAGAAATAAGCCTGCAAAAGCTAACTCACTAAAGGGGCCTTTCCCGTGTAGGTGGGGGTTTTTATCAATAAATTTTCTTGTTATGATTGTCAGACTTCCCCACGTTTGTGGGGGTGTTTCTATAGAGCCTGCCATAGAGGCCGATGTATGTAGTTTTTCCTCACGCTTGTGGGGGTGTTTCCGAAAGGATAGACAGAATCTTGGCCGAAAGCCTGTTTTCCCCACGCTTGTGGGGGTGTTTCTGTTCCGGCATTGGCGGGACTCTTAGGTCACGCGTTTTCCCCACGTTTGTGGGGGTGTTTCTGTTCCGACATTCGCGGGACTTTCAAGTAGAGCGTCTTCCCCACGCCTGTGGGGGTGTTTCTCATGGATAAGGATGATTCAGGTTTCCCCACGCCTGTGGGGGTTTTCTAAAGGAGGTGACATGTCGGACTGGATGGACGAGTTCAAAGCTCGAGAGGCCGCTCGAGAGGCTGCCAAAGGGCGCTTAATCGAGAGAAGAAAGAGAGAGGATGGTAAAGAGCCTGCTTACCGTGAAGGCCCCCAGCGCACGCTGGCTTTCCTTAAGCGTCACGCAGTAGATGGTGTCGTCAACCACCTTAGTCAATGGGAGATTGGGCAAATCCTATCTCGCGAAACCGGAGAAGAAGTACAGCTACGCACTTATATCAAGCACTTGCAGCTTCTTGAGACGGCGGGCTTAGTTTATGTAGTCAAAGGCCGAAACCGGTGTAAAAGCTGTATCACTATCCGCGACCAGGCCACCCCACTCGTACCCGTCACCCCTTTAGCCACAATCGGTTTTTTACAGCAGTTGGCCAATTCCGCAGGGGAGATTAAAAATTTAAGCGTAAGAGACATTTGTCTTAACTTGATGGACATCGGGTACCGTCTTGACTCATCGACGATGTCAGAGCACTTAAAGAGCCTTCAGGAGTCTGGACACCTTGAGATAGTGCACTGCACCTGGAGACAGATGACCTTCTACAAACTACAACCTCAAGGATGAGAATCATGAAGTTTACTGACAAATACGAAGCGGTTCTACACACTAAGCAGGCTTTAGCGCTGCAAGGCATCATCGAACCGAACGCGCTGACCTACCTTTCCCATCAAAGCTATTTTGCAGACTTGCGAGCTTATAACGAACGGATAGACAGAATATTGGCCAAAAACATGAACGGCCGGCCCTCTAGGATGATACCATTATCAAAGGTTGATAAATAACTTGTAACTGCACACAAGGAAGTGGCATGAAAGAAGACTCTTATCTCGACAGACGCCTAAGACAGCTCCAAGTCACTAAGCCTACCAAGCAAGAACTTCCAGAGCTTGACGTTTACTACGACGCGCTTAAAGCCTACTATCAGACCGTGGACTTCATCTTGGCTGAAGTAAGGACTAGACGCTTATGAAGCGCCTTGAAGAGACGCATCAAGTGACGCTGGTCGGGTGGTTTCGGCTGCAGCACCCTCATCAAAAGCAGCTACTTACCATCGTGTCTTTTGGGGAAAATGTAGGGCCACGACGCATGGACCGACTAAAAAAGATGGGGCTGACCAAAGGCTGGCCAGATCTCCTTTTAGCCAAATCCTGCCACGATTTCCATGGGCTTTTTATCGAGATGAAGTCGCCTACAGGAAGGCTTGAGACCAGTCAAAAAGTCGTACATGACGCGCTACGGGCAGAAGGGTATCAAGTCAGCGTCTGCTATCACTGGCTGGAAGCGCGAGATGCCATCCAGGACTACTTAGCCCCCTCCCCTCTTCAAAGCAAAAAAAAACTCCTCTTGAGCCTTAGTGCCGCAGTGCAAGCCCAAGACCCATGAAAGGCTTTTGGGCGGGGTAGGGCAGCGGGGTAGGGCAGAGGCCCTAGGCTTTAGCGCTCGTCAACGTCAAAAGCAAAAAAAAACTCCTCTTGAGCCTTAGTGCCGCAGTGCAAGCCCAAGACCCATGAAAGGCTTTTGGGCGGGGTAGGGCAGCGGGGTAGGGCAGAG
>Ga0209414_1000174_pt1 | contig 29473 bp, 27 predicted proteins | sample LakVidmifraction_4_FD_181154 | JGI IMG/M metagenome (GOLD analysis project Ga0209414, IMG submission 181154) | Hypersaline microbial communities from Lake Vida, Antarctica - Brine Hole Two &gt;0.2 micron (SPAdes) (version 2) | ecosystem: Environmental > Aquatic > Non-marine Saline and Alkaline >...
GTACTGAGATTATGGCCAAATTGAGTTCGGGGTATGCTACCAGGGCATCGTCAATGCTATGAAGCTCTTCCTGTGCACTATCTTGATTCTTGGCTCCCTTCTTGCCTGCCAACAGCTCATTGGCAAAGGCTACGACAGTTTCGTAGTCTTCCTTTTTGCAATCGATGGCCATCACCAGATCTGATGGCGTCACAGAAGAGAGGTCAGTGGCAGGAAAGCCTTGGTCAAGGAGCAACTGCACATTCATGGCAGTGCCCATGGCAACTGTAGCTTCTTGTACTGAAGGATGGTTTTCTAGGTCTCTGCTGGCTAACATCAACATGACAGAGTCAACGTACATGTCCCTCTTTACGGTAACACGTTTCATTGCGGTACTCCTTGCCACACCCATGGAAAAGAACACTCAAGGACAGTATATACAAGTTTGTATACAAGTCAATAAAAAAATATGTGGGGAATATAATTCTTTCTGTTATCACTTACAATAGATACAATAAGTTATAAAATATGTCTGTAGGACAAATAAAAGAATTTTGATCGTGAACCTAGAATGGGAGATTGCTGCAAAGTATGGGATCTCCATACGCATGGCATCAAACTGGAAAAATTCGTTTAAGGGCGGAGGCTTCGTTCGTACCGTTCTGCTGTTTTTTCTGATGAGATCGCACATCCTCCTCAGTGCAGAAATTCATCTATCTGAGGGGGCACTTCCCTTGCTTCCTTGGAGGGAAACAGCACCCAGTCATGCATCAGACCTTCACCAAGGACTATGGAGAGTGAAGAATCCTTGGCTGTCTCGATTTTTTCCTGCAAAGAGAGGCAGTCGGGAAAGAGTATTTCATGGGTGCCTACATAGAGCAGGATCTCCCCCAGACCGTCCATTTTCCCGAAAAGCGGGGAAAGGAAGGGATTCGAAAGGTCTTCACCGCCACTGTAGAGCAAAGCAGCATACTGCAAGCCTTCTACCGACAAGACAGGGTCGTATTCCTCATAGTCTGGAATCTGCTTATTCTTCAGGGATAGATCAAGCCAGGGGGAGCAAAGCACAGTTTTCTTTGGGAATGGGTGAACACCTTCCTCACGGAGGACCTGAAGAAGGGCCAAAGCCAACCCGCCTCCGGCTGAATCACCAAACAGAAAGAAGGTGTGATCGGGGTAAGTTCCTACAATCTTCCGATAGGATGCAAGGGCCATGGCCTTGGTTGTCTCAAAGGTACTCTCCGGGGCAAGTGGATAATCGACGAAAGAGACAGTCATATGGTATTTCTTGGCTAGGACCTGGATAAATCTCCGGTGGAAGACAGAGGCCTCGATCACATACGAGCCCCCGTGGAAAAACAGTAGGTGCCTTCCGTCGGGATCAGGACAGCTGACAGTGGTGACCTTCTTTCCCATTACCTCATACGTGTCGACGGTATACCCAGATTTGAAATGTTTGGCATCCATTACCCCGTTGCCCCTGGAAGCTTTCTTGTATTGCTTCATGACCAGGTCTTTTACTTTAGCAAGTTTCAGAAGCGTCTGCTCTACATCGGTGGCTATACTCATCTATCCTATCCTTCCCTACCCTCGGCGTTCTCCCGGGAGTTGCCCTGCTGCCAGGGACCTTCGTTGTATCAATCAGAATCCTAGGCCTTTCTCTCTACCTTGTCTTTTGCAGGCGACAGTGGTTTTCCCTTCCTGATCAAAGCTGAGATGTCGGCTCCAATGACATCATAGAAGGTGAGTATGAAATAATTGCAGGCGGTAATTGCCAAGGCCAAGGCTATAGTCCATCGGGAATAGGTTTTCAATTGGTTGGCCAAGTCATGGTAATGGTAGTATTTCAGTTGTCTGTACAAGAGAAAAAAAGCTCCTGAAAGGACTGATACAATGAGCAGGGGTTTTACTATTTTCCAAAGGGTCTGGATCTTCTTGGATTTCTCCTGGGAATTTGTATCCATGGTGCCTCAGCATCCTCCCTAAATCCACGCCTTCTTGTATTTTTTTGGATTACGATAGACAGACCTTAGCAGAAAGGGATTGTGATAACAATGTTTGTGATGTCTGCATGGTTTGAGTTGGGTCATATTTGATTATTCCAACCCTTATTGCATTTACTTCCGTGAATCAGAGGTGGGTTCATTCCCCGCCCCTTGGGGCGTAAAGAGCAAGTAGTGTATACTGGTTAGATGGACGAGCATTTCTACAAAAGCCATAACAAAACCCTTTTGCTATACCATTTGGTATTTCCTGCAAAGTACAGGCGTAAAGTATTTACGCCTGAAGTAGAAGATACTCTGAAAGAAGTCTGTATTGGGATAGAACAAGCATATGAGATACGTTTTGTAGAGATAGGACTGGAAGAAAATCATGTGCACATGCTTGTGCAGGGAATTCCAACAATGCCTGTAACAAGGCTAGTAACTATAATAAAGAGTCTGACTGCCCGAGAGATTTTTAGAAGGCACCCGAAAATAAAGAAAGATATATTGTGGGGTGGTAACTTATGGACAAGTGGATATTATGCAAATACCGTAGGGCTGTATGCCAGTAAAGATACAATCAGGAAGTACATTCAGAACCAAGGCAACCCTGATGAGTATGAAAAGATTTATGATGGGCAGATCGAATTGGGTTTATGGGGTTGATACCCCGTTGCTTGCGGCGGGGTTCTTCATTACTCTTCTTTTGCAGTTCAACCTGGACTGGGACAATTCCTTGTGAAGAGAAGCACCTTCAGTAGAGTTCAGACCTAAAGATTGCTTTGCCCCCAATGCAGAAAATCGGCGCATCTTCTCCAAGAGAAAATACGCCGAAAGCAAATAAACGAGAGTACGCTAGAAAAATGAAGATCAAACTAATGGAATGCTAGAGGGAAAGGGAAGGCAGACACTCTATCTTGTAAGAAACACATGCAGGCAATGAGTGTCTGCCCCTATCCCAAGTTCTTTTCTAATTCAAGAAGAACGTCCCAGGGAAATTTCCGTTTCGCACTGTCACGTTCGTGTAGGGGACATTCCTGGTCCTTGGGTCTTGCACCATTTTCTGCTCAAGCATGAACGAGCCGAAAATGATACTTGCCAGAAGATAGACCACAAGGAAGATCCCCCCTATGACAAGCATGCGATTACTTTTTTTATGATTGGACTTCATTATAGTTATGCTCCTTATTGAATAGGAGGAAATAGGTCTCTATCTCCTCGAGGGTGACAGAGAGTTTCCTCATGGAATCGAAAAGGTTTGGCAGTTCACTCTTTATGAAGTGTTCGCGCCTCTTCTTGAGGACCTCTTTCTTTGCACCCTTGGCGGTAAAGTATCCTATGCCCCGTTGGTTCTCCAGGATACCTTCGTCCTGTAGCATCGAGTACGTCCTGGTGACCGTATTGGGATTGACCTCCAGCTGTATCGCCATATCGCGAACAGAGGAAATTCTCTCCTCCTCAACCCAAGCTGAGCTGATGATAAGGTCATGGATGTACTGTGCTATCTGCATGTAGATAGGGGAACGATTGTTAAACTGCATCTGTTGCTTGGACCTCCTCAACCCTAAAGAACGCCGTAACCCAACAGAACAGGGGAAGAGCTACAAAGTAGAGCAGCTTGCCCAGTATCCTGAAAGCCCCTAGGGCTCCAGAAGCAGGTTGGAACAGCAGTGAATCAAACGAGAAGACCACATCGAAGGTTCTCAGTGAGGAACCGTACTTGATGGAGAAGATGATCTTCACAAACAACAGGCCTAGGGCGGCAAGGGCAATACCAAGGACGCCCAGTGAAAGGATGGTCTTGAAGAAGTGACCCTTATGGAAATACGTGGCTCCCAAGAGGAATATCGATTGCCAGACCCAGTACACGGCCAACTGTGAGGCTATTTCCCTGGTAAAGGGGTTGAACAAAGTCATAGGGTTACCAAAGAAGAGCAACTGAATCGGCTCGGTTATCAACGAGGAGAGAAAGAATACCGCTATGAGGGCTATGGGATAGGCAAAAGCAGAGAGAAGCCCTTTGGCCAGAAATTTCTCCAGGGACGTTGCCGGAAGCATAAGCCATTCCTGCTGACCGTTCTTGCTGAACATGTCGGTTGCAAACGAGAGGCTGGTTATGATCAGGCCTCCAATGAGCAGGAAATTAGGGAACAGGGCGGCATACCCGGCAGGGTTGAACCCCCTTTGGGAATATTGGGAGACAAACGAGCTAATGGTCTCACCAGCGAATAATATCAAAAACAGCGTCAGTGCGTAGATTGAAAGATCACGCTTGCTTGTCTGTATCTCACGGTTTATCAACAGGCCAAATCGATTCATTTAGCACCTCCTTGCATAAGGGTGGGATTCTCTATCACCACATTGAAGAGTGTCTCAAGATCGAGTGGCTGACCCTGGACCTCTTCCCTCTCGTCTCTCTCCTTGAGGACCATCCAGCCACCGAGGACCTTCTCCTTGTAGACTACCCTCTCATCCTGTTGGGGATCGAGGCTAACAAGGCTCATCACATACTTGTCGGTGATGGAATCTACGCCATCGTTGAAGATGATCGTCCCGTCATGCAGGATTATCAGAGGATCTATCAGGTTCTCCATGTCCCTCACCTGGTGAGTGGAGATGATGAAGGTTCTGTCCTCAGTCATCGCTGAAGCGACGGTCTGCCTGAACTGTCTCTTGGAAGGGATATCCAGGCCATTCGTAGGTTCATCGAGAATAAGCAACTCCGTATTGGAAGCAAGGCCAAATGCAAGCAACAGCTTTTTCTTCTGCCCTAAGGACATCTCGTTAAGGTTCTGCTGCATATCAAGATCAAAGTCCTTGCAGAAACGCTCAAACATCGCATGGTCGAACCTGGGATAGAAGACCGAGCGCATCTTGAGATACTGCTCAGCCTTCATCTTGGGAAGAGGAAACTCTTCAGGAAGATAGAATATCTCACTGAGCATCGAAGGCTTGCGCCCTATGGGATCAAAGCCCAATACTGAGGTGTATCCCGCATCGGGAAACAGCTGACCGCTGAGCAACTTGAGCAATGTCGTCTTCCCCGATCCGTTCTTTCCCAGCAAGCCGTAGATGTTCCCACGCTTGATCTCCAGATTAAGATGCGTGAACAGCGGCTTCTTTCCATAGGAGAACCCAATGTCCTGCATCAGGATCACTTCACCATTCGTCGGAACAACCTTTGTAAGGGCTGTTTGTCCGCTTTCTATCTCTTTGGCCATATATGCCTCCTCGGTTACATTAGTGAACTAGCTAACTAATACACTATAAGGGCAAGCTTGTCTACCCCCTACCCAGATTTTATATACCCTGTTGGTCAAAAACACATCCCCTGGTACTTTTATCACGATTCTTGAGGCAATACGCTGGTACAAATGCCCAGTAAACTGGTAATATCTTTTCTCGCGTGTAGACGGTTCGTTTATGCGCAACAGCATATCCTGAGAGCCTCGGCTGTTGGGAAAACTTAATACAAAAAGGGCCAAATACTTACATTTTTGGTACAAAATTCAACATGGATTAGAAAGGGCAAAAGGTGATGAACGAAAACCTGCAGCTAGACAACAACAAGACCTACCTTGACCGTCAGAACAAGACCGAATCGAACGCAAGAAGCTATCCGAGAAAATTCCCCATAGCAATTAACAAGGCCAAAGGCTCCTGGATCGAGGATGTACAGGGTACCACCTACCTCGACTTCCTCTGTGGAGCAGGAACACTGGCCCTTGGACACAACGATGAAGAGGTAAACCAGGCAATGGTCGACCTCATTACCTCAGGTGCCCCCTTACACACCCTAGACCTTACCACCCCCACAAAAGACAGGTTTGTCGAGACCATATTCTCCCTCGTGCCACAAGAGTTGCAGACCAATGGGAAGATACAGTTCTGCAGTCCTTCAGGAACTGATGCAGTGGATGCAGCAATAAAGCTGTGCAAGACTGCCACCGGCCGCTCATCTGTCATCGCCTTCAGTGGAGGCTACCACGGCATGGGCCATGGTGCCCTAGCGCTTACCGGCAACCTCAATGCAAAGAACCGCATCACAGGCCTCATGAGCGATGTGCACTTCATGCCCTACCCTTACTCCTACCGCTGTCCCTTCGGCCTAGGCGGGGAAGCTGGCATCGATGCAGCGTGCGCATACTTTGAGAAAACCCTCAAGGATCCCGAAAGTGGCATAACACGACCCGCTGCAGTCATCCTAGAACCGATTCAAGGTGAAGGCGGAGTCATCCCAGCCCCTGCGAAGTTCCTCCAGACTGTCAGGCGCGTTACCCAGGAACTGGGCATCCCGATGATAGTCGATGAGATCCAGTGCGGTATCGGGCGTTCTGGCAAATTCTTTGCTTTTGAACATGCCGGTATTACCCCCGATGTCATCCTCGCCTCCAAGGCAATTGGTGGAAGCCAGCCGATGAGCGTGGTCATCTACCATAAGGACCTCGACCTCTGGGAAACCGGGGCTCATGCCGGAACGTTCCGTGGCAACCAGCTTGCCATGGCAGCAGGGACCGTGGTGATGAACCGAGTCAGCCAACAGAGCTTCCTTGATGAAGTCACAGCCAAAGGCAAGGTGATGGTGGAGAGGTTGCTCAAGCTACAGAGTGAAGTCTCCATCATAGGGAATATCCGTGGCAAGGGCCTGATGCTCGGCATTGAGTTTGTCGACCCCAATGGGACCATGGACTCACTAGGCTCCCTTCCCCCTAGCGGAACGCTTGCTGCCAAAATCCAGAAGGAGTGCTTCGAGCACCGCCTCATCATGGAGAAAGGTGGACGATACGGCTCGGTGATGCGTTGCCTGTGTGCCTTGAATGTCTCCTATGAAGAGATAGATATTATGCTTACAACCTTTGAGCAGGCTGTACGTAAGGTCGATGCTGATGAATGCTGTTAATATACCCTTATACTTCTTGAACTACGAAGAGAAGAACAAGGATGCCTACAGGCAGATGATAGCTGAGACAGTTGAGGCAATACTCGCCTCTATCACCGACAACAAAGCCTATGCAGGGAAAAGTCCTCAACAGCTCCAAGAGCTTATCGAGCGGCCTACCCTGCTTCCCGCTCAAGGTCTTGGGTTCTCCCAAGTCCTTGAGGAAGTCAAGAGAACGATCCTCCCCAACTTCCTGAGGACCTCTTCCACTGACTATCTGGCCCACCTCCATAGCCCGGCCCTCCTGGAGAGCATCTGTAGTGAATTGGTTATCGCAACCTTCAACCAGTCGATGGACTCCTGGGACCAAGGCCCCATTGCCACTGAGATAGAACTGCAGGTAACAAGTGAGCTATGTGGTCTCTATGGGTATGACAAGGATAGTGATGGTGTCTTCACCTCCGGGGGAAGCCAGTCCAACCTCAGTGGCCTCACCCTTGCACGGGACTGGTTCTGCACGACAACACTCAAGCATGATGTGAAGAAGCTGGGCCTGCCCCCTTCCTATGCCAAGCTACGCCTCTACACCTCTGAGGTGTCGCACTTCTCCATGGAGAAGAGCGCACACCTTTTGGGCCTTGGCTATGATGCTGTGCGCAAGGTTCCTGTGGACTCGCTTTGCAGGATGGACAGCCAAGCCCTGGAAGACCTCATACTCCTGGATAAGGAAGCGGGTCTCATCCCTTTCTGCATTGTTGCCACCTTGGGAACCACTGACTATGGCAGCATCGATCCTGTTGAGGCCTTGAGCGCCATCAGTAAGAAGCACAACCTCTGGCTCCACGCCGATGCTGCCTATGGCAGTGGAGTACAGCTCTCTGAGCAGTACTCCCACCGCCTGGGCCCCATACATGATTGTGACTCCATAACAGTCGATTTCCATAAGATGTTCCTGCTTCCCATCAGCTGTGGAGCCTTCCTGGTCAAGGAAGGAAAAAGCCTTGAGGCTTTCTCCCTCCATGCTGACTACCTGAACAGGGAAGAGGATGAAGAGGATGGCTACACCAACCTCGTGGGAAAATCGATGCAGACAACCAGGCGCTTCGATGCCCTTAAGGTATGGATGGCTTTCCTTACCCGTGGCAGAGATGAATATGGTTCCATCATAGATACCTGTATTGAGAATGCTACCTACCTGTACAAACAGCTGAAAAGCAACCCCTCTTTTGAGGTTGCCATAGAGCCTGAGATAAGTTCAGTGGTGTTTAGGCTTCAGAATACCGATGAGGTCAACAAGAAGGTTCGTCGCCTCCTATTGCACCACAAGGGTGTGGTCATAGGCCAGACTGTCTATGCTGGAAAGACGTTCCTCAAGTTTACCCTGCTCAATCCTTTGCTTGACCACAAAAAGCTCGATGAGCTGTTACTGCTTATCGAGCATTTGGGTAGAGAGGCAGAAGCTGAGTAGAACTTTTGCAAAACGATTTGATTGAGTGTAGAACATGCTAAGAATAAGAAAATAGAGAACTAAAAGACAACAAGATTAACAACAAATACAATTGAGATTACGATTAAGATTTGCTATCTCTAAGCTGAACAGCCTTCCTATACTCGGGGGGGCTGTTCTGCGGTCTTCATCTTGGTAAGGTTTCTGAAGGTATCCATAAAGTTCTCGTGCACTACAGTTGTGGGGTCGAAGCGGAACATCTTGAAGGTTATCTGCACACAGAAGCCGATGATGACAGCGGCGAGTACGGTGCCTATGCCAAAGGATCCGCCAAGAAGGGCCCCGATGATGACCACGATGATCTCAAGACCGCTACGGCAGATTCCAACAGAAAGTTTTGTCTTTCTGGTAAGCACCACCATAAGGCTGTCCCTGGGACCAGCTCCAAAACCAGAAGAGATATAGTAGAAGGTGGCTATCGCGATGACAAACAGGCCGCCTACCATCTGCACGACACCAAGATAGAAGTTAGTGAGCTTGGGAAATACATCCATGCCAAGCAGGAGATTCATGAACAGCCCTATGAAGACCATGTTACACAAGGTGCCCAATCCGAGCTTCTCACCTGCAAGTATGGAGACAACGCAGAGGGCCAACCCTACCAGGATGGAGATGGTTCCGATTTGGATGCCAAATACAGTGGAAAGTCCTGCATGGAAGACCTCCCAGGAGGCATAGCCAATATTGGCCTTCATGGTGAGTACGATCCCTACTGCGTAGAGAAACAAGCCGAAAAACAGCCTGAGCAACCTGAGCATAAACTTATTCATCTAAAAACACCCTCTTTACTAGAGCTACCATAGCGAGAATCAGGAGGTTAATCCACCCCTTGATTATCCATACCAAAAGTGTCTGTTCCGTTTTTCTATGGTAGAATACCAGAGAAGGAGAAATGCCATGCCATTCTTACTGTTCCAAGGGGACATAACCCATATTAAGGTCGATGCTATCGTCAATGCTGCAAACAGGGATCTCAAGCAGGGAGGAGGAGTCTGTGGTGCCATCTTCAAGGCTGCAGGTGCACAAGCCATGCAAATGGCATGCGATGAACTAGCCCCTATCGAGGTCGGGGAAGTGGTCATCACCCCTGCTTTCAAACTACCTAGCAAGCATGTCATCCACACTGTAGGTCCACATTGGGCAGGAGGCAAGGAAAACGAGGAAGCACTGCTTGTTTCATGCTATAGGAATGCCCTCCTGTTGGCTCACGAGAAAGGGCTCCACTCGATTGCCTTCCCCCTGATCTCTGCAGGCATCTTTGGCTATCCAAAGGATCAGGCATACAAGGTAGCGGTATCGACTATCCTCGCCTTCCTGCAAAACCATGACATGACGGTATACCTGGTTCTTTTTGAGGAGATCTTCTTCAAGGATGAAGATCTACGCAAGAAAAAGCTTGCCGATTATGTGAGAAGGAACCTCACTGAACCAGAGCCCGAGCTTGATATACTCTGCAGTATGGCTCCCTGCCGATCGTGCATTTCAGCATCCTCACTTGATGGGATCATAACAGAGGTGGAACCGTCCTTTTCCCAAAGCCTTATGAAGCTCATAAGGAAGAAGGGTCTCGATGAGGTAGAGGTCTATAAGGGTGCTAACATCGACCGCAAGCACTTTTCCAAGATACGCAGCAATGACTCCTACCAGCCCAACAAGAGGACGGTCATTGCCTTTGCCCTGTCGCTCAAGCTCAATGCAAAGGAAACCCGAGAACTTCTCCAAAGCTCTGGCTTCTCCCTGAGCCACAGCTATGTCTTTGACATCATCATCGAGTATTTCATAGCACAGAAGGAGTATGACATCTTTGCGATCAACGAGGTGTTGTTCACGTATGAACAGCCACTGCTGGGGGCGTAGCAATATTTTCTAGCACGAGAACTGTAGCAGCTCCATTATTTTTGTCTTTACTACTCACTTAGAAGGGCTAACCAATTGGGAACAAGGAGAGAGTACACAAAGCTATTATCTGAAGCATTCTTCCCAAGTATTCATCTCTGGTGATTAAGGAACTGAGGAATCTAAGGTAATCGAATTGGCAACGACAAGAAGAGACCTTATAGTATCTAGAAAATCAAGCAGTGAAAATCGAGTGATATTGTTTTGTTGGTTGCTATGATATAATTTGAAACCTGACCCATAAGGAGGAATATGAGCACAGCACTTATACAGGCCGATACAGTAAAATGGGCACGACAACGTTCCCTCCTTACTATCGATGCGCTTGCAAAAAAACTTTCCATAAAAAGTGAAAAACTCATCCAATGGGAAGAAGGGCTCTCTCTCCCTACCTTCAAACAGGCTCAGAAATTAGCCAAAGTTCTTCATATTCCCTTTGGATATCTGTTTCTTCAGAGCCCTCCTGTAGAAACACTCCCTATTGCTGACCTGAGAACTGTCAGCAATATCTGGACAGGTACGTTCAGTGTAGATTTGCGTGATATAATATTTGATGTACTGAGAAAACAGGATTGGTATCGAGAGTATCGAATTGAGCAGGGATATGAGACAGTACCCTATATTGGGAAATTCTCTTTGTCCTCGAGTATTTCTGAGATTGTCACAGATATTTCTGCCCAGTTGAGGTTATCCCCTAAGGAAAGAGAGCAAGCAAAGACAGGGGAACAGTTTCTCACTCTTCTCGTCGAACGCTGTGAAGAACTTGGGATATGGGTGATGCGCAGTGGCAAGGTCGGTAACAATACACACCGTGTGTTAGATGTTGATGAATTCAGAGGCTTTGCCTTGTGTGATGAGTATGCTCCTGCTGTGTTCATCAATGGTAGTGATGCCAAGGCAGCTCAAATATTTACCCTGATCCATGAGCTGGCTCATCTCTGGCTTGGAGTTAGTGGCGTTTCTGATCTAGGGGTATTCAAGGAAGATAACCACAACCATAAAGAAATTGAAATTCTCTGTAATGAAGTAGCAGCAGAAGTCCTTGTGCCTAAGATAATTCTAAAAAAGAGATGGAATGAAAGAATTTCGTTATCTGAAAACGTCGATCTACTGGCTAAATTCTTCAAGGTTAGTGGCATCGTCATTGCCAGAAGGGCTTTAGATATAGCCTTGATAAGCCGCTCTGATTTCTTTTCCTATTATCATCAACAAACAGATTCCTGGCTACAAGTGAAAGAGAGTCGATTTAGTGGTGGAGACTTTTACAGGAATATGCCCATTGCCAATGGTAAGCAATTCACCCAAGCTGTGTTGCAAAGCGTATACTCCCAAAAGACCCTTATGCGAGATGGAGCCCGTCTATTGGGTACAAACACAGAAATTATTGAAAAACTAGCAGAAAGGATCGGTATCCTTTGACAAAATACGTATTGGATTCAAACGTCTTCATACAGGCACATAGATTTTTCTATCCCATGGATGTGTTCCTGGTTTTTGGCAGTGGCTTGACCGAGAGAAAGAGCGCTCTTCGATCATCTCAATCATTCCCATATATGAAGAATTGATCGCAGGAAATGATATTTTGGCCTCTTGGGCTAAAAATCGTCAGCATTCCGGATGGTTTGTTCCAGTTGATGATATCCCCACCCAAAAACAGTATGCAAATATCGCCACCTGGGCGGTGGATCCTGTACAAGGGTTCAAACAAACAGTACAGGTTGATTTCTTATCCCTTGCAGACTCATGGCTCATTGCCAAAGCTTTGGCGGAAGGGTGAACTATTGTCACCCATGAAAGATTTGATCCCAAATGTCGGAACAAAATACTGATTCCAAATGTATGCAAAGCCTTTGGGGTGAGATATATCAATACCATTGAGTTGATCAGAAATTGCAAAGCCCAATTCAATCTTCAATGACCAGCTTAGCAATGTCGCCCCCTAAGTGACCTCTCCCTCCCTACCCCCTCCTATACTCTAGATGTTGGAGGACACTATGGAAAACAAAGATACTGAACTGGTATTCATCCTTGATAAGAGTGGTTCGATGATGGGACTTGAAAAGGACACGATCGGGGGCTTCAATTCACTGTTGAAGAAGCAACAGAGCGAAGAGGGAGTGGCCAGGGTCACGACCGTCCTATTCGATCATCGCTATACCTTGCTCCATGACAGGCTTCCCATCAAGGGCGTTAAGCCACTTACAAAAGAGGACTACGCCCCTGAAGGGACAACAGCCCTTCTTGATGCCGTGGGCCGGACTATCGATTCCTTGTTGGAAAACCTGATCGGTATTCCAAAAGAAGCCTATCCCTCGGTCATGTTCGTCATCATCACCGACGGGGAGGAGAACGCCAGCAAGGATTACACCCTCGATAGGATCCGTAAGCGCATTGAGTTCTGTAAGGAGAGCGAAGGATGGGAGTTCATCTACCTCGGAGCCAATGTTGATGCCTTTGCAGCGGCAGCTACCATGGGCATCGGAAAAGCTAGGACAGCTTCCTACCATGCTGACTCCATAGGGGTAAGTGTTAACTTTGAGGCACTGAACAATACCATGAGCCAGATGCGATGCTGTAATGTTGTTCAGGAAGACTGGAAAGATGGGATCGACGAGGACTTCAAGAAGAGGGGCAAAGGGAAATCGTGAAGTGAAGAAAAGGTAAAAAATGCAGGGGGATGATCCTCCTGCATTTTTCATTTGACCATATTCAATCATTGATGATCATCAATGACCACTCTATGCAACTCTATTCAACCATTACTACAGGACAAAATACCCAATACCCTCATGGTCATACTTCTTCTTGACCAGCTCTATCGCCTGCTCAATCCTATCAAGTATTTCTTCTTGGCAGTAGATGAGCAGAATGAAGTTCTCCTCCGGCCAGACATCATTGCCCAGCTTGGGGGTAGTGGACCCCACTCCATGAGCTGTGGGGATGATGGTGTATTTCATAGGTACTTCATAGTGAGCCAAGGCATCCAGAAGATCCTCCTGGATGGCTTGGGCTGCGATAATCTCTACCCTTTTCATGAATTTTCTCCTTCTACAAATGATTCGATGCTCTCCACATCACGCTTGTTCTTCTCCCTGTTGAAGAGGGTATAGAGGACCGGGGTGAAGAAGATGGTCATAAGGGTGCTTATGGCCATCCCCCCTACGATAGTCTGACCCAGTGGCTGGATCTGCTCCGCCCCCACTCCACCGAAGAAGGCCAAGGGGATCATACCGAAGATGGTGGTGAAGCTGGTCATTAGGATAGGCTTGAGACGATTGCCTCCAGCTTCGAGACATGCACTTCGAAGATCCATGCCACGCTTACGCAAGAGGTTGATATAGTCAACCAAGACAATGCCGTTGTTGACTACAATACCGGCAAGCACTACAACTCCAATCGCTGAGATAAGGCTGAAGGTCTCCCCTGTTATCAGATAGATGCCTACGACACCAACCGCCATCAGGGGGATGGACAGGAGGATAATAAAGGGATTCTTAAAACTCTCAAACAAGCTTGCCATAACCCCAAAGACCAAGACGATAGCCAGGAGCATGATGATGGTCACATGGCGGTACATCGCACTCATATCAGCAAAGTCCCCTCCGAATTCGATGAAGACCTCATCACTGAGCACCATTTTTTCATCAATAAGGGCTTTTATCTCCTTCTCGATAGCAGAGGAAGCATAACCGTCGGCTAGGCCACCTATCACATGCACTGCCCTGATCTCGTCCTCACGGTTGATGGAGACAGGACCTGTCGAACGCTTTACGGTAGCCAGGTTGGCAAGGGAAATCTTCTGCCCAAAGGAGTTCTGGACAAAGATCCTCTCGATGTCCATCTCACTCGATCGGTCTTCCTTAGCAAGCATGACCATCACGTTGGTATCGGTGCCGTTGGTCTTCAGCTGTGTTGCTGTAATACCGTTGAAGCTGTTGCTTATCTCGCTGGCTATGCCCTGCATGGTAAGGCCATAGGAGTATGCCCTTTCACGGTCGATCTCAATCTCAAGCTGGGGAAGGCCCTTACTGAAGTTTGTCCTTGGTTCGGTTACCCCTGGAAGGTTTTCAGCTATGAGGTCCCTAATGGCTTCAGCAGTAGACGAAGCAAGGATCAGACTGTCACTCTTGACGATGACATCAACAGGATTGGCATTTCCCAACCCCATGGAGACAGTGGAAAAGGAGAAAGAGGCTGCAGGGTAATCATCAAAGTAGGCACGCAGTTTCTCCTGTACCACAAACATGCCATCGATCTGGTTATCAGCGTCAGGAAGGGAGATCTGCAGTGTTCCACTGTTTCCAGCGCCTCCACCGAACATGCCTCCTCCTCCTATCGTCACGATGATATCCTTATAACCCTGGATATCAACTTTTGCCTTCTTCTCGATATCCCTGAGGATGCCCTCAGTCGATTCTATGGTAGAACCTTCAGGAAGTGTCACTGTCAAGGAGACAGAGGTCTCTGACATCGTGGGATAGAGGGTCGTATGCATGCCTGAGAAGGCCTGAACCGTGATGACCATGATAAGCACAACCAGCAGCAAGGAGAGCCACTTGTAGTCGATAAGGACGGCCAGCACCCGTTTGTAGCCCCTGTCCAAAGCCTCAAATGCTGCGTCCATCTTGTCATCAACAAGGCGAAACAATTTGATCTTCAAAGGTTTCTGCTTACGGGTATAGACCTTCACATAGGAGGAGGTAAGAACCGGTATGAGGGTAATGGAAACAACTAGGGAAGCTACCAGGGATATGATGATGGTAGCAGCCATGGGGGTAAGCATCTCGCCGAGCATCTCCAGGTTGCTGCGCAACAGCACAATGGGAACAAAGACACAGACAGTGGTCAATGTTGATGCTGAGATGGCTACGATCATCTCCTTGGTACCCAGCAGTGCTGCTGTCTGCAGCTTGGAACCCCTTTCGCGGTAGCGGAAGATGTTCTCAAGCACAACGATGGAACTGTCCACCGTCATTCCCAATCCCAATATCAAACCCGATAGGGTCATCAGGTTCAGCGAATACCCCATGAAGAACATCACCAGGATGGTCATCAAGAGGGAGACAGGGATGGCAAGGCCGATGATCAGGGTAGACTTGAAACTGCGCAGGAAGATGAACAAGACCACCATGACCAACAGCACCCCATAGGCGAGCGACTCATACACCGTTGAGATGGTCGATTCGATCATCTCAGTGGTGTCGATGGTGACATAGAGGCTCACCCCATTGGGTAGCTCGTTGTTCAGCTCATCTATTACCTTATAGATATCCTTGGCAACCTGCACGCTATTGGCGTCAGACTCCTTGGAGACGGAGAGATAGACTCCACTCTCCCCATTGATATAGACCTTTGAAGAAGCATCCTTATAGGCATAGGAGATATCAGCAATATCCTTGAGCTTCACAGAAATCATAGAGCTGACAGAACCTGTTGCAGTGTATTTGGGAAAGGAAGCTACAAGCACATCCTCGATATCCTCTAGAGAAGTAAATTGGGCATCGGTACGCAACAGGTAGGAGACCCCACCTTCGGTGATGGAGCCGGACCCGATCTGGTAGTTCTGGGGGCTGAGGGCCCTTGCCACCTGACTGAGGGTAACCGAGTAGGCTTCCAGCCTGTTCTGGTCCACAGCGACCTGGATGTAGGAGTCCTGCCCACCGTTGATGACCGTGGAGGAGACGCCTCCAACGCGTTCAAGCTTTGCCTGGATTTTTTCCTTGGCAATGGTGCGCAGCTCGTTCGCATCCTGGCCACTGGCTCCGATAACAGCGATATTCATGATAGGCATCATGTTGGTGTTTATCTTAAAGATGGTCGGGCTCGTTGCAGCATCAGGGAAGAAGTCTGCATAGAGGTTGAGGTTGTCGTTTATTGATTGGCTGGCCTTGTCCAGGTCAGTACCATACTTGAATTGGAGCATCACCATGCTGAAACCCTCAGAGGAGGTCGACTGTATCGATTCGATGCCTCCCACATTGGAGACAGCTGACTCAAGGTTTTTGGTCACGCGCTCTTCCATCGTCTCCGGGCTTGCCCCGGTATAGGAAGAATAAATAACTACCATCGGCAAATCCATCTCAGGGAACAGTTCTACAGCGAGGTTGGGAAATACCACTATGGCCAAGACCGTCAACAGGGTATAGATGACGATAATGGTGGTTGGTCTTCGTACTACGGTATCAGTTACACTCATATGTTTCCCTACTCCACTATCCGGACACGGGTCCCGTCGGTGAGCAACGTCTGCCCCTGGGTTATGATCTTCTGCCCTTCTTCCAAGCCAGAGAGTACCTCTACCTTGTCATCCACCACAAGACCGATCGTGATAGGCTTCTTTTCCGCAATGTTGCTCTTGTTTACTGCATAGACATATGCTTGGTTGCCATCGTAGAGCACACTGGACCGTAGGATGACCAGCACATCGGAGAGCTTCTCGGTAAGAATGGTGACAGAGGGGAACATGCCGCTTTTTATCAGGCGAGTGGGGTCTTCCAAGCTAAGCCCAATCTCAAGGGTCCTGCTTGTAGGATTGAGCACCGGGCTAAGCCGTGTTACCTCACCGACAAACTCCATTCCTGGGTAAGCCTTGAAGGTAGCCATAGCCTTGGTGCCCAACTGAACACTGCCGACATAACGCTCGGCTATGTCCATCTCGACTTCCAGTGCCTCTAACATGCCAATGCGGAAAAGAGGGCCTTGGGAGGAGACAGAAGCGCCTTTGGCAAAGTTCACCGCCAGGATGGTTCCTGACACAGGGGCCTTCACCATGCTCTCCTTGTAGACGACCCCTGCCCGTGATGGATCTATCTTAGCCAACACCTTGTCCTTCTCCACCTTGTCGCCAACCTTGGCGTCAAGGTAGATAAGGGTACCCATGACCTCTGGATAGACATCCAGGGCCTTGGGATCGACAACATTGCCATTGCCGCCTATGTAGTTTTGCAAGGTTGTACGCTCAACAGGAGAAGCAGAGACCGCAATCGCCATTTTTTCACCCCCATTGGACGCTTCTTCTCCCAAGAGAGGGTTCAATGCCTTCAGTTTGGCAAAGGGATTGAGGATTATGATGGCCACAGAGACCACTATGACCACCAGCAGAATGATCAGGCCGACCTTTTTCTTGTTTGTTGTATGTTCGCTCATGGCTAGTACAGCTCCTTCGTTAGGGTATTCGTATCGATATTCAGGTCGTACATAAGGTCGACCAGGGCAGTTACATATTGGTACTGCAGACCAAGGATATTCTGTTGTGCCTTGAGCAGGTCCCCTTGGATCTTCTCCACATCAAGGGAGCCCTTGTACCCACCCTCATACTGGGCCATCGTCATGGCAAAGACCTTCTCGGTCAGGGTGAGATTGAACTGGGCAACCTCAAACTGTTCGGTAATGGCCGCAATATTGTTCAAGCGTGCAATTAGGGCCTGCTCCAACTGCTTCTTAGTCTGGGTACGGGTAATGAGAAGCTTGTCTATTGCATCCTGCATCTTTGCAAGCGAGACCTGAGTCTGAGATCCTGTTACATAGCCATCGAGGGGAATGGATACGGAAATGGAGTATTGCGTAGCATCACTCCATTGATCCATTGCAGAGCCCGTAAGGGGATTTATTTGTACGGGTGTAGAGTAGGAGACTCCATAGGAGCTGCCTAGGCTGAGAGTCGGCATTAGGGCGGCTTTACTCTGTAGCTTCTTGCTGTTTTCTAAGGAAGCCAGGTTGAGGTCCATGAGAGTCAAGGAGTAGTTCTGCCCAAGGAAGGCCTTGAGCTGTGCCAGATCCAAAGAGAAGCCAGCAGAAGGGACCTGCCCTTCTACTTCGAGATCCTCATCAAGGGCGAGGCCAAGCAGCACCTTAAAGGAGAGCTGAGCTGACTCATAGCTGTTTTTGGTCTGGGTGTAGGAGGGTTTGAGTGCTTCAAAGGAGAGCTGGGCAGAAAGAAGCTCAAGCTCCGATGCAAAGGCGTTATCATACTTGGTCTTCACCTCTTCATACTGCTTCTTAGCAAGGTCTATGTTTGCCTGTTGGAAAAGGAGGTTCTCCTTTTCCATCAGCAGGTAGTAGAAGGACTTGGTGACATCTCGCTTGAGAAGGGCACGAGCTTGGGAGAGGGTCACGCTTTGGACACTATACTCCAATTTTGCAGCTTCCATCTGCTCCTTCATTGAGGGGTTAAGCATAAGGTTTATCGAAAGGCCGAGGCTGGTTCTGGTAGTTACCTCAGATGAGCTTATGAAGGGTCCGGTACCGCCACTGTGTGACAAGGTGGCATTGACCTTGGGTAGGAAGATATTCCATGAGGTATCGACATTGCGTTGTGCGCCCTTGAGGTCAACCATGGTTGTCTGTAGGGAGAGGTTGTTCCTGTAGGCGAGGGTGAGAGCCTCGTCCAGGGAGAGGGCTTTTGCGTGCAGGGCCGGAAATCCCAACAAGCACATGAGAAAGACAAAGACTAACGGCAGGTTGTGTTTATGCATGGTACGTATTACTCCAAAAGATAAGAAACCGACTTGTTCAGGAGAACCTGAAAAGGCATGGATGCTTCTAATAAGCAATATAGTACTTTTCAACTATTTGTTCTAGCTTGGGAAAAAGAGTGAACAGAGAGTCAATTTTGTTTCGAACATATAGGGAAACCAAACAAGAACATGCCCTTTGACTATCGGCTAAGATACCTTAGGGTAGTACTTAGGAACAAAAGGCTCTACAGGGGTAGGCTTTCTGTCTTATGTTTTGCATGGTAGATGCGCTTATCCTCATACATCAGGCTATCTAGGACCTTAATGAAGGAAGGTCCATTCATATTCTTAGAAGCTTCATAGAGTGCAAATCCTGTACTCACAGCGAGAGAGAACGGAAGCGTTTCCTTGGCATTGAAATGTTCGAGCAATACATGAAAATATGCAAGGTCCTTCTCTAAATCTTGCTCTGTGGCTCCTTCCCGAAAAAGGATAAACTCATCACCTCCATAGCGGGCTATAAACCAACTTCCACCAAAACTATCGATGAGCAATCGGGAAAAAAGACGCAAGGTCTTGTCCCCAAGGTCATGTCCATAGGTATCATTGATCTTTTTGAAGTTATTGATGTCCATCAGGATGCCACCTATGGCCCTGTTCTTCTTCCTATGGTTTATGAGATGGCTGAGATATTGTTCGCTGAGGCTACGATTATACAATGAGGTGAGATAGTCCTTATTTGCATGGGAGTTTTGCATCTGCAGGTAGACGACCAGCATGGTAATAGCCAAGCTTATTCCAGCTACCTCCATTCCATAAAAGTTGGCTTGCAGGAATGCGCCTACCAGCACGGGAAGAGGAAAGAACAAGAAAAAGGAAAAGTCCCTCTGCTTGAAATCATTCCTGTACAGGATCAGATAGGCAAAACCAAAGACCATACAGATGAAATCAGCGATTATCACCAGATAAACCAGAGGACCCCGTTGATATACATTATTTGAATCAATTGTAAAGATGATCCCGTCAAACAAGCTGATAAAGGAGAGGACGCCGGCAATAGCTAGAGGGGTAAAAGCAATAAAGCCTATACCACGTGGAATTTTGACCCAACGCCTACGAAGCTGGTCTAGATAAAGCAGGTATAAGGCTCCAGGAATGGGATTGACCACATAGAACCAGAAAGTCACCCAAGTGAGTAGGGTTCGTGAACCAGAAAAGGTCCTTCCCGAAAGGAGGTCAACTGCTAGTTCAAGGATGATGATAGACAGCGTTGATACCAGCAAGGCAACAAAAATAGAGTCCTGTGCTTGACGACGCCCACCCTGCCCCATCACATAAAACAATATGATGGAAATCAGTATGATGCCGACAGTTGAGTTCTGTACATAGTAGAGTAAGGGCAAGGCTTCCTCCCGTGACTATCAACCTCATACACAGTATACGAGTTATATCAATGATTGCGATAGGGAAATATCAGATTTCTTACAAAACTATAGGGTAATGCGTCCTATTTGGTTATTTTTTTGTACACTTTGCATGTGGTAAGTTTTCAGACTACCCATCATTACCCTTCGAGGAGTAAAATATTCTTTTTTTAGCTGGATATGGTAAGCCTCGTTTAGCTTCTTACATCAGAGTATCGAGAGCTTGTATGAAGGTATTTCTATGTTCGATATGATGAGAAAATGCATCCATAGTTTTTGCGGAAGATCTCTTCCCATACCCCTCGACGGTGCAGTAGACATGGCCAGATAGATCGCAACCGATCCCTATGCATATCTGGTTTCTTGATAAACCACGGTACTGCAGACCATCATCTTTTTTCTGGATGTCTTCTTTTTGCAACTTGTAAAAGGCCTCATCAATGAAGGTTGTCCCTCCAAGGATGATGTTATCTTGGTATCCCCTGAGTGCGAGGGAGAGCTTTGCATTCCAGTGATTCGTTGTAGTATCACTGTTTCTGTTTGATTTAGATACCGAGTTGAAGCTCTGTATCCGTAAGAGGCCTAGGAGATAGTCAATCCATTCACTTATAGGAATCTTGTGGTTGTCGAAAATCGTTCCAGTTGCCACTGTGAATGTTTTTCTGCAATCCAACCATTGGTATCGTCTGACATGGTTTCCTGTGAACCCGTATTCTTGATTCTCTGACTATTATAATACCGACAGATATCCAGCGAATAGGCGTTCAACATCGTGCTCTCTTCAGTATCAGAAATTAAAGGATGCTTCTTTTCGTAGTTGGTCACATTACTTGTATCGATAAATGATTGCAAAGGGGTTGCATCATCCTTGCCTGTCCAGGGAGGTCTCTCCCTAGATGGTGTGTTATGCTTGGTCATTGTGGTAGTCCTAAGCATTAGGAGAACGATGGGCAGGGACTACCACATCTTCTACACCATTGCCCCCTCAATGCCCCTTTACAGCAGCACTTCTTTCAATCTTTTATCAACTCTGTGCAAATGATGGTTTTAATTTATACCCTTAGCGTTGGGTCGACATCCAAAAGAGCCTCCAGTGAGTTAAAGAATTCTTCTCTCCAGTTGAACTGCCCACGTAATGTACACCACATATATTCATACCCTGTGAACATGTAGGCCGCAGCCTTGTAGAGGCTTGCTGCCTCGTTTTCATTCCTGAACTGTCCACTCTTCTGCCCCGTGGCAATAATATCATTGGCTATCTCTTCTAGGGGTTTTCTTAGGTGGAGCGCTTGTTCCTTCCTCTGGAGATTCACAATGAGCAGTTGGCTGTTCAGATCAGCTCCCAAGGTCGTGATATTATTTATAAGGTGGTCGAAGAGCAGTATAATCTGGTCCCAACTGGAAGAGGAATGAAGCATTTCAAGAAGGATGGGAGTAAGGTTTTCAATAATTACATCATAGAGGTGCAAGAGGATATCCTGCTTTGACTTGATGTGATAATAAAAGGTAGGTTTGGTGATGTTACAAGCTTGGCAGATGTCATTTACGGTGACTGCATCATACCCTTTTTGCTTAAACAGCTGTCCTCCTGCCTGCACAATCTGTGCTTTCATATTCATACTCCCCCCCCTCTTCAAAAGTAACTGTAGCAGAACCAACGCGCTTCAACAAGCATACTTTTTGTTCGATGACTTTATATCGATAAAAAAGGATTGACATAAAGCAGGCTCTTTGTTATCCTTTACTCAAGTAAGAAAAATTATTACCGTGGTAATATAGATTATGAACAAGATACACCTAATTACTGGAGGATGTAGCATGAAAATTTTGGAACAGACGCGCATTGCAAACATGAAGCTTCGCAACCGTATGTATATGGCTCCCATGGGGACCCAGACAGAAGCTGATGGATCGTTCTCGGACCGTTCGATAAGATATTATGAAGAACGTGCTAAAGGCGGTTTCGGCTTGATAATCACTGGTGCAAACCAGGTGACCATGAAGTATGAAGCAAAGGCAGCCAACGTGCTTGAAAGTGCGAAATCCTTCGAGCAACTCAATTTCCTGGTGCGTCGTATCCATAATCAAGGTGCCAAGATTTGTATTCAACTTACTCCTGGTCTGGGAAGAATGCAGTTCACGACCGGTGATGTAAGACCGTACTCAGCAAGTGAAGTCGACTCGTTCTGGTTCCCGGGGTTGAAGTGTAAAGCTTTCAGTGTTGATGATATCAAATTCCTCGTCCAGAAAATGGCTGAGGGTGCTGCAACAGTGAAGAGATCGGGTGCCGATGCCCTTGAGCTTCATGGATACGGTGGGTATTTGATGGACCAGTTCCAGACCAGCATATGGAATACGCGTACTGATGAGTATGGGGGAAGTCTTGAGAATCGGATGCGTTTCTCTGTTGAGTGTATTAAGGCTATGCGAGAGGCTGTTGGTCCTGGATTCCCTATTCTCTTCAAATTCACCCCTTACCATGGAGTAGAAGGTGGACGTGAAATGAAAGAGGGCATTGAGATGTCTAAGATTCTGGAAAAAGCGGGCGTTGATGCCTTGCACGTGGATGTAGGTTGTTATGAGGCATGGTATAAGGCGATCAATACCGTTTACCAGCCACCTATGGTCCAGCTTCCAGTTGCAGCCGAGATAAAGAAACACGTATCTATCCCAGTAATGAGTCAGGGCAAGATGCAGAATCCTCGTGATGCTGAGGCCGCTCTCCAGGAAGGAAAGGCTGATATGATCGGTCTTGGGCATATGGCCATCGCTGACCCCTATTGGGTTCAGAAGGTGAAAGACAACCGGAGCTATGACATTACTCCCTGTATTGGTTGTAACGAGTGTCTCTATGCTGGTTTCTCTGGAAAAATCTTGCAGTGTGCAGTCAATCCGCTTGCTTTTGCTGAGGACTATTATCCTGTTCAGGCTGGCGATCCCAATAAACGTGTGTTGGTCATTGGTGGTGGTCCTGGCGGCATTATGGCAGCCCTCACCGCAGAACAGCGTGGAATGCAGGTAGAACTGTGGGAGAAGCGCAATGAACTGGGTGGTCTATTGCTTGCAGCAGGCGGACCTCGCTTCAAGAAGGACGTTAAGGACTACGTGAACTACTTGGTCGGCAAACTGTACAGAAGTTCCGTCAAGGTTTCCCTCATGAAGGATAGTACAGCTGAGGAAATTCTGAGAGGCCAGTATGACAAGGTAATCTTTGCCACCGGAGCAACTCCTGTAATGCCTCCGATCAAGGGTATCGACCAGCACTTCGTAACTGGTGCCAACGATCTGTTGACCGGCAGAAAGGAATACGGAAAAAATGTGGTGGTGATAGGGGCAGGCCTTGTTGGCTGCGAAACCGCTTGTCACTGTGCTGAAAAGGCTGATTCTGTCACCATGATTGAGATGCTTCCTGAGATTCTGATGACAACCAGTCATTGTAAGAACAATGATCAGGCTTTGCGTCAGCTGATTGAGGATTGCAAGATCAAGATTGTCACTAGTGCTAAGGTGCTTCGGTTTGAGGATGGCAAGGTTATCTACGAACATGAGGGCAAAGAAAAGACAATTGATGCCGATACCGTTGCTGTAGCTACCGGATACAAGTCCAATACCGAGTTGTATGATGCTCTTAGTGATAAGGTTGATTGTGCTGTTGTTGGTGATGCAGAGGCTCCGGATAACATCCTCAGTGCTGTACACCACGGGTTCCATTCCGTACGGTGCATCTAACGTTTGCATTCAATGAATAGACTATGGGGGTGTTGCTAGGGCAACACCCTCCATTGTAGTCTGGGGCCGTGTAACATTACTATCACAGGACTTTGTAGCCTAGAGGGCATCTCATAATGAGTTATATGATAAGAGAGAACCTTAAGGTGTGCTGCGTATCGCTTCGTAGATCATTGTATCTGCGGGTAGATTTTGTGTAGTCTCTCATACCAATTAAATTCTGATTAGCCCAAATGCGTATATCTACAAATGAGATACCATTATCTATGCTGTACTCCCCTGAAATAGAGACTTTGTATGTTTCAGCCACTATATCTCCGGATGGGGTAGCACCAGTGTGACTGTTCGCATCGGCATGAGAAGTTAAGAAGTCAACTTCGCCATGACGCATATAAAAGAGTTGGAGAGCAATATTGCGGTTCTTTGGAAGGCGGTAGACCATGTCAAGTTGCAGAACTTGAGCATCTCTTCCATATTCAAATCCAAGATAATCAATATGGGTTATGAATGAAGTATCGTTTCCGTGATATTGTTGGAAGGTGATGAAATCAACATTTTTTCGTCGGTACATTGCTGAATACACTATTTCTTTCATAAGGATGAGTGCATTTTCAAATACAAAAGTATATCAAAGTACTACCCTATCTCCCTAGTCTAATCGTTTGTGCAGCTGCTGATACTTGCTTCACAGAGCGGTGATTTGCCTTATCGGAATACATGAGCCCGTCAAGTGTTCTGATGAACTCTTCAGGGCTTGTTGTTGTAGCATTCTCTACAACAGCAAATCCGATGCTTACGCTAAGAGGGATGGGCAGGTCTTCCTGGTTATTGAAAAAGCCAAGATTCCCTTGTAGTTCCAGAACTGCTCTTTCCAACTCTTGCACTGATTCCAATTCAGAAAACACCAGAAACTCATCACCTCCATACCGACAGATAAGCCAAGAGCGGGAAAAGCTCTCATTCAAAACCTTAGCAAACAACCGCAATGCCTTATCACCCAGATCATGGCCATAGGTGTCGTTGATAGCCTTGAACCCGTTGATGTCCATGAGGATGCCACCAATACACATATCCTTGTGCTTATGATGGAACAGATACTGAAGATATTGGGACCCTAGGCTCCTATTATACAGGGAGGTAAGAAAATCCCTGTTGGCATGGCTATTCTGAATATGAAGGAAAATCATCAGCATAGTCAGTATCATGGCGACACCTATTATTTCTATACCTTCAAGATGCACTTGCAGGATAGAGGCAATGACCACAGGATAAGGATAGATTATTACAAAAGGAAAGGTATGTTGGGGAGAATTCCTTTTGTAACGAAGCATAAGCAATTGGCTACCGGCTACATACACCAGGCCACAGATGCTGACAAGAAAGAAATAAGGCCCACGCTGATAGGTATTTGTTGCATCGATAGTAAATATCATACCATTGAACAGGCTCATAACCACAAAAATGGTATTGAGCAGCATTGGGATACAGATAAGCGTGCCCTTCCTCTTGGGGATTTTCTCCCACCCGTTGTAAAGTTGGTCGATATATAGGAAATAATAGACCCCAGATAAGGGGTTCAACAGATAGAAGAAGAATGCTGAAAGGGTAAGTAATGTATGGGAACTTGCAAACCCTGTGCTAGAGAATATGGTAATGAACAGTTCAAGAAGGATTATTACCATCACAGAAAAAAGCAAATAAACAAACAGGGAGTCCTGGGCTTGCTGTCTTCCCCCCTGCCCCAATGCATAAAAGAGCATGATGGCTACAAGAATGAGAGCTATACTGGAATTCTGCACATAATACAGCAGTGGCAAAAGGACCTCCCTACATACGCTTATAGCAGTACTATATACGTAAAGCTGTGGAGGAAAAAGGGACGAGTCTCAACTGTACAAGGAATATTCAATGCCAGATATTTAATTGTATGGTAAATGATTAGTTTACTAATACATAGCTCCTCAGCTACGTATAGGAGACTCAGTCTTTGCAGAGAGGTGTTGTATGGTATGGTATTCTTCCTTTTCACTGTACATGCGCTCATCGAGCAATCTGATGAAGTCTTCAGGGCTTGTTGTTGTAGCATCCTCTACAACAGCAAACCCGATACTTATGCTGAGGAGAATGGGCAGGTCTTCCTTGAGATTGAAAGATCCAAGATCTTTTTGCAGTTCAAGAACGGCCTCTTCCAACTCTTGCACTGAACTAAATTCACCAAACACTAGAAACTCATCCCCACCATACACCGGCAGACAAGCCAGTTTCGGGAGCAACTTTCAGTCAATAACTGAGAAAATAAATGCAAACACCTATCCCAGAATCATGACCATACCGGTCATGTATCCCTTTGAAGCCATACTTGTACAGCATTGCTCCCATGCCACTAGTTTTTGTACAGGGTAGGTCGGTTTCTTGCTTTCTGGGCCTTTGTACGCTACGATTACCTATGAGTGAATGTACCATAGATAATGCGTTCCTATGCAAGCACAGTATGTTCGGCGGCTTGACAGATGAACAGCTGGCTCTCATCCATGACTATTTGGATGAAAAAACCTATGCCAAAGGGACTAGGATACTCAAGCAGGGAGAACCTAACAACACAGTCTACTTCATTGTGGAGGGAGAGGTCTCCATCCAGAAACACCCCTTGGAAAAAGAAGACCAAGAAAGGGTCATAACCACCTTGCATGCAGGGGATTCGTTTGGGGAGATGGAGCTCATTGATATCCAAAGCTGTGCGGCGAGTGCCATCTGCCTAACCGATGTCACGATCATCACCCTTTCCAATCAGGATCTCTACAAGCTGTCGACCACACATTTGAAAACGTACACCATGCTCATTCTCAACCTGGCAAGGGATATCAGCAGGAGACTGCGTTCCACTGATAACCTGCTGGCCCTCATTTCAAAGAAAAGCCCCTAAGATTATTTGCCTGCCTAGTTTCGATTAGTATGTATTAGGTGTTGCAATAAGCATTTGCACATTGCATATGCTTATTGTATCTGCTTATCGCGTATCACTTGCGCTTTATGTTTGTTTTCCTCGTGTCTCATAAACACCAGGGTAAGGGCCATCAAGAAGGGAAAGAGCACTCCTATCAGCATACCGCTACGCAGAGCTGATTCACGCTCACTTAGACTTTTCATCCAAGGCAGGACCCGCACCAGTGTTGGGTTGATATCTGCTGTAAGGCCTATTAGCCAGGGACCAACCGAAGCACCACTGTCTCCTGCTGCTGCCAACATTGCAAACAAGGACGCTCCAGCAAGGGGAAAGTGCTTTGCCCCAATGACGACCGAACCCGGCCAGAGCAGGCTGCTGCCCAAGCCTGTCAGGGCACAGGCGAACAGGGATACCATAGGCCAGGGAGAGATGGCTGCTACCAGATAGCAGAAGATGCACAAGATCGAGCCAAAGAACATAGCCTTCCACACTGAAAGGCGCTCGCCATACTTACCATACACAGCACGCCCTATTCCCAGGAACAAGGCGAAAAGGCAGAGCCCTACAAGGTCACCCATAACCTTGGGAAGTTGCAGGGCTGACTCTACAAAGGCGCTGGTCCACTGAGACATGGAAACTTCTGTAGCTCCACCGACAGCAATGCCAAATACTACCAGCAGGAAGTATTTGGAATTGAACAGGGTCTTTATCTTGGTCCTGTGTTCCTCTTCAACAGGAGGGGCTATAGGGACACGCATAAAGTTGAAGAAGTTTACCAAAGGCATAATGCTCCACACCAGTACCACAATGGGCCAATTTTCCATTCCAAAGAGATAGAGCATGGCGGTGGTCCCCACCACCACAACGATAAAGCCCCAGGCATAAAAGGAGTGCAAAAGACTCATCGCCCGTTCCTTGGAGTCATTGGGAATGCCCTGCACGATGGCACTGAGCAACAGCTCAAAGAGACCTCCCCCACTGCTGTACACAACAGTGGCTATCATCAGGCCTATGTACGTGTTGTTGGGAAACAATTGTGGGGTGAAGGCGAGCATCAACAGCCCCACAAAAGCTAGGCCATGGCCAAGGGTAATGAAGGGTCTGATACCATACTTGTCCACAGGACGACTGAAGACCAGGTCGGCTACGATCTGGGTGAAGAAGTTCAACAAGGTCAGTCTTCCCACCTGCTCAAAGGAGAGGGAGAACTCATGCATGAAGGTGATATAGAGTAGCGGGGCCAGATTACAGATCAAGGCCCCAACAAAATTGCCCAGATAACAGGCTCGAATGGTTGATTTGTACATAAGGAAGAGTATAGGAGAAAATGGTGCGCTCGTAAAGAATTGTTTCTCATATTCAGGCCATATTCAGGACAGAATTATTTCTCATATTTAGGACTCATACCAACAGAATCTCACAGCAACTATATGCAAGCGAGAAGCCCACACTGCATTAGCGAGGGCTCCCGATGCTCCTTCTACACACCGGTAGATGAGCTGTCTCTACTATAGCATAATATTGGAAGTACGTATGCAAAACACAGAGTTTAGGTACATGCCGTTTAGGTTCTTACCAACACGTTCTCATCAAGTCCTGCTCTATTATTTGCAAGGATTCCTGTATCACCTGCTTCTCTTAGTTTTCATGCTTCCCATTCCTCATCCAATAACAGCATCCAGCCATCGCCCTACTATCCTTTCCTCTTCAGAGCCAACAGTCAACGCATCAAACTCAACAAACAGATCCTCAAGGATGTTCTGAGAGCTCTTGCTCTCACTATCTGAGGCGAACCTATTGTCGTAGAGCCAGGTGCTGAGCACATCACTATTGGCATCAGTGAACCGCTGGATGCGCTTATCATCAACAGCCTGGAGAAGCTCCTGGCCAGAACAGCCCTCTGTTCCTACCACCTTCTGTATCTGACTCCAGAACTTGGCACCCCGATTCACATCTAAAGAGGGGTCCTCGAGGTCAGAGAGATGTATTCTTTTAGCCCTTCCCTGTTGTGAGCGTTGCTGTGCTGACTTGAGTATCTCTATTCTGAATGCAAGAGAAGGGATTTGACTTGCTTTTGCACTGATAAGGGGTCCTAATCGGCTCAAGCCTTCGTGAAGGTAGCCGTGTAGTTCTTCACTATTGGAAAAGAGGTGCCAACTGTGGAGAGCCTCAAGAGGAGACCACAACGAAGCTCCAGAAACCGAGAGAGCTTTCCCATACTCGTGGTAATTTTCCACTATTGGGATGATCTCTTCTCTGTCGTAGACATACGCCTTCAAAGGATATTTCGATACCCTGAAATCTCTTCTCAGGTCTTCAAGGGCTATCACAGTCACCTCAGAGGTAGCTATCGTCCTGAGTTTTTCCACTTCATCGCGTTGTGCTGTTACATAGAAGACTTGACGCTCTTCTGCTATGTTGCCAATGGCTACGGCTATGGCAAGGGCTCGCTCGTCATCACTGTTAGCAAGCAGTTCATCAAGGAATATGGGCAGTCTTACCCCACTAGTTTCTTCTTGCATGGTGATGAAGGCCATCCTGATGGAGAACAGCAGCTGGACTCTCGTTCCACTGGAGAGTTCATCGAGGTGGTGGTTTTTTGCCATGATGGTATCAGTGGCAAAAAACCCCTCATCGTTTGCAGAGAGGGTATACCTATGGCGGGTGATCTCAG
>Ga0209414_1000175_pt1 | contig 29399 bp, 17 predicted proteins | sample LakVidmifraction_4_FD_181154 | JGI IMG/M metagenome (GOLD analysis project Ga0209414, IMG submission 181154) | Hypersaline microbial communities from Lake Vida, Antarctica - Brine Hole Two &gt;0.2 micron (SPAdes) (version 2) | ecosystem: Environmental > Aquatic > Non-marine Saline and Alkaline >...
GACAAAGACACGGACAAGGCTGATAAGACCGAAGAGAAAGATGAGCCGGTCAATTACGAAACCGAATATAAGAAGTTGTTGGCGCCCTTCCGTGCAAACGGTAAGGAGATGCAAATCAAGAACACCGATGAAGCCGTGCAGCTCATGCAGCAGGGCGCCAACTACAACAAGAAGATGGCAGGCCTAAAGCCGTCATTGAAGACTGTGAAACTCCTGGAGAACAACGGTCTCCTGGATGAGAGTAAGTTAGGTTATTTGATTGACCTGCATAAGAAAGATCCAGCAGCGATCAAGCAACTTATTAAGGAAAGCGGTATTGATCCATTGGATGTGGATTCAGATACCGACAGCGACTACAAACCCAATACTTACACTGTAGATGATCGTGAGATGGAACTGGACGAGGTGCTGGAATCGTTATCCGATTCACCGACCTATTCAAAAACCATTGGCGTTGTCAGCAACAAGTGGGACGAAGCTAGTAAACAAACGATTGCGAACAACCCCCAAGTGCTCACTGTAATCAATGACCACATGGCCAGTGGAATCTATGACGAAGTGAGTAATGAGGTTGAGCGTGAACGTGCGTTAGGTCGCTTGAAGGGGCTTTCGGACATCGACGCTTATAGAACAACCGGCGACAACATGCACAAGCAAGGCCGCTTTGTCTCCACTGGCGACAGCCAAGAGTCGGCGCCACCTGCTAAGCAAAAAGTTGTTTCCTCACGTAAAACAGTTGATGACCCAAAGCTGAAAAGTAAGAAGCGAGCTGCAAGCTCCACTAAAGCTAAACCCGCTGCCAAAGCTCCTGAGATGAATCCATTGGCTATGTCCGATGAGGAGTATGAACGGCAGTACAACGATCAACTCATGTAAGTAAGGAATATTTATGTCACAAACCTATAACGATCCAACCGGTGGTACTGAGTCCTCAGTTGGTAGTCAGATTCGTACCGATGTGTACGAAAAACGCGCCCTCATTGAGCTAAGCAAGACGCAATTCTTTGGTCAATTGGCCAACGTAAAGTCTATGCCAAAGCACATGGGTAAGAGCATGAAGATGTTCCATTACCTGCCTCTGCTCGATGACGAGAACGTCAACGACCAAGGCCTGGATGCCGGTGGCGCCGTGATTGCTAACGGTAATCTGTATGGCTCCAGCAAGGACGTAGGCTCTATCCCAGGCAAGATGCCGGTACTGTCTGAGTCAGGCGGTCGTGTTAACCGTGTGGGCTTCAAGCGTAAGGAAATTGAAGGTTCCATTTCCAAGTTCGGTTTCTTCGATGAGTACACCCAGGAATCTCTGGACTTCGATACCGATGCGGATCTGTTGATGCATATCAACCGCGAGATGTTGAATGGTGCCGGTGAAATTACCGAAGACCTTCTACAGATCGACCTGTTGATGTCTGCGGGCGTTGTGAAGTACGCCGGTGCTGCAACCCTTGACTCCGAAGTAGATGACACATCTATCGTCACGTATGACGACCTGCTGCGCCTGTCTATTGACCTGGATAACAACCGCACCCCGAAGCAAACCAAAGTCATTACCGGCACACGCATGGTAGACACCAAAACCATCGCGGGCGGTCGGATTATATACGTTGGTTCCGAGATGCAGCCTACTCTGGAAGCCATGGTCGATCTGCATGGTAACCAAGCCTTTATCCCGATTCAGAAGTACGGTGCCGGTGGCACTATTCTGCCCGGTGAGATTGGTACCGCAGGTTACTTCCGCATCATTGTGGTTCCCGAGATGATGAAGTTTGCGGGTGCGGGTGCTGACGCATCTCTCACCTCAACTCATTACGAAACCGGTGAGTTCTACGACGTGTTCCCGATGCTCGTGGTGGGTGATGCTTCCTTCTCTACGATTGGTTTCCAGACCGATGGTAAGACCGTGAAGTTCAAGATCAAGCACAGCAAGCCTGGCTCAGAAGCGAGCTACGCCCTGGACCCTTATGGTGAGACCGGCTTCATGTCCATCAAATGGTTCTATGGCTTCTTGCTTGAGCGTGCCGAGCGTATTGCGATGATCAAGACCGCTGCGACCCTGTAATCAGGTAAGTCGTTGATTACTGAGGGGTGGTTCGCCGCCCCTCAGCCTTATACATTGAAGTTGGAGCCAAGTACATGAGCGAAGATGCCATCACACTAGAGAAGACACTCCCAACCGAACTGGAAGAACTGAAGGCGCGTGCCGATACACTCGGACTCTCCTATCACCCCAGTATTGGCGTGGACAAGTTGCGTGAGAAAGTAGCCGCTGAAACGGATAAGCCCGTTGCAACTAAACTACAGGTTGAAGCTGAAGTTGAAACCAAGAATGCCTTTCGCCTACGTAAGAAGCGTGAAGCGTCTGAATTGGTCCGTATTCAAATTACCTGCATGAATCCCAATAAACGGGAATACGATGGTGAGATTTTCATGGCTGGTAATAACGTTGTTGGTACCTACCGTAATTTTGTGCCTTTTGATACCGAATGGCATGTACCACGCATGGTCTTCAATATGATCAAGCAACGCAAGTGTCAGATATTTACCACCCGTAAAGGCCCTAAGAACCGGCCTATTAAAGAAGGCAAGTTGATCCGTGAATACAGTGTTGTGGAGCTTGACCCTCTGACCCCTGAAGAGTTGCAAGAATTGGCACAACGCCAGGCTATGGCGAAAGGCACAGCCGCAACTGATTAATACACGGAACGATTGAGGTAGACCTATGGCAGCAATTACGGTAACCGACCTGACGACAGGTGTTGTAGACGGGACTGGCGTCTTCGATGTACTGATGAAGGCCACCAACGCGCACATCCAGGTAGAGTACCAAAAGAACCGTATTAAGGGTTCTGAGTATGCCACGGTCTACCTCGGGGCCATGCAGTCTGTGATGAGCCAATCATTACAGCTTATGCTGACCCAACAAAAAGTGGACCTTGAAGCTCAATTGTTGGTCAAGCAACTTGAGTCAGAGAATCTGAAGCAAGCACAGATTACAGAACAAACCGCTAACCTGATCACAGAGCGAGATCAGATCACGGCCCAGACAGCCTTGATAAAACAGCAGGAAGACAACCTCCTGAGTGAGAGCTTAAACATTCCCAAGCAAGGGCAGTTGTTGGATGCACAGGTAGCGGTTCAGGCACAGCAAGAACTTAGTCTGCAAGCTGCGAAGCTCCAAACCGAGGCCCAGACATCGTTGGTAGAACAGCAAACGGCTAACGCCATTATCGAGGGTACGGTACTAACCGCCCAAGAATGCAAGCTCAGTGCTGAGTTTGACCTGATCAATGAGCAGAAACTCAAGACGATTACTGAGACCGCTCTCCTAAGCCAGAAGAAGGTAACCGAACAAGCACAGACTTCGGGTGCAGGTATTGGTGTAGACAGTGTTGTAGGCAAGCAGATCGCCTTGTACGACGCACAGAAAAACGGGTTTATCCGGGATTCTGAGCAGAAGGCCGCCAAGCTTATGGTCGATACTTGGAACGTACGTAAGACGATGGATAGTAGTGGTACAGACGTAAACTCTATCAACAAATTGGATGACACCTTCGTCGGTGAAACCATTGGGATGTTACTGGATGGAATTAGAACGACACCATAATTAATAGTGGTTTATTAACGTAATAAGAAAGGGGCTACGGCCCCTTTCTTTGTATTTAGATAGAAAAGGCGATACGTATGGGAGTGTTCAGTAGCAAGAAGAAAACACACGTCGGGACGCAGGTATCCCGGGTCATTCAGGACTCTCAGATACCGGATTTACGGCAGAAAAACCTCATCGACTCTATCTTTGGGGACACTCGGATTACCCATACGATCGTCAATAATGCGATGCAGAGTTTTTCCTTGAAAGCTGAACGTGCCTACCGCAGTGCAGCCCGAGGTGAGTATTACTACGGCACCTTGGAAGCCAGCATACTCAGTGCGTCTGATGGTAAGGATACCCTCAAAAACATCCTGGAGCTTGAGGTAGGCCAACCCATTGATATGGACTACTTCTACTTTGCGCCCATGAATAACCTACACGTGGGCTGGCAGAAGCTGACCCAGGAGTATGACTACGACGAGTTCACCAATGAGGTAAGGGCGTTGTCTGTCCAGAAAGGTCATAAAGTCTGGGTCAAGGATATGGTGGGATACATTAACACCACAACTATGACACCGGCAGCCGGGTCTACAGGGGAGTCAGCGATGGCACCTGACGATGGCACCATGGATGTCTGGGACAGGCACCCACAGGATCGGTACATACCCTCTCGTGGCGCCGGTATCAAAACACCTGTGTGGCAGATGGGGGATGCCATATCCGAAGGTGTCATGGTGTATTTGATCGAGGAAGATGGGTATGAGAGTACGTTGTTCTTCAACCTGGAAAGTTACGACGACAACCTGGAATGTTTCCAATCCAAGTACCGGTACACTTTAGGAGGTAAACCTCAGATTGGGTACTTCACGTATGAGTATGCCTCCGGTGCTTACCCTGTACTAGATAACGTCCACAGACGCGACCCAGAAGCCAGTGGCACCTTCATGCCGGCCGTCCTGTTCCGTCATAACGATACCAACCGCACGGCTTCACAATACCACGACACGGAGGAGTACAAGAGCACGAGTAAGCTGTTGGATATGCTGGGTATGGATTATCAGGCCCTGGGCGATACGATCCATGAGAATCCAGACATCAACAAGATAGATCAAGCCGTGATGATGTTTGCGGTACCGGCCAGCTCAGAGAACCCGGCTGAGATTGAATATCTGTACAAGTTTTTTAACTGGCTCTATTTACGAAGCTCTAACACCCAGCGGGTAAAGACGGTTGCCGGTATTGTTCACACACGTCCAGACCACGCGATCCATTTCACGGACGCAGATTTTGATTGTACGTTGAGTTTTACCAACCTCAAGCGCCGGCGCCAAGGCGGTGTGATCGGGGAGGTAGATACCTACACCCACGAGATCATTAAAGAAACCCGGTACCGGACGGTATGGCGCACCGTATGTACCGGTGTAGGTGACTCACGTACCTGTGAAGGGGAGGAGGTAGTGGAACCTTACGTGGTTGATTTACTTCGTTACCGGCACCAGGTGCAGGCCAACCTGTACGATGAAATAGTCATTGATAACCTGCAAATGCGTTACAACATCGTAGGCTCCTTTGAAATAGATATACTTGGGGGTATGTCCTTCCCTGGTAAAGGCGTCACCGCCAACATTGGCTCCGATAAGTTACTTATCCCTATTGATTACACCATTGCCAGAACACTTAGGTTCGATGATAAAGAGGTACTGTTCTCAAGGTCATTGCACTTTGTTATGAACTCTCGGGTAGTTGAAACTGTTAAGTGGTACCAGACGGGTATATTCCAGGTGTTAATGGTCATTGTTGCGGTTGTCATAATTATATGGACAGCCGGTGCAGGTACGCCCCTAGCACTTGCGTTGGAAGCCGGTACTTATGGGATGGTGGCGTTGTACGTATTACAAGCGTTGGTTATTAATTATATCGGAGCAGCGATTGTAACTAAAGGAATACAAATGGTCGCTGATGAACTAGGCCTAGATGTAACTATTGTACTTGCTGTTGCGGCCTTCATTGCGGCGGGTTACGGCGTGTACGTTGAAGCTGAGTGGGTTAACTATGCCATTGCAGCGGCTAATGGGTTGGTTGATGCATCAACACAATTAATGCAAGAACAAGTGCTGGTGTATAAAACAGAGGCACAAGAGTTTGCTTTGTTAGCAGAAAGTAAGATGGAGGAGCTAGAAGAGATTGATAACTTATTAAACAGTTACGATTTACTTGACCCACGTTCATTTACAGGTATGGTTCCCTCTATAAACCCAGGTGAATCTCCCGATGCCTTATATAATAGAACCGTCCATTCAGGAAACATCGGCACAGTTGCTTTTGATTATATAGAATCGTATGTAGATATTAACGTACAGCTTCCGACGTTCAATGATTTAGTAGGGGATACATTTTATGGATTTAGGTGATAAATACAGCATTGACTCAGGTTGGGGCAAAGGCCCAGGCCCCGGTATGATGAACATGGGTAACTTCAATACGTCTATAGGTACTGACGGTATATCTAATGAGTACACCGGTACAGACTTTGGTAACTGGGTAAATGGCGGTGGCCAGCAATCCGTACTTGATAGTGTCCCCGGTGCAGGTGGCGAAACCGAAGGTGGTTTTATGGACGGTATGTTGGGCGAAGACGGCTGGGGCAATCTGGCCTTGAGTGGCGTCTCTGCCGGCCTACAAGGGTTTATGGGTATGAAGCAGCTTGGTCTGGCCAAAGACCAATTGAACTTCCAGAAGGAATCGTTTAACAAGAATTATGACGCCCAAAAACGAACTACTAATTCACAACTCCGTGATCGCCAAGCACAACGCCACAGACAGAACCCGAATACCTACGTGAGCCCAGGTGAGTACATGAAACAGAACGGGATTAAATAATATGCCGATAACCTGGAGAAACGTAAACGGCCCTGACTTTAGTGGTGTGTCTGAAACACTAGGTCGTGCAGGTGAGTCCCTTACAGAAGGCGTTGATGCCATTCGGAAAGGTAAGGATACCTTCGAGAAAGGCCGTACCGATCGCAACACACAGGCGTTCATGGATCAACTGGCTCAGTACGGATCACCCGAGGAGCTGGCAGCGGCCCAGGAGTCCGGTCAGGTAGCCAAGATGCGTGACCAGTTCGGTAGCATGATCAACCGTGACAGGACCGACTCTGATGCCATCACAGACCGTGTGACGGGGCTGCGTAAAGAACAAACAGCCAACCGTAATTATGACGCATCTGAAAAAGCGTTCGGCAACCGTGATGCTTTGAACCAGTTTCAAGAGGCCATCGCTGCCCGTGATATGGAAGGCGCTCAAGCCATTAAAGATAATAATGACTTTGCTAACGATGGGCAATTACAGCAGCAGATTACCGGTGTAGCTGACTACCGAGCTAATGAGTTTATTAAAGGAGAAGATCGTCAGTTTGCCTTAGATAAACGCAACATCACACGTCAAGATTGGAAACGTGAGAAAGATAAACGCCAACTTACTGAACGTATTAGTGGTCTGGTCTCTGAAAGCATCAGTGGGTATGACGAGAAGACGGACAGCGTTACATCGGTCCGTAACCGTCTACGTAAAGGGATGCCTGACAATGCAACACCCGCACAGGTACAGCAGGCTGAAGACCTACTCACACAGCGCCTTGATAGTCGTGGAAAATTGGCAACCTCAGACCGCAGAGACCTGGACAATACACTCAACACGTTCGATGAGAACTTCAACGATGGTCAAGGTATCGGTTCCAACATTTATTATGGAAATACACCTGAGAATGCTGGCATGGTTTCGCAGGAGCTGGCTGATAAGTACACCGTTGATGGTGAGTTACTAGGTGAGGGTGATAATGAAAATCGTTTGGATATACGTAACCAGATGCGACGTATGTTGGGTGAGGGTGTCACAATCAATGGTGAAAACATTCCTGTCCCTAAAGAGGTCATGGACGCTACCTTATCATCCGTAAAAGACAGTGATTACAACTGGAACTCTTACGACGATCTTGAGGTCATGGTTATCCAAACCATGAAAGACCCTTTCTTCGGTGATCAGATGGAACAACATGACACCTGGAAGAATCAACGTACTCGTTTAGAAGCCGCTGGTTTACAGGCATATATCCAAGGTAACCCGGCCGCACCTAAAGCTACCCCAGCCGACGCTCCTACGACCCGCCTAAACCCTCCCCCACAAGCCGGTGCAACCGGTGGGTGGGGTAATAATGCACCGTCTCCACAGCAAACACCAGCTACCGAGCCGACCCCTACACCCCTACCTAAACCTAGACCTAACCCCCGATCACAGAGCGATGTACCTGTGATGGATCGTAAGTTAGGGCCTTATTTAGAGTTAGGAGCACTAGCTGTTGGGGACTGGTTTAGTGACATGCGTGCAGGCAACAAAGCGAGTATTGTTAAGGGCTTACGTGGTATTGCGAACAGTACAGACCAACCTGATATGGGGTCACGTTATGCATTAACAAAAGTACTTCGTACCAACGCCTTTGCATTGAAAGAACTCAACTCAGAAGAACGTAACGCCTTACGAGACAAGTTTGGTGCTGCTACTATTAACCGATACATGGATTAATAATAAGGGTTTTTGAATGGCTGATTTTAATGCAAATGAGTATTTCTCCAACGCACAAGCCAACACCCCAAACCCTGATGGTATGGACTCGTTTCGTGCCCTGGCTCGCGGTAGTAACAAGGAGGTTAGTGTGGTCAATGCGACACAACGTAAGGTTACCGCGCTTCGTGAAGCAGCCTATAAGCGTGAACAAACATGGGCGGGTCAGTTAGACCTTAACCCTGGTGACGTAGCGGGTGATGTCGTGAACCTAGGTGCTAGTGCTGCGGCTGCAACCACAGATGCTGTAGGTGCCTTAGTAAGTGCACCAAACAATCTTGTGGCTATGGGCATAGAGTTAGGTACCTCGGACGAGGCCAAAGAAGCGTATGCCCGCCATAAACGTGGTGAAGCGACAGAAGCGGATATGGTTATCCTGAACCAAGGCAATGAAGGGGATAATAAGTTGAACGCGGCCGACGGGTATGTACCGGCAGAGCGTACCAACGCACAAGGGCCTGAACAATCTACTATTCTGAGCCGGTTGGATCGCTCAGGCGAATTACGGGAGCAGGCTCAGGATATTAATGAGTTCACGGATATACGTTCCATTGTCGATACCACAGCCCGCGAAGGTATGTCAGATGACTTACGTAGTGGTGGCGCCGAAGGTATCAAACAACTGGATCAGGCGAGTCAGGATTACGAGAACGGTGAACTGTTCTCTGCGGCCAAGAATTTGGCTCTGGGCTTAACTGATCTCGTCGTTGAGGGTGGTGGTGCCATTCTCAATAACAAGCAGGCAGTACTGGAATATGTGGCTGAGTTGGCGCCGGACTTGATTCTAGGTTACGCCAGTAGGTCTGCACTGCTGCTACGTAACGTAGGCATGGGTATGAATGCCTTCAACAGTGGCATGGACAAATACGCCAAAGAGAATGACGGTGCCTTGCCTCCCAAGGCGTTACAAAGGTACATGAGTGCCAATGCGTTTGGTTCAGCCTTGTTGGATACCGTAGGTGAGTTGAGTATTCTCAAGAGTATGCAATCCGGTATTACGGCAGGTGTCAGCCTAAGTCGTATCGGTAAAGCCACGGCTAGGGAAGCCGTTATTGAGGGCTCCACCGAAGGTCTACAAACCAAGTTGGAAGCCGAGGCCAGGCTGGACCCGGCTTCCGGCGCTGCTATATATGAGGGTGCGGTTATCGGTACCGCAGCCGGTGGTACAGCCACGGGCGCTGGTCGTTCAGTCGGTGAGCTTACGGGCAGCACCCGTGAGCAGAGGCAGGCGAAAGAAAACATAGCTGAGGATAAAGCTACGGCTACGGAGACCTTCACCAAGGCAACAGAATCCGGTAACCCGTCTGTGTATCTTGACCCAAAAGACACCAAGAACTACGACAAGTCCAAAGCGGCGGCAGTGTTACTGGCCAATAACCAGCGGGAAGAGACCACACCCGAGCAACGAACCAAGAACATTGCCCAGGTAGAGGAGCTGTACAAGTCAGCCGAATCCGACCTGAAGGATATGGAAGCGGTTGCTGAGAAATCGACCGATGAGGCAGCGGCCCGTCAGAAGCGTCAGCTCAAGAAGCAAAACGAATTGCTGGCTGCGGAGACGGACACCGATAAGGTAGCCGAGATACAAGGCAACATCGACATGCTCACGGACATGATTGAGAAGTCCGAAGAAGCCCCTGCCGAGAAGCAAAAGGTTGTTAATGCGCGATTGAAGGAAAGTCGTGAAATCTTTGAAACCATCCAACAATTCCGCAATGCCATTACCCAAACAGATGCAGTACAGAACTCTGAAGCCCTGAAGGAAACCGCAGGTATAACCGGAGATCCCAAGGCTCGTGATGACGTAGCACCCGAAGACCGGGCAGAAGCAGCCGGTAAGCTCGTCACACAGTCCATGGCAAGCCCGGATGTTCTATCCATAGTCGATGCACAGGCCATGGTTGACGACACCAGCAATGGTCTGTCAGGGGAGCAGAGGCAGTACCTGACCTCTTTCGCAGATTCCATGCAGAAGCAAGACGATGCCAAGTCACTGAATCGAACCAAGAACGCCATCATTAAAGGTGAGGATGGTTTCCGGGGTATTCAAGATTATCGTTCACTGGTGAACAGTGCCCTGAGCAGTGGGGATGTGGAAGTGGCTCAGGCCTATGCAGCAGACCTCAAAGCCTTTTCAGAAGGCCATACCAACAAGGCTAAAGCCTTGAGTCAGGCCATGAAGCAATTTCAGTCCACCGGTAAGCCGGTACAGGTTGTACGTGGGTTGACACAAGGTAGCTGGTCCATCTCACCGGATAAGCTCAGTGGTAAAGAGATGGCCGATAACCAAGGCCTGGTCGTTAATGCGAAGTCTAAGAATCTGGTTCAGGCGGTACGTACTGAGGAGAAAGCCTTGATTGCCGCCAATCAGGAAATGGAGAACATGATGGGGCTGGCACAGCCTTCACCATCGAAGAAGCAACCGGAGGTTGCATCATCTGCTGAGGAGACTGTTGTTGATGAGATCCCTGAAACGCAAGCCGACCAACGCACGACAAAAGATGCAACGGAAGAAGTCGATACGGTTACGGAGCCAACGGAAGAACAACCTGTTGAATCAGGAAATGTCGCTGAGCCCACCGGTGATCCTGTCGTTCGGGACGGCAATGACGCACCTGTAACTACACCTAATAAATCCAGCAATGCAGGAGTGCAAGATCTACGTAAGCTGTTGCGTGAATGGAAAGGGCTACAAGCTACTAACAGAGAAGTACAAGACACCTACGCAGCAGCCCAGAAAGACGAGTCTTTGGAAACAGAAGCACTAGAGGACTTGGCTGAGAAAGTAGACACAGATCATAGAGAAGCCATCGACGTGTTTGACGACAACCTTGAGACTATGGAAAACCACCCAAGTCCTGCGGTTCAGGAAGCCATCAAAGACTTTAAAGACGATATAACTTACACCGGTGGTGAGATGGACCTTGATGCGGTTGTTGATTTCTTAATGGACATTGGCAAAAAAGCCACGGAGTATGACACCGCCACACCAGATATGTTTGCGACCCAGAAAACCACTCCAGACTTACTACCACCGCCTGCCGAAGGTGTACCGGTTATTGATCGCAATCCGAATGCGCCAACAGAGGCTGTAGCACCGGTTATTGAGTCCGGGCGCCTGGACAGTATTAAGGGTAAAGACACACAGGTAAAAGGTGGCTTGGCCAATAACGAGTTCCGAGGTAAACACCTGATCAGCGCGTACTTTAACCAGACAGCGGGTAAAGACGGTAGCGTGACATTGCGCCCACTGGTTCAAGTGAAGGACTTCCTCACAAACCTAATTGGTGATAACACACTGTTAAGTCAGTTTGTGACAGACAAGCGTGAAGACCTGTCCGAGCGGGCAACTGCCCGTGACACCATGTTGACTCACTTTAAAGAGACCAGTACTCAGTGGAATGCAGCTCTGGATACACTCTTTAAGGTTCAGGACAAATCCGACCTACGTTACAAGAACCTGCCCCAGTTCCTGTTGGATGCAGAAGGCAACCTGCCTGAGAACGTGAAGACCGCGATCAGCTATGCGGCCTGGACCTACGTCGCAGAGAATGCCAACGACACCTGGATGAACTCTCCTGAGCAGATCAACGCGATCTTGGGGCAGCCTTCCAGTAAGCCCGTTGAACCAGCGGCTACCCGATTGTTGGGTGATAAGGGTACTCGGGCCAACGTCGTTATCAACAGTCTGGGTGAGCGGGCTGTGAAGGCCCTGGGCCTGAAAGCCCATAGCGATGCCCCTGTAAACGCACAAGCCCAGCTTGAAAGCGCTATGGGCGCTTATGTGCTGGCACTGTTGATGGATCAGGGCCTGGTAAAACGTCCCGTAGTTACCAGTGAGCTGTTGGAGCGCGAAGGCGACACGACAAAACTGGGACATCCTTTCGTCAGACTGGCTCGTGATTGGGAGTCCACCAAGAAAGATCCCGTGGACGCGGCCAAGGTCATTGGTGAGAAAGTCCGTAACACACAGGGCTACTTGGATTCAGTGTTCGGTGTTGAGCCAGGACTGAAAGAGCCTTCGTTTGAAGCTGAAGACTTCACACAGGAAAAGACCAAGGGCACCTCACAAGATGTACCGGGTAACATGGCCGAGATACAGGATGTCCAAGCCAAACGAGCCTGGAAGGTTCGTACTTGGCTCAATGGCTTGTGGCAGAGTCTTGATAGCGACCTACAAGACGACATTATCGGTATTGAAGATCCTACCACCGCCCATGTCACCGCACGTTTAGGTGTGCAGGGACGTAACGACGGTCTGGTACGTGAACGCGAGCAGTGGGATGCCTTTGTTGAGTTCATGGAAAAGCAGGGTGAAGACTCCTTGAACGCTATGGATCAGGCGTTCTACTTCATGCCGAACCTGTGGATCAACCAGCGTGCGGGGCTACTGTCCAACACGGTTAACCCTCAGTCCAGTAAATTACACAGAGAGTTAATGGGTATGGATGCCTGGAAGGGTGAGGTCTCCATTGACCGAAGCAACGAAATTAACAAATTGTTCCGGGCCAATGTGGCCTTGGGTCTAGGTATTAAAGCAGACAAAAAGCCGATGGCTGGTAAAGACGGATCACTGGCTGAGCTGGATCAGAGGATCAAGGGACCACTGTTTCAGGCTGCGTTGGCTGCTATTAAGAGACAGCAAAGAGGTGAGGATTACTTACCCGCAGACCAGGAAAACATTGCAGGCGCCGTTAAGAAGGCTGGAGAGAATATGCACTCGTTGAGTGCCTTACACGCCTACGCCCGTATGGAAGTGGCCGTAAAGGATGGTCAGAAAACCTTCGATCCTGACATGTTAATGATGGAAGTCGATGGCGTAACCAACGGGCCTATGCTGACTTTGTTAATGTTGGGTGCCGCTAACACAACGTCAGGTTTGTTTACGTTTCTTAATAAAGGGGGCTTCTACGAGCAGGGGTCTGGACACAAGAACTTTGTGTCGTACAAGGCAGAGGAAGGCGCGGAAGATCTGTATGAGACCACTACCAAAACGGTGAACACGAAGATGGCGTCTATTGTGGCGTCAACCAAGCGTTTGGCGCCCGTAGCATCCGCGATCCAGTATGTGAAAGGGGACTTCCTCAGCGCGAAGACTGGTAAAGTCACCGGTGCCGGCCGTAACCTGATTAAGACGCCCTTGACCGGGATGATGTTTGGTCAGGAAGTAAAGAACGGTGTCGGCAGTATGTTCAACGAGTTCATTGATGATACCTACGCCAAGGTGTCGCAGATCGCCCGTTCCACAGATACAGACCTACAGAAACAAGAGGATGTAGCTGTCTGGGTCGGTCACGTCAATGCGATGATTGTAGATAAAGCGTTGGCTGTGCCCACGGACATTACACCGGATGCGGCTTTGGAGTATGAGTTCAGTAAAGAGCAATCCAAAAAGATCCGTAATGGTTTTAACGCCACAGTTGGTGCAGCGGTTGAGACCACCATGGATGAGATGTTTGGGGTGTTCCTGGCGCGCCGTAAAGTATTGAACCAAGGCGCACAGGTATCAGCGCAACTCTACACCGCGATGTTTGAGCACTTGGCTGAAATGAAAGTTCAGAGCCTGATCAAGCAGGGACAACTGGCGTCACGAGAAGGAACCAGTAAAAAGAACAAAGGTAAGACCCAAGCCCTACAGGACTTGTCACCTACAGAAATCGCAGAGATCAAGGAGCAACTAAAAGCACTCAAGCCAGTTGCTCACAGTGCGATGTCACAGGCTGAAAATAATTTGGATGCGGGCCTGTTCCTACCAAAAGAAAGCCGCAAGTTGAGTAATGACATCAACTACTCACAGGATGTAGGCCTGAATAAAACCGTACCATCCAACACGGACAGTGACGGCGTTAAGTCAATGAAGACCAAGGGCTACAAGTCTGTCCTGGAAGACCCGGGTGTTCGGACACTGATCTTGATGGTTCACTCCGCAGACAGTGCCATTTCGGCCTATGCCTACAAGCAGCTTTCAGCCCTGAACATACACGATGCCAATGGTTTGAGTATTGCTGATGTGGCTAAGGGCGCCCGTAACCTGAACGAAGCGACCCATAAGGTCATGCTGGCGTTCTCGGTACCACTGGAAATCAAAGCGACGATGGAACGTACCGTGTCCGGGCTGCATGAGTTCGCTTCGATGATTGAGGAAAGTCCTGAGTTACAGGCACGCCTCAAGCAGTTGGAAGCGGATTACGTTGAGCGTCTTGATGAGGTAGAGAACGCGATGTTTGCGGCCTCTGGTTTGGATTGGGTCAGTTACGTTATGAAAGATGTGACGGACGTGGCTTACAGAGCTGAGATAACCAAACTTGAAGCCATGAGTGTGTTGGCGTATGTGGATCAGTACGCGCAAGAAGGCGGCGAGTTTGAGGTCACCGATGCATTGCGCCAAGAAGCCCTGGATAAATTGGAGCAGGTTCGTACTGAATCAACAGGCACCAATGCAGCCGAGATGCAGGTACTGAGCCAGCGTATTAACGCTGCCGTAACGGGTAACACTGAGGTCAAGGCACCGGCCGCCAAAGAGGTGCAAGATGTTGAGTCCTCCTACGAGCCACAGGTAATCGCGTCTGCGTTGAAAGACTGGTTCAGTACCAAGCTCAACGATCTGGAAACCCTGGTACGTAACACCGGTACCCGGGACACCATACAGCGCGAAGCTGTAGCACGATTGAAGGTGATTGCCGAGACCTACCCGGCACTGAAGTCCATTAATGCGACCTTGGAGAAAGTCTTCCCAGGTACAGACCAGGCCAAGCGTCGGGCAAGCTGGAAGTCAGCTATCCTGGCTCAAGTACAGGGCCGACCGGTCACCACAAACAGTGTGTTGCACGCACCGATCCACGCGGTTCTACCCTTGATCGATCAGTTGCTGACCTCAGAAGACACCAGTGCGGAGCTGAAAGAAGGCCTGACCACAGCACGTGACGCCATGGTGGCACAGCAGGCTACTCTGGCACAGGCAGCAGATCGGTCGTTGAGTGGCGCCATGAACGCTGAGGTGGTGGAAGCACTGGCCTCGGTTTACAACGGTACCCGTCAGACCGCTTACGGTGAGCTTGGGACACCGGCCATCAATAGCGATACCGACATGGTCGCGTTTATGGAAGGCAACCCTGAGATGACCGCTAAGGATCTTATGAGGTATCTGGATCAACGCTTCAAGGCAACCAACACCAACCTGGACAGAACCAACCGGCAGTTGCTGGCGTTTCTGAAGCAGACGGTGAAAGGCGATATGCCTGTCAGGTACATCACCCGCGACACCGCTGAGACGGGGCTACCCCAGGGTGACGTAAGCCGCGCCAAGGGCTGGTATGAGCCAGATGTTAATAACGAGCACATTGGTATCAAGAGCCCGGACTTCACCCATTCAGGCGTTAGCCCGGAGCTGGTGCTGCACGAACTGGTTCACCAGGCACTGGGAAGCATTGTGGCGAACGAGCAAGCCAAGCCTGTCTCAGAACGGGGCGATGCGTATGAGTTGGTCAACGACCTTGAGAACCTACGTAAAGAAGCTAAGAAAGCGATCGACTCCAGTGAGGATGTCACTCTGGATCTGAAATACCGGGAAGCGGTTTCAGACCTGCATGAGTTCATTGCCTGGGGCATGACGAATCGGGACTTCCAAAAGGATGTTCTGAATACCCTGGTCTACGACAGCACGGTTAAGAAAGGTAATAAGTTCATCACTGGGATGCAGAAGTTCATTGATAAGATTGCCGGTTTGTTGTTTGGTGCCCGTAAAGACGAAGCCAAGACCCGGGGCCTGTCGGTACTGGTGGCGAACGTGTCTGGTTTGTTTGGTGCTGCAAAAGAAGCCCGTACACAGGCGACAACCGGGACACAGAAGACCCAGACTCAGCAGAGTACCGACCCGTTTGACACGGTGAAGGCCTACAGCTCAGAGCAGATATTTGATGCACTGGGTCGGAACCAGACAGAGACACTAGACCCTACGTATAACGAACACCTCAAAGATGTGTTGGGTGGAGTCGTGACACAGCTCCACGGGCCTTATGGCGCCTACAAGGTAGAAGCCGAGCAGAGCGCCACCTACGGCAGCGAAGACGTGTTTCTGACCTCCCTGATGGGCAAGCTGCCTTTTGCCTCAGAGATTATCGGCCAACCACTCAAGATCAGCCAGCAAGAAGCGTTTGTGTTGGAGCAGGTAGAGGCCACGGTGAAAGCGTCCTTGAACACTTCAACGGCGGCTTACCGTGAACTGGCCAAACTCTATAAAGAGACTAGGACCCGCTTGAAGCCACAGGATTTGTTTGAGGGTGACTGGTCACAGGCCACACCTAATGAACGGGCAGAAGCAGAAGCCCAGTACACATTCATATTCACACCGAAGGCGAACGCTGATGGAACCTCAGATTTCTTGAGTCGGTTTGCGGCCATGGGTCTGGCGTACCGTCCACTGCAAAGCAAGATGATGGTGGCCACAGCCCGGGACACTAGCAACCTACGGGACATGAAACTAGGTGAGAAACTGAAGACGATCTTTGACCGGTTGTTGGTGCTAATTAACGGCCGATTGACTAAGACCTATGCAGGTCAGCGGGCGGATCAGAAGCTCAGTGATCTGATGGATCAATTGGTGAGTATTGAGTCCCGTCGTCGGACTTCCTTGGCCCGTCATAAAAATGCAGCCCCTTCAGCGATTGAGGGTTCATATAATAAACTCAGTGAAGGGATGAAAGCCAAGGCAGATAAGTTTGGTCAGTCCAAGTTCTTCCGTAACTCCAAGAACAGTTTTGTTGAGGGTACGGGCGTCGTGGTTAGTATGGTGGCCGGTGAGCGTGTACGGGCTACCTTTGATAACCTAGAGAATGTACGTAATCGTAATTTTAAGGAACGGCAAGGCCTAATCTCCTCGGTGGTTACTGAGTTTAAAGGCGCTAACGAGACTAACCTGACCGCCCATGAACTGTTGCGAATGGGTAAGCACAACGATCAGGAACGTAAAACGGTCATTGAACAGACCACCAAAATGGTCCTTGAAAGCTACGCCGAGGCCGGGAAAACCCTGACCGAGGCGGGTACTAAGGCGATTACCCGGGTTATGTTGCGTACCGACATGGCGGCATTACTGGGTAAATATAACCAGGCAGAACTGTTGGAACTGGTTCGAGATGAACAGGCACTGGATACTGCCATTGCGACCCACGAGAAGCAGATACAGGCCAGTGGACCTCAGCGACATTACTGGTCAAAGGGCGCGAAAGACCTGGGTTACTTTATGACGACCAACATCAACCGTAACGATAACCTAATGAAGAATGCCTATAACCTGGCTCGACTGTTTGAGACTGATCAGGCCGGCAAGATCACCGAGACCAAAGCTGCCGAAGTTGAGGGTATTCTGGATAAGCTGGCGTCACTGTATGCCTTGAAGTACAGCCCCAGTAAAGATCGGGGACTGATGACAGAGATCATGAAGACAGAGCTTCAGCGAGGCAATGAAAGCGGTATTGAGATGACGTTGTTGATGCACAAGAACATGAAAGAAAAGTCCATGGAAAGCCTGTTTGATAACAAACCGGCGCTGTTCATCAAGGGCTACACTAAAGAGATCTACAATCCCCACAAAGAAGTGGTGATTGCGGAAGGGGTAGACGGTGAGAACCTGGTTCGTAGTGGTGCACGTAAAGGCGCCCTGGTTCCCAATGACTCAGCCGACACGCCGAGTGAGAAGCACATCTACACCATAGAAGACGGTGGGCTCAATACCCGTGTGACAGGCATAACCTCTAATACGGGTAGCCGTAGACGAGGAGCCAGTGTGACCCGGGACCAGAGTGGTCAGCTTCGTAAAGACACCCTAAAGGACATCAAGCAGCAGAAGGCAGCGGCGATTGCCGATCAGTTCAAGCCTAATCCGAATTACGATCCACGCAGGGAAGCCCCACAGAAAATGGTACCGCTGATGAATAATTACGGTCAGGCGGTTAACTACCAGTACATGATGAATGCCCAGACCAAGGACACCTTGCTGGAGCGGAACAACCACATGCAGGATGTAATGGGCGCGATGGCCGGTAACATTGTGGACAAGGTAAATACCAAGGTTCACAACGAGACAGCCGTCAAGGCCTTGCACGAGCAATACACTGAGGAAGGTTTCAGCCGCCCGGATGCGTTCATCGAGATCAGCATGAACAGTACCGATCCTCAAATTCGTGAGATCTACCAACTGTTACCAGACAATACCAAACGGGACATCCGTAAAGTATGGGGCCGTGAAGCCATGATGGTGCGTGTGGATCTGGTTGATTTGTTCTTTGGTTACCGCAAAAAGAGCCTGTCGACAGCCTTTGATAAAAACGCCGATGAACGTAACGCAATGGAAAAAATATTCGTAGGTTTACTGGAATCCCCTGTATTCAGGATGAATAAGAAAGCCGCGTTACGGGTGAGCCAAGCAGAAGACGTATGGCAGGCCCTGGTCAAAGAGATCAAGGATTTCCTAGTGATCAAGAACTTCTTCACCTTACTAGGTAACACCACCAGTAACGTCAGTGAGTTGGTCTGGATGGGTGTACCTATCACCGACATAGTGAAGAATCACCGAATTGCTTTTAACGGAGCCATAAGTTATCAGCGGGATCTACACGAACTGATGAAGCTGGAATCTATGCGGGATATTGGGTACAACACCCAGTCTATAACCGAGCTGGATGCTCGAATCGTTGAACTGACCGATGCCCTGGCACGTAACCCTGTGAAGAATCTGGTCGATGCAGGGTTGTTCCAGACCATCGTAGAAGACGTGGATACCGTGGATGACAACTACTCTTACAAATCCAAGTTGATGCGTAAGGTGGACAGTAAAACTCAGTGGATGCCAGAGGCTGTCAAGAACACTGGTAAGTTCTTCTATATGTCTCATGACACACCGCTGTACAAGTTGATGTATCAAGGTACTCACCTGAGTGACTTCATTGCCCGGTACACCCTGTACGAGCACATGGTCAGCCGTAAGAAGAACCCACTGACAGAACAAGAAGCTATACAGTTGTCGGTGGAGGCCTTCGTAAACTACGACATACCCACGCACCGGTTAATCCAGTATTTGAATGACATGGGCATACTCTGGTTCACTAAGTATTACATGAGAATCCAGAAGGTCATTATGTTCCTAATGCGAGATAACCCGGGTCGGACAGTAGCTATGGGGTTGTTTGCCAACTTCTTTGCAGGCTTCACAACGCTGATAGAGTCTGGCTTCTGGAACAAATTAGATACCAACCCACTTGGGGGCGGTGCCTTTGAGTACGTAGGTGCGGTTGATGAGGGCATCACCACACACTTGGCACAGAGTCTGATCAACTAAACACAAAAAAGCCCTGAGTAGGTATCAGGGCTTTTTTCTATTCACAAGTAATCGAGGTGAAAAGCCCCAGTAAATTTACTGGGGCTTTTTTGGTTACTTCTTTTGTTTGCGTCGGTCTCTGTCCTGTTGGGACTCCCATATTAGGTAGAAGATACCTACGAAGATACCCACTACCAGTAAGATAAGTGAGCTTACTGTAGTAATAACAAAGAGGATGCTACTACTAAAGAAGATCAACACAGTAACAATGCCGGCCATTATGGCCATGCCTATAGTCCTTAAAAACCCCATAGGTTACCCCTTATGCAAAGAGGCTCTTGCTCTTAGGTGGGGCCACTGCTTCTTCTTCTTCCGCAGCGTCGTTACCCGCTTCAGCCGTGACATTCGGCTCAAAGGGAGGCGTGTCTTCTGCTTCCATTTTCACGTTATCGGGATCAGCTTCATCCACAGGTGTGGGTTCCACGACTGCTTTTGCCTTGGGTTTGTCGGGCGTAGGGGCTGTGCGTTTAACCGGTGCGGCCGGAGTGTCCTCTACCGTAGGTTGTGTGACTGCTTCGTTCACCGCACCGGAACCCAGGATGACTTCTGCATCAATGCTGGTGCCGCCTTTGCGGGTGACGGTGAACTTCACTTCTTGCACCGGACTGGTGATACCGTTCTTAGCAACGTAATCGCGGATTGCTTCTTCGATGCTGGATTGATCCATCGTGATATTGATTTTCATGGTTCTACCTTTTAGTGGTTATGCAGCTTGTGCTGCTTTTATGAACGAAACAGTTTGTTGAAACTGTGAGGTATTGATGCCGGCTTCAATCGCACCTATGGCATCAGCCATATGTTCAGCCTTGCCAGCAATGACGGTGCGTAAGCCTTTCTTGGTTTGCATGGGCCAGAAGTCACCAGGATGATGTGTCATGGCTCGATCAATGATTTCGGCCTTACTGGCTGTCTTCTTGCCGACTGTGGCCAGCTTGACCTCCGTAGGAGTCACCTCAAAGAAGGGGGTACCGTTGGCGCGTAATGCACCTAGTATACCCACACATATGCCGTAAGAGGCCATGGCCCTGGCAGACTGGCTACCGACTGGGACTTCTACAAAGATCGCTTGAGCGTCCTGTACGGACAGCTTAATGCCTTGAGCCAGTTGATAGGCACGCTCCAGATCCTTACTGTTTTGACGTACCTGCTTACCCGTTGGGAAAACAGGTGTGATCAGATCCAGACCTTTGATGTGAAGCGTGCCTGTGTCGGTGTCATAGAGACCACCGGCTATACCCCAATTAGATAGGGATGGATCGAACCCAAGCACCCGGATTAAGCTCATGAAACCTTGGCTCCTTGGCTCGCCTTGGGCATCACGGTACCGGGTGGAATTTCCAGGTAGCCTTCTTCAAAGACAGTCTTGGGTGACCAGGAGTGGTACTCGTCTTCCGTGTCTTTGCTGTAGATGACGTGGTAGCCGGCTGCCAATGGGTCCATGTTCCCCGCCCGTGAAATCTGACGGATGGTGAGGAAGCCCCCGAAGGTCATAGGCTCAGCGTGTGCCTGCTTAATGCACTGGTAGTACTTGAGACGATCACGCACTGGACATCTCCGCTTCCATTTTGGTATCCGTGTGGGACATGATTATTCCTTATTGGGGGTTATAGGGACCACGTAGCGGTCCCCTTGATGAGACTTAACTCAGTTGAACAGGGACTTGGTAGGCTTAGTGCCACCGCCTGCGGCCGCTGCCTTGGCTGGTGCGCCGGATGCATCGTTTGCAGCAGAGGCCTTGTTACGAGTCTTACCGGTGTTCTTTTGGTCCCAAGTGTTGTAGAACGTAGGCTCCTCAGCGCCGGCCATGATTTCAGCAGTAGTCATCTGATCGCGCTCACGGAAGAACTTATCGATCTCGTTGGTTTCACGAGTTTCTCCAGTGTTGACGTAAACGCCGCTGTCGTTCTTGGCTTGCTTATCTACAATTTGCTTTTGCAGGCCTACAATGCCGCGTGTGCCCAGCAGTTCCATAGCCACTTCGACCTTAGTCATGATTTCGGCTTTGGCGTCAAAGTTGTAAACACCGATGGTTTTTTCTTCGGTATCTAGCTCAAGAACAGATTTACCACAAGCCAGACGTGTCAGGCTATTGGCGTGGTTAAAGCCAGGTAGGCCATGCTTTTCACCCTTGGCGTTTTCATAGTAGTTCTTGTTGCCTTTGGCATCGCCGGATGCAATGCACAGACCTTCTTTGTACTCACCACCGTCATCGAACTTTAGGGTGAGGTTCATGAACAATGCACCGCTGGTTTTTTTCTCTAACCAAGCCATGGTGACTTCGTAAGGATAAAGACCACTTTCGCGTGGGCCAGTTGAGCCGGCAAAGTCTGTGCCTTCGGTAGTTTCTTGGTCTGTTTTTACTGTGTTAAGTAGTGACATGAGATAATTCCTTCGGGTTTATGTTGTTTGGGCTGGTAACTTGGACTGCCTGAGATCAGGCGTAGTATTCGTTCAAACGGTTGAAGACCAATTGCATGTTGTTGTCGGTGTAGGTTTCTTTGTTGTCGAACATTCCCATGGGACCGCGAAGCCGTTCGTTGACGGTCTCTTTGGTCAGCTTGGTTTGGAAGACGTATTTGAATCCCAACATTTCTTCTTCGTCGGTGATGCTCAGGAGCTTGGATTCGTACTTGGACACATCCTTGAGCTTCACTTTCTTGGCGGCAACGACGCAGGAGAAGAACGACTCAATACCATTGTTCTTCAACGAACCTTTCACCGGTACTTTGGTTTCCATGACCATTTCACCTTCGTTGTAGGTATCGAGGGTGTGGGCAATGAAGACCACGTTCTTGCTGGACTTGGCGACGTACTGTTGCATTAGTTCCCGGAAGAACTCCGCAAAATCACCCCATGCACGCATCCCATTGGTGGAGTTACGGACGTAAAGGGATTCGTACAGATCCATCATGTACGTCAGGCTGTCCACGACAATCGTGTGGATGTTGTCCATACCTTCGGCGGCACCAAAGGCTTCGTGGACTTGGAGTGGGTCGGTGATGGTGTATTCATTGAACTTGGATCGGAAGGGGAGGCGTTTTCCCGATTCGCAATTCAAATACATGACACCTTCTGGTTTATCCAGTGCCATCAGGGAGGCGGATTTACCGGCAGCCGATTTACCCACCAGCAGTACCAGGTGATCGTTAACGTCTTCTTGTTTCATAATATGGTTCCTATGTTTCTTAATGGATCACAAAAGGGGCCGGAGCCCCCTGTGTAAAGTGGTTACGCAGCCCGCTTACTTAGGGCTTTTGAAATGGTGGTCATGATAGTGCCGAGCAATTCTGCTTCGGTGAGTTTGTCCACAAGCTTGTTGTTCAATTGAGCTACCCGCTTATGGATCTCATCGTAGTCAAACTGGGCATCCAGTAAGATGTAGGCGTACTTGATCAGTTGGTTGTTGCGGTTACCGTCACCGGTGTTGTTGATCACCCAACGCTCCAGGTTGTCCAGAGACTGTTGAGAGTCCACCACACGCTTACGTTCCTCGTTCTTACTGGTCTTCGGTATGAACGCCAGGGCATCCAACAACTGGCCGTCGTTGTACTCGTAGTGGCCGTCATGGGACAGCCATTTGCGGGCACGTTGACTGGTCGCTGTGTCCACCTCGAAGGGGAGCCATTCATAAATGTTGTGCATGAACTCCTTGAAGTCCTTGGCATCCAGCTTCAACTCATAATTGATCGGCAGAATGATCCGGTACCGGTTCTCCTCTTCGGTGTGGCGCTTGGTGCAGTAGATTAGGGAGGTGTAGTCCTTCAGCAGACTTTGTGCCGTTGCCATAGGTACACCGTGATCCACATCAATAACCACAATATTGAACCCAGGTAGGGCATTCTCTTCTTGACGGTGCCCGTCCTTCAGGTGGTGATTGACCCAGTGCATCCCACTGGCTTGCGTAAGCTGGTGCAGCTTGGTGAAGGGTGCCACTTCGTTGGCGTAGCCCACGGCGATGTCTTCGCTGTAACTGATACAGATCTTGTTGAGATCGGTCTTCTTCAACGTCTCACCCCGTAAGAACTCAATCCCATCGGTGTAGGTCTTCTTGATGATGATGTTGTTCTTGTACCCGTGACCAATGGCTAGGTTCAGCATGTCGGTACGGGCACTGTTGGTTTTAGGGTAGAACGGTAGGTCGTTCACCAGGTCGGCGTGGGTCACGTCTTCTTGTAATTCAGCGATGTACTTCGCCAGTTTAACGTAAGGCTTGTCCCGGGTGAGTAGGCTGTCAAACGCGACACCGGATTCCTCGACCAGCTTGATTGCTTGTTCAAGGTTGGCTTCGGTAATGTCCGGTGAACCATCTACGAACGCATAGGCGCCGGCCAGTTTGGTGGCCTTGAAATAACGGTGAGCCATTTCTGCCTTACGCATCTCATCGTGTTCCCGGAAGTGCGTTGCACGTTCTTCACAGGTCAGGCGGTACAGGATAAACAGCTTGGCCACACGTTCACTCATCACCAGTTTGCGGTTGATGTTGATCATGTCAGCAAGTGATTCAAAATGATCCGAGATCTGCTCCAGGTACGAGTCCGTATCGGTGTTGGTCAACAGTGCGTAGACCTCATCCACGGTCATCGAGATGTCACGTTCATGGCCCTTGGCGTATCCAAAGAGGCAGCGCCGTGCATAACCCGTATCGAGCCAGGAGTAGAACTCTTCCTCGACCTTGGCACCATCAAAGACTTTACTAGGTGTGCCATACATCATCATGTTGGTGGGGGTATTGCCTTGCAGATCCTCAGCCCGGATGTTTTCCTTGGTGTTCTTGGTCATCTTCTGTTTGATCTTGCCTACGTCGTACAGTTCCAGGTACGCATTTAGGGCTTCACCGGAACCGGTGAGGTTCGAACCAATCTCATCAATTTGAAGGTTCAGGGCACCGGCGTCTGCCATCTGCAACTTGTACCTTGCTTGCTTGAGAGCCGCTTCGGTACCGTTGTCAAAGGAGAACAGTAAGGCGCCTTGTGCTTTGAATTCTGCCTTGGTTCGTTCCAACTCCTCATCCGGGTCGGTGCCTTCTGCACTGGCTCGGCGTATGGAGATTTTAGGTAGGTTGTCTTCTGCCAGGAGCTTGAAGGTTTCATGGACGAACCGTTGTTGGAATTGACCTACCACCTGTTCTTCCATGACGTTCGTAGACAAGCCTTTCGTTATGTTCAAGGAGGCTCGTTACACCTCCCCCGCAACATTACTTGCAGCTTATGCTTTCACATAAGACCAGACTATATCTTCATCTCCACAAATCATTGAATACACATTTCTTACACGCGGTAATCTCTGCTCGCCTAATACGACCTACTTCAATATTCTGGTTTTTACCACATATACATGTACATTTAATATAGTGTTTCTTACACCTGTACTCTGCGTATGCGCCTATAGACCAGGCATTTACGGTAGTGCCACTTAGGACTGCAAACTCGAAGGATAGATTTTCTAATGCCTTCTTACCTGCGGCTTTACCTGCGTTACTTTGAGAGGTGAATAACCTACCTTGCTTTTGTGCATGTAGCATATTCTCTGTGTGTGTACACCATTCCAAATTACTACGGACGTTGTGCTGACCGTTATTGTCTTTATGGTTTACGCAAACCTGATTGATGTTACCACCAGGTATAAATGCTTGGGCCACTAGACGATGTACCTGGTGCCGCTTCACAGAATGATTCTTACTCAGAGTAACCCGGCAGTATGTGGTGTGATCCCGTTTAATTAATTCTTTCCGTAATAAACACTCAGGGTAATTTTGTAGGTTACCTCTAACATTAATAACGGATCGTTTTAATGACTTCACATCACCACAATCACTGACTTGGTATAAACCTTCGTATCCTTTAATGTCTTTCCAAAGCTTCATATTACTTTCCTTTTGGTAGTTGCTAGATTAATAGTAGCAACAACGCATAAGGAAAGTGGAGTTGTCTCCCGTTTCGAGTTCACTTGAACCCTAAGTCTTTCGACTAGTCGTTGAACGTTCACCTAGACGGTGCTTCGCTGCTGATTGCCTAATCCGTATGCTTTTTAACATTCACGCTTACCTTTTCAAGTTACGTTGTAGTGCATAAGGCTCTAAAGGGTTTCCAGCAATTAGAGAGATTTGCTATACCCATCGCTGGGTAAAGGGGCTAATATTTCAACCCGCGCCAGACGTAGCCAAATTTATGGCATACAGGTTCACTGGTATCTTGCCCCGGTCGTGCGTGATGATTGTGGTACGCATCATGGAAGCCATGACGGAGAAGTAGTAACCCACCAGGACTCGGAAGAACAGGGGATTGGTGTTCTGGGTTTTACTGCACAGTATCTGTGCCAGCTTGTCTGCAACGGGATGATGGTCCATCTCGTCGTAAGGCCGTAGCCTAAGATCGTCGGAAGACATAGGAGGTGTCCTGTTTATAGTTGGAGTGATCCATCTGCAATCAATTCGGCTGCCTGCGTGCAGATAGGAAAGGCTGGGCAATACTTGCAAGCCAGTACTTGGCCGGGTTTTTCAACCACAATGCCTACGCCACCGTCTTTCGCCATACGGGAATAGGCTTCCTGTTTGGTGTCAAAGTTCTTAGTGGAGCGGGTGCGTTTTTCAGGGTTCTTGTAGTACTTGTATTCTGGATCAGAGCGCCACAGATCCTTGTCGGAACAGTAAGGCAGTTCCTCTTCAGGCGTGTCCTTGTGCTGCCCAACCTGATTCAGTTTGTTGGTGATATAGGCTTGCGTCTCATCCACTGACAGCAAAGGAATCAGTCTTTGTGGTGTGCTGGAGTTGGGGTAGTTCGGATCATTGGCGGCACGAGCCGGCATGAAATCGACCAGTAGGAAATTGATGGCAATGACATCATCAGTAATAATGTCAGGGTTAAGCCAACGGTAAATCGAGCCCTGTAGGCTGTAGTCGTCATCTTTGGTGCCTTTGGTGAACATGAAGACAGACGTTGATTTGAAATCCTCAACACGACCTTCTGCTACAAAATCGAATTTGCCCGATACCCTCTGCCCATTGACGGTCTTGTAGGAGCGTCGTTCCAGGTACACCGGGATGGTGTCCTGTTCTACGGAGTCTAGGGACGGGTTGACGCGAACCTTATCAATGACGCCCTTGGGGTAGCCCAGGGCAGTCATGGCATCGACGTGGTTGTCTGTCCAGGCCTTCTCAATGGAGTCGTGCAGGGCAGTGCCCAGTCGGGATTTGAACAAACCTCCGATGTCCACTAAGGATTTTTCCTGAGGCACTCGGCCACCCAGAATGAGCTGACGTACTGGCTTCATCAGCTTGGTGGCACTGACCACATCTTCTTCGTGGTCATAAGAATCTGTTGCTAAAAACACAGCAACAGATAACGGTACATTATTGCCGTTGAGATACTTACGCATAACAGTAATTCCTGTTTGTTTTGGGTAATTAAATAACGGATTATGTACTCGTTATTTAAGGGGTGTAGGTTGAGAGTATGCGGGGGTAAACCATGAAACCAAGGACATTAAAATACTCGACCTTGGTTATTTTGAATTTGGAGGACGGTGATATATGTACAGCACCGGTTAACAGTTTGTATGTAGGATTACCCCATTGGTCAGTACGTAATGAGAACGTACCGACCGTAGGGGTAAAGTAACAAGATATTAAGTCTCGCATTCCAGCTCACGTTCTTCCATAGCAATCATTCGGTTACCATAGTGAGCTACTTTTTGTGCGTTACGTAAGGGTGTATCACCGGGCTTACCTTCACCAATACGAGCTGCGCCTTTACGCCATAGTGCTTTGAAGGCTTCGCCTTCTGGGTAGGTCATTTTGAAGTGTTCCATTACGTCGTCACACTCCACTAGGCAAGGCTCCAACCGTCTGGGGTCTGAGATGATTGCGATCCAGTAATCATTGTCGCCGCCTATGGACTCTTGTTGTGGTTCTACTTCTGCTTCAAAACCATGTGACCTTGGGACATCACTTACGGCAACATCCAATAAGGATGAGCACTTAGGACAAAATTCTTCTTCTTCGTCATATATAGCGACGGAAATACAGCCAATGGCTCTACATTGCTTCATATGGTTCCTTTGATTAGTTGTGAGGTTGTTATTAAAACAGATTAGAGGGGTAAACGTAATAGGGTTACGTTACTTATCTGTTTTAATTATTGCATTCAAGTGAGGCATAACAAACTTAACGGCACGGACATAACGCTGAGCTTGGCGTTTATCCACGGCCATCATTGTCATTACTTCACGTGTGTTAACTACTTCGATGGATTGAAGCACGCTATAGAGACGATTAACACTTAACGGTAAGCTGTGGCCTGCATCCATATTGGCAGCACCCTGAAGTACATCCGATATGGGGCAACCATAGTCCGTAGTACGTTTGAACTGCATCTGTGCGATGACACTGTTCGGTATATTGGTTGCACATTTGAGGTGTGTAGTGTCGGCATTGCCGGCGTAACGTACCCGGTCAGACCGGGCTTTGCCCAATCGGGCCTTGAGGTACGGCATATCATCAATACTAGGTATATCTCTAATAAAATCCTCCACTTAGGGTGTGTGGACAAAACGACGTATATATAAGGGGGACTTCCCCCCAAGGTTCTGTGAACCCTGAGTGAAACTCCCTGGGCTCTGTTGAAGCAGAGCCCCTAAAGACCTACCTCCCATACATAGTCACAAAAGGGTTCGGAGAACCCATGATCCAGTGTCTTTAAAATGAGAGGGGTTGATCCCGTGGGCCTGGAGTATGGCAAGCACGTCGCGCAGCGTAAGTGCGTAGTCATACGGAGGGCACAGAGGGATCAAAGGGTAGGTAAGAAAGGGTGTATGTGTTGTTACCGAATGTGACGCACCGTTTCGGCTACGCCTTCACTCACGTCACATTCGGGTCAGCTAGGGTTAAACCTATATCTCACAAGATCCACCTGCACAGGCTTGGGCACCCATGGTGTCTACTTCCGTGTAAGCCTGTTCGCCCAACTCCTTCGTGAAGTTGATAGGTTGGATCTCGCGTGCGACCGTCTCCCACTTATGTAACAGGTGACAATCCTTGAGACAGTCCGTCATATGCAGAGTCTGATCCGCGAAGTAGTTGTGTGCGAACTGCTCTGCTCGACGTACCCAATCGCGCTTGAGAAGGTCATGACTGCCATGCTGACTCAATTCCTTACCAGCGCCCATCACAGACGTGCAGGCCTTCCACAAGTCACCCTGGAAGGCGTGAAGCCCATCGACAATCAAGCCAGAGGCAAAGATTGAGGCAGCCCCATACATTTCCTGGATCTGCTGTGCGGTCTTGACCTCAGTAAAAGGAGACTGTGGGTAAGCTTTGTCACCGGCTGCTGACATCAGACTGATACCCGCGAAGTACTGACGGTTGTCCCAGATATAATCGAACACCTCATCCCAATCATCCACTGAAATGGTGTTGGAGACGTTGTGTCGGTTACGTGAGTCGGTACATAGATCCACATTGGTTCCGTGTTCCACCCAGTTCTGTTGGGCCTTCTTGACGAACTTCAGTTGCTTCACACCTTGCAGGTGATCCTTGTAGATCGAGCCTTCGTCGGAGATCACCGGGAAACTGACGATACGGTCGGTTCCGTTAGGATTCCACACACTGGTTTCAACCATGCAGGGGTTAACCTGCTCGATCAGCTCCAGACAGCCGTCAGTCTCATTCATCTGCACGTTGCGGAAATACCTGGGTGAGTGCTCACCGTGGATACCGGAGGCTGTGCCAAGCAGTACAGAGGCGTTGCCCGAAGGTTTTACGCAAGTCGTGCGAGCGGCTGGGTTAATCCCAATGAGGTCAGCCACTTCCTTGTTGACGT
>Ga0209414_1000177_pt1 | contig 29278 bp, 21 predicted proteins | sample LakVidmifraction_4_FD_181154 | JGI IMG/M metagenome (GOLD analysis project Ga0209414, IMG submission 181154) | Hypersaline microbial communities from Lake Vida, Antarctica - Brine Hole Two &gt;0.2 micron (SPAdes) (version 2) | ecosystem: Environmental > Aquatic > Non-marine Saline and Alkaline >...
TGTTATTTGCAGGATGTGGCGGGTTGGTCAAGAACGACAAAGATTCACTATAAAGCACTAACCTTCTTGCAATTGAGTTAATGTCTATATCCTTGACCAATAAATCCAAAACTTCCAAAATATCCACGATTGCCAACAACAACCTTTTATTGAGCTTATGTTCGACGTAATCCTGTTTCAGGTTTTTGAAGATGCCACCAATGGTCTGGTAGGCTTCCATCCTTTGCCTCAAGCTTATCAATAAGTACCGTACCATCGTTATTGTGGTCTGGGCCACCTGCACGTCAAAATTCGTGGATTGGCATTTGCCCAGTCCCAACAATTGTTTGGCTTCTTTGAAGAACACCTCTATCGTCCACCGGGTGCTGTATAACTCCATGGTCTTTTTAAAACTTATTTTGTGTTGGTGGTAATTATGGTGTGCCACGCCCCGTTTACGCCTCTTTTGGAGAGGAACACCTTTACCTTGACTCCTTCGATCTCGCCAACATATTGAAAGTAGTACAACTTCCAGGACCTTTCCCTTGACATCTTGCCTTTGTGCTTTCTGAGCCCTTTGATAGAATGTTCTTTTCCATCTATGGACAGCTTGCTGTTGTACTTGTACATCCCAATGATGTGCACCTTTTTATTGATCATCAAAAGTTTGTTTATCAGGCTCATAGAGGTGAACCAACTATCTGTCAAAATGTAATCAATTTCTATCTTGCGCTGGTTGATGCGCTTGAACATATCAACAAGCATATCCGTTTTTTTAGAGTTCAGTTCCTTAAAGCGTTTTGCAACCGGCAGCCCCTTGTCCCTTTTGGTTTTCTTTTGCTGTTTCCGTTGTTTCTTGGTCAGGCCGTATTTGTTCTTTTTGTTGTCCTTGTTCTCCCTGTGGAAGCTAAAATCCACGGGGATGAAAACGCTCCCGTTCCAATAGCCCGCAACAAGAAGTTTGAAGCCAAAAATGAAGCGGTGGTCCACATGGTCAAAGATCTTGGAGGTCCCTTCTATTTTTTTTCCGCGCTTCCCTATATCGGTATCGTCTAATATCAAACATTTATGATCGTCCCCTGGTGCGGTAAAATCACGGTCGAAGGACAAGTAGTGTTTTACGAACAGTAAGAGCAGGTTGCGCCAATCCATCTTCTGATTGGCCAACGCCCTGTAATAGGTGTCTTTTTGGGCTTTCGTTTCAACTGCGGACTTGCCATTGAAAACAGAACCTAAACTTTCCATATCCATAAAAGGGAGAACTAGGATCAGCTTTATCAGCTCCCAAAAAGGAACACCGGATTGTTTCACGGACTTGAAAAGTTTAGAGGTCTTGGAGAAATTTAAAAGTTCAAGGTGTTTGATGAAAAATTCCGGTTGCCTCCAAGTATCTTTAAAAAAGGTTTTTACTTCTTGGGTTTTAGCAATATCTTTGTTTTGTAGCATATTTGTATTTTCTTGTTTGCACTTTAAAAATACTTGAAAACCAAGCCAATGGCAAGGTTTGTATGCTACATTTTTTCTTTTTTTATCCCGAAACCTTAGTGTTTTCAGCGTGCGAAACTTGAGTTATTACTATTAAATGAGAATATTTCCCCCATTCTATTTTAAAATTAAACGGAAAATTTCAAATACTAATAATCATCTAATATTTTTATTGGTCTCAAAAATAGTTAAAACTATGCACTTTAGTGCATCTCGCTTTAGCTTCTAAAAAGACCTACCTTTGTATTATGGCAGGACAAAGGGTTAACGGACATACCGTTTCGAGTATGACAGTGCATATAGTTTGGAGTACAAAATATCGTTATTCTGTACTGCAAGGTGACATTAAAAAAAAGTGCAGATCACTTTTGATACAAGTATGTGATGCTGAAGGAGTGAACATTTTGAAAGGTGTTGTCAGCAAAGATCACGTACACATGCACATAGAGTATCGTCCTTCTCAAGACGTAAGCAGTCTTGTGAAAAAGCTAAAAGGGAGAAGTTCAAGGCGGCTACAACAGGAATTCCCTAAATTGAATAAACGTTATTGGGGTCGACATTTCTGGGCTATAGGATTTGGATGTTGGATTACTGGAAATATTACTGATAAAATGGTAAATGAATATTTAGAGCATCATAGAACGTCCGATAATGACACGGATTCTTTCATACTCGAGTAATCACGTACTGCTGACTTTAGTCAGATTTAAAAACCTATGGACTTTAGTCCATAGTGGTTTAGTTTATTTTATTTTATTGAAACCTAAAATATTTAGATGTGCCCGTAAATATTCTGAACTTAGCCAAACCTTATTAAACTTCTCTTTTATTTCTTGAGTTTTTGCGATATCTTCATGTTGTAGCATGTTTTGTACTTTGCGTGTCGTAACTTAAAGATACAATAAAACCAAGGGTTCCCCTTGGTTTTCATGCTATTTATTATCGTTTAAACCCTGTGAATAATGGGTGCGAAACTTGAGTCACTTATAAAAGTTGCCTTATGCTGACTAGATTCTTTAGTTAATTCCTGCTCGGCGCCAAGATAAAATACTTTTCGTTGCGCTTCTTTTGGCGGCCAGGCCGAATAAGAATTCCATTTCTTCGCTCCCGTATCATAAACATAGGCTTCTGCGAGATCTACCTCTTTATCCCCATCTTCTTTTAAGAAATGGTTAAAGAACTTTGTTTCAATATCCCGCTGATAATGTTTAGAAATATCATCTCCAAAATACACATTCCCTACGGCTTGCCTTTTTGTTTGTCTTGCCCAGTCGCCGTGGCTCCAGGGTCCAAAAACCATAATATTATAATTATCACTGGTTTTTTCAATCTTTTTATACGTATTAAAAGGACCGTAAAGATCTTCGGCATCAAACAAACCACCTACTACCATTACCGCAGGTTTTACATTATTTAAATGCTGAATAATATCACGGCTCTGCCAAAATTCATCATAATTTGGATGATCTTTTAACTGTTGCCAAAAGATATTGTCTTCACCATAATATTGGTCAAGATTGGTTAAGGGACCGATATCTAAAAAGAATTGATATTGATCTTGAGTGCCCAGTTCTGGCAATTCATACCAGGCTTTTGTAGTAGGTGCATCTTTATCATAGCCAAAAAGAGCCGTTGCCCTCCAGTAACTCAACAAATAGGCACCGTTGTGATGAAAATCGTCAAAGAAAAAATCTCCAATACCCGCCTGGGGAGAAGCTGCTTTTAAAGCCGGATGGGAATCTACCAGGGAAACCACGCTATAATGCCCGGGATAAGAAATTCCCCAGGTTCCTACTCTTCCGTTGTTATTCTCAACATTATTAATTAACCATTCAATGGTATCGAAAGTATCACTGGACTCATCAAATTCTTTCCCAGATTTATTCGGAATAATGGCCCGCATATTATCGTAAGTGCCTTCGCTCATCCAACGGCCACGTACATCCTGGTAAACGATAATGTTACCTTCTTTCATTAAATACTCATTGGGACCAATTATAGATCTAAATTGATCTTCTCCATACGGCCTCGAACTATAGGGAGTCCGCTGCATAATAATAGGATATTCCTCAGCAGCATCTTTTGGGGAATAAATTGTGGTGTGCAGTTTAGTGCCATCCCGCATGGGGATATCCACTTCCATTTTATTGTAATTCGCCTTTACATCGTATTCCTCCTGGGCAGAAACCAGCAATGGAACAAAAGTTAAAAAGAAGACGAATAAGGAAAACCGGAGTATTTTCATAGTTTGAGGAATATTTAAAAGTTCTTAAAGATAGAAATTCCGCCGATAAACCTAAAAAAAAATTATTTTTTTGCGTCAGCCTTAAATTTTTCAAGCCCCTTTTGCAACCAGTTTAGGTATTCTGAAACATCTGGCGTATAGCCCACCGGCTCATTCAGCAGGTTCGCGTCATTATCTAACAATGCATAAAACGGCTGGGAATTATTTTTAAAATTAAGCGTTTGGAAAGTGGCCCATTTATCGCCTATGGTTTTAATGGGTTTAATCCCTCCTTTAGCTTTCATATAATTAAATTGATCACTTTCCGGTAATTCCTTTCTATCATCTACATAAAGGGAAATCAGCACAAATTCTTCATTTAGAACATCAAAAACTTTAGGATCACTCCACACCTGTTCTTCCATTTTCCGGCAATTCACACAGGCCCAACCTGTAAAGTCCAGGATTATAGGTTTATTTTGTTCCCTGGCAGCTGCCAGGCCTTTATCCCAATCTTTGTAAGCTTCAAGTCCCAGTGGGGCCTCGGTTCCTTTATCGTAAATGCTATAAAATAAAGGAGGAGGAAATCCGCTTAATAATTTAAGGTTTGCACCAGTGGTATTGGTTAATCCCGGAATTAGGTAGATTACAAAAACCAAAGTCAGTACGCCAAGTCCAAACCTGGCCTTACTAATTTTTTGTTTTGGCCCATCGTGAGGAAATCTAATAAGCCCGAATAAATAAGCGCAAAGTCCAAGTCCAACCAGAACCCATATTCCGAGGAAAATCTCACGCTTTAAGATTCCCCAATGTTCCACAAGATCGGCATTAGAGAGGAATTTAAAGGCGAAAGCCAACTCGATAAAGCCAAGCACAACTTTTACGGTATTTAACCAGCCCCCACTTTTGGGTAAAGAATTTAACCAATTGGGAAATAGAGCAAAAAGCGCAAAAGGCAAAGCTAAAGCAAGTCCAAAACCACCCATTCCTATGCTGAGTTGCATGGCTCCCCCATCGCTGGTAAGGGAGCCTCCCAATAAAGAGCCTAAAATGGGACCGGTACAGGAAAAAGAGACCAAAGCGAGCGTAAGCGCCATAAAGAAAATACCAATAAAACCACCTACGCTAGAAGCTTTATCATCCATTTTATTGCTCCAGGAACTCGGTAAAGTAATCTCATAATATCCAAAAAAGGAAAAAGCGAAAATAATAAAAATGATGAAGAAAATAACATTTAAGGTAACGTTTGTAGAAATGTTATTTAAAATTTCGGGATTAACACTATCCAATAAATGAAAAGGTAAACTGAGTAACAGGTAAATTATCAAAATAAAGAAACCGTACAACACAGCATTTACCAGTCCTTTTTTCCGGTTTTTAGCGCCTTTGGTAAAGAAGGAAACCGTAAGCGGAATCATTGGGAATACACAAGGCGTTAACAAAGCGATCAATCCGCCTACAAAACCCAAAAGAAAAATGCTTAAAAAGTTATTACTTTCTTCTTCATTAGAAACATATTGTTCCATTCCTTTTACCTGGATATCCAAAGCTTTGGTGAGAGCCATATCCTTATCTGAAACTTCCAAATCGGTATAACCTTCGGTAACTTTATTATTCTCTAAAGAAATAGTGAATTTTTCGGTTTCAGGTGGTAAACATTTTTCATCGTCACAAACCGAAAAGTAGATCTCTGTAATGACTTCAGGCAGTTGCCCCGAAATTACTTTTATTCGCTGTGTAAAAACTGCTTCTTGTTCAAAATAGGTGATATCGGCCTCAAAAACCTGGTCGTAAATCGGTTCTACCTCGGGTTCTTTGGTTGGTCCCAGCAGTTCAAAAGTTTCTGGAGAATTATTATAGGAAAAGGTAGTGGCAATGGGAGCGATTTCAATATCGGCTTCTTCTTGAGAATATAAGTGCCAGCCTTCTTCCAGGTAAGCGGTAAATACCAATTTAAAAATACTGTCATTTTCCTTTTCTACAGAAGCATCCCAGGAAATAGGGTCTGACATTTGACCGTTGTTTCCCTCTCCAAAATATTGCGCTTGTACCTGAAGCAAAGGAAGTAAGAATAATAGCAGAGCCGCTAAATATTTCATAAATGACATGTGATTTTTATAATTTTCTGCCCGGGTAAAGTAATCGAGAAGCGCCTATCTGCCCGCCGATTGATGACCCAAACTATTTTGTCTCCAGAACACAGCAACCAGCTGTTTTCCTTCTCCGGCAAAGATAATTTATTGTCTTTAAAGAAATCACTTATTTTCTTTTTTCCTCTCATCCCAAAAGGATAGAAATAATCGCCGGTTTGCCATTTTCTAACCACTAAAGGATATTCCAGTTTTTCGGGATCTACATAGATGCAATGTTCATGCTTATCTTCTATTTCTTCAACTTCAGAAAAGGAAAAAGTCCCCATAGGCAACATCGCGAATTCATCAGTTTTAGCAATCTTGTAAATTTTATCTTCTAAAAGATTTCTTTCGGTAAGAATAAGGTAATCACGGTCTTTTACCAGACGATGAGATGGCGAAAACACCATTTTTCCAGGTTGGGCTTCCAGTAAATTATAAATATCATTCCATTCGGTAAATCCAAAAGTTTTAAGTAATTGATATAAAACCGGGGCCGTATTGGGAATCTTCTTAAGATAATTTATGTCTAAACTGTAGCCGTAGGTTGTTTTAGCTATTATTTTAGGATATAGAAGACTTAAATAATCTTCCACCAAAGCTTCATTTTCCCTTAAATGCGACTGAGTTTTCAAAAAAGTTTCCAGAAACTTCGGATTCATTTCTTCCAAAAGTGGCACAAGTTGGTGTCTTATTTTATTCCGAATATATTTGGTTTCGGCATTGGTATGGTCTTCCCGCCATTCAATATGATGCTCTTCGGCATAGGCTTCTATTTCTTTTCGTGAAAAAGTAAGCAAGGGCCTTATGAGTTCATTATTTACTGGATTTATTCCGCTTAAACCTTCTAAACCGGCACCACGAACCAAATTAATAAAAAAGGTTTCCACATCATCGTTGGCGTGGTGAGCGGTTAGAATATAATCAAAATTATGCCTGGCTTTTATTTCATTAAACCAATCGTAGCGTAATTCGCGGGCTGCCATTTGAGTAGATAAGCCATGCGCTTTTGCATATTTTGTCGTATCAAAATTTTCAACATAAAATTCCACTTCAAGTTTTTTGGCAAGCGCCTTTACAAAACTCTCGTCAATATCACTTGCTACTTCCCGAAGATGAAAATTACAATGAGCAAGATTGAAATCCAGTTTTGCTGCTTTACACAGATGCGTAAGCACTACACTGTCTATGCCGCCACTAACTGCAAGTAAAATTTTACTATTACACAGATAAGAAAACTGTGATTTCAGGAGATTTTTAAAGGCTTTTTCCATAAAATCAAATATACAAAATAAGCCCCTCCTATATCCTCCCCCAAGGGGAGGACTTTAAAACCTTCTTTTTACCTAAAATTTAGATTTATCTAAGGAAATGTTTGCTTCCTTCCTTTTGGGAAGGCTTGGGGATAGGCTGTTTATTTTAACGCCTGCCGCATCGCTGCCGCCTTTAATAGGCATTCTTCGTATTCTTTCTCTGGCACAGAACCTGCCGTAATTGCACCACCCACCGAGAAAGACACATATTTTTTTGCAGAATTATAAAGAATACTGCGAATCACCACATTGAAATCGAAATCACCGTTGGGTGTAAAATAGCCAACTGCCCCACTGTAAAGTCCGCGTTTTGTTTCTTCCAGCTCTTCAATAATTTTCATTGCTGAAACTTTTGGTGCACCCGTCATACTTCCCATCGGGAAGGTAGCTCGGAGAGCTTCTACCGGATGAATTCCTGTTGCAATTTCTGCTGAAACCGTAGAAATCATTTGATGCACCTGCTTAAAAGAATAAACTTTACATAGCTCGCTTACCTGCACACTGCCTTTTGCTGCAATTTTAGAAAGATCGTTGCGCACCAGGTCAACAATCATCACATTCTCTGACTGCTCTTTGGGATCTTCGGAGAGTTTTTGGGCTATTTCTAAATCTTCAGTTGAATTATCGGCGCGCCTGGCCGTTCCTTTAATGGGTTGTGAAATTAACTTTGTTCCCGACTTTTTTAAATACCGTTCAGGAGAAGCGGAAAGCAAATAATGTTCTTCTAATTTTAAAAAGGTGGCAAAAGGCGGTCCCGAAATCTCATTGAGCTCCCGAAAAACCGAAACGGGTTCAATTTCCCTGTTTTCAGCAAAAAATTCCTGACAAAAATTAGCTTCATAAATATCGCCTCGTTGTATATGCAGAAGCATTTCACCTACTTTTTGCAAATAATTTTCTTTAGAAATTCGCGCTTGTATTTTCGGTTCTCGGTTGTCGGTTGCGCGTTGCGTGTTGTGAGTTGTCGGTTCTGAGTTGTCGGTTCTCTGTTCCCGGTTCTCGGTTGTCGGTATGGAGTTTTGAGTTGTGCGTTGTGAGTTTTCAGTTACCGGCTTTTGATTTTCAGATGTCGATTTAAAACCGGCTTTTCTTTTTTCCTGCATTCTTTCATCAGAACCAATATCACTCCCCCTTTGGGGGCTCGGGGGGCTTTTTTTTATTTCAGCAAAATCCTCTTCAATTTCATCATCTACCATTCTCAAATACTGCATTTCCAATTGATCGTCCTTCAGTAGAAATAATCTTTGAGGCTGAAAAAAGTATAGATCGGGAAAATAGAGTTCGTCAAAATTTCTGGAAGTAAGATTTTCCACATCATTCTTCAAATCATAAGACAAATAACCAAAAATCCAATCTTTAGTAGTTTCCTGGTATTCCTTTAATTGATTGAAAGCCTGTTGAGCATCGGTCTTTATAGCAGTAAAAGCCCCGGCAGCAAGGATGGCGTCAAATTCGCCATAATTTTCCTGGTAATTATTGCTATCCAGCCATACAATTTCTTCAAACTGCAAGCTCCATTCCAGCAGCTGTTGTTTAAACAATAATGGGTTCTTTAACGTATAGGTTTTAGTAGTACGCACTCAATCTTCAATTTGATGCGCAAAGGTAGTTAAGACATCATCAATTCCTAACTCCAGTACTTCATTTTGTACTTTTCCATCTTTAAAATTATCACGAAAAGAAGGCAGACTAAAACTTTCAATCACTTCGCCGCCAAACCTTGGTAAAATTCCTTTGGTATATTCTAAAGCGGAAGCCGCTCCTCGTTTTCCGGTGGAAGTACTTATTAATAAAATCTTTTTGCCGGCCAAAAAGTTACGGTCTAACCGGGAAAGCCAATCGAACATATTTTTAAAATAGGCCGAAACATGGCCATTATGTTCATTTACCGCCAATACCAAAGCATCGTGCTCGGCTATAATTCTATTAATTATTTTTACGTTTACGGGAATGCCTTTTTCAATTTCCCTATCTGCACTATAAATAGGTAATTCATATTGCTGGAACTGTTGGATTTTAACTTTGTGCCCCTGAATGCGATTAGATACATAATTTAGAAGTTCAAAATTGATGGATTTACTGCTATTGGAGCCGGCAAAGGCAAGAACTTTTTTCATTTACAAATCATTTTTATCAAAAATATTGAAATAAATTAAAACGAGGTATTAAAATGAAAGATTGGTGTGCCAAAAAGGTATTTTATCTAATACCTGCCGTGGCTGTAGGGGCTGAAACCTAACCGATTTAACAACGTTTATTCAGTATTAATTTACTTTTTTTATTTTCTGTTTTTTTCCAATTATAAGATATAAAATCGGACCTAATAAAGGAACTATGATAATACTAATAAACCAGATTAATTTATCGTTTTTGATAAATTCACTTTTCACAATATCTATTAACGATATTAGAAAAAGAATTATATGCAAAAAAATCATAGTTTGCCATATCATTATTCCTGTTGAATGCGCAGTTATTTCCATCTTATAAATATTTTAAATTCTTGTGAACCAGACCTGAAGTTAGTGAATAAAAATTTAGCGAGTAAACTCTCAGAGAAAAACCTACGAAGCACAGGTGTCATTTCGACCTCGAACTGTAAAGAACACTTACAGGATTGAAATTAGTTTAAGAGCTCTACTTAAGAAAATCCCGACTTTCAGGCAGATTAAGTTAACTAACAAAATTATTTGAGATAGTAAATAACTCGCTACAAGATCGCGAGAGCTTTGAGATCCCGCCCTGCGGCGGGATTAATTCAACTAGCTACTTTAAAATTGCAAGGGGCAATTTTAAAGTAGAGTTTCATTAACTTTACCGGCTCATAAAAATTTCATTTAGTGACTTTTCAAGACTTAAACATCACCACTCCTTTGCGAAATGCTCTGGAAGATATTGATATCTCGAGCCCTACTCCTATTCAGGAGCAATCTTTTTCCACGATCATGTCTGGTAAAGATATGGTGGGCATCGCTCAAACCGGTACGGGGAAAACCTTTGCTTACATGCTTCCTATTCTTAGGATGCTTAAATATTCTGAACAGAAAAATCCGCGTGTTTTGGTGTTAGTGCCTACGCGGGAATTGGTGGTGCAGGTGGTTGAGGAGATTGAAAAATTAACCGCTTATATGAATGTTCGTATTTCCGGAATTTACGGCGGAGTGAATATGAATACCCAGCACCAGGCCTTATTGCAAGGTCAGGATATTGTGGTAGCCACCCCCGGTAGGTTATACGACCTTGTGCTTAGACGGGCGCTTCAGCTAAAATCCATTCAAAAATTAGTGATAGATGAAGTTGATGTGATGCTGGACCTGGGCTTTAAATTTCAGATCAATAATATCTTTGAGTTGCTTCCTTCTAACCGACAGAATATTATGTTTTCGGCCACGATTACCGAAAATGTGGAAATTTTGATTGAGAGTAGTTTTAAAAGTCCGACGACTATTTCTGTAGCCACCAGCGGAACTCCTTTAGATAACATAAAACAAACCGGATATAGAATTCCTAATTTTAATACGAAAGTTAATTTTCTAAAGCATATTCTTAAAAATAAGGAGAGCTATACCAAAGTACTCATCTTTGTTGCTTATAAGCGCATGGCCGATAAACTTTACACTGAACTCGCACAGTATTTCCCCGAAGAATGTACCGTAATTCATTCTAATAAAACACAAAATTACCGACTTAGGAGCATCAAGCAATTTGGAAGTGGTTTTTGTCGAATTTTAGTGGCTACCGATGTTATGGCCCGCGGACTCGATATTGAATCGGTGAGTCACGTAATCAATTTTGATACTCCAAAATATCCCGAAAATTATATGCACCGTATTGGTAGGACAGGCCGTGCGGAAAAACCTGGAAATTCAATTTTGTTGACTACGGAAGCCGAAAATGAAGGCTTGCAGAAGATTGAAGCGCTCATGAAAATGCAAGTGCCTCAAGCTGAATTACCAAAAGAGGTCGAAGTAAGTTCAGAATTGATTCCAGAAGAAAAGCCGAGGGTTTTTGAGATTAATAATCCTTCAAAAAATAAGGACTTAGATGTGCCGGGTCCCGCTTTTCACGAGAAAAAAGACAAAAACAAGAAAGTCAATTTAGGCGGTTCTTATAAACGTGAAATCACCAAAAAATATAAAAAACCAAAAACCCGCGGCGATAAAAACGCTAATCGTAGAAACAAAAAATAATATCTATGCATACGATAGAGAATGAAGTTTTAAGTATAGCGGTAAACCCAGTTGGAGCCGAATTAGTAAGTATTAAAAGCCTAAAAACGGGAGTTGAACATTTATGGCAGGGAAATCCCGAGTTTTGGACGGGACAAGCCCCAAATTTATTTCCGATAATTGGGGTTTTAAAAGATGGTGAATTCAAATACGAAGGTAAAAGCTACAAAATGCCCAAACACGGCTTTGTAAGACACAATGAAAATCTTGAGTTAAAAGAAAAAACCGATAATAAACTGTTTTTCGAACTGGATTTCTCAGAAGAAAGCCTGGAAATCTATCCGTTTAAATTCGGGTTTGAAATTTCTTTTATTCTGAAGGAAAATAAGCTCCAAGTAAGTCATAAAGTAGTGAATTTAGACAAAAAACCATTGTATTTCTCGCTAGGCGGGCATCCTACTTTTAATGCGCCAATTAGTAACAATGAAGTTTATGAAGACTACTACTTGGAATTTGACCGGAAAATGGATCTTAGAACCCATCTCTTAAACGAGGATGGCCTGGTAGGTTTTAAAACGGAAGGAATTTTAGATAATGAAGATAAAATAAGGCTTCATAAAAACCTATTTGATAATGACGCCCTTATTTTTAAAAATATTCCCTCTAAAAAGGTGAGTCTAAAAAGCCGGAATTCTGGTGAGGTGCTGAGTGTAGCATATTCCGATTTTAAAAATCTGGGAGTTTGGGCTAAACCCGGGGCGCCTTTTGTTTGCATTGAACCCTGGCTGGGCATCGCAGATATTGAAGGTGCCAATCAGGATCTTAAAACCAAAGAAGGAATCGAGAAATTAGAAAGTAAGGCAGATTTTAAAGCGAGTTACACTATTAACGTAACCACGTAAATCTCTAAAAACAGTATTTTGAAAATAGCTTTTTAACTAAAAAAATCCCGCTTTAAAAAGCGGGATTTTTTTCTATTAGTGTTAAGTTCTGTTCTTTTTCTTAGCGGCTTTAGCAGCACGCTTTTCTTTTAAACTCAAAACCGGCTCTTTCTTGGCCGAATTCTTTGAAGGTGATTTTTCTTTTGCCATAATTTCTATAAGTTTAGCATTAACCTGCTAAAGGTAGTGAAAGATTTAATACCAAATCAAGAACCTCGGGGCAAGCCCACGAGGTATGAATTGGAAAATATTTTTTGAAATTTCGAGGCAAGCCTCGGAGAATTAAACCCTCTGGAGGGATTAAACCATATAATTAAAGCAATAATTCATTTATTTTCCTCTACTCAACTAAATGTGTAAAGCCCGGTTATCGGTAGCAGCAAGAGCAGCTTCCTTAACGGCTTCAGCATAAGTTGGGTGCGCGTGGCTTATTCTGGCTATATCCTCTGCGGAAGCCCGGAATTCCATAGCGATAACCGCTTCAGCGATAAGATCGGCAGTTCTGGCGCCAATCATATGTACGCCTAAAACCTCATCAGTTTGTTCATCGGCCAGGATTTTTACCATTCCATCTATGTCCCCACTTGCTCGAGAACGACCTAGAGCACGCATAGGGAATTTCCCTTCTTTATATTTCACTCCTTCTTCTTTAAGTTGCTCTTCAGTTTTTCCTACTGCTGCAACCTCAGGCCAGGTATAAACTACCCCTGGAATTAAGTTATAATCTATATGCGGTTTTTGTCCGGCGATGGTTTCAGCCACAAAACTTCCTTCTTCTTCGGCTTTGTGTGCCAACATTGCCCCTTTAACTACATCGCCTATCGCGTAAATATTATCTACGTTGGTTTGCAATTGTCCGTTTACTTCAATTCTGCCTTTATCATCAACTTTTACACCGGCGGCATCGGCATTTAAACCATCGGTAAAAGGCTTGCGTCCTACAGAAACCAGGCAATAATCTCCTTTTAATTCAATCTCCTTGTCTTTTTTATCATCTGCCTTTACAGTAATCTCATCCCCATCTCTATCTACAGATTTCACCTTGGTTTTAGTGTAAAACTTTACACCTTGTTTCTTCAATACTTTCTGTAGTTCTTTAGAAAGTGCGCTATCCATAGTTGGGATAATCCTATCCATAAATTCAACTACCGAAACCTCGGCACCTAAACGGCGGTACACCTGGCCAAGTTCCAGGCCAATTACCCCACCACCAATCACAATCATGTGTTTTGGTATTTCCTTTAACTTTAAAGCTTCGGTTGATGTAACTACCCTTTCCTTATCCAATTCTATAAATGGAAGGTTAGCCGGTTTGGAGCCGGTAGCGATAATGCTCTTCTTAGCTTCGATGGTTTGGATTTCGCCATCGTTATTTTCAATATTGATATGCGTTTTGTCCTTAAAAGAGCCAATTCCTTCAAAAACATCAATTTTATTTTTATCCATAAGGAACTTCACCCCATCGCAAGTTTGACCTACTACTGAAGATTTTCGTTCCATCATTTTTTCCAGATTTACTTTTACTTCTCCCGGAATCTCAATGCCGTGCTCTTCAAAATGTTTTACAGCATTGTGATAATGATGAGAAGAATCCAGTAAAGCTTTACTAGGGATACAGCCTACATTAAGGCAGGTTCCCCCTAAAGTTGAATATTTTTCTATGATTGCAGTTTTCATTCCCAATTGCGCGCAGCGTATGGCAGCCACGTATCCACCCGGGCCAGAACCTATAACTGCAACATCATATTTACTCATAATTTTATATTTTGTATTATTTTTTCAAGAAATTGAAAACAAAAATACGATTATTATCGCAATGACCAATTGACTGCAAGGAGATTCAGGATTTTTAAGAAAGCAAAAAAAGGTCTCATGAAAGAGCATTTTCAAAATTTATAAAGGAATTAAATGAGAATCATTGTTGTCCGGTTAAAGGGTAAAGACCCCCGAAACTTCGGGGCTGCAAGAATAAAGAATAAAGACTAAAACCAACCTACTTAATATCAGCGTTTTTTTAAGTGACAATTTTAAATTATGAAACTATTCGTTCATTTTCCCAAAGTATGGTGTGTATAAACATCCGAATTGTCTTTACTCACTCATATTCCAACAGGTCAAAAAAACTTTACCGGACAATAATGAATGAGAATATTTAATTCTTAAAATAAGAGCACTCTTTCGCAGGAATCAGATTTTAAGACAGCTATATTAAAATTACTAAGAGCTTATTGAGGATGAATTTTTTGTCTCATTCAGTTTAATAATCCTCTCCCCTTCCTCAAAATTTTCAAAAGTTTGCATTATACTTTCTTCCCGCCACCGGAGTTCCACCACTCCTACTGAAAGATTATAAATTACCGTATAGAGGGTACCAAAACCTTCCCTAAAACGATCGTTATAGAGCGGTGGTTTTAAAAAGGCTTCAGCTATTTCATTTGCGGTTTTATTAAGAAGTAGCTTTTCCAATTTTGCATACCGCGCCACAGTATTGTTAAATTCTGCATTTTCTGGCCAGGAAATATTTCCCTGATGATTTGTAGCAAAAGGAACCTCGGTTATTTTTATAGAACGATCTGGCGCCAAGTGTAAGGTTTTAAAATTTCCGGTTTTATCTACCAAACTTACATTATATGCCATATGTGAGGGGATTCTGGATAAAGCGACAACAGCCTCCTCTACATCATTGCAAAACTCCAATACGTAGCGCAAGATAAATGGAATACCAAAGCCCTCTCCTATCGCTTTTCGGCCACCAAAACTAAGAGATACGGCTAAACCGGCTTCATTCATCCCGTCTAAAACCCCTATTAAGCAATCCGAGTTAGAAATCACCTTATTGCCATTCCAGGAACTGAGCAACTGAATACCCTCTGTCAACTCTGGATGGTGGTCATAATTGCGTAACAACTGAATATTATCTTCCACTAAAACAGCCTGGGAGCATCCCCTAATATAAGCAGGCGGTTGAAACCCGGTTAAAAACCGAGCAGCCAAATCATCGGCCTCTGCCAGCTGGCAAAGTCGGGTATAGGTCGACCACATTTCTGGCATGTATCTCTTTAAAGCCGTCTGGGAAGCTTTTAAACTGGGCGTATTCCCCGCTTCCTTCGTGGACAACCAGCTTTTGTAAGCTGGCCAATGTATTTTAAATATATTTTGCCATTTTAAACCCGGCTTACCAGATTCAGAAATCCAATTGAAATGTAGTTGCATTTAGTAAAGTTCCCTTCAAAATAGAGTAAAAATCTCTATTTCACCGTTAAAAGCTTTTGTTATTTAGTGTTTATTCCTTCCGTCAAGTCTGAGAACAAGGCTTGCGAAATTTTGAAAATCAAGGAATTTACTGGTGTAAATGCGATGTCCTGAGCAAAGTCGAAGGGACTGTTTTCAAAATGAGCGTAAAGCAGTTATCAGGCTTTATAGACGGACACTATTTAGTTAAACTTCCGGTAAGTTTAGGCTTCTTTTTATCTTCTACTATTTCCGATTTGTACTGAGATCTAATTGCTTTTATCCAATGTTTTGCTCGGTTATTAAGTTGAAAATCATCGGTCATCATGCGACCCCTGGAAACCAGGATTCCCATATCTGCCCCTTCATACAGATAATTACCTTTTTTTGAGATTCTAAGAAAAAAGGCTTCATTTTCGTTTTCTACCGCTCTCCGGTGGGTGTCCATCCTATCAAATTGAATGTGACCGGTATCGTACATTTTCCATATGCCCGATTGTGGAGCCTCAGTTACATATTCAATAGTATCTTGAGTATGTTTTACAATAATTTGGCTCCAACCATCAATATTTTCCTGTTTAGACCATCTATCGTTAATAACATCAACATCCAGTTCATATTCTATACCCATCCATTCTAATATATGAAATACAAAGAGCGGGGCATCGGCAAGTGCAAAAACCGCGTGATTGGTAATTGAGCTGGCTCCCGTAACCCGCGGATTCAGTTCACCAAGATAAATCTCTCCATTATCCTGATCTATTAAGAAATCCAGTTCAAAATAACCTTTATAGCCTTCTTTGCGCAATTGATTTCCGAAAAGCTGCGTGTATTCTGTCGCTTTTTTTCTCAATTCGGGGCTAAAAGCGTTGGGGTAAATTTCATTACCGCACCATCCGCCTTCATAAGGAGTAAGTTCTTCAAATCCCACTAATTCGGTCATCAGCGGTGCTACTATAGTCCCGTGGCGGGTAACACAAGCTTCAATTGCCGAGCCGCGACACCTAATGCGTTTCATTATTTTAACCTCGTCTTCTTTTACAATCTCCTCTTCATGCTTTTTAAACTGTTCCTCATTGGAAATAAAAAAAGTGGTATGCCCGGAATCGCCAAAGGGAGTTTGTATTACCAATTTATCACCCAACTCTTTAGATATTTCTTTAAGGTCTTCGTAGTCCTTAATTTTTGAGAGTACATAAGGAACACAAGCTACTCCCGCTTTTTCTGCAATTCGGTTAGTGTTTACCTTATTGTCCATAAAAGTCCTCATTTCAGCACTTGGAAACATAATTTCCAGACCTAACTTTTCTGCCAGTTCCTCTGTTTTCTCATTGAACATAAGAAACATCGCTTTGCCAGACCTGCCATCTACCGATCTGGTTTTTAGGTAATCCTGAACTTCTGGATGTTGCAATAAATAATTATTTATATCTTCAATCCCCTCAAAATCGTCATGCGGAATTTCTTTTTTCGGAGAAAAAACGTTGGGATGTAAGCCGTCAAAACATTCGATATGACAAATAAATTTGAATCCTTTTATCCATTCATCAGCTCCAAGAAGATTAAAATTGGTGGCGCTAATAAAGTATAAAGGTTCTTCGTTTTTATGAAAAGATCTTCGGATGTCTGAAACTCCGTTTAATTCAGCATATGTAGAAGACGTTATTCCTGACGTTCCAGCTGCTTCAGCTTTTCCGGTTTTTGAAAAGCGCTTCCATCCTTTTGCCGGTATGTTTTTTTCTTTTTTTAATTTTGAAGATTTCTTATTTTTATTATCCATAATATTGGTTTTAAGTTAATTATTTTTTGCGGCCCCCGCCATAGCTCCCATGGCACTTACCGTTTTTTGGCGATTCAACACAGTTTCTTTAAATACTCTTAATCCCAGTTCGGGACGGTACCCATGAATCTCCGAGACATCTAGCGCAAGGAGAAATTGTATAATTTCTTCACTTACTACCTGCCCGGGAACCAGTACCGGAAAGCCCGGCGGATAAGGTATTATAAAAGAAGATGCCACCAGCGTACGCTCCTTTATCGTCGTGGGACATTCTTTTAAGGGAATATATTCATAATTCTCTTCATTATAAGCCAAAAAGAAAGCATTGCGAATATTACCTCCCGGCACGCCCGGAACGGCCTGAAACGATTTATGGAAATAACTAAAATCGGGAAGTGGCGGAAAATCTTTAGTTAAAGACTGTATCATTGCATCCCTAAGTTTACTTTCCTTTTTACTTAACGAACGAAATTCGTGATCCAGTTCATCGGCTATTTTAAGTAAAACATTGGTAAGGTAAGTTACACTCCCCCGCGTGGTACCAATATTGGTAAGGAATAAGACCGTATTCCTGGAGGTTTTATTTATCTGGATATTAAACTTATCCATTAAATATTTATTTTTAAAAGTATCGCCATCTATCCCGGTGCGGCCAATATGAAGCGTTATCTTGGTAGGATCTAAAACAAACTCATCCTGTTCCCAGGCTTCTTCCATTCGATTCCACCCTTCAGTTTTAGTGTAATATTCCGAAAAACCCGTTTCTCGATATTTTTCAGGAATAAAATCTTTTACCGTTAATACATCAAAGTATTTGTTTAAACGGGGATGGTCGTTGATCTTGGCTCGCAAAACCATGGCTAGCTCTATACTCTTTTCAACCATTTCATAACCCTCAAATTGCACCTGTCTTCGGCCAGCATCAAGGGAGGCCAACATTTGGTAATTTGGGGAAGTGGAAGTATGGGTCATATAAGCTTCCATAAAAGTGTTTTCACTTTTCCGTTTAAAGTCCTCATCCCAAATATGAATCATGGAACCCTGCCTAAAACTACTTAAAGTTTTATGGGTACTTTGGGTGGAATACACTCTTATTTTAACCTTATCTGGATCTGGCAAACTTATTGTTTCCCCAGGTTTTAGACCTTTTTTGTGAGCTTCAAACTCTTTTCTATAACTTTTACTTCTATACTTAGAATACAACTTTTGGGCTACAAACATTCCCGTTCGCTGTTTATAAGTATAAGTGAAACTCGCAAAGGCAAACCAGGCTTCATCCCATAAAAAAACCATATCTGGTTTAATGACTAAAATTTCCTGCATCACCTTTTCCACATTGTAAACCATCCCATCGAAAGTGCAATTGGTAAGCAAGAGCATTTTTACCAGTTCTAACCTTCCGGCTTTCTTTAGTTTTAGTAATTTCTCTTTTATTTGTTCCAGTGGTACAGCCCCATACATAGAATATTCTTCTATGGGAAAAGAATCCAGATAAACAGGATAAGCCCCCGCCAGTACCATCCCATAATGATGAGATTTATGGCAATCGCGATCTATCAAAACCACATCTCCAGGTTTTATTAATGCTTGTACCACAATTTTATTGGCTGTGGAAGTCCCGTTGGTCACAAAAAATGTTTGTTGCGAACTATAGGCATCACTGGCCATTTCCTGTGCTTTCTTTAAAGAACCTGTAGGCTGAAGTAAAGAGTCAAGTCCGCCGGTAGTTGAAGAAGTTTCTGCCAGAAACATATTTCTTCCGTAGAAATTCCCAAAATCTTTAATCCACCGGGATTTGAATACCGAATTCCCTCTGGAAATAGGCATGGCGTGAAAAATACCAGTAGGCTTTTTACTATATTCTTTTAAGGCTGAAAAGAAAGGTGTTTCATACCTTACATTAATCCCCCTAAGAATAGTTAGGTGCAATTCCTGCAAATCTTCCGTTCTGTAAAAGATCCTTCTGAATCTTTTTAAAGTTTTGTCTTTTAAATTATTAAGAGAGGTATCGGTTACATAATAAGTATCTATTTCTGGTCTAAACTTCTGAATAACAGCCCCCAGGATAGGTCCCAAATCTGTTTCTGAACGCTTAGAGAAATCGAGTTTTAAAACATTTTGGATATAAGGTTTTATGAAAGGTTTTATCTTTTTGGAAAAATATGGTGGCGCGTAACGTATCACCACCGCCTGAATATTATAATTAAAAAGTAAAGCGATCATGGCGTCTTGAAAAGAGCGCATCACCACAACCCCATAATTAAATTGTTCGCTAGAAAGCCTTAGCTCATTAAGGTCTGTGCGCAAGTTGGCTTCCTCTCGGGAGCTGATGTCTTCTACGAATAACACCTCAAAATAATTCTTTTTCACCTCTTCCGGCAGTTGCCCTTTATCTGAAAGATCTACCCCATTGTCATCATCGTCAATTAAATCGGGGTTACTTCGATAGCTATCACTAACCAAAAGTTTATTGATTTCCGAAACTTTATGACTTAAAACGGTATTCTCTTTTCTCTCCAGCATCTCTTTAAGCGCTTCCAACCTATGTATTCCGGGAAAGGCAAAATAACACTCTATACTTTCCAATTCCTCAAAAATACTTTCTATCTGCTGTTTATGATTTTTTTCATCCGCAGAACTCTTAAGGGAATTAGCCAGTTTATTGCATTGATTTTTTAAGCCGTTCCATTTATCAATGCGCAGCTGACCGATGTTGTAATAATTTGAACTAATACTTTTTTTTTTCGGCATAACTATTCTTTTGAATGTAAGGCGAGTTTATTTCCTTCAGAATCTATAAAAATGGCAAAGTAACCCGCTTCTTTGCTTATAAAGGTTTTGGTCATCACTATTCTTCCTCCCGCTTCTTCAATTCTATTGAGGATTAGGTTAAGATCTTTTCCAGCATTTAAATATAAGAGCGGGCCAGTATCACTAGGCACAGATCCAGGTCCTGCTACAATTGCACCACCAATCCCAGTTTTTGTTGGAAAAAATGCCATGGCATAATCGCCCTTAACATTTCGTTCCAGATCCAGCTGATAGATATGACTATAGAAATCTACAGCCTCCTCAAAATTAATCGCCGGAATTTCAAACCAGCTTATGTAATCTGTTAAGGTTTTTTTCTCCTTTTTCCTTGATGACACTCCGCCCATTCTTTTTTGTTTTTATAATTCCCCAAATCCTTTGAAACCCGTGGGATTTGAAGGATGTTCATATTCCTGTTCTTTTATCTTTAATTTTGCCAAATTATCTACACTTGTAGGTTTAATAAGTGGCCCCAGAGATTGTAAATATGGAAGTTGAGCTCCAGATTGGTAAATGCTAAACTGGCCAATATGGTCCCTAAAACTTTTAAGCGGTTGTCCCAATCGCAATACTCCCAATTCCCGGCTTCTTTTTACCCGGTCCATATTTAATTCTAACGGGAAAATTTCTTCATTCCCTTCAGCCTGATAGATTATTCTCCCATCTGGACCACACACTAAAGACTTTCCATTTCCTCCAGATTCCAATCCGTTTACATCAAAAAAGTAGCATTGATTTACGGCTGCCATAGCGCGAACAATAGATAATTCGATTTCTCTATCTATAGTCCCGGTCATGGTGGGGTGTAGAATAACTTCAGCTCCCATCACTGCAAGGGTACGTACCGTTTCAGGAAACCACATATCATAGCAAATTGAAAGTCCGAATTTAGCTATTCCCGGCACGTCAAAAACGCAGAATTCTGAGCCTGGCGTCACTCCCACTTCATAGGGAAAAAAGGGAAACATCTTTCGGTAACGAGTTACAATTTCCCCTTCAGGATTAATTACCGTTGCTGTATTGTAAATATGCTCTCCGCTTTTTTCGAAAATAGAACCCGGTAACAACCAAATACTATATTTTTTGGCCATTTTTTGCATTTCCCTTTCAAAATCCCCGGGAATTGCCTGGGCGGTGTGCGTGAGCGGACCAAAAGCGCATAACTCACTAAATACCACCATATCTACCCAGGGGTATAAGTTCATGGTAATATCGAGTTTCAACTTCATCATGGCTACGTTAGAGCCTACTGCGGAAACCTTCATCTGTATTCCTGCTATTGCAAATGCTTTCATTTATTTTTTTATTCCTCACCAGGTGAGATTTATATTTTTCTGATACTTATCTGTTTTATTCGGGTAAGTTTGAATGCCTGTTTGTATTTTGAATTCACTTGACTTTTTATAATTCCCTAATTAGACATTTAAGCGAATTTGATTTTCAAGGATATCGAGTCCCCGGTTTAATTGTTCATCTGTAATCACCAGCGGTGATAAAATTCTAATTACATTTTTTAAAGTTCCCGCACTCAATAAGATAAGGCCTTCTTCAGCACATCCTTTTACCACCTTGCTACAGAGCTCGGTATTTGGCTTTCCGGGATCTTTATCTTTTATGAGGTCTATCCCTATCATCGCTCCTATCCCTCTTACGTCTCCAATTTCTGGGCATTCCTTTTGTAATTGTTCCATTCTCTTGGTGACAATTTTACCAAGATGCTCTGCACGTTTATTTAGGTTTTCATCTTTCATATACTGAATAGTAGCCAAAGCAGCGGCACAACATACTGGACTGCCTATATAAGTTCCCCCAATAGTTCCCGGGGCGGCGGCATCCATAATTTCTGCCCTGCCTACCACAGCGGAAATAGGTAATCCCGAACCTAAAGATTTGGCATAAGTACTCAAATCTGGCTGTACTTTATAATGCTGCCAGGCGGCCCAATGTCCGGTACGACAAAAGCCACTTTGAATTTCATCAAATATTAAAAGAACACCGTGCTTATCACAAAAGGAACGCAAGCCTTCAAGATATTTTTGAGGTACCGGGTTAAAGCCACCTTCTCCCTGTATTGGTTCGATTATTATAGCCGCGACACTATTAATATCTACCAGGTTATGGGCACTTTCGTGCAATCTTTTAAGCTCGGTATCTACGAACTCTTCCATATCTTGAGTACCGTGATATTTATAAAAGTTTGGAAAAGGAATCCGATAAATCTCAGGGGCAAAAGGTCCCGAAGAGAATTTGTAATTCACTTTACTGGTTAGGCTCATTCCCAAAAGGGTTCGCCCGTGGTAGGCTTCGGTAAAACAGAGAACGGCGGGTCTTTTTGTAGCCTGTCGTGCAATTTTCACCGCATTCTCCACCGCTTCGGCTCCGGTGCTAATAAGCATGACCTTGGTTTTATCACCATGTGGAAGAATTTCGGCAAGCTCTTCACAGAGTTTTATATAAGGTTCGTAGGTTACCACGTTAAAACTGGTATGCAAATACTTTTCGGCCTGGGCCTGAATTGCCTTTACTACCGGTTCCGGACAATGTCCCGCATTTACCACGCCTATTCCGCCGGCAAAATCGATAAGTTCACGACCATCTACGTCTGTGATTAGTGCGCCTTTAGCCTCTTCTACCGTGGCTGTGTTGAATACCCCAACACCATTAGCCACAATATTTTTTCTCCTTTCCAGAAGTTTTTCTGATTTTGTATGTTTTTCAGCCATAAAATATTTAGTTGATCTAACGAGTATCTCTAAAAATTCAATTTTGGTTGCTAACTTGTTGTTTTTTCTAGCTATTTCGTTGTCGAAATACTTCCCGAAACTTCGGGACTAAACTCCGTTTTTCACGTCTCATCTCTGAAAAAATGCCTAGGTAATCATTCCAAACTGAATTATCAGAGTTGCTCTAAAAAAAATGAAATAAGGAACTAAAAAGTGATTTTTCGAGAGCTTCAGAAAAAATAGCCCTCTCAAGCAGTAAGCTCTCAAAGCATATCTCTTCTTAAAAGATTTTTTTTATCACCGAAACAACTTTACTTCGATATCGATAATTTACAATTATTTTTTGAATTTAAATATTACTTATGGTAATTATAAGCTTATTTATTTAAAAATTGACTATAAAATAACTAAAAATATTGAAAAATAAATATGACAATTTACGGTAATAAAAAGATGGCTCTTACATAAAAAATTAAAAACAGGATTGAAGAGGCATATAGGAAAAGAAGGAAAGATTCCTGCTGTCTTTCAGTAACGTATTTAATCAAAGTACTAAAAAACAGTAACTTAATTTTAAAATATCCATGTCACTTCCAGTGATTTTCTTGGAGCGTTAGCGGAAAAGAATAGTGTCAAGAAGTTCCATTGTGTGCTCAATACCCCCGAGAATTCGGGGCCGATAAAAAACCGGGGTTACTCAAACTAACACGGTAACTCACTGAATTTAAATGATTTAAAAATCAAGAACCTCGGGGAAAGCCCACGAGGTATGAATTGGAGAATACTTTTAAAAAATTGCGAGGCAAGCCTCGAGGAATTAAACCCTCTGGAGGGATTAAATCAAATTTACGTCAATACTGCTGCTTTTTAAAGCGGCAAGGCGGTAGTGTTTTTCACGGGACTTATTACAAAGGTACTTTGCGTACTCCCAATGTGATCTAAATTGGTAAGTTTAGTAACCATAAATTCCCGGTAAGCTACCATATCTTTAACCAGGATTTTTAAAATATAATCATATTCGCCGCTAACGTGGTAGCATTCCAGCACTTCACTGAGCCGCGCTACTTCCTTTTCAAACCTGGTAAGATAAGACTTAGTATGCTGTATAAGTTTTATTTGGCAGAATACCATAAAATTCCTTTCTACTTTGGCCGGGGCCACTATCGCTACATATTTTGAGATCACACCTTCCCGCTCCAGGCGTTTAATACGCTCAAAGATAGCGGTAACCGAGAGATCCAACTTATTGGATATTTCTTTATTGGTCATTTTGCTATCCTGTTGTAAATATTTTAAAATATCAAGGTCCTTTCGGTCTAATTTCATTCCTGAAAAATTTTCTATCTGTAGCGCAATTTAAAGATATATATGAATTTAAAACTATAAAATCTGCTGATTTTAGTTTTATTTTCCGAAATCATACGATATGATTGATTCATATTCCTTTATGTTATTAATTTGAAGGAAAACTAGAATAAATAATTATGAAATATAAACCGGCAAATAATATTCAGGATCTACAATATTTTGGAGAATATGGAGGGGTAAATCCTTCAATTTCCGATTCCTCCACTTACACCTTTCTTTCAGCGAAAACAATGTTTGATACTTTTGAAGGAAATGCAGAAGGCTGCTATCTTTATTCGCGGCATTCTTCACCTTCAAATCTTTATTTGGGCGAAGCCCTGGCTGCCATGGAAGGTACAGAAACAGCAACGGTGGCTGCCAGCGGAATGGGCGCCATTACTTCTGCCCTACTTCAATTATGCCAGGCCGGAGACCATATTGTCTCGAGCCGCACCGTGTATGGCGGAACCTACGCGTTTTTAAAAAATTTTATTCCGAAGTTTAACATCAATACCTCGTTTGTAGATATTACTAAGCCCGAAGTGGTTGAAGCTGCCCTCACTAAAAATACTAAAGTACTCTACTGCGAAGCGGTGAGCAATCCGCTTTTAGAAGTCGCAGATCTTGAAGCATTGGCAAAAATTGCCAAAAAACACCAACTCAGCTTTGTGGTAGATAACACCTTTTCTCCGCTTTCTATAAGTCCCGAAAAACTGGGTGCCGATGTGGTAATACACAGTTTAACCAAATTTATAAACGGGAGTAGCGATGCTGTAGGAGGTGTAACCTGCGGAAGTCAGGAGTTCATCAATTCCCTGCGAAGTGTAAACGATGGCGCCAATATGCTTTTGGGTCCAACCATGGATAGTATGCGGGCGGCTTCAATTCTAAAAAATTTGCGCACTTTACACATTAGGATGAAACAGCATAGCCAAAATGCTATGTATCTCGCAGAACGGTTTCAGCAAGACAATTTAAGGACCGTTTACCCCGGATTAAAAAATCATCCGGGACATGAAAGTTTTAAAAAACAAATGAATGAGGATTATGGCTTTGGCATCGATGTAGGCATCGATGTAGGCAGTCTGGATAAAGCGAACGAGCTTATGGAACTGATGCAGGAGAAAAACCTTGGATACCTGGCGGTAAGTTTAGGTTTTTATAAAACGCTTTTTAGCGCTCCGGGCAGTTCTACTTCTTCTGAAATTCCTGTTGAAGAGCAGAAAGAAATGGGGCTCAGTGACGGATTGATACGTTTTAGTATAGGTTTGGACAACGAAATAGAACGCACCTATAAAACAATGAAAAGCTGCATGCAAGAAGTAGGAATTTTATAAAGAGTAGGCAGTTAAAGTAAAGAGTAGACAGTCACAGTAGACAGTAAGAGGTAACTGTTTACTGTGACTGCTTTTTTTTTAGAAAAATCTATCCATCTAAAAAACAAGATTATAGGTTTGCTGCGCAATTTCAATTTCCTCGTTGGTAGGAACTACCATTATTTTCACCCTGGCTTCTTCCTTATTAATAAACCTTAATTCTTTAGATCGTTCCTTGTTCTTTTCTTCGTCAAGTTTTATTCCGAAGAAATCCATTTCTTTGCAAGTCAGGCTTCGAATTACATCGCTATTTTCGCCAATTCCTGCCGTGAAAATTATAGCATCTACCCCATTCATTGCCGCAATATAAGCGCCAATATATTTTTTAATCCGGTATGCATTCATTTCTAGCGCAAGCTTGCATTGGCGGTTTCCGTTTTTGGCTTCTTTTTCAATTTCCCTTAAATCACTATAACCGGTAAGTCCTAACATTCCACTTTCTTTATGCAAAAGATGACTTACTTCTTCAAGGCTATAACCAAGTTTATCGACCATATAAAAAATCACCGATTGATCTATATCCCCACTCCTGGTTCCCATAATCAATCCGTTTAAGGGCGTAAAACCTAGAGAATGATCTATACTTTTTCCATTCTGAACCGCGGTAATACTGCAGCCATTTCCCAAATGGACACTTATCAATTTTGCATGTTTTTCTTTTAAATGCTTCGCAGCAAGAGCCGTCACATATTTATGGCTTGTACCGTGAAATCCAAAAACCTGAATGTGATGCTTTTCAAAAAATTCATTTGGGATAGCATACTGCGCTGCCTTTCTAGGAATGGTACTATGAAAAGCGGTATCAAAAACTGCTATCTGTTTAGCCTGGGGAAAAATTTTTTCGGCGACTTCAATACCTTCTAGATTTGCAGGGTTATGCAAAGGAGCCAGAGGAAAAAAATCTTTAATCTTCAATTTTACTTGTTCATCAATTACAACAGTGTCTGTAAAAGCGTCTCCACCGTGCACCACTCTATGGCCAATTGCCGCAATATCTGAAACATCTTTAATCACACCTTTCTCTTTATCCATTAACAAGTTGGTGATTGCTTTTAAAGCAAGGGTGTGATTTTCTGCTTCAATATCTTCAGAAAGATTTACTTTTTCTGCCTTGTAATGCAGCCTGGCATGATCCAGTCCTATTCTTTCTACCATGCCTGAAGCTAAAGTAACTTCATTCGGTATTTGGATTAATTGAAACTTTAAAGAAGAACTCCCTGAGTTTATAATTAAGATGTTTTCCATACTAAATTAAATTCCTTGTGCCTGGATGGCGGTTAAGATTACGGTGTTATATATATCGGCTACGGTACAGCCCCTGCTTAGGTCGTTTACCGGTTTATTTAAGCCTTGAAGCATAGGTCCAATGGCCAAAGCTCCCGTTTCACGCTGAACAGCTTTATAAGTATTATTCCCAGTATTAAGGTCTGGGAAAATTAAAACATTTGCCTGCCCCGCTATTTCAGAATTTGGCAGTTTACTCTTACCTACGCTTATATCTACAGCGGCATCATATTGGATAGGACCTTCTATTTTAAGGTCTGGACGTTGTTCCTTTACAAGAGCAGTAGCCTGCCTTACCCTATCAACATCAGCTCCTTTTCCGGAAGCCCCGGAAGAATAAGAAAGCATCGCGATTTTAGGTTCTATTCCAAATGCTTTAGCACTTTCTGCTGAAGAAATTGTTATTTCAGCCAAATCTTCTGCTGTAGGATTAGGGTTAATAGCACAATCGCCAAAAACAGCAACGCGATCTTCGAGACACATAAAGAAAATCGAAGAAACTACCGAAACTCCGGGCTTGGTTTTTATAAATTGCAAAGCCGGTAAAATGGTATGTTGTGTAGTGTGTGCCGCGCCAGAAACCATTCCGTCGGCATGCCCTTTATAAATCATCATGCTGCCGTAATAAGACACATCGCACATTCTATCTTTGGCCATATCCATATTAACTCCCTTGTGTTTTCTAAGTTCATAGAAGGTTTCGGCATAATCGAGCAAATTTGGAGAATTAATAGGATCTATGATATTAATTTTATCAAAATCCATATCTAACGCGAGGTTAGCGGCTATTTTTTTAATATTTTCAGGATCTCCTAACAAAGTAAGTTCTACAAGATCCATATCTACTAAACGTTTTGCTGCGGAAAGGATACGTTCATCGGTTCCTTCTGGCAAAACAATATGCTTTTTACTCTGCTGGGCCCTTTGCACCAAACTATATTGAAACATTCGGGGCGTAATTCCCAGAGGCTTGTAATTCATTAAATTCTCTACTAAAGGATCAAAAGATACATAACGCTCAAAAACACTAATAGTAGTTTGAATCTTCTGAATACTATCGGCGTAAATATTAGATTTAATGTCGCCTACTTTATTAGTAACCGAAAACGTGCCCTCTTCTACAGAAATAATTGGAACAATATCAGATAAACCTTCAATAAGTTTGATAATAGATTCCTCTGGAATTAGCCCACCGGTTAAAATGATACCGGAAATCCTTGGATAATTACTGGAAATATTTGCTTGTAAAGCCCCCAAGATGATATCGGCCCTGTCTCCAGGGGTAATTACCAGACTTTCATTTTTTAAAGTGGTAAGGTAATTTCGTAATTGCATAGCTCCCACGCCGAAATTACCGGTTTGATTATCGAGGAATTTTTCACCAAACAATACTTTTCCTTTCAAAGCCTTCACAAGCTCCTTTAAAGTAGGATTTTTTAAAGTGTCAATTAGTGGTATAGCGAAAACAGCAACATCATTAGGCAGAAAGCTCCGCATATTCTCAGCCGCAAGCACCAGGTTTTTCTCCTTAATTTTATTACCTACCATAGCAATAACTGGAACTTCTTTATCTTTAAAAGCACGAAAAGCCATTTGTTGATTGCCCAACAATTCCTCCCAGGTTTTAGAATCTCCGCTAGCTATGATAATTACAGGAATCCCAAGATTTTTGGCAATTAATACATTTACATCAAATTCAAAGACTCTTCCTTCACCGGAAAAGTCACTGCCTTCTACCAGAATGAAGTCAAATTCCTTCTCCAGTTTTTTATATTTGGTAATAATGGTGTCTATAACTTCACCAGATTTACCTTCATTTGTTTTCTGAATAACCTCGCTTCTAGTAAAAGCGTAAGTGTCTTCGTAAGGGATGTTTAAATCAAAATAGCTTAAAACAGTATCTATATGATTGTCCTTGTCTCCATTAGAAGCATCGCTAATTATAGGTCTAAAATATCCAACTTTTTCCATTTTACCCAGTAAAGTACGCATTAGGCCTAATGAGATCATGGATTTTCCACTATGTGATTCTAGCGTGGCAATGTAAATTCCTTTGTTCATATACTTTAAATTCTAGCACAAAAATAAAATTAATTAAAAGGATAATTAAGAAACTTTCGATTAAAGAAATTAAAACTGACAAGAATCACATTAAAAAGGTTTTAAGAGTTTTATTTTCCACTTCGGAAGTGCAGCAGTAGGAAAAAGAAGATATGATTGATGCCTCTAAATTTATTGCATAAAAAAAGGCAGTGCAGTATAAATGATCACTCCTTAGCATTCTGAAGCTTTTATGGCCGCAAATGAATGATGGTTTAAATTAATTTTTTGCCACTAAAACCCTAAGTCTCGAAGATGCACGAAGAAAAAGTGCTCTCAACAAGCGATAATAACGGCTACTATTCAATGACCACCTTTAAAGCCAACTAATATGGGCATAGGTTTTAATTCTGGGAGTTTTTGCGATTGGGGGACGCTTCACA
>Ga0209414_1000178_pt1 | contig 29229 bp, 31 predicted proteins | sample LakVidmifraction_4_FD_181154 | JGI IMG/M metagenome (GOLD analysis project Ga0209414, IMG submission 181154) | Hypersaline microbial communities from Lake Vida, Antarctica - Brine Hole Two &gt;0.2 micron (SPAdes) (version 2) | ecosystem: Environmental > Aquatic > Non-marine Saline and Alkaline >...
GAGCGCTTTCGCAATCTTTCCCATCTCGACATTCAAAGCAAACCCTAGGTTCTTGGCGTCTTGGTTGTTAATAGCGACGGCTTTATTTTTCTGCAAAGTGACAATGCTTTGAGCGAAGGGAGAAATCCAGTCGGCAACTAAACTATTAAATCCTTGCCGAAAAGGTCCGACCATCAAATCTGGAATAGAAGATAAGGCGGCGCTTCCGAGCATGCGTACACGATTATATTCTGCAAGATGACGCAGAAACTTTGCATAGCCTGGACCGTAAACATTCATATCTGTCCCGGCCACGTTTGACATTACATCAAAGCTCAAATTAATTCTTTTTTGGTCAGACTTATATTGCTTGGTCAGTTTCGCCGCTTCCGGGCCCTGGAGTTCTTTTTTTAGAAAGTTATAATCAGCTTCTAAACTTTCAAGCAGAAATCTTTTAAGTTCCGGAACATTTTCAAAACCCAGTTCATTGGCCAATTTTGTGTTCTCAATAACAGGTGTTAATTGACGAACTACTTTTGAGAAGACTCTATCAAAGTCTTTTTCTATGAAATCCGACGCAATAACTGTTCTTAGCATGCCGTCCGAATCAACAATCTCAGCTGAATAGTCGTTGGGCATGCCCAAAGCACGGGCTTGCAAGGGATTTGAGCCGCCGGAACCAGGGCCAAAAATGCTCATGGCCGACTCAATGTCAGTTCCAAGAACTCTCATTAAAGTTTGATTCGCAGAAACTCTTAATTCATCGTCTGTCTTGACGCTGGGTATGTGACCATCAGCCGGAGCATATTCTGGCGGAATATATTCATAAAGCTCTTTGTATTCAAGCATCATACGATTAGTTAGTTTTTCAATTAGTTCATTCTTTTTGGCTGGTTCTAAATCTGTTCTCAACCTTACAGCGTCTAATTCTGCTCTCGTTTTATCTGGCTGCATTCTCAATGAATCAATAATAACCGCATTATCTCTGTAGAAATTACGCGCATCTTTATAGAATTCAAATAATAAAGCTTCGAATTCATTTGGATTTGTTCCGACCGAACCTTTGTTAAACATTCTATGAAAATAAGCATCATATTGAGATTCAAGAAATTTAGGGTGAAGCAACTTTAATGCGACTAATTGTTTCTTCAACGGAAGCATTACTTCATTTCTGAGAATTCTTGCTGTCTCATTTACAGCCGAATGTCGACTTTTGACGTTTGTATTTAGAACATCAAAAACTGAAAGCGCAAATTCGTCTCTATTCAAAGCGCTTCCGTCTGCCAACGCGTTTGCTAATCTTGCCCTTGCTCCGCTTAGAAATTTTCCGTCCACGCCGAGCTGCTTAGCGAAGATTTCTTGTATCTTCACACGAGCCGGATTCCAGAGTGCTTGCTGAGCACTAAATATTCTGTCATCTAGCGCTCGTGGAGAAGCAATATTTTCATCAACGTTGGCAATGCTAACCAGCGGATTAGAGAATAAAAGTCGACTAACAAACGGTGACGTAGCAAAAGGAGACACTTGAAGCTGATTAGAAACAGAAAACTTTGTCGCATTTTGAATCCAAACTGGGATATTAGCAACTCGGTTATTGCTTTCCATGACTGCCCTAGTTATGGGGGTAGTATTAATGACACGCTCAGGAACTACACGCTCAATAGCTATGTCTTCAACCGTTAATGTTGTCTTTGCTGCGCCAACGCTATCATTCTGCCCCCCGATTTCTCGCTCAACCGCATCAATTTCTGATGCTGGAACGGGCTTGATTGGGCCATTAGGACCCTGAGGATTAATCGGCCGCATGGGGCCATCAGGACTAATGGCCCAATTTGGGCCCATGGGCCCGTCCGGACGGATGGCGGTTCCTGGTTTCATCTTACTCTGACCAACTATAGTTGGCACGTCTGGAATGCCTGCAGAGGTGTTTACAGCGTGAGAATGCGCGTTTCTTACGCCTCGGATTGCTGATATACCCACTGCTGTCGCACCGACCGCACCCAAGCCTGTCCCCAGAAGAGCTGACATGCTTATATCAAAGAATGAATCAGCTATTGATTTTGTAATGTGAGTTTGCTGAACCAAGGCTTGCGTTGCTGCTTCTTGAGCCGAAGCTGAAGCTCCGATAACTAACGCTCTTTTGCTAACCTCTTTTGCAAAACCGATTGCTGAGCCTTTTGCTCCCGACAGCCCAGCTTTAAGCCCGGTTCGATATGCTTGCTTTAAAGTTAAACCGGCAGAACCGCCGGGAACAGCAAAGAACAAGGGGTCAAATATAGCGCCGCCAAAAAAGCTCGAAACCGGATATTCTTTGCGAATCTCATTATCTCTTGCTTCTCTATCTACTTTCATAGATATCGCCTCAGTTTGAGCTTTACTCATGGAGTCTATGTAATACGGCAAATAGCTTTCATCGAAATGTCGAAGCGGAATGTCTTCATAAACGTTATATTTCACATCAGACGGTGCTTTTTGTTGTCCTTGAGTTATATATTCAAGAAGATTTCCCGTTGCGCCGTCGCGCCAAGAAGCTCCAGGCACTTCAGAAATCTGTGGCTTTTCCGCTATAGGTGTTCCAGGAATAATATCAAATCCAGCATACGGATCTAAAAGATTACTAATTGCGTTAGAATCTTGTAGCGTATCCCAAAGTTCTGGCATTATTCATTCTCCTGCAGTGTCTTTATTTTGACAAGCTCTTCTCTGATCATTTTTTCTGACTCAAATTGCTCTTGAATAGCTTGAGATTTAGACGGTAATTCTTTTTTAATTTTTTGATTCTTTTGATTTGTTAGGTTAGCTGCATTTTTAAGCGCAGCATCTTCACTGTAAAACCCCTTAAAAAAATCCTTTAGTTTTATCGGGTTTGCGGAATCAAGCGCTTTTAAAGCTGCATTATTTATTCCAGACTCAGCCATTGTATTTTGCTGTTTCTTATACAAATCTGGAATATAAATATTGGGAGGATAAATAGTGACCAACGCTGGACCCATCGATGTTTGATCTTTTCCGTTCGGAAGTTTTTTAGTATTTAAACTTGTCAACGGTCTTATAGCTTCTTGTGACTTTCCGTCTTTTCCAGTGTCTCCCCAATAAATTTGATACGCATTTGGGGCAAAAGGATTTGTACTCGCATAGTTGGGCGAGATTAAATAAATCTTTCTATCTATGCCGTCTATCTTGGCCCAATGACCTTTTGGAGCAAAGTTCTGTTCAAGCTTTTGTGTCTGCGTAACTTTTCCCGGGAAAAGTGGCATTTTACTTGATGCTTCTATAGTAAAGCCCGTCTTTCCTGTGAACTTATTATTTAATTCGATAATCTGGCTAATAGATTGCGCAACTTGATTTGAATTCATGGGCCCCGTTGTCTTAGACCAAGGCAGATTGCTAATCGCATTACTAACGCTCATGCCGGCCGGAGCGAAGCCAGGGTCCAGTTTATATATATTTTTAAACTCTTCAGCTGTCTTTTTAAATGCTAACTGACGATCTTTCTCTTCAAAAAGAGGTATATTTGTTTCTAAAATAGAATTATACCGCGCTCTTTGCAGGTCGGGAATCGGTTGCTGAAACGCATAATCACTTAAAAGCCCCCGGCTAATCCCAATCGCGGCCCTAATTTCATTGCTAACGGCATTTGGTGCTTTCTTTGCATATGCTTTGTATGAAGCGATTCGCGCATCAACCACGTCTTGCCTAGCATCTAGTACGCCCTCTTTGGCTTCTGCAATTATTTTTTGAATAGTTTCAGTGTCAGTTACATTCTTTGCTTTGTCTAAAATCGTTTCAGCAAAAGCGGCCGTTTTAGCATCTAATCCTTTCAAAGCCAGCGGATTGTTTGTCTTAAGAAAGCTATATTGTCGAATTCCTTGTTGAATATTGTCTGAGTTTGGACCCGTTAATCGAGCATTAATTCTTTCGGTTAACGCAGGCACGTCTCGCTGAACATTAACAGCAGCTTGCACTTCTATCTGCCATCCGGGAATAGACCCAGAATTTATCTCGCCAGACTCCTCCAGCGCTTTAACTCTTTCAGTTGCAACTTTAACCGAATCTTCCCAATAATCGTTCATTTGTCCGGAGGTAAAATTAACGATACTAATGTCACCGCTACTAACGCTTTCATTTATCTCAGCGTTTGATGCCGCTCGTTTAGATTCAGCCTTATTCTTCCCTAAAACTTTAGAAGCAAGCTGTATTTGTTGTGTTTGACTTAAAGGATTTCCTTTCTGTTCTTGCTCTGAAATCTTTGAATTTAGATGTTGAATTGATGTGATAGAGCCAGGATTATTTATTGATTCTAAAACAATATTATTGTAACCCTGACTTGAGGCTACACTCATTTGATTAGTTAATTGCGTATTATATTTTAACGCAGACTCAACCATTATTTGTTTTTGCTCTGGTGTAACTCCAAGTTGCTCAGGAGAAGAATTTAAAACATTTACAATGTAAGAAGTTAACCCTTGCTCTCCTTTCGAGCCCAAGGCATCTGCCATTCCGCGATGGACATGAGCATCCACCGCAATGTCTTGAATCTGACGAAGCTCATCTTCTCGTTGTATTTCTGTCATGCCGCTGAGTCGTGAAGCATTATTTAGCCAATTTAAAACGCTATCTAAAGCTTGTTTCTCTTGCTTCTTGTCTCCGCTTAAAATGGTAGCTGCATATTTTGCTTTTGAGCTTTTACCAACAATGTCGATATCTTTCTTAATATTCGCAGCATTGAAAGATGAAACCGTACTGCTCATCATCTCGAGTGACTTAGCATTAGCCTGAGTAAATGCGTATTCCATGTCAGCTTGCATATTCTTCGGTATTTCGGACTGAAACCCGAGCCAAGTGGAGTTATTTAAAGCATTCAAGTCGGCAATTGACCTGGGGCCGAGCGTGTTGGGGTCAGACTTTGTGTTGAGATTGTTAAGAATCAGCTCATTAAGTCTCGTGCTTAATAGACCAGCCGTCATTTCGTTATATGCATTATTGAAAGCAGATGTTGCTCTATTCACGCCAGGGGCCAACTTTTGAGGATTTCCGCGTTGAGAAAGCGCTAATTGTTTACCCTTTGACGCAGCTTCAGCCACAAAAATGTCCGTCGCTTGGCCAGCAGCATAGTCTGATAGATCAGTTAAGGCAGCCTGAATCCTTGAAAAAGCATTAGTACCACCTAAATCTATATTTTGATGGGCAAATTGTCTTGGAATTGCACTTAAGTCATTAGCCATTTATATTCACCGCCTGAGAACCAGCCTTAAGAAGACTTGAAACAGAAGAAACATCTCTAGCAAATCTCTGACTCTTAATCTCAGCTCCTCGTAAATCGCTTTTAATGCCAATAAATTTCTGATTAGCTTCAAGTGTTCTTTGATCAGACATGAAATTTGCAACTGATTGTGATCCGAACTGAGCAACTAGAGAGCCGCCCGACCCCCCCCTGAGAGACGAAATTGCTAACTGACTTGATAGCGCTGATCTAAAATCTCTTGCAGAAGTAAGAGCTGTTTCAGCGCCGACTAAGCGAGCACGCTCAGTTTCTGCTGAATTTATAGCTCTATCTAATTTTTCTTGCTGTTTAGAAGCATAGAGCCCGCCAGCGGTCGAAACAGTAGAAGCAGCAAGCAGCAAAAAGCCAGCTGAAAGTGGATCTGCGGCCATTAAATTACCTCCAATACGTAACCAATGCCGATCACCGTAAACGGCAAAGGCAAAGACTGACTAATTATGTTATTCAAAATCGGGTCCCAACCCTGGCGCGGGGTTAACTGTTGAAATCCCGTCACGGGAATTGGCATTTGATCTAGAACTAAAGATCCGATTTTTAATGTCGGTATCTCTTCTCCGTTGACTGTTATTCCGAGAGAATTGTAGTAATAAATGTAAATTGATTTGATAAGTTTCGGTTGAAATAAATTAATTCCGTTCTGCTCTGTAATCGAAAGCGGCATTGGAATAATTATCGGAATAAAATTAATTCCGATTTCAACAGATAACTCTGTTACAGACGCATTTCTTATTGTTATAGAGCCAGATTCGTTAACAAAAAACGGGCCCTCCGGCACTGTATTAACTAGCGCATAAACTTGCTGTCCGATCAGATGATTCAGTCCGCTTACTATTCCATCCGAATCTGACTGAGTTCTGATTGCTGAATCTAATGCTTCGTCAAAATCGATACTCTCTAAATAAATTCGGTTTTCAATATTTATAAAGATTCTACTTTCGACGGGAGCTGTTAACAAAGTTTGAGCATTTCTTCTGATTCTTATCCAGAATTTTGTTTTTATCCCTGAAACGCTTTCTGGCGGTATGTGGACAGAAACGTTGTCTGAAATATCTACAGCAGCCCAGTTTGTCATGTTTGTTTGCAAATCAAAGCTGACAGTTCCGTTGGATGTGCATCCAAAGGTTGAATCTAATGCGCTAAATGCAGACCATTGTCCGAACTTGTCTAGATATTCAAATGTTGGCAATATTGAATCGCTTGCGTCCGTTAAAAATATAAAATTAATTTTATAGAAGGGAGATTCATGTCCGATTATTAAATAATCCGACGCGTTTGAGAATATTTCAACATTAATTGCGGGATCTTGAGCAGCTTCTGTGATGTCTGTTATAGCTTGAAAGTTTATGTTTGCAGTGTATATGTCATCAGACATGCCAGCGACTGTCGAACCGCTCGTTACACATCGTCTTACTGCTGCATAAGCTGTATCACGAGCGGTGGGCACTTGATAAATACTTCCCCTCGTTTCACTTAATGTCCAAGCGTTCACGGATTGATCTTGTAGAGATTGAAATATGGCTAGCGTCCCGTCTTCGTTTACTACCATATAAAAGCTGCCGTCGTCATTCTTCGGTCTTAATGAAGCCGTAGCCACCGGGTTTGATATAACCTGCGGAGACAAAAGACTAGCATCAAAAATGTTAAAACTAGAAGTTGCGATGTCGTAACGCGCCGAACGCACTTGCTGTTCGTTTTCGTCAACATAGAAAATCTGGTTATCAATGATTTGTGCGTCTAATGCGGATGCCCCGTCCCTCGACTGCTCATTAAGAAAAGCATTCGACGGCGTCATCGGAATATCAACGAATAAAGAGCTAGAGTAGAATCCGGAGAACCCTAGAACAACAAGTGCTTTAGTAGCTACAATGTCTTGTATTTCTTCGTTACCGTTTGATCCAATCCCAATCGTGAATGCGTCTAAAGCATCGCCGCGCTCTGTATTAAAGTTGTAGAAATCATATACGTTTGACGCCCAGACGACGTTGGGAAGTGACGTAGAATTTGCTAAAATTAAACGATTCTGAAAAAAAGCACCCAACGACGGATATCCTCGGTATTTTCCAGCCGGCACGCTTGCTGTAAAGTCGCCCCAGGCGACACTTTGAAGCACAGTGTCATTAGCATATACGTTAGCTATGCTGTCAAAATCTTCTATAACAGTTACAATCGCTGTAAATCCGTTCGCTCCGACGCTCGTGATTCTTGCAAATCCGCCGTTGCCGTAAATTAATCCGCCGACGTGCCCCGCGTCAAACATCGCGATCGGATTAGCAGTAATAACAACTCCGACGCCGGACGTCGCACTTGCTGACCAAAACCCGGGTAGCGGAGATCGATAGTTCGGAGGGCCGTCCACTGTTGAAAAGTCATAAGTCGGCTTCCACGCGAACTGGATAGCAGAAATTGTCCAGGTCGCATCGTTTATTCCGCGCACTAGTTGTTGCGGAGGAACATCTTTGTGAAGAACAATAATTCTATCCTGGGCTTTGACGAAATTCAGGTCTTTTATTTGTGCAATCGTATAGACAGTTGTCGTAACAGTGGCTTGAAGAACGTCAAATAAATAGATATCAAACGCTATTCTGGGCGAAATAATCCTATTGTGCGGTCTAACTACAATAAGAAACGGCTTTTCTTTGTTAAAATCAAAGATTAATGTCTTTATCTCATCTCGATTAGTGACCGGAGTATTAGCATTGCCAGTGTCTATAACGACAAAAGAATACTTAGTGCCGAACCTTCGCTTAACGCCGCCTTGGGGTATGCAAATGACATTCCTAAGCTTTCTCGCGCCTTTGTAGTATCCCGAAAAATCAGGTCTGCAAAGCAGCTTTTCATCTAGCTCTCCAAAGCTGAAATTTGCTTGTATAAGTTTTAACCCCATCCGTGGCCTCCATACACTGATCCGTTGAATCTGACGTCTCGCCAAGGGTTGCTTTGAATTGGAAAGCTCGGAGAGTTTTGAGAATCTACAAACATAGCAATTGATCTTGCTCTGTCACGCTCAATCATCATAATTTGAGTCAATTGTGCATTTTCAGAAACGGACGGTGCTAGTTTTGATGCTAAGCAATAAACCATGTATTCTTTGAACGGTGCTGACCAATACGTTACGGGCACATCATATGTATATTGAATCTGAAGCTTTCCGTGCGAGCTGCAATAAAGTCTGCGACCGAATATTTGAAACGGCACATCAGGATAGACGCGAACCATGGCCAAGAAATCGGCCGGCAAATCATAAGCAACGTTATAATATGCAAAATCGGGGTCAAATGCTGCTACTTGAGACAGCTGAACAATCTTCATTGAGAACTTCCAAATGTTTTTGGCAAGTTCGGACGGAACTAAAAGATTATAGAACATCTGAACAGACACGGCAAATTCACTTGCGTCATCAATAGTCGTAAATGACTTTCTGCCGAGGAGGACGACGGCATTAGACATTATCTCAATTGAAGTAGTTGGTCCTGACATTTATATCCTCTTATTCAATTGTGTTTATTATTGAGTAAAACATAGTTATAGTTAATGAACTATTTCCCTCAGAATAAGCCGCTTAAATCGTTATTGTTTGATATGAAATATACACATTCAATGTGCCGTTTCCGTTCGCAAAAGGGGTCGCCCCGCCGCTCCAAATGTAAATTCCTTTGTTCACTGATATGTTTTGATTTACAACGTTGTGATAATTGATCGGAACAGCATAAGTTAGTTTGTTTGACGTTGTGACAGCTGACGCGGGTATGTCTTCATATGCTGAAATTCCGCTGAAACCGTCGTAAGACACAAACATTACGTCGCCGTTCGTATACGCTACATTTCCGGACACGCCGACAAGCGTTACTGAATTTATAAGTAAAAACTTTCCAGCTCCAGGAGCGGCAACTAATAAAACGGGCGTATTTAACATATCCAGAATCTCTGGAGAAGTGACTACAACTTTAGCCTGAGTAATAGCGCTCGACCCGCCGCCGCCTGATGAAGGGATATAAACGTCAATAGTGACTGGAACTACACCTTTTGCTGAAGTGAACTTAACAAATTCTGCGCCATCCGTGCCTTTTGCATAAAGCAAATCATTTACATTTATTCTTTCTGAAACTTCATCGAAAAAACCGGACGCTTCAATTGTTGCAAGCGTATCTGAACTTCCATATGACCATACTTTTGGACCAAGGGTGGCCCCCGACGTAACGTTGCTAAAAGCTTCTAAATTAAATGCCATTAAGTTTCTCCATAAAAATGCACCCTAGTCATGAAGCTAGGGCGCAAACTGTTACACAAAAGTCGTTACCGTTTCGTAAGTTACGATAACTCTAACAGCACTATTTCCCGCTGCAAACGTAGTTGTTGTACTCAAATAGAGACCTTTATTTACTACAGTTGAGCTCGCGCTGCTTGCTAATGCTCCGAGCGCTCCGACTGCGCTATCAGCTGAATATCCGTTGAAGATAGTATTTGCTATCGTTGCTGACGCTAAAGTTCCCGCGCCGTTCGCTGTCAAGTCGTACTGTACTGCGACCACGCCACCGCCGGTATACTGTATCGAGTTATAATCAAACTCATATCGAACGTTCATCACACGATGCATCTTGTTAGCTCCGGGAGCAGCAACTAGAAGAACCGGCGTCGTTTGCATTGCGAGCCATTGAGCCGAACTCACCGGAATGCTTACAGTCCGCGGGATATTCAAAGCCAGCTTAGCTTGCGTTACCCCGGAATCTTTAAGACGAAGCGTATCAACGTTGACTTCAATTCCGACGCTGTCTACCTGAATCGACAATGCCGTTCCAGCGCCGCCTGCTAAACCCGCTCCAGCCACTGAGGCATTCAACTTGTCCGCAGTCACAGCGTCATTATTTATGTCTGCAGTTTTAATAAGACCGCTAAACACATAGCCGCCCGTCACGACCGGAACCTCAAAACGTTCTGAAATCAATGTTCTCTTTTGAGAACCGTTTGTTCCGGAGATATAAATCATATCGCCCAGGCTCATTGTTTCGAATATTTCGTTGAAATAACCAGACGCGCCAATAGTTGCTAGGTTATCTGTTGCAGACCTATAGGTCCACAGTCTAGGGGCCTCGGCGGCCCCGGAACTGGTGTTATTCATGTTTTCAATTAAAAAAGCCATATTTATTCTCCTATACAGTTGTTGTTACAGTTGAATAAGTCACATGGACGTTCAAAGTTGAATCTCCCGTTGTGAATGCGCCAGTTTGATTGGAGAGATACAAGCCTTTGTTTACAACAGTTGTACTTGCCGCGCTTGCTAATGCTCCGAGCGCTCCTACTGCGCTATCAGCAGCATATCCGTTGAATGTGGCCGCTGAAACAGTGGCAGAAGCTGCAGTACCAGCACCGTTAGCTGTTAAGTCGTACTGAACAGCTACAACGCCGCCAGATGCAAACTGAGCTGCAACGTAATTCACTTCATACACAACGTCATGCACTATATGCAGCGTATTTGCTCCCCCTGCTGCAACAAGCAACTTCGGGCCGGCATACATTCCGTTAAATTCCGCTGCACTCACGGCAACCGTCACAGTCCTTGGAATCGAAACAACAAGCTTAGCCTGGGTTACGCCCAAGTCTTTAATCTGTAGGGTGTCGACCGGAATATTGATTGTACTGTTGTCAACTTGAACAGACAAAGCTGAGCCGGCGGCTCCGACGAGTCCAGCTCCTGCAACTGCTGCTGCAAGTTTTGCAGCTGTTACTGCTCCGTCAGCAATATCAGAAGTGCCAATCGTTCCAGAATATACATAAGCAGCGATCGTCACTGGAATTACGCCGTGAGCTGATGTTACAGTCCATTCACTTACTACGTCTGCAGAGTCTTTAATATAAAGAAGATCGCCCAAGTTGAAAAATCTTGTGACCGTGTCAAAGTATGCAGAATTGTCTATGACGCTGATCAAATCGACAGCGCTTTGATATGACCACTGCTTTGGCGCGTCAGCTTGTCCAGAAGATGTGTTGTTTAGATGATTTAAATCAAAAGCCATTTCTATTCTCCTTTCGTGTTAGACAGATTCATCAATGTTGATTTGAACAACGCCTTTTTCGTCAATAACGACAGCGCCGGCCTTGAAAATTGAAGAAACTAACCAAGAAAGTTTTTCTGGAACATAATTGATTTCAGTTCTAAAGTCGATTCCGATCGCCATTCCGACCGCTTGTTTGTCGTAAACGTAAGTCTCACGAATATTTCCGCTTTTTTCTAATCCGCCTTCCGTCATGTTTCCGACGACGATCCAGTTTATTCCGGCTAATTTAAGGCCCTGCAGTCCGCCGTTGTCAATCACTTTTTGATTGACAAAGAAAGACGAAGTTAGTTTTTCTTCGTCTAAAAGTTGAGATTCAGCTTGAGCTGAAATTAAAGCGTATATTCCGCCATCGCCCGCGTTATTTGCATGTAGTGAAGAAATTGCTTCGCGCAGTTTAGCGTAGCTAAAGTTTGTGCCGCCGTCGGGAATAACAACAGCAGGAGTTGACGCATCTAACGCATCAATGATCATTTGATCCATCCTTCTCCCAATTGACATTGCAGAAGTCTTTACAAGCTCCATACGCTCATCAAAATTTATTTCTGCTTGTGCGAAAATGTCTGAGTAGTCAGATGCGTGCCAATTCGTCAGCGTGACGGGCTTCGGCGTGTATTCAACGTTCATTGGAACAACGTCAGCCTGCAGCGCTTTTTGTTGTGCAATTCCTTCTGACGCCACGGGGAAACTTAGAGTTGATCCAACAACGTTCGTTCTCAATCGAACTGATTGACGAGTTCTAAAGCCTTTTGCTTGAAATTCGGAATGAACATCGGATTCGAACTGTGTTACAGCTACGTTTGTTACGTAAATTGACATGATTAATTCTCCAAAAAATTATAAAAAATGATATTTTCTATGTTGTCCTGTGTCTTTCGACAGGGTCCATTTTTTGGAGTGTCCCGAAAAAAAAACTGGGCATGCTAAATCGTAAAATTGAGCAAGAGTATCCACTTTTTTTTTGGGTCTTGATACATCTAATATAGAGCTGACTTCAAACAAAGTCAACTATCTTTTGTTTTGAGATTCTTGTCTTAAAACAGCTTCAGACATTCTTTCGTTTAGACTGTCTCTGTAAGCTTGATCATCTTGATATTTTTGCCAATTATTCATTTTTTCTGACTTAATATTTTTTAAAGAATCATATGTAATGTTTTGTTTCATATCGCTCGCGCTCGGAGAGCGACTCATAGACTGTCCAGTCCTCATTGAGTTAAGCGCTTTCAAGTCAGATGCTGTCTGAATCCATGACGAAACAGTCTCTAGTATGTCTGATGAGAAGTTGTTCTTCATCCACTGGGTGTTCACATCAATCATTTCTTTTGCTTCTAAATCTGTGCCGAGTTTTTTCATTTCAGCTTTAAAGTCGACAGTTGCAAATGTTGATTTATAGTCAACCCACTCGCTAACCAGCTTGTTTACTGCATCTTGACTCATGTTTAGCTCTTGAAATTTCGGCAAAAACTTTTGAAGCATCGGATCTTGCGCATCTAAATCTTTAAGTGAATCGTCAAACTTATATCCGTCTTTTGGCGCGCCGCGCGATTCGCCTAATTTTTTCTCTAGCTCAGAGTAAGCAGCTGCTTGCTGAGATACAGTTTTATACTTTTCTTTTAGCCATGGCGGCCGAGGACCGTCGCCTAACACTCCTTCAGCAAAGCTCCAGGGCTCGCTTTCAATGTTCAGTAAAGAGTTTTTCTCTTCAACTTGAGTTTCGACTTGAACATTTGAATCGTCAGACGTAATGTCAAACAAATTGCCCGACGATTTAGCTTCATGAGCTTCAGACGGAGACAAATTTTTAGATTCTGTTGTTACGCTTTCTTGCATTATTCACCCGAGTTGTTGTTTTTATTGATTACATCTTCATAAAGCTTGATATTGTTAAAGATGGCTCTAATCATTGAATTTTGTCCTTCGCGATAGTAAGCGTGTGACTCTGACTTGCCCGGGTCTGCTGTCGTTAATTTCTCAAGTAAACACTCTTTCATAAACTGTAGCCAATCCGCTCCGGACTGACTCTGTTTAAAAGCAGCGTAACAAAGATGCAAAAAATGCTCTTGTTCATCAGAATGGACTGATTGACTCTTGAGCTTTAGGCTGTCCTGGCTGTTGTTGTTCAATTGCTTGCTCCGCTAAGTTTTGTGCTTGTTTTATTATTTCAAGTATTTCTGCTTCATCTTTTATCAAAGTCAGATCAACATTTAATTTTTCACCAATCCATCGCGGCAGTTTCGGCGCATCAATTAAGTTAATAGCAGCGCCCGGCGTGAACATGCCTGAGGTTATCTCGAAAAATCTCAGCATATTATCAAGATCTGATTGATTCTTAGAAAAAGAAAGCGGCGTTATGTAATTTAAAGCAACTTCTTTGCCGTTTATTTGCACCGGCTGAATAAACCCTTTCTTTTGCAAAATCCAAAGCACTCTTTTTACGAGCGGGTCGAACAATTCTTTTTGAACTCGAGCAAATTGCGCGCCTGCATTTTCTCTGAGCTCATTTTGAATCATCGCAATTTCAGTCGCAGTTCGCACCGGCCCGCGTTGCACCGGATTCAACGGTTGAGACATCATAATTTCGTTTATTTGAGCTCTTAAGTCGTTAACGATAAGACTTGCAAAACTAATATCACCCGCGACTGGAAAAGGTTGAATCGGAAAGTCTCCGCCCGTTCCTGGCATGACGCGAATGATTTCGTTCGGGGCAATTTTGAATGTATACGGATTGATGATGTTCTCAGTGACAGCCATAATCGGGGGAGCACACTTAAGAGCTGCTAAGCTTAACTCATCTTGCATTGCTTTATTAATTGTTGTCGCTGAAGCTAGCGCAGATAAGACCGGACCGCGTCCGTAATCTTCTCCCGCTAATTTTGACCATCTGAACCCTATCCATTCCCATGAACTGCTTTCTTTTTTATAGACAATATCTGAAGTGCTTTTTTCTATAATGAAATACTTATAAACTTTATCTTTATAGTCATAGTACGTAAATTCGTATAAGTCTAATTTAAGATCTTCGTCGTTTTGCTTCATAAGCGATTTTGGTATAGAAAAGTCATCTCCCCAGAGCTCATAGCAATGATAGTCGTAGATGTTGTACCAGTCTCTGAAAAAAGCAATGATGTCTCCGCGGGGGCCAGTTTCAATCGCAACATAAGCGCTGGGTATGCAACTAAAAACCAAAGGCTCGTCGTCATCGCCCTCATTAATTTGAATTACTCCGGTCGAAATTGCCATGTCTGTGAAAGCTTCATGTATCACGACATCAAAGTTAGACTGTCTTAGATAGAAAAAGAAAGTGTCAGTAATTTTTTGTAGTTCGAGATCGGCTTCTTCTTTTTGCTCGTCAGGAATTAAAGATCCCGATATAAATTTGACCCAGTTGACGTCGGACGGCACTAGCGCATTGATCATTCTGTTGACAAATTTTGAAAGGCCCAGCTCTAGTGTAGAGTCATATACTTGCCACGCTAGGTTCGAGCCGGGGCTTTGTAGCGCATAAATATTGCTGTTCGGCAGCGCATACGCGTACGCTTGAGACATAAGTGAGCGCCAGTTCTCTTTGCAAGAAAAAGCTCTTTCTCTTCTTCTTAAAAGATACTTTGATGTTTCTTCTATTCTAGACTGATTTTTGTTATTGTACATACTAACCCAGCGTGTCGCTCGGGCCAGCTGAGAAGAATCCCCCGCCGGATTGCCCGCGCAGTGATCTGATGAAAAGATTTTGAGCTCTCATCTTTTCTCTTTTAAGCTTATCTTCTGCTGCTAATCTGAGAGACTTATCAGACTGTGCTGCATTTGCTGCATCTTTTGATGCTTTACTTGAACTTGAACTCATCTTGCAATCTCCCTGATCGAAACTAAATTCTGATGTTTACATCTTAGCAGCTTTTTAAAAAGAGAGTAAGGTGTAATACAAAGTCTAAAACTTATGCCGGTTACGTACTGAACGACTGAAACACATGACAAAATTTTAGGTCTCAATAAGAAGCTGCCCACCTGACCTTTCGTAATAACTTCTAGAACTCGAACACTTTGATCTAAAGTCATCATATTCTCGATCAAAGGATGCTGACTCGTACAGTTCGGAAGTGTTATATTCAATCCCATGCGCGTTGGGTCGGAACAAATCCAAATGAATTCGAGTTTTTCAACTACGTAACAATGTTTGAAGCCAGGCATTAAAAACGGCGACCACACGTACTTCTCTGAAGGAGTGAAAAAGATAAAAAACGTTCTTTCTCTATATTCTAACAACCAATCTAGATGAAATTCTTTTTCCTGTTTTTTTTCGAAGTATGACTTCGTCACTCTCATCATCGATGACAACAAGCTCAATGTGCTTCTCTCCATTTATGAGCTCTTCTAACTTTTCTATTCTTCTGAGGTTAACCCTCGGCATTCTGTTTGTTTAAAAAATCAATAACCTTTTTTTCTTCTATCTCGTTATTTATTGCTTTTTTAATTTCTTCGTCGTGCACTATCTGCTTCTCACTTTTAATTCTAATTCAATTTCGGCAACGCGAGCTGATAGTTCTTCTTTCTCTTTAATGTCAGAAATCTTCATAAATGCAGACGCTATTTTGTCTAGCTCTTCTAATGAAATTTCGCCGTCCGGGAAACTAAGAATAGCGTTGTTAAATCGTTCGAGCAAATTTTTTGGATTTTTAAAAACAGAACCTTTTAACGCTATTTTTTTGCAATTAGTTTTTCTTGTTCTGCTTATTCCGAATCGCGACCCCATCTGAAACATGTAGAAATTCGTGTTGAAGTTCGGGTTATCTATATTATCTTCACCGACTTGCATCCAGAAATTTTCACAAAGTACCATGCCGATTTCATGAGCAGATTTAAACTCCGGATATTTATCTAACCAAGCGTATACGCTTTGTTTGCTGACTTTTATTTCAGCGCAAAAAGATATCATTGTTTTTCCGGTGCTTAAGAGTGCTATTAATCTCTCCGGAAAGTCATCTTGATAGCGAACGGGGAATGGCAAGAGTCAGTTTTCCAATTTGTTTTTTTTTGTTACTACATTCAACGGCATAGTTCTCTTTTTATTATTAATTGTCTTCGTTTCTTTTTTTTCAGAAACTTTCGTTTTTACGTTTTTTTTAATTTCTGACTTCATTATCAATCTCCGATGTCTATTTTTTTGTTAAAAACTTCATTTTGAAGTATATCAAACTTCTTTTTATAAAATGATTTATCTAAATAAAACTTTCTCATCTGTTCTTGATTATAGTCTTCAACTTTCGGCTCGTAATGACCGATTTTCGAAAGAAGCCTTTTTATGCGTAATTCATAAATTTCTAACTCTTTATCCATTCTTTTATTGTATCACACACCTGACTCTGTTTCTTGTCTTATGAAATCTTTTTTGTATGCGTAAAGATACTTTTTAATTGCAATTTGAGCTTCTTCAAAGCTGTAGCAAACGACAATGGTATAATACTGTCTTTCTAACTGAGAATGAAAATCTTTTTGAATATCTGACACTTTCCCGTTCTTTCTCTTCATTTCGATAAAAAGCCCAGGGGAGAATCTTTTTTGATTTATCTCATATGTTTCGTCGGCCTTAAGAAGCTTTAAAGGGTAAATCCTGGGCACGAGCAGTTGCAAATCCGGCATGCCCGGGGTAAGCCCCATAGCTTTCATTCTGACTCTCGCAGTCATGCTGAGATTAAGACCCGCGGCGTAGCCCACAAGCAAATTCTTAATCTCAGGGTACTGCATCTTAAACCACTTGAGTAGTGCTATCTGACTAAGTGACTCTTCATATATCAAATCAATTCCCTCTGTATAGGAAATGGCACTTTTCTATACATGAGGAGTGAGTCGTATATAGATAATGCCATTTTTCTATGTATGAGAGCACAGCTGGGAATGGTTGAAACCAAGCTGTGCAACTTTACTACGCCATTACTGACTCTTCTTCTCTTCTAAGCCGCCTGTTCGGCGGTGAACCTTCTTCTGGAATGGGCTCTGGCATGGGCTCTGGAACATCACCAGAGTCTACCTTAACGCCGTCTACCAACACTTTATCATCTTCTAGTACAAACATAGCATCCTCCCATTGAAATTTAATTTAGAGCTCTGTAGGTGGGTTGTTTTCATTCCTTCTTTTCAACAAATCCTTTTCGTATTTAAGGTTAACGGCTTTCCTTACCTCGTTGAAAAAAACTCACCATACCGAGTATAGCTCTCTTCTTCTGAGATGCTTGGCTCACTAAGCCTGTAGTGCGCGTCTCTATGCGCCCAGTCTTCTTTTCATTCGACTTGAGCTTCGTAAATCATATTTCTAATGCCTGGTTCTTTTCTTTTCGTCTCTCCAATCTGGGTTCGGTTTCACGTCAAAGTAATATCTGCTCCAAGTTTCAATTTGTATTGACTTTGCAAAAAACCCAAAGTCAACGATCTGAATTTTCTTTTCTCTCATGTGAAGCAATGCGTTCACGACTTCTTCGTGATAAATGAGAGCTTGGCTCGGCGTAGCATTATGCTCTGCGAGAATGCTGATCAGGATTTGAACCCGCTCTTTCGTAATTCTCGGATCAAACTGAATGTCGCTAAAAGTTTGCATTTCGCTAAAAGTTTTTGTCTCGCTCAAAAGTTTTATCTCCGTTTTCGGTTGTGGATCTGGGTATGGGTCTGGTGAAAAAAGAAAATTATGGGTTATTGTCTCCCCGCGTCCACGCGTATGGTTATTAATATTAATATTTATATTTCTTATATTAATATCTATATTATAGCGGACATTTTTTTTCGGGGCCTCTAAATTCCACGGATTCATTAGGCCTTCAAAATCTCCAATAGCGGACATTTTTTCACTTTGGAAGTCCGGCTCACTTTCTGTACCCAAGTTATCCACAGACGCTGTGGATAATTCTAAGGGGATAAATTTGATATCGTGGATGTTTCGATAGATGACGTAGTAGTACATGTCGTTACCGAGTTGTGTAGCTTCATACTGATAAACTGACCCCCACTTTTGGCCGCTTCGTTTGTAAGTTATAAGACCCAAATCTTTAAGTATGACGATGAGACGTCTAATTTGTCTTGAGCTTAAATCTCTTTTATTGTTGTACTGTCTCATTGATTCTGCAAATGTAACTTGCTTAGTAATACATCGTCCGCAATTTTGAATTCTTCCAATTATTATCTTAAAAAGATTTCCGGCCGAATTTAGCTGACTCGATGATTTGAGCTTTAAGTGTTTTTTTGCAATGTCTGAGAGATTGTCTAGCTTGTATTGTGTTCGATAGATTACTTTGAAATCATCAAAGTTTCGATTTTTTGGGGGTAAAGAACTAAAAGAATTCGAATTAGTATTGTTTTGTGTGGTATAGTACATTATTATATGCATTCCTTTGTTTGGGGAAAAAATGCTTTAATTTGATTTACCGTCAAAGTTAAAGCGGTTGGGTTCGTACATATTACGATATATGTCGTGCAAAAGAAAATAATATTTGATATTTATAAGTCTGATTCTCTCAAATAGCAGTTGCACTGCTTATATTGAAAACTAGACTTTCTAAATATCTGATTTGTTTTCTTTCAAAACTTCATATATTGTAATAGATAGTCAGCGAAATTAAACTTTTTTAAATTCAGACGAGTAAAGTCCTTCTGTACAGTTAAAAAGTTTTTTTTCGCTGACTTTTTTTTGTCTATTTTTTGTCATTTCTGTGTAATAATAAAATTAGTCATAACACACAGGAGTGAACAATGTCTTACTTTAAGATACTCAGCGACGACCCGGCAGACTTTCCGGTTAATGAAAGCGAAGGTTCATCTTCATTTTCATCTTCATCTTCATCTTCATCTTCATCTCTAGACGACGTACAGTCTTTTGATCTTGCTTACAGCGAGATAGAGGACTGTATAGAGCTCATACTCGACACCGGGGAGCAGTTCACAGTGCCGCTGATTTTCATCATAGAGCAATGTCGCAAGCTGTCAGCTCTTCACAAATCTCTCATACATTGATAACCGTGCTTTTTTTGCTTAGATATAAGCTTCTCAACTGCGTCGAGAATCGCTTTATGCGCGAACGCGGACGGTCTAATCAAATCTCTACTGCATGCCGTTGTAAATCGTCTAATGTCTTCTGTTCTCATTCGAAAAGCTATAGTTTTGCTTTTTTCTTCTTTTTTTATTTCTTCTTCTTTTATTTTTCTCATTTGAAAGCTCTCCAACTTTTTAAAACATGTAATATTGACAAGCAATATAACACAAAGTTTTGATTATGTCGTATTTTTCTTATTATTTATTTTTTAATAAAAACATTGACGAAATGTTTACATTTGTTTACAATTGATAAATCAACAATGTTGTTGAAAACGAAAACGAAAACGAGGACTTTACATGGAATATTTTGACGTCGATGAATATGAAGAAGAAGCGATAAGAAGAGAAATTATTGAAGAAAAATGGAACTCAAGTTGCGATGACGACAGCGATCAGCTCTAAAAAATAGGAGAAATTTATGATAAAAATAATGCGTTCTTGTTTTAGATATATGTTTGAAAAACACAAGAAAAAGACAGAGTGTACACAGAAGCAATTTTTTATTGCAGTAGATTTCGCAACAGCAAAACAGAGAATAGAATAGAAATTAATATGTTAACTCAAAATCAACTTAAAGAGCGATTAAAATATGTGTGCGGAAGCGATTGCGCAACAATTTTGGGCTTAAATCCGTACTCAAACGTAGTGAAGCTCTGGCAAGAAAAAACGGGTCATAGAGCGCAAGAAGAAATTTCAAACAAATACGTAAAGTCCGGAAACTTTTTAGAATCTGCTGTTCGTGCTTGGTTTGAAGCTGAAACCGGACTGAAAGTAACTCTAGAGCCGAACCTAATCGTGCACCCGATTCACAAGTGGATGGCTGGTAACATTGATGGGCGTATAAACAAAGATGAAATATTAGAAATAAAAACAACAAGTTGCGAAAAAGGATGGGGAAAGCAAGGAGAAAACAAAATACCTGACAATTATTTATGCCAGATAACTCATTATATGGCTGTAACCTGCGCAAAAGTATGTCATGTTGCCGTGCTGATCCGCGGAATAGACTTTAGAACATATCGTTTTGAGCGAAATATAGAGCTTGAAGATATTGTTATTGCAAAAGAGCAAGCTTTTTTTGAAATGGTTCAGAAAAATGAATGTCCTGAGCCGGCTAGCTCAGCTGAGATTATTAGTTTTCACGGATATCATTCTGACGCATCATCTATAGTTGCTGATGCTAAAACTCAAGAATATTTAGATAAACTTGTAGACATCAATAAATCAATAAAAGAGCTAGAGCAAAAAAAGTTTGCATGTCAAGAACTGTTAAAACTGTTCATGTGCAAAAATGATACATTGCTAGACCAATCGGGAAAAATAGCCGGAACCTGGAAGTCATGCGCGCAAAGTCAAAGATTTGATTCAGCTTCTTTTAAAGAAGCTAACGAAAAAGAATACTTAAAGTATTTAAAAACGTGCTCGCCTTCAAGGCGATTCATAATTAAAACAACGGAAGGACTTTAAAATGACAACACAAACATCAACAAATGAAGCTCACAAAATGCTTAACCAGATGCAGCCCTACCTGGATAAAGCGCTTCCGGGTTTTATGTGTAGCGACCGATTGATTATGCTTGCTTTGGCCGAACTGAGAAAGAATCCGAACTTAAATAAATGCTCTCCAAAATCAATTTGTGGTACTATTATGACCTGCGCTCAACTCGGACTAGAGCCTGGACTTTCAGGGATGGTGTATTTAATTCCTCGCGGTGAGGAAGCCACAATTTCCTTGGGGTACAAAGGCATGATTGAATTAGCTTATAGATCAGAAAGAATTGTTTCGGTAGAAGCAGCTTGTGTCTACGAAAAAGACGAATTTTCAATGAAGCGCGGGACGAATCCCAGCATTGATCACTCTCCAGCAGTGATGGAGCGCGGAGCAATGATTGCAGTATACGCAGTCGTAACGATGAAAAACTGTACAAAACAGTTCGACTTTATGAATATTGATGATATATTAAAAATAAAATCGCGTTCAAAATCAGGGGGTTACGGTCCGTGGGTCACGGATTTTGAGCAAATGGCACAGAAAACTGTCATAAGAAGACTTTTAAAACTTATTCCGAGCTCGGTCTCTCTGAATGCAGCAATCTGTCTAGACGAAGAAAACGATCGTGGAGAGCAAAGAATGAAAGATATTGTCGAAGATATCTTATCTGAAAACGAAAAAAATGCTAATGTAATAGATATTCAATCACAGTCAGATAAGTTAATCGACAAACTAGGCGGATAATTGAACTACTCTATTTTAGCAACTATTGAAGATATAAAAGATTTTGTTAAAAAGTGCAAAAAAGACGATAATTTGGCAGGTTTTGACGTGCTCGCGTCGAAACACGCCGGACGATCATATATAATAGCAAAAAGAAGAGACAGTTTTAAAGTTGCGTATATTCAAGCTGTTTGTCTTGATTCACTAGATCCGGTCGAGAGAGCTATTATTTTTGAAGCAATGCATAAAGCAATATACTCAAAAGTAATGTATGAACAAATAGAAGCACAAATGGTTTGCAAATCGGAGTAACATTAATGAGTCATTGCTTAAAAAAAGCATTAAAATCTTCAAGCTGCGCGAAAGGAATTCATACTTATATAGCTGCCGTTTGGAAAAAAACAGCAGATAAAGAAGTGTGTGAGTTGTTCGTTTGTCAGAACTGTATGACGCACTTTGACAAAACAGAGCGAGAAATCATGTGTAAACACTACAAAGACGAGTTAGAAAAAGAAGATGTTAATGAAAAATAGCATATTATGTATATTATTTTTGTTTCTCAGCTCGTGCTCTTCTATGAAGACTTATGATTTTAAAGCTAGACAAGAATTTAGCTCTGACAGAAATTACAAACATTTCAATATTGAGATACGCTAATAAAAATTATGATTATATTAAATGAAGAGATAATCTCAAAAATAGATCGAATTAGACGATTTAACAAGCTCAAAATTGCTTTCAATTATACTTTTTACTTGTTAGCTATCGTTTCAACGCTTGTTGCTGTATTTTTCAACATGTACGAGCATTACTCAGTATTTATTATGTCTCTAATATTGTCGAAAGGAGCTGTAAGCTGTATTTCTTATTTTTTCGACGACAAAGTTGAAGAAATACTAGAAGTTGTTCAATACAATCACTCAAAATTTAAATACAACATCATAAAATAAAAATTTCAAAAAAAAGGGTAAAAATGAAAAATATAGAAAAAGAATTTGATGATGCTAGATCAAAGTTTTATGAGAGTGTCGTTGATTTGCTTGAATTTACTCTTTCAAAAGAACAAGAAGAAAGCGTTCTTAGCCTGAAAAAAACACATGAAAAATTAAAAAAACATTGGTCGGGAGATTTTGAAAAAATTAAAAAAACAGATCTTGCTGAGCATTGCTTTAATCTATTTGAATCTGTTGATTCTGTGAAAATAAATCTTATTAAAGCAAAAGAAGTGCAAAAAAATATGAAAGATTATTTAATAAAAATATCTGAAATTGAAAAATTACATATATCTACAGAATCTGAAGTTAGTGAAGAAAAAGATAATGCATAATCTTTCAAAAGAGCAAATTAAAAAAGTATCAGGCGCACAGATTGTCATGAGTTACACTTCTGAAACTCGCAATTATCATTATGATGTCCCCGGCGTAACATTTACGCTGCAATTTGACGGTTCTATCCCACCAGAATTTCAAGCTATGATCGACAGCGGGGCTAGTTTTTATGATATGCAACCATACTTGCTTATTTATCAAATTGTTCTTGCAAATACTCGTTCTGCTTATCCCGATCTATTTGCTGTTTAAGCTATGCAAAATGAAGAAAACGCAGACAAAAAAATATTACTCACAATGATTTTGAAGGAATAAAAATGAGAAAATTAACGAAGCTTGAAACAAGCTGTGCTTCCGGCGCGGGTTACGATATTTATGCATATGATGATTCGACAGCTAAATATATAACTATTAATACGCAAGTAACAGATCCGGTTAAGCTTGGTATTGACGCAATTACCGCGGCAACTTGGGGCGCAGCAGCGGGGGCATTGGCGGGCGGTCCCGTGGGCGCGTTGACCGGAGCTATCTTTGCTTCGACCGGAGTAGCTATCGCAACAATGGTTACAGATGCTTATAACATGTACATGTCAGCTAAAAATAAGTAATGTATGAAAGAAACAATGGTATTATAATCTTCTGTCTCTTTCTCAATTGAAAATTGCATTGGTTAGTTCGTGTTTGCACTTAGTTAACCATCCAAAATCCAGTTGATGACAGTTATTTAGCCTTCTACGTTTGGTAAAAGGCTAAATCATTTTAAATCAGTATGTCGGAATTTCCGACATACTCAACTGGTGACAAATTGTTACCGGTTGAACGGAAATTTTGTAATTATCTCAAAACTTCAAATTCAAGTTCACAACGTACACACGCTTACACAAGTTTCCCAACTAATTAAATCAAAAAATATCAGCTAACCTTCCAAAAGGAGGTCACGACTTTTAAAAAGGGTGATTATCTTTATAATCACCACAAAAAAAAGCTCAGAATTAACGAGTTGAGAGTTTGATTAAATTCTATGAAGCGTCTAAAAATTTTTTTATTAAGGTATAAAACTTGCGTATTTTTTTTGGATATTCAACTGAACATTGTCGTATGCTTCTAAGTAGCCTACCGCAAAATATCCGAACGAATCAGCAGCGTGACTAAAAGAGTCGTGAACTGGTCCTGTAGAAGTTTTATATTTCTCATCCCATCTACCCTTGTATTCTGACAATGCTCGAATAAGAAATTTACAGTTTTTCTCATGAAAAAAAACTCTATGCATCATTGCGCGCACACATTGTATTCTCTCAACAACTAAATGATTTCCGACGATTTTTGGATTGATTCCGCACTTTCTAAGTTGCTCGATTCTTGTGAGGCCGGACCCCAATTCGCGGGCACGTACATCGTGAGGGAAGAACATGTGTCCGTATTTTTTAAAACCGAGCTCGGTTTTAAGCTTTTCGAGTCGAAATGCATAATGTGCAAGCTCTTTTCCGGTTTCTTCCCAATGATATATAACTTTAATATCAGAATTTGGATATACTTGAAACAGACAGACAGAGGTAGCATCTGAGATACCGAGATCAAATGAGACATGTACCGGTATGCAAGCATCAATATTAAAATTGCAAATTCTCCCGCGCTCTTTTACAAGTGTCATTTCGTCAGCATAGTAAGCCCCTTTTATTGCTGCTGAAAAACTGCAATAAAATTCTTGTTGAAGCACACTTTCTGACATCCCTGCTCGACGCTCTTCTTCGATAACTTCTTTTGAAATAACAGCGTTTCCATTCTCTAACTTTGTGTCATCAACTGTTAACAAGCTAACGTACCAATTTTCATTGTCTTTGTTCGTTTGATACATGTCCCAAAGGTGATTGTAGCCGCGCGGCGTCGCTGTGAATATTGCAAAACCGCCGTTCTCGGCAAGAATCGGACGTAGAATTTCCCACGCTCTCAAGTCTGAGTTCTGAAATTCACTAAATACTAAACCAAGGGGATTTGAGCCGACTATCGCCTCGAAATTGTTCGATCCGGTGACTCGAATTATACTACCGTTCGTTAAATAAATCGACATTGTAGAATTATTTATTTTTTTAATAATTTGACTGGGTATATAATCAAGAAAAGATGTCCCGTCTTTTCCTCTCCCGTTCCAGATGATTGATGCGGCCTGGCTGATAATCGGAGCAAGATAAAGATACAGCCCGGGCTTCTGTATAGCTGCAATCCACATAATCTGCCAAGCCAGAGTGTCTTTTCCAGCTCTTCTGTGACAAATTTGAAGCAAACGCTTTTTGTTATCTTTGAAAAAAGCACGCATCAGCGGTTTTTGATATTCTCTAGCTACAAATTTCGGTATTATTTCTTCTACTTTCACACTTACCTGTTTTTTTTCTTAGAACTTGGACTTGGGTTAATAGTATCACTTAATGAATTTTTGTCTAGCATTAAAAAATATTCTATTTTAATCTCAAATCCTTTTTTGCATTATTCTCCTTTTTTATTTTAAGAATTTTATTATGAAGCTGTCATTACTGAGTATATGACATTAACAAAAAAGCTTCCGCCCGTTCCGGCGGAGTACAATGAGCTTGTGGTTAAAAAAACTGCAGTATTCACTGAACCAGCCGACGAAGTAAGACTCGCGAAGGAGTTCGCACCGGTTTGCGTCGGAAGCCCGCGGATAAACGATGTAGCTGTGTTAGTTGTAAAATTGCTAGCCGTCACAGACGTAATCCTTAGCCCGCCTGCGCCAGCTGCAGATCCGAACTGCAGCCCAGTGTTGCCGCCGCCTATAAATGCCGTTCCCGTCAGGACTTCTTCAAATACAATACTGTGACATAGAATCAGAGTGTTTGCGCCCTGGGCCGCGATTATTTCAACAGAAGTTGTATGAAGTGCAAGCCACTGCGTTCTTGTAACTGCTACTCTTACAGTAACAAATCCGCCCGCGCCTGGGGTTTGAAAAGTTGGCAAAGCTGCAGCTCCGTTCGACGTTAAAACATGACCAGAAGTTCCGACGTTTGCTATAGACTGTATTTGACTTGTTGCAGTTGTACCGCCGCACAGAACTGCATATGAAGTAAAAGTGCTTGCTCCAGTTCCGCCATCAGAAACTAGCAAGTCTGTTATACTTGTTATCGATCCCCCCGTTATTGTCACCGAGTTTGAATTTTGAGTTGCAATTGTTCCAAGGCCCAGGGTTGTTCTTTGATCAGATGCTGTAACATCATCTATTAGCGCCCTTCCCGCCCCAGTTAATGAAGTTTCAGCCCACGTGTCCACGCCGGTTGTATAAATTGTTCTGTCAGACGCAGTTCCCAGCGCGGAGATGCTTATTAAAGTAGCATCCGCTGCTTGATAATCTACGTTTGAAGTCGCAATTGAGACAACACCTGTTGCCGTGGTTGATTTCATAATGCCCGTGTTTAATAAAGATAGAGCTTGCTCATTAGTTAAGTTTACGTTCGGTATTTGCGTGATATATGTTGCATCTTGCGGTGCGGCAGAGCCGCCCGGCCCCAAGTCTGCTATGCTTTGAGCGGTCACCGATTTTAAATTATTTGAATCAGAAATATCTTGCAGAAGGACTAAGTCACCGGAAACGACAGTTGCAGAAGTCAAAGCAGCGTTATTTACAAGATTATTTATTGCAGTGGTATTTGTTGAAGCCCCGGTTCCGCCGTCTGCTATGGCTACGTCTGTTCCGCCAGGAGCGTAGTAATCTACACCTTGACCTGCTATAGAAATAACTCCGGTTGCCGTGGTAGACTTCATAATGCCAGTGCTTAATAAAGATAGAGCTTGTTCTGCACTCAATGTTCCGTTAGGTATTTGTGTGATATATGTTGCATCTGATGGAGCAGCCGCTGCTCCAGCCAGATCTGCGATCGACTGAGCAGTCACCGTGCGAGCAGATTTGCCATTAGAAATATCTTGTATAATAACTAAATCACCTGTTGCAACCGTCGTTGATGTGAGCGTCGCATTATCTAATAAAGTGCCCAAAGCCGTTGCTTGGTCAACGTCGTCAATCAAAGTCTTTCCGAAGGCGCTTACGGGCGCATTAATTGCATTTTGTTCTGCCATTTTATTTCTCCCGGGTTATTGTATTGTTAAGCTGCCCTGTGAACTCATGACAGTCCATTCCAAACCAGATACAGAACAAACTAAAATCATTGTGTCTCGTCTATTAGTTGCTGTGATGCTGCCGCCAACACCGGCTGTAGTTGAAACATTTCCGAAATGGACAACTTGACCGGCTGCTTGCGATAAAGACCACAATCCTGCTCCTCGCCCTAAAATCATCAACGCATCGCCAACTGCAGCAGTTGGCGGAAGCGTTAGATCAACCAAAGCGCCGCTATTTGCTATATAACCGCTTGAGGTTTGCATCGCAGTGCTTGTTGTAACAGTATACCAAGTTACATTAAATCCCGTTCCGACCGTGTCTAGAGTTTTGGTCGCAGAATTTAAGGTAAGACCGGGCCCAATATTTGTTATAGATAAAGTCCCAGTTGTTCCATCATCTAAGTTAAAAAGAATTCCGGTGCCCAGGCCGCCCAAGGACTGAGCATTCGGAAAGTCTAAGTTTGCTGTCCCCAACACAAATTCAGCGTCTAAATCGATAAGTGAGCCTACGTTAATAGCGACAATATCGTCCTGGCTGCTGCCCGAGCTTCCTCTGCCCGCCCAGACTTCACCGTCTTTTAGCATGGGAAGCACAAGCTTATCAGGTCTAGAATCTGGTCCAACCAACTCGTTTCTGTTGTATTTCGGTGTTATTTCATCAAGAAAAGTCTCGGTTTGCTTCTCGAACATGACGTTATTATTAAAATCATTGTTTAAATCAGACTTGGACAATGTAACTGACTGATCATAAATCGACAATCTATCAATAGGTCTAGCTCCAAGGATTGTTATAATATCTCCAGCCGCTGCAGGGACAATTAAAGTAACAGTTCCGCCCGATGCTGTATTAGCTCCAGATACCGAATAATCTAATGTCAAAATTAAAATATCATTAGCATCCACGGGCATTGCGTCAGGGTCTCTTTGATAAACTGCCAGGTCCGTTTGTGATTTTATGGGAAATGTATAACTGAATACCGTCTGACCGCCGGAAGCAGTATATTGCGCCCGTGTTGAGATATCATTAATCTGTATATTTGACATTACTGTTCTGCTCCAATACTTTCGCCCAGGCTCTCTGCCCCTTGTTGGAAAATGTACCTAAGATAAAATAAATTTTGGTACGGTAAAAATCTTAAAATCTGATTTAAATCTTTTTGCGTAATTTCTTTCTCGCCTGACATATGCTGTTTGATATTCTTCATAAAATTAGCCGTGTCTTCTATGGTTCCGAGTGTTGGGCCGACGAAAGATGAAACAACTCCGCGACTCATAAATCTTGAAACTTCTGGACCTAGCCACTCGGGTAATATTCCCGACTTTGTTCCGATATTTTTAAATTCGCCGTAGAGCGCAAGCAGGGCCGACCTATCAAGCCCTTCGTGAAATAATCTGTTAATACTTAAATCTGTTTTTTCTAAAGTCGGATCTCTAAAGAGAGACGTCAGTATGTATGCAAATGAACCCATAGCTAACATAAGCATAGTAGAAAATAAAACGTCATATTCTTTCATGCCTAATTTTTGAATTCCAGACAAAAGAATTTTATTATTAGCTGCAAAAAGAAAATCTTTAAACTGAAGAACTGATCTAACTGTTGTATCTTGACTGTGACGCCATTTATCTCCTGCCGTCGCAACGGTTTGTGACTGTCTTACGTCTCGAACTGTTGCTTCTCTAAAGTTTTCATACGCACGCATTCTCTCGGGTGTATTAATTTTCCATTTTCCCATGTCTGAATAATAAACCGTTCCGTCTTTTCCGCCTTTTTGACCAACAATTTCTCTCCACATTTTATAAATAATCGGAACATCTTCATCTGGTATTCCAATTGATCGCAGTCGTCTTCTGTTTCTTTCGCTTAAAGTTTTCTTTTCAATCTGGCGAGCAATCGTCCTCATCGTTCTAGAAACAGAGCCCGTGAAATTCTTGTTCTGAATTAAATCTTGAATCTGATTTACACCCGTAACATTTCCAAGCATATTCACGATTGGCTCAGAGATGCTTCCCCACCATGATTTCTTAATTAGAAGCTCGTCATTATTTTGAAGCGCTTTCGCAATCTTTCCCATCTCGACATTCAAAGCAAACCCTAGGTTCTTGGCGTCTTGGTTGTTAATAGCGACGGCTTTATTTTTCTGCAAAGTGACAATGCTTTGAGCGAAGGGAGAAATC
>Ga0209414_1000179_pt1 | contig 29228 bp, 22 predicted proteins | sample LakVidmifraction_4_FD_181154 | JGI IMG/M metagenome (GOLD analysis project Ga0209414, IMG submission 181154) | Hypersaline microbial communities from Lake Vida, Antarctica - Brine Hole Two &gt;0.2 micron (SPAdes) (version 2) | ecosystem: Environmental > Aquatic > Non-marine Saline and Alkaline >...
TGAATCCCCATAGAATAGGATAGTCAATTTTGTACAATATGTGAAATTGCAATTGCGGTTAATGAAGTATATCTGGTAACCAAATTTTTTTTAACCTTAATCGCAATTCTCACCTAGAGAATTATATCATACAGAAATGGAATATATACCTTTATTTAAACAAAAGTTGCTACTTATTATTGTAAATAAATTACAAAAGCAGCCATAAGGCTGCTTTAATTACATCTATTTTTTAAAAAAATCTTGAGTGACACGAACAGAAGCTTGAGCATCTTTACAATAATAATCCGCATGAATAGTCTCAGCATATTCTTCTGTTAATACGGCTCCACCGACAAATATTTTGCATTCTGGTCTTTTAGTATTAATTAATTTTATAGTTTCCTTCATATTTCTAACTGTCGTTGTCATTAAAGCACTTAAGCCTACCAGCTTAATATCTTCTTTAATTATTTTTTCTAAAATTAATTCTTTTGAAACATCTTTACCTAAATCAATCACTTGATAACCATAATTTTCTATAAGGACTTTCACAATATTTTTTCCAATATCATGAATATCTCCTTGAACAGTCGCCAATAGAATCTTACCCTTTGAAACAGAATTTATTTCATCTAATTGCATTTTTAAAAGTTTAAAGGCTTCTTGAACACATGAAGCTGATCGGATCAGTTGAGGTAAAAATATTTCTTTTTTATCGTATTTATCTCCCACTATATTTAAAGCTTTAATCAAGTAGTCATCCACTATGACCATAGAAGATAATTCTTTTAATAGATTTTTAGTTGCCTTTATTGTTGGATCTTTTAACCCTTTGACAATACTGTCAACTAATCTTTCTTTAGAATTTAAATCAACACTCGTTTCTTTAACGACCTCTTCTTTATCCTTATATTCATTAATATAATTTATACAATCCATATCTTTCTTTGTAAGAGCAAAATAAGCATAAAATAAATCTCTAATTTCTTTTACTGTTGGATCAGTAATAGGTGCATCTAATCCTTTTGTTAAGGCCATAGATAAAAATGTCCCATTCATTAAATTACGATTGGGTAAGCCAAAAGAAATATTACTCCCGCCTAATGTCGTAGACACCAAAGTGTTTTTACTAAAGTACTCTACGGCATTTAGTGTATCCATTGCATCACTAGGATTTGTTGAAATACTTAAAGTAATACAATCTAAGAGAATATCTTCTTCAGATATATCATAAATTTTTGCAGTATCAATTATTTTTTTCCCAAGTCGAATACGTTCATCAACGCCTTTTGGTAAGCCCTGTTCATCTAAAGTCAATCCAATAATTAAAGCACCATATTTTTTAACTAATGGCAGTACTTTATGAAGGTCCTTTTCTTTAGCACTAACAGAATTGATGATAGGTCGTCCTTCATAAACTCTTAACGCCGCTTCTAAAGCAACACTATCACTTGTATCTATTTGTAGGGGCGCATCAGTAATCATTTGCAGCCCTGGAATTATTTTTTTATATTTTTCGCCTTCATCAATACCTGGTATACCCAGATTGATATCTAATATCTTTGCCCCGGAAGAGACTTGCTCTAAGGCTTCTCTAAAAATATAATCAAGATCATCATTTATAATAGCATTTTTCAAACTTTTCTTTCCCGTTGGATTGATTCTTTCCCCAATGATTAGTGGTCCGTCTTTTATATTTAATGTCTTTGAATTGGATGTAACATAACTTCCAATTTTTCTTTTCACTACTTTAGGTGTCATTGATTTTAACACGGATATTTCTTTAATAAATTCTGGCGATGTTCCACAGCAACCCCCAATGATTTGAACGCCTAAATTTATCATGTTTTCAATATCTTCTTTAAATACTTTTGACGGATAATTATAAACTGTTAAATCGTCAATTAATTCAGGTAAACCTGCATTGGGTTGAATCATAACAGGTAAATTCGTATAGTCTAAAATTTTTTTAATGGGTTCAATTAACCCCTTTGGTCCAAAGGAGCAATTTAAACCAATGGCATCCACATTAAGAGCTGTAAGGGTTACGGCTATAGTTTTCAAGTCATTGCCCATAAGTGTCCTATTGTCTTCATCTAAGGTCATGGTAACAAAAATTGGCAAATCAGAATTCTCTTTTGCCGCTAATATAGCAGTTTTAGCCTCAAGTAAAGATGACATTGTTTCAATTAGTATTAAATCAACATTATCTTTCCCAGCAATTATTTGTTCTTTGAACAGCTCATAGGCCACATCTACAGTTAAATCCCCTACAGGTGTCATGGCCTTCCCAATAGGTCCGATGTCTAAAGCAATCATATTGCTATTTGAAGCTCTTGCATTGGCCACAGCAGCTTTAACAACATCTTTCACATGATAGCCTGTCTTAGCTAATTTATACGCATTCGCTCCAAATGTGTTCGTTGTAATAACATCGGCGCCAGCCTTAACATATTTTAAATGAAGGGCCTTTATTAACGCTGGGGCTTCAACATTTAAAATTTCTGGTAGATTTTTATAATTAGGCTTCGCCTTTTGAATAAGTGTTCCCATGGCACCATCAAAAATTAATACTTTATTTTTCCATTGATTGATCATAGCAAAAAACTCCTTCTTCTCTAAATCTACAGTTATTAATTAACTGGCAATTTTTACATGATTTTCTTAATGTTTGGAGCCTATCAAAGACGCCAAAAAAAGCTGTTATAGATTTGCTAGGCAGTAATAAATGGCTGTCATTAATATAAAGTCCGATTTTTACTTCAGTATCTAATGTTTTAACTATTTTTCTTTGCACTTCTAGTGAAAGATCTCCATACCCAGGAGAAAATCTAGTATTTCTAAAAACATTCCGTTGATCAATGATTTCTAAACAAACTTTATTTGCAACTTTTCCGATTAATTCTGAAGCAATGGCATCTAATATTATAGCCTTAGAAGGGTTAACTAACATTTCCTTTTTTATGAGTTTCTCAACACCAATCCCTAGGGTTACGGCAAAAACAACAATAGCTTTAGAAGATTTTAAATGATCTGCTAAATCATCACTCTTAATAATAATATCATTGTTTAAATGAATTTCATCATTCATAATATTAAAATCATGCCATGTTTTATAGATATACTTCGGTCTTGCTTTATTCATTAGCTCTTTAATGCCACCCTCTATCACTTCTTTCGTTTGAGGATCAACTCTTTCATTACCATAACCAAGATATTTCAATATCTGTTTTTTATTTAATTCTAAAGCATCAGTTTTTATGATCATTTATTAAAACCTTTCTAATGTGTTTAATATTATTCATGATTTCCTTTGTAACATCTGGTCTATTCATTGTATATATATGAACTCCATCAATACCCCAGGATAATAAATCGATAATTTGGTTCGTTGCATAAGCAATGCCGGCTTCTTTTAAAGCATCGTCATTATCCTGATACTTGTATAAAATGCGTTTAAATTTTTCTGGAAAGCTACAGTCTGTTAACTCCACAACTCTTTTGGCTTGTCTTGCATTGGTAACAGGAAATACACCAGCAATGACAGGGATATTAATGTTATAGGTGTTAAACTTTGCTAAATATTTATAAAATAGATTGTTGTCAAAAAACAATTGACTGATTAAAAAATCTGCACCACTATCGACTTTAGCTTTAAGATTTTTTAAGTCTTGTTCAAAGGATTTTGATTCTAAATGGGTCTCCGGATAAAAGGCTGCACCAATTGAAAAATCACCTTTACTTGAAATATATTTTATCAAATCAGATGCATATTTAAAATCATTTTTCAATTGCTTATTATCTTGAGGTTGATCTCCTCTTAAGACAAGAATATTCTCAATCTTCTTATGTTTGCATTCTTTTATTATGCTATCTATTTCAGCCTTTGTTGACGTGATGCCTGTTAAGTGGGTTAATCCATTAAAGCCTCTTTTAGATATGTATTCAGCAACTTTTAATGTTGTATCTTTAGAACTCCCACCAGCACCATAGGTTACTGAGAAGAAATCAGGCGACTCTTCTTCCAAAGCCTTAATGTTTTTAAATATTTTTTCTAAATCGCCTTTTTTCTTTGGGGGAAATACTTCAAATGATATCAACGGTTTCTGATCCTTTAATTTCTCTTTTATTTGCATAAGTCATCTCCTTTGTTTAAGTCATAAGGGGTTTTTTGATAAACATAATAATTTAACCAGTTCATAAATAGTAAAAAAGCATGGCTTCTCCACTTACTTTCAATAGGATTATTGTAGTCATCATCTTTGTAATAATTATTTGGAACACGTATATCTAATCCTTTTTCTTTGTCTCTAAGATACTCTTTGTGAAGGGTATCTTTTGAATACTCTAAATGTCCGGAGCAAAATACATTTTTCTGATCCTTCGATACAGCTAATAAAAATCCAGCTTCTTTTGAACTTGCTAAAACTTCTAATGTATTAGATTTTGATAAATCTTTTAAGCTGTTTTTCGTATATCTAGAATGGGGTGCACAAAATTTATCATCAAATCCTTTTAATAAGGTATTATTTGGGTTATGAATGGTGTGATCATATATACCAAACAACTTATTATCTATTGCTCTCTTTTTTATACCATAGTGGTGGTATAAACCTGCTTGAGCTCCCCAGCATATATGAAACACAGAAGTAACATTTTTTTGACTATAATCCATAATTTCTTTCAGTTCTTCCCAATAGGCTACGTCTTCAAAGGCTAATGTTTCTACAGGAGCACCAGTAATGATCATACCATCATATTTTTTATTTTTAATCTCTCCAAATGTCTTATAAAAATTATCTAGATGGTTTTGAGAGGTATGAGTGGCCTGATAGCTTTTAGTAGTCAACAGTGTGATATTCACATGTAATGGCGTGTTACTTAACAATCGCATCAATTGCAACTCTGTATCTTTTTTAGTAGGCATTAAATTTAAAACCAAAATTTCTAAGGCTCTAATGTCTTGATGCGTCGCTCGAAAGTGATTCATAACAAAGACATTTTCAGCTAATAACTCTTTATGAGCAGGTATATTCTTGGGTACTATAACAGGCATTTGATCACTCCTTTAATGCATTTTTTAAATCTTCAATAATATCCTCAGCATTTTCAATCCCAACGGATAATCTAATCATGCCATCTGTAATACCTGAAGCAATTAATTTCTCTTTAGATAATTGGCGATGTGTTGTTGTTGCAGGATGTAGTACAGATGTTCTTAAATCACCTACGTGTGTCACCAATGAAATCAGTTCTATCTTTTTCAAAAAATCCATTGCTTTCTCTTTGCCACCTTTAAGGTTAAAAGAAATCACCCCAGATGCTCCTTTCTTTAAATATTTCTTGCCCAAATCATATGTTTCATGGGATTTTAATAAAGGATAATTTACATGGCCCACTTGACTATGATCATTCAGAAAATTCGCAATCTTAAGGGCGTTACGACTATGTTTTTCCATTCGCAAATGTAATGTTTCTAATCCATTATGGAGTAAAAAAGCATTTTGTGGACTTAAAGCTGCGCCTAAATCTCTTAGTGCATTTACTCTGACTTTTGTAATATATGCGGCGTCTTCAAAGACATCTGTAAAAATTAAATCGTGATAAGACGGATCCGGTTCATTTAATGCCTTTAATCGATTAGAAGCTTTCCAATCGTAATTGCCACCATCAATAACAACACCTGCTAGGGCTATACCATGGCCATCAATATATTTTGATGCGGAGTGAATGATTATATTTGCGCCATACTCAAAAGGTTTAAACAAATATGGCGTTGTAAAAGTATTGTCGATCATAAAAACGAGAGCATTCTTCTTTGCAATTAAACTAAATTTTTCAACATCTAACACATTTAAACTTGGATTACTAATCACTTCACCAAATATAATTTTTGTATTTTTTTTAATAGTTTGACTAATTTTTTTAATAGAATCCTCGGGATTTACGAAAGTTGTATCAATACCAAATTTTTTAAAGGTTGATGTTAATAGGGTTACACTCCCCCCATAAATTTTCGACGAAGCAATAATATGATCCCCATTGGAGCAAATTGTAAGAACTGCTGCTGTTAATGCGGCTTGTCCAGAAGCAAAAGCGACTGCACCAACGCCACCTTCTAAAACATTAATTTTCTTTTCAAAAGCGGCTACCGTTGGATTTGCAATACGTGAGTAAATATAGCCTTCTTTTTCTAAATCAAATAATTTAGATAAGTCCTCTGGGTCATAATATCTAAAAGTTGTACTTTGACAAATAGGTAATACTTGGGGTTCTCCAGCTTTTGCCTTGTAACCACCATGAATACATAGCGTCTCATCTGTGTAGGTTTTCATCCATTGTTCCTCCTTAATAAAAAAAGCCATTTCTATAAAGAAATGACTTATTAATAACAATAACTCTTTTCCTTATCTTTCAGTTAACTGCAGGATTTAGCACATTACTATATAAATAGCTGTTGCTGGGTTTCACAGGGCCAGTCCCTCCACCACTCTTGATAAGTTTATTTAATTTTTTATTAGATTATAGGATTAAAAATGATTTGTCAACTGATTTTTAAATTTAAACCTTTAATTCAATATCTTTACCAATAAAATTTTCATACTTTTTAAGAATTGGATCAATCTCTTCTGCTAAAAATTCTTCAACTTGCTCTACAGATCGACCAATGTATAAAGAGGGATCCAATAAAGCATTAATCTCTTTATTTGTTAAATTAAAAGCTTCATCATTAGAAATTCTCTCTAATAAATCATTTTCTAAGCCATGTACTTTGACTTGTTTTCCAGCTTCCATTGAATGAACTCTAATAAGTTCATGTAATTCTTGCCTGTCGCCACCTTTATTGACAGCTTCCATTAGTATATTTTCTGTCGCCATAAATGGTAGCTCGGACATTAAACGAGACGTTATTACTTTTTCATAAACGACTAAATTAGAAGTAACATTATTTGCAATATCTAAAATAGCATCTGCCGTTAAAAATCCTTCAGCAATTGTTATTCTTCGATTAGCTGAATCGTCTAAAGATCTCTCAAACCACTGGGTTGCTTGTGTCATCTGAGGGTTTAAAGATAAGGCTATTAAATGTCTAGAAAGAGAAGCGATGCGTTCTGATCTCATAGGATTTCTTTTATAAGCCATAGCCGATGATCCTATTTGATTTTTAGCAAAAGGTTCTTCTACTTCCTTTAGATTTTGAAGCAATCTTAAATCATTCGTAATTTTATGTAACGACTGACCAATATTGGATAATGAATTTACAACTAAAGTATCAATTTTTCTAGAATAAGTTTGGCCTGAAACTGGTAATGATTTATCAAAGCCAAGTTTCTCACAAACTTTTTTATCTAACATCTTTACTTTTTCATGATCTCCATCAAAAAGTTGAAGAAAGGAAGCTTGTGTACCCGTCGTACCTTTGACGCCTCTTAATTTCATGTTTTTAATTAAATGATCTATTTCATGAAAATCAATTAATAAATCATGCATCCATAGGGTTGCTCTTTTACCAACAGTCAAGGGTTGGGCTGGCTGAAAATGCGTAAAACCTAAAGTAGGCAAACTTTTATAGTCTATAGCAAATTTACTTAATTTAGACAAAAGATTAACCAATTTATTTCTAACAATAATTAACCCTTCTTTCATCTTAATAAGATCCGTATTATCTCCTACAAAAGCACTTGTGGCGCCTAAATGGATAATGCCTTTCGCTTCTGGTACTTGGTCCCCATAAGCGTGTATATGCGCCATTACGTCATGACGTAATTTTTTTTCATATTTTTTTGCTAAATCAAAATCAATCTTTTCTATCTTTTCTCTTAATAACTCAACTTGTTCTTTTTTTATATTAATGCCTAGTTCCATTTCCGATTCAGCAAGGGCTACCCATATTTTTCGCCATGTAGAAAATTTCTTTTGTGGGGAAAATAAAAATTGCATTTCTTCACTTGAGTAACGTTCCCCTAATGGATTTTGATATTTATTATACATAATTCATCTCCTAACGAATATTTATAAGTTTTATCTAAAAATCGTTCGTTATTATTATATGAAACAATTCTAACTTTTGCAACAAAAAAATAAAAATGACCCTTTGTTAAATTCAACAAAGCATCATTTTATTAAAAGTATACTCTAAAACAATGAAAATATTTTATAATTACTTTTTATGTTTTATTTTGGTCGTCTCGGTTCTACAATAAATTTTATTGCTGTTCTTTCTTCACCATCAATTATAATATCTGTGAATGCTGGGATACAAATTAAATCAATTCCAGATGGCGAAACAAATCCCCTGGAGATCGCAATGGCTTTGACAGTTTGATTAATAGCCCCGGCACCAATCGCTTGAACTTCAGCTCTTCCGTGTTCTCTTATTACCCCTGCAATAGCCCCTGCTACTGAATTTGGACTAGAATTTGATGATACTTTTAATAAACTCATGAAAACCTCCTCCAATACTATATTTACTTGTGCGTCATTGATATTTATATACCCAAATTATGTAAAACATAACACAGTAATTAAAAAAAGTGCTCAAATGAGCACTTTTTTTAATTATTTTGCATAAGATGTTGATCTTGATTCTTTTATTACAGTAATTTTTATTTGACCAGGATAATCTAATTCATCTTCAATACGTTTTTTCATATCTCTACAAATTAATGTCATATCATCATTAGAAGTATTATCAGGTTTCACTAAGACTCTAATTTCACGACCAGCTTGTATTGCATATGAAGAATCAACTTTATCAAAACTATTAGCAATTTCTTCAAGATTTTCTAATCTTTGAATATAATTGTCTAATGTTTCTCTACGTGCACCAGGTCTTGCAGCAGATAAAGCATCCGCTGCTGTTACTAATACTGCTTCCGTAGTTTCTGGTTCATAGTCACCGTGATGTGTACTCATTGCATGTATTACTTCATCACTTTCATTATATTTCTTTAATAATTTCATACCAATTTCAATATGTGTGCCTTCCATTTCATGGTCAACAGCTTTACCAATATCATGTAGTAAACCCGCTCTTTTAGCAACACGAACATTTGCACCTAATTCGGCAGCCATTAGCCCTGCTAAGTATGAAACTTCTAAGGTATGCTTTAAAACATTTTGTCCATAACTCGTACGGAACTTCAAACGGCCCAATAATCTTACAAGTTTAGGATGTAAATTATGAATATTTGCTTCAAATGTAGCATTTTCTCCAACTTCTTTAATTTTTTTATTAAACTCTTCTGTGGCTTTATTATACATTTCTTCAATTCTTGCTGGATGTATTCTTCCGTCAATTATTAATTTTTCTAAAGTTATTCTTGCAATTTCTCGTCTGATTGGATCAAAGGAAGATAAGATAACAGCTTCTGGTGTATCGTCAATAATTAAATCAACTCCAGTTAATCGTTCAATTGCTCTAATATTTCTACCTTCTCTACCAATTATACGGCCTTTCATTTCATCATTTGGTAAATCAATTACAGATACAGTGTTTTCAGAAACGAAGTCAGCAGAACATTTTTGAATGGCATAAGATATTATCTTTTGTGCATTCTTGTCAGCTTCTTCTTCAGCTTCATGTGTTAAACGTTTGATCATAGAAATTTTTTCGTGCTCGACTTCTTTTTCAACTTCAAAAAGAATTTGTCTTTTCGCTTCTTCAGTTGTTAATTCAGAAATTCTTTCTAACTCCTCCAATTGCTTAGAGTGTAATTTAGATATTTCATTCTCTTTTTTATCTAAACTTGATTGTCTTGCACTTAATTCTTTAGATTTTTGCTCAATTTTTTCCTCTTTAGAATCTAATGCATTACTTTTAATTTCTAAATTCTCTTCCTTACTTAAGTTTCTATCCTCTATACGTTTAATTTCTTGCCGTCTTTCTTTTGCTTCTGCGTCTAATTCACCACGTAATTTATGAACATCTTCTTTTGCATCAACAATAATTTCTTTGGCAGCAGTATCTGCTTTCTTTTTTGCCTCTAAAATTATTTCTTTAGATTTAACTTCTGCACTCAGTATTAACTTTTCTGCAGTCTTCTTGCGGAACAAATATCCAATTCCAAATGCTAAAGGAATCAATATAATAAGAGCCGGAATAATAAAAGTATTCATTTTTTCACCTCCATTTTCCGATTAAAATACATATTTTTATATATATTTCTAACTTTAATTTTATATTTTTTAGTGACACATGTCAAGCAACTTAGATTATTATATTACTCAAGTTTTGATTTTGCTGTAGAAAGCATTAGTTTTAGCCGATTAATTTGATTTGTTTCACTAGAACCTGGATCATAATCAATTGCTGTGATATTTGAATTAGGAAATTTTTCCCTAATTTTTTTTATCATGGCCTTACCAGTAATGTGATTTGGTAAACAAGCAAAGGGTTGTATACATGCAATATTAGGCACATCACTTTCAATCAATTCAATCATTTCAGAGGTTAAAAACCACCCTTCCCCGGTCTGGTGGCCTAGTGACAATATATCCGAAGCTTTTTTAGCTAAATGTTCTATGGCTGCCGGTGGGGTAAATCTTTTAGAATTTTCTAATGCTTTTTTCATATCTTTTCTGAAAAATTCAAAATATTGTATGGCCACTTTACCTAAAATGCTTTTCATTTTAGATTCGTACAATAACTCCTGTCTTATGACTGAATTATAACTACTATACAACATAAAATCAGTCAAATCTGGCACAACAACTTCAGCGCCTTCTGACTCAAGAAAACCTACAATATCATTATTAGCGCCAGGATGAAATTTCACTAATATTTCACCAACAATACCGACTTTAGGTTTCTCAATAGCATCTATAGGAATTTCGTCAAATTCTTTAACGATTGAATAAATATTATTTTTGAATTGACTTAATTTTCCTTTAACAATTGAGTCAATGGAAATTGAATGCCATTTCTTATATAAAGCATTAACAGAACCAGATATACGCTCATATGGGCGTGTTTTAAGTACAACTCTAGACAGTAAATCTCCATAAATTAAGGACATGGTTAGTTTCTTTAGTAAAGATGGGTTTAATTTAAAGCCCGAGTTCTTTTCTAATCCGCCAGCATTAAGTGAGATGACAGGAATATGGGCTAAATTTGCATCTTTAAGAGCTTTTCTGATAAAGGCAATGTAATTCGTCGCTCTACAGCCACCCCCTGTTTGAGATATAACCACGGCTGTTTGATCCGTGTTATACTCACCTGAAGTCAATGCTTCCATAATTTGTCCAACGACTAAAACTGAAGGATAACATGCATCGTTGTGGACATACTTTAAACCTATTGTAACTGTGCTTTCAGTAACATTTTCTAAGACTTTTAAATTATAACCCTCTGACTTAAAAGACTTCTCTAAAAAATCAAAATGTCCAGGAGACATTTGCGGAGATAAAATTGTATAATGCTCTTTCATTTCTTTTGTGAATTCAACTGGTTCACTTAAAGCTACCTCATTCACTTCAAAAGTACGTTTATCCATTACAGCTAATAATGACCGTATTCTAATACGGGCAGCACCTAAGTTATTAATTTCATCAATCTTAATATTTGTATATATTTTGTTATTTCTTTCTAAAATTTCTTGAACTTGATCCGTCGTTACGGCATCAAGACCACAACCAAAGGAACTCAATTGAATCATTTCTAATCGATTACTCGTTGAAATATATTTTGCAGCATTATATAAACGGGTATGATTTGACCATTGATCTATAATTCTTATTGGTCGATCCACTTTAGATAAATGACCAATTGAATCCTCAGTTAATACTGGAATCCCATAATTTTCTATAACATCAGCAATGCCATGATTTATTTCTGGATCAATATGATAAGGCCGTCCAGATAAAACAATACCTTTTTCATTGTTTCGTTCTAAATATTCAATAACCTCTTCCCCTTTATTTTGAATATCTTTCTTGTATTTGTATAGACTTAAATACCCATCATTTAAGGCTTTCTTTAAATCCTTTTTTTCATGACCCATGGGCACAAATACCTCATAAATCTTTTTAAGCATCTTTTTTTGGTCATAAATTGGATAGAAGTTATTAATATATTCGATATCTTTTTTTTTGAGGTTTTCTAAATTTCCCTTAATGGTTTCAGGATATGACGTTACAACGGGACAGTTAAAGTGATTGTCTGCATTTTTATCTTCTTTCATTCCAAAAGGAATTGAAGGATAAAAAATTCTTTTGACACCTTGATCAATTAAATCTTCAATATGGCCATGAACCAACTTTGCAGGATAACATACTGATTCCGATGGAATAGAATCAATACCTTTTTGAAATATCTCCCCATTTGATCTAGAGGATAAAACAACTCTATACTCTAAACTGGTGAAAAATTCATGCCAGAAGGGAAATATTTCATACATGTTTAAAACTCTTGGGAGACCAATTATGCCATTTTTGGCTTTCCTTTCATCTAATGACTTAACATCAAATAACCTTTTATATTTATAGGTATACATATTGAAAACTTTTTTGCTTTCTGTCGTCGTTCCAGAACCACGATCACATCTATTGCCAGTAATATATTTGCGTTTATCGTTAAATTTATTTATCGTTAATAAGCACTGATTGCCACATAAATTGCATCTTGTATTGATTTTATTAATTGTAAAATTCTCTAAGGCTGATTTATCAAGCATATGGGTATGATAACCTGCATACGATCGTTCTTTAGCTATAATTGCTGAACCCAAAGCACCCATTAAACCAGAAATATCCGGTCGAATGACTTCTTTTCCTAAAATTATTTCTAAAGCTCTTAAAACAGCATCGTTATAAAAAGTCCCGCCTTGAACAACAATGTTTTCCCCTAATTCTGCAGTATCTTTTAGCCGGATCACTTTAAACAAGGCATTCTTTATCACAGAATAGGAAATACCTGCTGCAATATCACCTATTGATGCCCCTTCTTTTTGAGATTGTTTCACTTTTGAATTCATAAAAACAGTACATCTTGTACCTAAATCAACAGGGGTTTTAGAGAATAAAGATTTTTCTACAAAATCTTCAATATCAATCTCTAGAGATTTTGCAAAAGTTTCAATAAAAGAGCCACAACCACTTGAACACGCTTCATTTAACATAATACTTTCAATGATACCATCATTAATTTTTAAACTTTTCATGTCCTGGCCGCCAATATCTAAAATAAAATTAACATTTTCTTCAAACATGACGCCCGCTTTATAATGGGCAATTGTTTCAATTTCTCCAAAATCAATTTTAAAAGCATTTTTAATTAATTCTTCACCATAACCTGTTACGCCCGAACAACGAATGCGAGCCCCTTTTGGTACAGCATTGAAAATATCAATTAGAGCTTTTCGAATGGTCTCTAAAGGTTGTCCATTATTATTTTTATAAAAAGAGTCAACAAGTACTCCTTCTGAATTGATAACAGCAATCTTTGAAGTAGTTGATCCAGCATCTATTCCAAGATATAGGTCTCCTGTTGCCTCACTTATTGGTAGTCTTGTTATTTTATTTTCATTGTGTCTTTTTTTAAAATGATCATACTCTTTTTGATTACTAAAAAGAGGGGTTAAATTGTTTGCAAAATTATTAGGTGCATTCTTGAAAGCTTCAAAACGTTTATAAATTTCATTTGAAAGGATACTCTCAGTTTTTTTTGCACTTAAAGCCGTCCCAATAGCAACATATAACCTTGAATTCTCTGGAAAAACTATTTCATTATCCTTTAAGTTTAAAGTCTTCCCAAAAGCTTTACGTAATTCAGAAAGATACGTTAGTGGGCCCCCTAAAAAAGCGACGTTACCTTTGATCTTCTTGCCAGCGGATAAACCACCAATCGTTTGGTTAACAACAGCTTGGAAAATTGAAGCAGCAATATCTTCTTTTGGAACGCCTTCATTGATCAGTGGTTGAATGTCTGTTTTTGCAAAAACACCACATCTAGAAGCTATTGGATAAATGGTTTCATAGTTTTTAGCTAATTCATTTAAACCAGAGGCATCAGTATTCAGTAAAATAGCCATCTGGTCAATAAAGGCGCCAGTCCCTCCAGCACATGCACCATTCATTCTTTGATCTAATGTTGTTTCAAAATATGTTATTTTTGCATCTTCTCCACCCAGTTCAATGGCAACATCCGTATAAGGAATGAATTTTTTTATTGCTTTAGTGGAAGCAATGACTTCTTGAATAAATTCAATGCCAAAATAATCAGAAATCAATAATCCACCTGAGCCAGAAACTTTTATATGAATATCTTTGTTTAAAATAAGTTCTTCTATTTCATACATCATTTCAATAAAAATTTTTTTTATATCAGAATTATGTCTTTTATAACTTGAATATACAATTTCATTTTTTCCATTTAATATAACAATTTTTATAGTTGTTGAACCTACATCTATACCTACATTCCTATGACAACTCATGAAATCACCTCTTTTGATTTAACCAGTTAACAATATCATTATACACAACTTCTCGACCAACTTCATTTAAAACTTCATGCCGAAATCCTTCATAAATATGACTGCTCACTTCCGTATATTTTGAATACTTTCTTATAACATTATGAACATCTTTTGAATAGTTTCCAACAGGGTCCTCATCTCCTGAAATAATAAATAATGGCATGTCTATGTTAAAAAAATCATCACGAATAACCCGGTTAATGCCATGGTATAAATCTTTATAAAATATTAAGGGCATATATTTAAACGCGTATTCATAAGTCTTAAATTCCTTTAGTTTTTCAGTATCACGCGTTAACCAACTCCCATGTTCCTCATTCTTAAAACGTTTATGGTATCCAAAAAAACTGATTTTTTCTAAAAGCTTAGATGGTTTATTTGGCTTATTAAACTTTAATAATAATTTTGTCAAGAAACATCCAAAGTTTACTAAATATTTACTTGGATTGCCTGTCCCAGAAATAATTGCGCCTTTAACTTTAATTTTATCATGTAAGGCGTAAATACTATCTCTTAGAATAAATGACCCCATTGAATGACCTAAAAAAAATATATCTAAATTCGGAAACTCTTCCGTTAAATAATCATTTATTACTTTAATGTCATACACAATTTTTTCCCATCCATTTTCTTTTGCAAAAAAACCAGTTTTATCTTCTAGCATACTTTCCCCGTGACCTCTATGATCATGTATGACCACATGATAATTGTTTTTTACTAAAAATTCTGCGAAAGGTTTATAGCGTAGCGCATATTCTCTCATACCATGAAAAATATGAAGGATAGCTTTAGGCTCTTTACTCTTCCATAGATAAAGATTTATTTTATGATGATCTGAACTGTTTAGAATAATATTATCCATAAGACCTCCTTAATGGTATATTTTATCATATTTATGTTTTTTTAAAAAGAATATTATTAAAGGATTATATAATCTAGCTTAATTACTAATTTTTTTTTAAATTCTTTAATGAATCAGTATAAAATCAAATAATTTTCTGTTATAATAGTATTGAGAGGAGAGATTATGAAACTTAATTTTATTTTAATACTAATGGGTTATCTACTAGGGTCTATTCCATTTGCTTTTATTGTAGGTAAATATTTAGGCAAAATTGATATTAGAAAGCATGGTAGTGGAAATGCTGGTGCTACAAACGCTTTTCGTGTTTTAGGATTAAAAAGTGGTTTATTGGCTTTTATTGGTGATTTTTTTAAGGGCTTCATTGCTGTTTATATCGGGATGATGTTATCTGATTTGAATGGCGGTTTATTAACAGGTTTATTTGCAGTAGTAGGACATTGTTATCCAATTACTTTAGGATTCAAAGGCGGAAAAGGTGTGGCAACTACAGCGGGTATTGTTGTAGCTATTAATCCATTAATGGCTTTGGTACTAATGGTCATTGAGTTTGGTATTATTTTTACTACACGTATTGTTTCCTTGGCTTCCATCAGTGCAGCCATATTGTTTCCAATTTTAAGTTATTTATTTAAAATGGAACGAAATTTTATTATATTATCTGTACTATTAGGTGCCTTTGTAATTTATCGACATCGAAGTAATATTGTTAGATTGGTTAAAGGTACTGAATCAAAATTCAAATAAAACAAAAGTGTAAAATTATTATATTAGATTTTTTTAAGACTGCCTTTCGTATTAAACTGAAGGCAGTCCTTTTTATTTTTTTTGATATCTTTCAATATTTGATTGGAAAAATTCTTGTCTAAATTTATCAATAGAGTCGTTTAGTATAAAACCATTATTTATTAATTCATTATAGTAAGTTAAAAATGTTTCTTTAAAATAATATTCTGATGTATTTAACATGATTGATTTATATTCTTCTTTTATTTCCTCTTTTAATTGACCCGCTTCACTAAAAATATCAATGTAATCCGTCCCATATAAAATATAATCAACATTGGTTATAAAATGGCTATATATTTTAGAATATAAATTTGAATTTGGATATTTATTAAGAAATTTTTCAGTTAAATCAATATTTTGTCTAATATATTCCCACTGAATAGTGATACTTTCATTTGGGTTATATAAATTAATATTGATAATACGAAAGTCCTTTATTTCTTGAGTTAAAAGATGTTCATATTGGGAAAAAAAGTTATGATTAATATTTAAATGGTATTTCCCATTATTAAACTCTAAAGAATAACCCCCTCTATACAAAGTCATCAACCTATTTCTTAACACCAAATCATTTAATTTTTCCAAATCGTTTTCAGATATAATCTTAAAGAAGTTTTCTATTAATTCCTTTTGGATCTTATCATTTTGAATCATTTGATCATGAAGGCTTAATTTCTCATACTGATAATTGATGAATTTTATGATTAATTTATTTAAAGTAGTGCTATTTATACTGCTTGCTCTTAGATGAATGAAATTTAGCAGTTCTGACTCACTAGGATTAAGAGCTAATAATTGATTAAAATCGCTAATAATTCTTATAGAAATTTTTTCTTCAGTTGTATCATTTTCGCCATTATCTTTATCAATATTAATTAAAGAATCATCTATAATAGGCTCTTGGTTATTTTCAAAAATCGCTAATCTAAAAACACTATAGAAACCAATAATTATAATAATTACTAAAAGCGTTGCTATTATATACTTCTTTCTTTTCATGCCTTCCCATCCTATTCTATTCTATACTAGTTTATTTTTAGTTATTCATACATTAATTGTAACACTTTATCAGAAAAATTAAATAAAATATTTTTTTGAAATTAATTTATATTGTGATATAATTTTAAAATACAAGTGTTTGTCATACAAGTACAGATAGGGGTTATATTAATGAATAAATTAATAAGTACTAGAAATTTTAAAAATGAAGTGAGTTATCCTGAAGCAATTCTAAAAGGAATCTCTGAAGACAATGGACTTTTTGTCCCTGATTTATTCTTAAAGATGGATTTTTCACAAGAAAAATTTTTAAGTATGTCATATTCTGATTATGCTTATGAGATTTTGCATCATTTCTTGAATTCAATTAATGAAGAAGAACTAAAGACTATAATTAATGAAGCCTATAATAAAAATTTTGACGATGCAGAAATAGTTCCGATAAAAGAGATAGATCAAAGATTTATTGTTGAATTATTTCACGGGCCCACCCTTGCTTTTAAAGACATGGCCCTATCAATTTTGCCTAAGCTATTACAATTCTCAAAGAAAAAATTAGAAGAAAATAGTAAAACTATAATTCTAACTGCTACATCTGGAGATACTGGAAAAGCTGCTTTAGAAGGTTTTGCTGATATTAAAGGAATAGAGATCATAGTCTTCTACCCCAAAGACGGGGTTAGTCCAATTCAAAAGAAACAGATGTTAACACAAAAAGGTGAAAATGTTCATGTTTTTGGTATTGAAGGAAATTTTGATGATGCCCAAAGTGCTGTTAAAGAAATTCTTAATGACAAAGCCTTTAAAGAATTACTTGAGTCATATAATTGCAAGTTTTCTTCTGCCAATTCAATTAATATTGGTAGATTATTACCTCAAATGGTCTATTATATTTCATCATATTTTGAATTAATTAAAAGAAAAGAAATTAATTATGGTGAAAAAGTTAACTTCGTCGTTCCTACTGGAAATTTTGGAAATATTTTAGCTGGAAAATACGCAAAGGAAATTGGATTGCCAATTAACAACTTAATATGTGCATCAAATGAAAACAATATTTTAACGGACTTTATAAATACTGGTGTTTACGATTTAAATAGAGCATTTGTTAAAACTATTTCTCCTTCCATGGATATATTAATTTCAAGTAATTTAGAAAGATTATTATTTTATTTAGCCGATAATGATACTCAAAAGGTTAGTAATTTTATGACGCATCTAAAGGAAAATAATGACTATAAAATTGATGATCATATGAAAAAAAAGATGGAAGATTTTAAGGGTTACTACTCCTCAGAAAAGGATACAAAAAAAACTATAAAGAATGTATTTGAAAAGGAAGGTTATTTATTAGATCCACATACAGCTGTCGCTTATAATGTCTATGATCAATATTATAAAGACACTAAAGACAAACTAAAAACACTTATATTATCGACTGCGAGTCCTTTTAAGTTTCCTATAAGCGTTGCAGAAGCATTGGAAATAAGTAGTAATGTTGAAGATTTTCAATTACTTAAGAACATTTCTAATTACACAGGTGTTGCAACACCTAAAAATATTGCTTCATTAGAAAACAAGAAAGTAATTCATAACAACAATATTAAGGTAAGTGACATGAAAGATAATATTTTGAAAGTTTTGAATATTGAGTCTTGATATTTTATATTGACAATTAAAATGATTATGGTATAATTTTAATTGTTGATATTTGGGAGTAGATGGGTGCTGGTGTGCCCACTGGTCTTCAAAACCAGCTTGAGGGGTTCAGAGCCTCTTAGATGAGTTCGATTCTCATATATTCCCGCCAATCAAAAAAAAGTTTTATGTTATGAATTTTTGTAGCATAGAACTTTTTTTATTTTTTGCATTAAAAATCCATTGAGCGTTTCAAATTTATTCAATTCAATTCATTAATTATTGCACTTTATTTTTACAAGATCTGACATACATAATTCAATTAGTCGACTACAAATAACTATTTTTTGACGGACAAACAATCTTTAAAAAAATATTTTTACACCAAATTGCACCATAATAAAAGAGTAAATACAGTTAACATAGTATTTACTCGTCATATTTCATCATTTTTATAACTGTATTTTTCTATTATCGTCAAGATTCTTAAATTCGTGACATCAGCACACAGATTGAACAGTCCTTAAACTGCTTAATTAATGTATATGATATTGTTAATAGAATAATAAAATTCAGAGATAGTATTAATTTTAATGAAACATTTTTTCCTTATAAAATTAATAATTATAAACTGAATTTTATAATGCATCAACTAATGAAGCCATAATAAAATCATTTCTAGATAAACCATCAATTTTATGTGTCATAAAGGATACCTTAACACGTCCCCAGGCTAATTCTATATCTGGATGATGCCCTTGTTCTTCTGCTAAAGATCCAACTTTATTAACGAATGCCAAGGCCATAGCAAAATTTTTGAACTTATAGTTTCTCTCAATTTTTTCATTATTGATTAAAATCCAATCATCCTCTAATGCTTTCATCAAATTTTTAAGCTCGTCACCTTTTAATACTTCAGTTCCAACTGAACAGGGAATACATTTTTCTTGATTTAAATTAGTAGTCATAATAATCTCCTTCATAATTTATTTTGCTTAATGATTCACACTCTATTTTTTTCGTGTAACAGACTGTTTCTTAAAAATAATTTTATAATTATTTTCTTCATCAATTACTTTAAAATTCTTATATAGTACATCTTCATCTCTTTCATACTTAATCACCACATTCCAGTAATCCGTATATTTTTGAGTAAATATTAGAACTTCTTGGTATTTGTTTACTTCATTGATTAAACTTTCGCCTACTAATTTAAATTCAGTGTATGTCATGTTCATTTTCGAATTTTCACTTAATAGACTGTAGGCTCGATCATACCGTGCTACTGTTGAATAATTAATAAAATTTCTAACAACATCTGACGGTGTGATTTCATCTTTATATATTAGTGATTCTAATCTTGGTAATGGTTGACTTAAATTATAGCCATGCATTTCTTTAAAAACTTTTTCACCATTAAAAAATAACTGAACTCTATAATCCGTATTGGTTTCTGTAAGTGTATTAACGATACTCCAAATATAAAGATCCACATTTTCAATGCTTAATAGTCTAAAGTTAATATTATTAGTATTTAAGTTAATATAATAAACATCATCAATGGTATCAACACTGTCAATAGAAACATCATAGTCAAAAATGCTTTTTAAGCGCTTATCTTTCGCACCTTGCATTATTTCTTTTAACAATGCCATTTCTAAAAATTTATCTTTAATTACTAATTTTCTTTCTTCACTTACAAGACTTTTTTCGCTAATAAAATATAAGTTCGTATTAAAAAAGGCGATTTCATTTGATGGATCCATATAATTTTTAGAATCAATCTCATCTATTTGAATGTAATTAATAAAATAATATGATGTTAGGATAATAATAATAAAGAGAAGGAGTAAGCCCCGATATAATAATTTCATCTGATCACCTAAACTTTCCTATTTGGAATTTTTATGTTGACAATTGTTCCAACATTTATTTCACTATCAATCTCGATAGTACCATTATGTAACGCAATTATCTCTTGAGCAATAGATAAACCTAAACCAGTGGAACCTTTTTTAGTTGCTCTAGATTCATCAACTCTATAAAATCTATCAAATATAAAGGGCAAATCTTTTTCCGAAATGCCTACACCTGTGTCTTTAATGCTAATGGTTATCAAGTCGTCAATCCTATTTAAAGTCATAACAACTTCACCAGTATTTGTATATTTAATGCTATTGCCAATTAAATTAATCAAAGCTCTTTGAAATTTAAAACGATCAACAATCGTTTGGACTTTATCAGATTCATTGAAAATCAGTTCTAAACCTTTTTTATCTGCAATAGGCTTTAATCTTGAAAGGACTTCTCTAATCATAAAATTTAGAGACGTTAATTCATAATTAAATTTTATTTCATCTTTTTCAACATCAACTAAATACAGCAAATCCTCAATAATATGACTCAACCTATTTAACTCTGAATTAATATCTGTCATAAACTCTCTATAAAGAGATTCCTCCCATGTCTCTTTACTCATAATTGTTTCGGAGAGAATCGTCATTGAAGTAATAGGTGTTCTTAACTCATGGGATACATTTGATACAAATTTTTTTCTCCGATTTTCAATTTGCGTGATTTTAGTTGATAAAATACTAAAGGAAGAATTTAATTGTTCAATTTCATCTAACGTATCATTGCTAAAATTTGATTGATCAACGATTCCCGAAACGGATTGCACCCGATTGTTTAATTCGACTATTGGTGAACTGATAACATTAGAAAATATCAAACTAACCATTAAAGTAATAAAAAGTGCAATTAAAGAAATAAAAATGATTCCACTCATTATATCAGAAGTATCGGAATAAACATAACCAATATCCGATACCATAAAAACAACACCTTCTACTGCTTTGTTTTTAATTATTGGTGTTGCATTATAAGATACTCTTTTCTGATTAAATCTATAATTACCAGTCATTTCTTCACCTGTTAAAGCTTTGCTGACTTCAGGTATAGATGAAATGTTTTCATTTATACTTTTATTACTCGTATCTAAGAGTACGTCACCAGATTTATTAAGTATCAGTATTCTGCTATCTACATTAATACTATATTTAGTAATTAAAGAATGAACATAATTACTAGAATATTGATTTTTATCAATAGAATTAATAAATGAATCTGCCTGATTCGCGATGATATTGCTTTGTACTTTTAGTAACTGATTGTGATCCTTCATATTATTCATTAAAAATGTTGAATATAAAAATATATTGATTATAAGAAGAATTAAGAATATTAAGGTTATATATGTTGATAACAGTTTCCATCGTATACTGTGAAAATTCTTTCTACTTTGCGAAGTAATAACCTACGCCCCACTTAGTTGAAATGTATTTTGGTTCAGAAGATTCCTCTTCTATTTTTTCTCTTAATCTTCTCACATGTACATCAACTGTTCTAACATCACCAAAATACTCATATCCCCATATTTCTTCTAATAATTCTTCTCTTGAAAAGACTTTTCCTCGATTGGATATTAAAAGGATCAACAAATCAAATTCTTTAGCTGTCAAATTTATTCTCTTATCATTTAAGAAGACTTTTCTACCTAATGAGTTGACTTTAAAATTATCAAATATAATCTCATTTGTATTATTATCGCCTTCCTCTTCATTAAAGAGAACACGTCTTAAAATTGCATTAACTCTCGCTTTTAATTCTAACATATTGAATGGTTTAGTCATATAATCATCAGCACCGTACTCTAAACCTAAAACTTTAGAAGAGTCATCCCCTTTAGCTGTTAACATGATAATAGGTACCATAGACGTTTTTCTAACTTTTTTGCACACTTCTAACCCATTCATTTTAGGTAACATTATATCAAGTAAGACTAAATCATAGTCATTCTCAATAATTTTTTTGTATGCATCGGCGCCGTCGATTGCCGTTTCAACGTCATAACCTTCTTGTATTAAACTAAACTTTAAACCTTTCAGTAAAATTTCTTCATCATCTACAACTAATAATTTTTTCTTCATTCTAAACTCCTTTTAATCTTCTGAAATCATCTTCTCTGATCGTTAAATTAATTGAATCAAAGTAATCAAGAATTGGTATTACAATTTTTCTTGAAGAATCAATCAAATCCCTGAATTCTCCTAGTGTAATTTTTCCATTAACATTTATATACTGAACAATTTCTTTTTTTGCTTTTTCTAAACTTTTATTGTGTATGGAGATATCTTCTGTTAATCTAATTATTTTTCCATCCATTAATAAATTATCATAAATCACCCTATATTTTTTTTGAATATTCAGGTGATGTATTACTTTTGAAATCTTTAATGGATTAAAAGCGGCTTCTAAATAGTAATTATTTATTTTATCATAAATATTTTTCTCATCTTCTGAATACTCTACTTCAAATTTAAATAAGGCGATATTGGATGCATCAATTTTAATTACTTTATTTTCTATTGATTCCATAAGTAATAAATCAAAATGATTCTTATCAATACCCTTAAAAATTTTCAATCGGATCTCCTCTTTATTAATCCCCTTATTCAGATGATTTTTCTTATGATAATTATTTAAAAAATCAATCATTTCATCTTCTAATTTTCCATAATGTACTAATGAATAATAGACATCTTTGATTTTAATAATAGTACTTTCCTTTAATAATTCATCGATTGCATCCAAAGCTTGTTTCTTTCTTAAACCAGTATATTTTATAATTGTATCAAGTGTATTATTTTTAAAAAAATTATTGTTTAAATAGGCTAGTATTATTTCGTTAATACTACCATCTGATATGATTTTAAAATTCTTAATAACCTCTTCATCAAATCTTTTGCGATGGTCTGTTTTAGATCTTAAAACTTTCCCCCCACCGATTGTTTCTAAAGGTGAGTAAAATCTAACAACAAATTTATCGTTAAATTTGCATACTATCGTCTCTTCTAGCTTCAATTGAGCATAAACAGTATCACCAGGTAAAATCATCTCACTATTTAAAATAGAGATTCTACACATAACCTCTGTTGTCCCAATATAAAGTCTTAGCCTTGTATTGTTTTGAATAATGCGTTTTGTAGTTTTTAGAGTCGTTAATTCGATATCAATAAGATCCGTAACAAAATATGTGTCAATTGCTGCTATTACATCACCTCTATTAATTTCTTCTTTACTAATATTAGGAACATTAATTGCTACTCTTTGTCCTGCATGAGCTGATTCAACTTCTTCATTATGTACTTGAATCGTTCTTGCTTTTGACGTTAAATGACTTGGAAAAATTTCAATTGAATCTCCTTTATTAATTTGACCTTCAACTAAAGTACCTGTTACAACCGTACCCAATCCTTTTAGTGTAAAAGCACGATCAATTGGTAATCTAAAATCACTTCCAAGTACATTTCTTTCTTTTTCATTAAACTTTTTTGCAATTAAGTCTTTTAATTCTTGAATGCCTTCAAGAGTTTTAGAGGAGGTTTCAATCATTGGCGCATCTTCTAAAAAAGTGCCTTCCACATATTCTAAAATTTCTTCCTTTACTAACTCTATAAAAGCATCTTCTACTAAATCTTTTTTAGTAATACAAATGATCCCTTGATCTATGTCTAGAAATCTTAAAATATCAATATGCTCCTTTGTTTGGGGCATAACGGACTCATCCGCCGCAACTATCAATAACACTAAATCTATACCACTAACGCCAGCTAACATATTTTTTATAAATTTTTCGTGGCCTGGTACGTCTACAATACCTACCTTTTCACCATTATCCAATGTTAAATACGCAAACCCTAAATCAATGGTGATCCCTCGATCTTTTTCTTCCTGAAATCTATCGGTTTCAATATTGGTTAAAGCTTTAACGAGTGCACTTTTACCATGATCTATATGTCCTGCAGTTCCTATTATATAACTAGACATTTTTTCCTCCTGAAATGATTTCGATTACTGCTTTTTTAACAATAGTAAACTCTTTTCTTTCAATGGTTCTTAAATCTATCATAAATTGATCATTTTTAATACGCCCAACGATAGGATTAGATGATACTCTTAAGGCCTTAGAAATTTCGTCTGGTTTAAATCCTTTAAGATTGATCACTAATCCGTAAGTCTTAAGTTCCGTTAATGGCATAGAACCACCACCTACTTGGGATACATCTTCAATTATAGGTGTGGATAACCCTTCTACATCTTCTAATAAGGCTTTTAATGCCTTTGTCTTAGCATAGATTCCTTCTGGGGTTATAAGAATATTTCTTAACGTTGGATTATTTTTAATAATTGAAGACTTATCTAAATACTCCCGCAAGGTCCCTTCAAGAGCTGCTAATGTCATTTTGTCGACTCTTAAGGCCCGTGTTAACTGATTGTATTTCATTGCTTCAATATATTTCTTTTTACCAATAATAATCCCAGCTTGAGGGCCGCCTAGCATTTTATCACCAGAAAATGAAATAACATCTATTCCACTTTTAACAATAGCTTGTACTGTTGGTTCATCCACATTTAAAAATTCAGAAAAATCAAATAACAAACCACTCCCTAAATCTTCATAAACAGGCACCTTTGATTCCTCTCCAAGTTTAACTAAGGCTTCTCTTTCAACTGTTTCAGTAAAACCAAGAATCCTATAGTTACTGGTATGAACCTTTAACAAGATCCCAGTCGCTTCATTCATTGCATTTTCATAATCTCTTAAGTGTGTTTTATTTGTCGTGCCCACTTCTCTTAACACCGTGCCACTTCTTTTCATGACATCTGGCACTCTAAAAGAGCCACCAATTTCTACCAATTCGCCTCTAGAAACAATCGCTTCTTTATTGCTAGCAAGTGTATCTAAGACAAGCATAACAGCTGCTGCGTTATTATTGACAACCATGGCCCCTTCAGCTCCTGTTAAACGGCAAATTAACTCCTCTATATGATTGTACCGATGACCACGTTTACCAGTACTTAAATCAAATTCTAAGTTTGAGTAACACGTAGCAATCTTGAAAACTTCCTCAGCTACTGATTCACTAATACATGAGCGCCCTAAATTCGTATGTATAACGATCCCCGTGCCGTTAACAACACTCCTTAAATTCATCTGAGCATACTCTTTTGCCTTCTTTATAATTGTTTGAGTTAATACTTCATCATCTATTTTGAATTCGTCAAGGGCTGAAGCATCTAATTGACTAATTTTCCTTCTCAAAATTGACAACTCTTCATCAATAAAATACTTAACAATTTCTCTAGAGCCATCCCCTAAATAATTCTTAATTCTCTTATTATTCAATAAATCATCGACCTTCGGAATACTTCTAAATAAATCTTGTTTTTTCATTTGTCCTCCTTACATTCACTCTATTATATCATACTTTATATGTATAAAAAATTACAAAATTCAAACAAAAAACCCAAAATGAGAAATCACTTTAGGTTAATGTTTAGATTTATTTAACATAAATAGCTTTATCTCCCTTATCCATTACTTCCCCAATAACACTGTACTCTGTTTCTAAATGTTGATCAAAGTACGCCAGCATCTTTGGTAAATGATCTTTTGGAAGAGAAATCATTAATCCGCCAGAGGTTTGTGGATCAAATAAAATATCTTGAATAACCATATCCACATGGTCAAAATCAACAAATTCAGAAAAATATTCTCTGTTTCTATAAGTCGCGGCAGGAATAATTCCAATTTCTGCCTGCTCAATTGCGCCCTTTAGAATAGAAATCTTTGAAGAATTAATTTTAATAGATTTCTTACTCCCTTTTGCCATTTCATATAAGTGCCCAAGTAAGCCAAATCCGGTAACATCTGTACCAGAACTTACTGAAAATTTTCTCATGGCTTCCCCGGCAACATTATTTAATGTTTTTAAGTTTAAAGTTAATTCATTGATTTCTTTTTCTGTTAGTAAATCCGCTTTAAGGGCCGTCAGTAAAATTCCTACGCCTAGTGGTTTTGTTAAAATAATTACGTCCCCACTTTTAGCTGTTGCATTACTAATAATACGATCTGGATGGATTTCTCCAGTCACAGATAGGCCATATTTAGGTTCATCATCTTCTACAGAGTGTCCACCTACTAAAATAGCTCCTGCTTCCTTCACTTTTTCGGCACCACCAAGTAAAATTTGTTCCAATATATCACTACTTAAACAACTTGGAAAACCGACAATATTCATGGCTAATGTGGGTTTCCCCCCCATTGCATAAACATCACTTAATGCATTAGCTGCTGCTATTTGTCCAAATTCAAAGGGATCATTTACGACAGGTGTAAAAAAATCTAAGGTTTGAATAATGGCCTTGTCATCAGATACTTGATAAACTGCTGCATCATCTGATGTTTCAAACCCAACGAGTAACTTTTCAGAATTTAATCTTGGAATATTTCGCAATACATGCGATAAGGTCTTTGGACCTATTTTAGCCCCTCATCCAGAAGCTTCTGTATATTGTGTTAACTTTATCTCTTTTTCCATTCAATGCAACTCCCTACTTAATATACTTTACTTTTGATCAGTTCTAATTTTGATTCTCCAATACCATTCACTTCAAGTAAATCAGTCATTTTACTAAAAGGCCCATGGGTCTCTCTATAGTCAACTATGCGCTTAGAAATAACTTCTCCAATGCCATCTATTTCTTCTAATTTATTTTGACTTAGTTGATTAAAATCTGTAAGAGTAAGTTTATTATTGGATGCCTCTTCTTCGTTAATAAGGCTACTCGGAATATGAACTTTTAATCCATCTTCCACTAATCGGGCAAGATTAATTCTAGATTTATCAGCATTTTTTGTTAAACCACCAGATATTTTTACTAAATCGTCTAATCGATCATTAGTTTTTAACTCATAAACACCTGGTTCTTTTACCTCTCCTGAGATATGAACTAAAATATTTTCTTCTAATGCTACACTAAGAGAGCTTTCGTTATCATCTAAATTCACTTCAATGGTATTTTTCTTAATTGCTAGACCGAATTTAGTGATGATTATTAATAGTAATAATACTAAAAATATGACAGTATCTTTATTCTTGAGTTTTAGCTTCATATAATCCTCCAATAATAGTCCCTAATAGGTTAATTATATATTTTTGAATTAAATAAATCAAATAAATATGTTATAATTAATTTTGAGGTGATTCTTTGAAAAAAATAACAACTTTATTAATGATTTTGATACTTAGCATGACGTTTTCAACAATTGCTTTTAATAGTAGCATAAATGAAAGTTATCAAATTTCCAAGAGCGATATAATTTCTGAGGGAGCAATTTTAATTAATGCTGATACTGGACAAATTTTATTTAAAAAAAATGCCCATAAAAAATTGTATCCAGCCAGTACTACAAAAATACTTACAGCTTTAATTATTGCAGAAAATTATGATTTAAATGATAAAGTAATAATAGATTCAGAAAGCCCGTTTACAATAGGTTCTAGAATATACGTACATGAAGATGAAATTTTTACTGTTGAACAGCTTCTAAATGCATTATTAATTGACTCAGCTAATGATGTTGCGAATGCTCTTGCAATTCACCACTCTGGGAGTATTGAAGCTTTTGCTGAGTTAATGAATGAAAAAGCCAAAGCACTTGGAACACTCAATTCAAACTTTATCAATCCTAGTGGTTTAGATAATGCTGATCATTATACAACAGCATCGGATTTAAGTTTAATTGCTAAGGCCTTTTACAAAAATGAGCTTCTAATGAGTATAGTGAAAAAATCAACTTATAGTATACCGCCGACTAACAAGATTGAAGAAACCAGGTATTTAAAATCGTCTAATAAGTTTTTATACAGCACGTCCAATAATTACTTGTTAGATTATCGTGGTCAGCAAATATTTGCTAAGTTTGATTTAGTTAATGGGATGAAAACTGGGTATACTGATATGGCTAACAATTGTTTAATTACATCTGCCTCCAGCGGTGAAACAAATTTAATTTCAGTGATTTTGAATGCTACTGGTCGAAATTCTTATACTGACTCAAGAAAATTAATTGAATATGGTTTCAATGAATTTAGTTTAAAAACTTATTATAGTAAAAACGATTTCGTAAAGGAAATCGAAATTAATAATTTTAAAAAATCAAAAATTGACTTGCTTTCTGAATCGGAAATAAATGTATTACTAAAAAACAATTATGATCCGACTAAGCTTACGACTGAAAATGTTATTCATGATATAGCCCTTCCCATTGAAAAAGAAAGTGTTATAGGAGAGTTTAATATCTATTATGATAAAAATCTAATTGCATCATCACCATTAATTTCAAGTATTTCAGTTGATAATTCCTTATTATTAACTGAAGAAACAGAGCATTTTAGTGAAGACAATTCTATGAATTATTTAGTATTTATCGGTATTTTTCTGAAATTTTTAATAGCTTTCATACTATGGAGAAGTATTATTACGCTTATAAAAGTTAAATTTGACAGATAATAATTATACCGTTTTTTTAAAATTTATGGTACAATTTTGTAGACTATTAAAAAATGAAAGGA
>Ga0209414_1000180_pt1 | contig 29167 bp, 21 predicted proteins | sample LakVidmifraction_4_FD_181154 | JGI IMG/M metagenome (GOLD analysis project Ga0209414, IMG submission 181154) | Hypersaline microbial communities from Lake Vida, Antarctica - Brine Hole Two &gt;0.2 micron (SPAdes) (version 2) | ecosystem: Environmental > Aquatic > Non-marine Saline and Alkaline >...
AAAGGAAAGTGACGTTATCTGATCCGTTTTTCAAAGGATTGAAGAACATTAAAGAATACTTCCATAAGGGAATGTACAAATACACGACCGGCGAAAGTAAATTGATAGAAGAAGCGAACAAGGATAAAAACAAACTACGTTCCCGAGGATTCCATGGCACTTTTGTGGTGCCTTTTTATCACAACAGAAGAATCAGCAGAGAGGAAGCCGAAGTAATTAACAAAAAGGATACGGCTGTACCGTTAAAACCAGATGTTCCATTAGAAGGTACTTCTCAAAAATTACAAGACGAGATTTCCGATGCCAACACTTCCATTGCCACTGGAGGTGCAGAAGAATCCTATGAAAACACTCCCGAAGAAGGGTTAATTTTCAAGAACCAACTTTTGGCTTTGAAAAGGAAAGTGACGTTATCTGATCCGTTTTTCAAAGGATTGAAGAACATTAAAGAATACTTCCATAAGGGAATGTACAAATACACGACCGGCGAAAGTAAATCTATGGAGGAAGCGAACAGGAATAAAAACAAGCTGCGTTCCCAAGGCTTCCTTAATGCTTTTGTAGTGCCCTTTTATAAGGATGAAAGAATAAGCTCCGGAAAAACCAGCGGTGTTGTGCTATATAAAAGTGAAAATCTTGATGGGATTGCTGGGATAAGAGTACTTATCTATGACACCGGTAATACATTAATTACATCTACCCTTTCAGAAGCCGACGGAACTTTCAATATCCTAGGCTTAAAGCCAGGAGATTACACCGCCCAATTGGATCGTGAGCAATTGGATAAAGCACAAATGACCATAACCTCAATAGCTGAAAAATTCAGAATTGCTAAGGGAAATGGGAATGTAAAGTTGAAATTTATACTTGAAGTAAAAGATAATAAAAACAAACAACTTGATGAAAAAGCTGCTGAAAACAAATTAACTCCGCCAAAATGGCTGATTTTTAGGGTTCAAATAATGGCTTCAAAACGTAAACAATCTTTTTACAATAAGTGGTTTGTAGCTTTAAAAGGAATTAAAATGTACGAACATGAAGGTTGGTACAAATACACTTGGGGTGAAACGAGCAGCCTTGATGAAATAAGAAAAATAAAAACAGACCTTAAAAATCGTGGATTTAAAAATGCTTTTATAGTTGCTTTTTATAAAGGGATGAGAATAAGCATGCAAGAAGCCACCGGTGAGGTTTCTCTGAATATCGAGGGCGAATTTTATGAGATTGGAGACATTAAAATAAATATTTATGATGACAACAATGAATTTATTACCTCTATACTTTCTAAATCGGATGGTCATTTTAGTTTTCTTGGATTACGTCCGGGAAATTATACTGCAGCATTAGATCAGACACAGTTGGATTCTTTACAACTGGTTTCCAATTCTGGATCATTAAAATTTAGTATAGGTTACAATGTTGATGGAGATATTGCCGAGCAATTGAAATTTATACTTTATCAAAAAACAACCAATCCAAAATAAGCTACATTCTATAAATTAAACAAATTTGATATGGACATTCAGGACAAAACCAAGGAAGAACTCATAAGCGAGTTGCAGAAATTACTTCAAGAAAATAAATCTTTAAAGGTTTTAAAAGAAAAACGTGCGGCAGAACTGGGCATTGCAAACATAGAACTTGATTTTCAAAACGATGAGAAAGAAAAACGTGCAGTAGAATTAATCATTGCCAACAAAGAACGCGAACAGGTTTTTAATTTCTTTAACCTTTCTCCTGATATTATGGTAATTGCCGACCCGAATGGCGCATTCAAAGCAGTTAATCCTGCTACAACGGAGTTACTTGGATATTCAGAAGAAGAACTTATATCAAAACCCTTTATAGATTTTGTTCATCCTGATGACAAACTGATTACACTTGACGAAATAGGAAGGCAAATTAAACTTGGTTCTTCTCTTAATTTTGAAAATCGTTATCTGAGTAAAAATGATGGGTATTTATTGTTATCGTGGAGTGCTTACTTTAGCAAAGAGGAAGGAATTACTTATGCTACTGCACGTGATATTACAAATGAGAGGATGATTGAAATAGAACTCATCGAAGCTAAAGAAAAAGCCGAAGAAAGCGACCGGTTAAAATCAGCTTTTTTAGCCAATATGTCTCATGAAATTCGTACGCCTATGAACGGTATTCTCGGTTTTTCAGACTTGCTCAAAACGCCTAATCTTTCAGGGGAGAAGCAACAGCAATACATTAGAGTCATCGAAAAGAGTGGTGCACGCATGCTTAATATCATCAATGATATCATAAGTATTTCAAAAATAGAATCGGGTGTCATGGAAGTTAATTTGGAAGAGTCCAATATTAACGAGCAAATCGAATATATTTACACCTTCTTCAAACTCGAAGCGGAAGCAAAGGGAATCACCCTTTCATTCATAAATTCATTGCCATTAAAAGAAGCTATTGTTAAAACCGACCGTGAGAAATTATTTGCCATTTTAACAAATCTTGTAAAAAACGCCATTAAATACAGTGAAAAGGGTTCAATACAATTTGGCTATACTATAAAGGGTAAACAACTTGAATATTATGTGAAAGATACAGGTATTGGCATTGATAAAGATAGGCAAGAAGCAATTTTTGAACGATTTATTCAGGCTGATATTTCTGATAAAAATGCCTTGCAAGGTGCAGGTTTCGGCTTATCCATTTCCAAAGCTTATATAGAAATGCTTGGTGGAAAAATTTGGGTAGAAAGCGTAAAAGGGAAGGGTTCAATATTTTATTTCACACTGCCATATCGGACTGAACCAGAAGAAAAAATCGTTGTTCAAAATGAAGAATGGTCTGTAAAATCATTTAGTAAAGTTAATACCGAAGTATTAGGACTAAAAACATTAGTTGTAGAGGACGATGAAACATCGGGAAAGCTTATATCAGCTATAGTTAAAGAGCATAGTAAAGCAGTATTTAAAGCAAGAACCGGGATCGAAGCTGTAGATATTTGCCGCAATAATCCTGACATTGATTTAATTCTGATGGATATTCAAATGTCGGATTTGAATGGATATGAAGCAACCCAACAAATCCGTGAATTTGACAAGGACGTTGTCATAATAGCGCAAACAGCCTTTGGACTATATGGTGACAAAGAAAAGGCAATTGAAGCAGGATGCAACGATTATATTTCAAAACCGTTTAACAAAGCCCAATTACTTGCATTAGTACAAAAGCATTTCAAGAAATAATGTGTTGCAAGAAAATTAAACAACAGAAAACAAAGCACATGGCTATAACAAAGAATTGAGTTAAAAAATAAGTCTGACACTTTAAGGGATAGTCCTTTTAGTTTTTAAAAGCAACATTCAAGGTTTTTATATTGCATATTGCGATATGCGATTTAAATGTAAAATGATACTGTAGATGAAAAAAATTAACTCGTTGATTTCAACGAGTTGGACATTAATCCTTCTTTAAATTTTTCTTTCAAAATAAAATATGTGATAACCTTTGGTTGTATCTCTAAAAATTAATTACACTATCTAGAGCTTCATCAGTATCTTTATGAATAAAATTTGATTGATATAATATTGTGGTAGTAATGGAAGAATGGCGATATAATTTCTGTAACATTTGAATTGGAATTTTATCTCCTGAAATATTTCCAAAGCTATGTCTAGCAATATGCATGGTTACTTTTTTATTTATCTCGGCTCTTTCAGTCACTTGTTTCAAGTATTTATTGAGTTTCTTAGTTGCGCTTTTAGTCTTAACAAAAATATCATTGGCATTTTTCAAATTAACCAACTTCATTTCAGGGAAAATAAAATCATTATCATGTTGTTTATCGCTTAAGTAGCAGTTTAAAATTGGGGTGATTTTATCTGGAATTTTTAGAGAAAGTAATTTGGCGTTTTTATTCATTCTGTAGTGAATGCGTCCATCGCATATATCACTCCATCTAATTTTTAAAACATCGGCAACCCTTATTCCTGCTAGGTAAAAGCTAAAAAGCCAAACATTTCTTGAGTGTTTCTCATTTTCAGAGAGATTTTTCACCCCCTCCATCTTTTTAATTTCCTCAATAGTTAAACCGACTTTTTTCGTTTCTGGAAACTTAACACGTATCTTGTCCGAACCAAATGGATAAAGTTTATGATCTACAATACCTAATTTAATTGCTCTATTATAAATTGTTCTTATAACTACAAGATTATTCACTATAGATCGTTCTGATAATGATCGTTTTATTCTTAAATATGAGATAAATTTTTTTAGGAAAGTTTCATCTATCTCTTGAAAAGTAAGTTGATTTGATTTTGTAAATTTTAATAGATGTCCAACTCTTGCTTTATCAGATGAAAGTCTACTAAGTTTTTTGTTGAGTTCTAATTCATCTAGGTATTCTTGTGCTACATTAAAGAAATTCTCATTTTCTGAGGAGGAATATATTTTGTTTTTTATTTGATTTGCAGATATGTCTTTGTTTTTGGATTGTAGATCAAGAAGCATTTTATTTGCTTCAGATAATTTTGAAATTAATAGATTATTTAATCTATCAGCATTTGGATGTGATTTTCGGACTCTAATATTTTTTTCATCCCAATGCTTCAGTGCGATGTAATGACCGATGTAATGATAATTGGAGCGTCGATTTTTCGTAATTCTAACCGCTAATGGATAAAATCCTTCTTTATTTGGTTTCTTTCTAAGAACTATTTTTGTATTTGAAGTCATATCTTAACTTTTAAGATTATAAAGATAATCATTTTTGGTACAACATAGGTACAACATTTATTGATTTTGTATGCTATCAAATGAATTCATTTAAAATTAAATCGTTGTTAATCAGTTGATTTTAATGAAGATTAGCTTAAAATGAATAGAAATGCGCTGGATTCAAAATCCAGTTTTCGCAAGGAAGTGCGGGTTCGATTCCCGCTCGAGGTACAAATTAGAGTATAAAAGGAAAACAAAAGAAACTAAAATGCTGAAAATCAGCAAAAAAAGTTAAACTGTTTTCCTTTTTTTGGTTCTTTTTTTCTTATATTTGTTACTGTGTTGTTACTGAAAAACAAAAACAGTTATGAATGTAAGATTAAGAAATAAGAAACTCACAAAAGGTGTTACTCGTTATTATTTAGATATTTATATTGAAGGTAAAAGATCTTATGAGTTTTTAGATGTAAAAATATACCCATCAGATACCTCATCTATTAAAGGTGAAAAAAAGAAAATTGCTGAACTTATTCGTTCAAATAAGGAGTTAGAGTTACTTACAGAAACTACCATATATGTTCCAAATCATTTAAAAAACGTCAATTTCTTTGATTTTGCTGATAATTTCATTGTTAATTATACGAAGAAAGATGTTAGAATGTTGAAGGCTACATTAAAACAATTCAAGAAGTATTTAAAAAATGATAATTTAAATGTACTTCAATTAACACCGTCAATTATGTATGGTTTTAAAGATTACTTAATTGATCAATGCGGGTTATCCGGCGAAACACCTCATAATTATTTTACAAGATTTAAGAAAATTATTAATAATGCTGAACTAAAAGGTTTAATTAAAGACAATCCTACGAAAGATATTAAATTCAGAAAACAAGTTGGTGATACAACTTTAAAAAAACAAGTTTTAAACACAGAAGAATTACAACTTTTAGCCTCCACGTATTGTGGTAATGAAAATGTAAAGAGAGCCTTTTTATTTTCTTGTTATTCGGGTTTAGGCGAGGCTGAAATTAAAGTATTAAAATGGAGTAATATTTCCAATAATCAGCTAATAACTTTTCGAGAAAAAACCAAACAAAAAGTTCAGATAAAATTAAAGGAAAATATTTTTAATTTAATAGGTGAGAGGAGAAAAAAGGATGAATATATTTTTAATCTTAAAAATAAAGATGGTGTGTTCTTATCTACAAATGCTATTAATAAGTGTATTAAAAATTGGGTGGAACGAACAAATATTGATAAACACATCACGTTTTACTGTGCCAGACACAGCTTTGCAACACAATTACTTCAATATGGAGCTGATTTAAAATCTGTCTCTAATGCAATGGGGCATACTACTGTTAAAAGCACTATTAAATACTTAAATTATATAGATAACCTTAAAGATAATGCTATTGACAACTTACCTGATTTAAATTTTTAATATGAAAGAAAAAGATTATAACTCCATTTACGAAAAATTATATAAAAAGTATTTAGAAAAATATATTAAGGAAACTGAGGCCTTATATATAAACATTAAAAAGGAAGGCGATACTGAAAATTATGCGTACAATACATGTTCCTCAGCTTTAACAAAAAAAAGAAATGGGTTAAAAATATTAAACCACCCTTATGATAGATTATATTCAATATTTAATAACAGATGCAGTTTAGTACAAGAGAACAATTTGAATAGATTATATACTAAACATATTATTCCACGATGTGAAGAATTAAATATAGAAATAAAATCACAGGGGTTAGATAAAATAATTGAAGAATTTGCTATTTCAGAGGCTTCAAAACAAGTTATTTCTTGGTTTAGTAATTGGTCAGCTATTTATAAAATGATGTTTGAGTTAAATGATTTTTCCGAATTTGAAATAATTAGAAATTGTAATTTTCAAGAGGGATCAGAAATATTTAAAAAATATCATAAAAAAGTTTATCCAAATAGTTATTTACAAGAAGAAAATGATAATAAAAAGAGAATTAGCCAAGATTTTAACTTTGGAATTTTAGATGAAAGTAAAATTAATATTTCAAATTTATATAATAAAATTAACGCTAGATTTTTTAATAAAGATTTGACAAGGTTAGAAGATTTTGAAAATGTTCTATTTAATAACTGGAAGACTCATTCTTCTAAGATTTATTTTAAAGAATATTTTGAAACGCAACAAATTGCATATTTATTAAAAAAGTTAGAAAAACACTTTTCAAATTTAAATCAGACAACTATTGGAAATTCTTTACTATTTTATATAAAAAATGATGAAAATAATTATCTGGTTCTTACTAGAGAAAATTTAGCCAGTAGTTTTAAATCAATGAACGAGAAATCTGCATCATTCTACTCTTCGAATATAGTTAAAATCAATAACCTTAATAAAATACTGACAAAAGCGCAGTTAGATTAAATGCTTTTGGCAGAAATATAAATTTTACATTTCGGAAATTTTGTCACAATATCGTCACTTGTGTTTCACTTGTGTTTCACTAGTGAAATTGGCATCAATTTTTGCATAAACATTGTAGGACTTATTCTGTTAACAAAATAACGGAATTGGCCAATTCCATTTTTTTAATTCTTAAAACCATAAAAAATGGAAAAAGATATTTTTAATTTATTAGAAGAAATAAACAATAATTTATTTCTTCAAAAAACAGTATTGACCTTTAACGAGGCCTGTATGTATTGTGGCATTTCAAAAAGTAAAATGTACAAACATACCTCTTCAAAAAACATTCCTTATTACAAACCTGAAGGGAAACTCATTTTTTTTAAAAAAGATGAGTTAGATGTATGGTTGTTAAGAAATCGACAATCATCATTGGATGAATTGCAACGTGAAGCAACAAAATATTCATTAACTAAAAGAAGATAGCTATGGGTATTTTGAAAAACGAAAACAAAGATTTTGTAAGTGATATAGATTATCATTTTAATGAAATCGAAATAGATTTATTAAGAGCCAAATTTGACAATAAACAAAATTCTTATTTGACTAGATTGTTTGACAGTGTATTAACTCGAATAAATTTTTTAAAAGAGATTATTGTAAGTGAGCCTAGAGCTTATTTTAATACAATTTTTTCAGAAATGAAAAGATTATATAGTTTGGCAAAAGGCGATTTAGACGGTTTTACTATTGTAATTTCCTTTAAAAAGAACCCCAATTCTGAGAAAATGGGTTTAATAAAATTATTAATCGAAGAAAAAATTCTAGATGATGAATAGCGAATATTTAAGAATAGGAACAGATTACTATAAAAAGGGGTTAGTACCCCTTTATAGTGGGGATACTTACACTACGCTTTTAAAGTGGCAAAAAAGTGAAATTGTAACAGATGAAGGGAAGGATATTTTACAAGAAATTGATAAATATGACGGGTTTTGCCTAATTCCGTCTCACACAAATTATAAACAGCAAATCGCAAACTTTTATAATAAATATGAGAAAGTTGAGCACGAATTTAAAATGGGAGATTTTCCTAATACTAAAATGTTTTTAAAACACATATTTGGAGAACAATATTTTTTAGGATTAGATTATTTGTCAATTTTATGGCAACATCCAACTCAAGTACTTCCGATCTTATGTTTAGTAAGTGAGAAACGAAAAACAGGCAAGACCACTTTCTTAAACTGGCTTAAATTAATATTTCAAGGTAATATGACCATAAATAAAAATGAAGATTTTAGAAGCAGATTTAATTCGGACTGGGCATCTAAACTAATCATTTCAGTTGATGAAGTTTTGCTTGATAAGAAAGAAGATAGTGAACGGATAAAAAATCTTTCAACAGCTTTAAGTTATAAAACCGAATCTAAAGGAGTTGATAAAATAGAAGGGTTTTTCTTCGGGAAATTTATTCTTTGCTCAAACAATGAAGAAAATTTTATAATTATTGATAAGGATGAAATCAGATATTGGATTATAAAAGTTCCTCAGTTACCAGACAAAGATGAAAATCCTGATTTGTTAAAAGTATTAGAAGAAGAGCTGCCTTATTTTGTGCATTATATAAAAGAAAGGAGAATTAAATCACCCAAAAAAACCAGAATGTGGTTCACGAAGGAGCAAATTTTCACAGAAGCGTTAACTAAATTGGTAAAAGGGAATAAAACTTATTTAAATAAGGAAATTGAAGAAATCTTAATAGATGATTTTATTAAATATGAAGTTGATGAGTTGAAATATTCTTTAAGTGATTTGGTGGAGATTTTATCCAAAAATAATATAAGAGTATCAACTTCAAAAATTTCAGAAGTACTAAAAAATTACTTCAATTTGGCGAGTTCAAATGGTTCATATACTAAATATTATTTGTCATTAAACCCTTCATCTGGTGATTATTTCACAAATGAGAGTAAGCAAAAAGGAAGATATTTTACTTTTCGTAAAGATGATTTTATAAAAGAGTAATTTATTTGTTGATATGTTGACTGAATGATTTAGTAGTTTGATTGTAGGTGATTTAAGCTAAAACATTTGGTCAACATTTTTTCAACAACGTTCAATAATGAGTTTGTTAGAATTAGACAGCTATTGTATTGTTGACGTGTTGTTGCTTTTAAGTTTCAGATTAATAAACTGACAATAAGTAATTTACAATGTACTTTCAACAAATCAACAATTATTATTGAGTTAATTTATATTTGTATAATACAACAAACAACGTAAACAAGTTCAATATTAATTAACAACATGCAACATGCCTTGTTGGTGGCTTGATGTTTACATTGTAATGTGCTGTTTTTAAGTTAATTATATTATTGCTTTATAATTATTTCACAAGTTCAACAACAAACCAACAACGGGCCAACATATTTTTAATTAATTCAAGTCCTTCTGTTTTTTTGTATTATTAATTTTATTACATTTATAATCTTGTTGAAGTTTTCATAGCCTTCAACTTTTTCATAGCAATTTTTACCACCTCGTTTTCTTTCGATTATAGAGGTGGTTTTTTTATGATCTCAATTACAATATAATAATTCAACACACTTTTATAATTGTTTTTTAAAACATCTCAACGGCATCATAATGTGCCAACAATATCATTGTAATTGTTGTTGGCCATAATGTAACTGGCATTGTAGTTTTTTTAAGGCATTGCAACATCATTGTAAGATACCAACGACGTTATTGTAATTATTGTTGTTGGTCAGTCGTTGGTATGTTGTTGGTCAGTTGTTGGTATGTTGTTGGTGGCTTGATGTTCACATTGTAATGTGCTGTTTTTAAGTTAATTATATTATTGCTTTATAATTATTTCACAAGTTCAACATCAGACCAACATATTATTAATTAATTCAAATCCTGCTGTTTTTTGTATTTTTAATTTTATTACATTTATAATCTTATTGAAGTTTTCATAGCCTTCAACTTTTTCATAGCAATTTTTACCACCTCGTTTTCTTTCGATTATAGAGGTGGTTTTTTTATGATCTCAATTACAATATAATAATTCAACTTACTTTTATAATTGTTTTTTAAAGCATTGCAACGGCATCATTAGGTGCCAACAACATCATTATAATTGTTGTTGGCTATAATGTAAACGTTATTGTAGTTGTAATTTAAGGCATTGAAACTTGTAAGGTACCAACAACGTTATTGTAATTGTTGTTGGTATGTTGTTGGCTTGTTGTTGGTCCTTTGTTACCTGTTGCTTACATCTTAACGCGCTGTTTTTAAGTTAATTATATTATTTCTTAATAATGATTTTACAAGTTCAACAAAAAACCAACAACAGCATTGTAATTGTTGTTGGTCGTATTGCAACGCCATTTCAGAAGTACATAACAACTAAATACGAACATTCATTTCATTTATAACTCAAAATGGTTAATTTAGATGAAAAATTGTAAATACCTATTATGCCCTTATTTCAAAGTTCAGTTATTACAAAACACCTGCAAAGTCAAAACAAAGAAAATATTTTAACCAAGTGGGAAACCTTCAAAAATCATTTTCACAATCCAAAGGTTCAAGAAGAAATAAAAAATCTAAAGGAAGAACAATATCAAGGAGAATTTTTAGAAGATTTATTTGTTAAAATTTTAGGCTATACAAAACCGGCATCTTCTTCTGAAACAAAATTTAATCTTACCACAGAATATAAAAACGTAAAGGACAGCAAAAAAGCAGATGGAGCAATTATTATAAATGAAGTTGTTAAAGCTGTAATTGAATTAAAAGGTACAAATACAACCGATTTAGGTAAAATAGAAGTTCAGGCATTTGGATACAAAAACAACCAGCCAAATTGTACCTATGTAATTACCTCAAATTTTGAAAAACTTCGGTTTTATATAGACAACGCCATTGAACATATTGAGTTTAATTTATTCACGCTTACAGAAAAGGAATTTAATTTACTGTATTTGTGTTTGGCTTATGAAAATATTGAAAAGGACATTCCTAAGAAAATAAAAGACCAGTCTATAAGTCAGGAAGATGCAATAACCAAAAAGCTGTACAACGATTACTCCTTATTTAAAAGAGAATTACATCAAAACTTAGTGTTACTCAATCCTCAATATGATGCTTTAGAATTATTTAAAAAATCACAAAAATTATTGGATAGGTTTTTATTTTTATTTTTTGCAGAAGACCGGCAATTGTTGCCTCCAAACTCTGTTCGATTAATTTTAGACCAATGGAAAACATTACAAGAATTAGATGAAGTAATACCTTTATACAACCGTTTTAAAAAGTATTTTGAATATTTAAACACAGGCTTTAAAGGTAAAAAATATGATGTGTTTGCCTATAATGGAGGATTGTTTAAGCCCGATGAAATATTAGACAACATAAAAATTGATGATAGGTTACTTTTTAAGCACACCTTGAACCTTTCTCAATATGATTTTGACAGTGAAGTTGACGTAAATATTTTAGGGCATATTTTTGAAAATTCGTTGAATGAACTGGATGAAATAAAAGCGCAACTTGAAGGGCAGATAATTGACAAAAGCAAAAGTAAACGTAAAAAAGATGGTGTTTTTTACACGCCAAAATACATTACAAAATACATTGTTGAAAATACGGTTGGCAAACTTTGTGAAGAGAAGAAAAATGAAATTAAAATTGTAGAAGAAGAATATGTCAAAGACAAAAAAAGAAATAAAAAAACAATAAAAGTCTTAATAGATAAACTTACAGCATATAGAAATTGGTTGTTGCAACTTACTATTTGTGATCCTGCTTGTGGTTCTGGTGCATTTTTAAACCAAGCGTTAGATTTTTTAATAAACGAACACAAATATATAGATGAATTACAAGCCAAACTTTTTGGTGATGCTATGGTTTTAAGTGATGTTGAAAAAAGTATCTTAGAAAACAACTTGTTTGGGGTAGATTTAAATGAAGAAAGTGTTGAAATTGCAAAACTATCTTTATGGCTTCGAACCGCACAACCTAATCGTAAGCTAAACGACTTAAACAACAATATTAAATGTGGCAACAGTTTAATAGATGATGTTGAAATTGCAGGAGAAAAGGCTTTTAAATGGCAAGAAGAATTTCCTCAAATATTTAAAAAAGGCGGCTTTGATGTGGTGATTGGTAATCCGCCTTATGTAAATTTGGAAAGGATGAAAGAAGTTTCATTGGCTATTGAAAAAATGGGTTATGAAACTTATAACAAAAGGGGAGATTTATATATTTTATTTGTTGAAAAGGGGTTTAATTTAATAAAGAAAGAAGGGATAACCTCTTATATTATGCCAAACAAATGGTTGCAAGCTGGATATGGTAAAAACTTAAGAGAATATTTTTTAACTAAACAATTAATTAAATTAATTGATTTTGGTGATTTACAAATATTTGAAGGAGCGACTACTTATCCTTGTATTTTCGTTGCAAAAAGGAGTGAACCAAAGAATAGTTTTTCGGTTTCAGTTTTAAAATCAACCAGTTCATTTGATTTTAATTCAATTGTAAGTAATACTGCTGAAACTTTTGAAACAAATCAATTTAGTGGCGATACCTGGGTTATTTCATCAAAAAATGAAAAAAATCTTTTAACACGATTAAAACAGAATAATAAATCTTTAGAGGAATTTGTAAAGGGTGAAGCTAATTATGGAATTAAATTTGGTTTAACAGAGGCTTTTTTAATTGATAATAAAAAAAGAGATGAGCTAATTAAAGAAAATTCAAATTCACAAAATCTTGTAGGTTCAATATTAAGAGGTCGAGATTTAACAAGATATGGCAAGCCTGATAAAAAGGATTTGGATAGTATAATTTTGGCTAGTTATGGTAGCTATAAATTTATTGAAAATGAATATCCTGCTATTTATAAACATTTAATTCAATATGAAGAAAAATTAAAAAAGAGAGGGCAATGTAGTGGAAGTAAGAAAACCATTGATAAGCCATTTATAGGTCAACATCATTGGTTGGAATTAGATAATAATCCTTCGGAAAAATATTTGAATTTATACAAAAACCCAAAAATAATGTATCAAGCATTTCAGGTAAAGCCTTGTTTTATTTTTGATGAAGATGAATTGTATTGTAATAATTCAATGTGGATAATTCCAACAGATAATAAAGCCTTGTTGGGTGTTTTAAATTCCAAAATGGGTTGGTGGTTAATTACTAAGTTTTGTACTCAAATTCAAAATGGCTGTCAGTTAATTTGGAAATATTTTGGGCAAATTCCAATTCCTGAATTGTCAAATGAAAAATTAGTGTTTTCAGTGGATAAAATACTTTTACTTAACCAGAGTTTACAATATATTTCTGAAAAATTTCAAAGAACTCTACAAAGAAAATTTGAGTTGGAAGTTTTACCAAAAAAACTACAAGAATACTACCAATTAACCTTTGCTGAATTTATTAAAGAGTTAAATAAAAAGAAAGTGAAATTATCCTTATCAGAAGAAGCTGAGTGGGAAGATTACTTTTTACAAGAGCAACAAAAAGCCATAGAATTAAAAACCCAAATTGAAATTACAGATAATGAAATTGATTCAATGATTTATGAGTTGTATGGGTTAACCGAAGAAGAAATAAAAATTGTGGAGAATAGTTAAGAAATAAGTTTGAAATGATAAATCAAAAAAACGAATATGAAAAAGTGGAAAATAACATTATATATTGCAATATTTTTATTCCTTGTGCTTATATATTTTGTTACAAGTGAGGCTGTTCTTGAAACACAGAATTGGAAGGCTTTTGACTTAGACTATACAGGGAAAGAGGGAGTTATATCTAGTTACGGTACTCTTTTGGCAGCCTTATTATCATCTTTGTCAATAATTATTCTTGCTTATACTATTTTATTTCAAAGGAAAGAAGCTGTTGAGCAAGCTAAACGTTATGAAGACGATACTATAACTCAAAGGAATAGATTTAAAAAACAATTTAAACTTCAAAAAAAACAATTTAAGGCTGAAAGAGAAAGGGAAGAGAGAAATGTGAAATTAGATTTATTTTATAAACTTCAATTGGTAGATGTTTTTTTAGAAACAAACATTAGTCATATTGAAGAAACTGGAATTGAACTTAAAAAATTCTTTGAAATGGAAAAGTTACATCCTCTTAAAATGAACATGCTTTACTTTTTAGTAAACAAAGAAATTGCAAAATTGATTGAGATGGATAGCTTGTCAATATTTAAAGCATTTAAACTTTTTTTTAAAGATGACAATTGGACAAAAAAGTTTAATCAATTATTTAACATAGTTGGTTTTTATTATGATGCATTAGAGGAGCTTAGGGTAAAACATGATTATCATAAAAAAGATAAGTTTAACCGTAAAATTAAAATAGCAGATGATTTAAAAATGATAATGGATTTTGGAGTCAAGATAGTTGACAGATATAGGAAGGTTTATGGTGAAACTTACTTAACTTATCCTTTTAGTAACTTAATTAACAACTTTATACCTGCATATTATTCTATTCTTGATGAGGATGCCGAAAACAAAAGAGAAACAGATCTTGATGATTTATCTCAAAATTTATTAAAATTGTTTCTTACTGAAGCAATGAATATTCGACGTGAAATTGGTTTTGATGAATTGGGTACTGAAGATTTGGTTTCGATGATTTCTTCTTTGAGAAAAGACATATATAAATTGAAATTTGATTGTGAATATTTTGCTAATGACTGTGAAATACGGTATAATCTTTATTTTAATGTTGAGAATAAACATTTCAAAGAGTTAAAAGAATTAAAGGAATATATAAACAGTAATTTGAGAGAAATTCAAATTGAGGATTTATAAATTATTTAATAGTATCATTTAGAATAAAATATGGCAATTAATAAAGGTCAAAATACAGTAAATAAATTAATTATAGTTGGTAATGGTTTTGATTTAGCATTAGATTTAAAAACCAGTTATAATGATTTTTTGTTTTGGTATTTGAAAAGTTCACTCGAGCAATCATTTAAAAGTAATATTCAAAAATACAATCATGATACTCTTTTATCAAGATATCATTTCTATGAGAATGAACTGTTTAAAATATTTTCCAATGCTAATTATGTTTCAGATCAGTTAATTGATACATTCAATTCATTAACAGATATTCTTGATTTTATTAATAATAAAAAACAATATTCAATAGAACCTAATTCATTTTTATTTAAAGAAATTTACGAAAGGTGCATAAATAGCTGGGTTGATATTGAGTCTATATATTATGAATTACTAAAAACTTGCATTGGAAAGAATAAGAACGAAATTTCAAAATTAAACTTAGATTTTAACTTTCTTAAAATAAAACTTGAAGAATATTTAACATCAATTAAGTTTGATAATACTCATTTTGAAGCTAAAAAAAACGATTTTGTATCTCAGTTTTTTGATGGGATATCTAATGAAGAAATTTTTGATGCTGATAAAGATAAATTTATCTCAATGGGTAGTACCTATTTTCTAAACTTCAATTATACAAATGCCCTTTCAATATTGGTAGAAAATTTTAATTTCAAAAATAGAATGGAATATGAAATTAATCACATTCACGGTAAATTAAAATCGGAAAGTCATCCAATAATTTTTGGATTTGGAGATGAAATGGATATAGATTATAAAAAAATAGAAGACTTAAAGGATAACAGGTATTTTGAAAATATTAAATCCTTTAAGTATATGAAAAACGGTAATTATAGAGCATTAATGAGGTTTTTATACTCAGGTAATTATCAAGTATGTGTTTATGGGCATTCTTGTGGTTTATCAGATAGAGTAATGTTAAATGAAATATTTGAACATGATAATTGTAAATCAATAAAAATTTATTTTTATGAGTATGAGAATGATGAGAATGACTTCACAGACAAGACAATGGAAATTTCAAGGCATTTTAACAGTAATAAATTAATGCGCAAAAAAATAGTTGAATTTAACTCAGAAAACAGAATACCTCAAATAAAAAATTGAAAGATGAAAAAAATGTCAAGGTCCAAAAAAATTGCAATGAAAACTATTTATGCAACCTTTAAAATTTTAGATGAAGCAGGGGGTGAAATGAGAGGAAAGGAAGTTGTAGATAAAATTAGAAATTCAGTTGATTTTGATAATTATGAAAAGCATGTTTTTGAAAGGACTGGATATGTGAGATGGGAGTCAGTTCTCCACTTTTATACAATTGACACGATGAAAGCTGGGTTTTTAAGAAAACAAAAGGGAAATTGGATATTAACTCCAGAAGGTTCTGATGCTTTGAAAAAGTATACCCCAGAAGAATTGATCGAAGTTGCAACAAAAGAATATTGGGAATGGGACGCTAAAAATAAAAAGCAGAAAGTTGACAGTGATGATGATATTGAATTAATTGAAAACGTTTCACAATCCCAAAAAGCCTTAATAGAACAATATGAAGAAATTGCAAGTACCGGTATTAGGGAATTTATTTTAAGCAAAAACCCCTATGAGTTTCAAGATTTGGTTGGAGCTCTTTTAGAAGCTATGGGGTATTTTATATCTTCTATAGCCGACAAAGGTCCAGATGGTGGAATAGATATAATTGCATATTCCGATCCATTAGGTACAAGTCAACCAAGAATAATAGTTCAAGTTAAGCACCGCCCAAATGATGCTATATCTTCAGATGAAATACAAAAACTTTCTGGCGCTTTAAAGAGAAATAGTGATGTTGGTATTTTTGTTACTTCTGGACGTTTTTCTAAACCAGCCTCAAAAGAAGCTGTTCACTCACGTGAGCATATAGAATTAATAGATTTTGATAGATTTATATCTCTATGGGAAGAGTATTATAATAAGTTTTCAGATGAACAAAAAAATATGTTGCCACTACAACCAATTTATTTTTTAGGAAGTAATGAATAATATAACATGGAAATAGACTAAATGGTTTATGAATTGTATGGGTTAACAGAGGAAGAAATAAAAATTTAAGAAGAGAGTTAAATTGCTAACTTCAAAAGTAAATAACATTTAAAAAAATAAATTATTATGAATATATTTTCAAAGAAACTAATTTCAACTGATGATAAAGATTTACTAATACACCCGATAGAAATTTTTCAAGGCCTCTTTCATAAAGAGGGGTATTCATATTTGAGAGGCATACAAGAGGAAGTTTTAAATTCTTGGCATTTAATTCGAGGTCAAAGGGATGTTTTATGTAAGATGAATACTGGATCAGGAAAGACATTAGTTAGTTTATTAATGTTGCATTCCAAAATGAATGAAGGTGTTGGAACATCATTATATTTGTGTCCAGATAATCAATTATTAGACCAAGCAAAAAAACAAGCTGAATTATATGGTATTCCAGTGTGTGAGATAGACGATGATAATAATTTTCCTTCAGAATTTCATAATTGTAAAGGCATATTGTTATGTACTTTTCAAAGATTATTTAATTCTAAATCAATTTTCAACAGGGATAAAATAAATATTGGTTCTATAGTAATTGATGATGCTCATAGTTGTTTAGATAAAGCAAGAGAAACAACAACTATTAATTTACCAAGAAGTCATGATGCTTGTAAAAGAATTATTGCCTTATTTGAGGCGGAATTAATCGATCAAGCTCATGGAACATATAGAAGGTTGTTTGATGGAGATCCATTTGCAAGTATATTAAAAGTACCTTATTGGGCTTGGATGGAAAGGATTAGTGAGGTAACTGCACTTTTAAATGAGTTTTCAACAGACAATGAATTAAAATTTAAATGGGGTTTAATAGCTGATGATTTATTAATATACGATTGTTATTTAGGACCAAGGGGTATTGAGATTGCTCCAATTCACGTTCCTTATCAAAATATTAAATCTTTTAACGAGGCTAAGCATAGATATATTTTGTCAGCGACATTTGAAGATCAAACTGATTTAATTAAAGATTTTGGAATTGATTCTGACAGTATTATAAATGCTCTAATTCCTAAAGACAGAAAAGATATTGGTCAAAGATTAATTTTAGCACCGAGGAGATTTGACCCAAAAATAATGGATATAGATATTTATGGTCTTGCTGTTAATTATGCTAACAAAGGTATTAACGTTGTTGTTTTATCCCCCTCTTATAAAAAAGCAGATTCATGGATAAGGTGTGGCGCCACGGTATTGAATGAAGGCAATATAAATGAAAATATTAATAATCTAAAAGATAAAAAAGGAGGATTGTATGTTTTAGTAAATCGTTACGATGGAATTGATTTAAATGGGAATATGTGTAGGATTTTGATTATGGATGGCTATCCAGCTTTTACATCAGCAAAAGAACTTTATACTGAAATGAGATTAGACAGTGTAAAGGCATCGCTTAAAGCACAAATAATTGAACAAGGTTTAGGTAGAGGTGTAAGGTCTGGAAGTGATTTTTGTTCTGTAATATTAATGGGTAATGATTTGCTTCAATTTTTGGGAAATAAGTTCAATTTACAATATTTTACACCTGTAACAAGAAAACAACTTGAAATGGGCCTTTCTCTACTTGATGAAGAAGGTAAAGAAAATTCAATTAAAACAATAAATGACACTATTGATTTTTGTCTTTCACAAAATGTAGATTGGAGAACTTTTCATTCCCAAGGTATTTCGAAAGTAAAAGAGGAAGTTTTAAATGATCAAAAAATTAATAACATAAAGATTGCCCAATATGAAAAAGAAGCTATCGATATATTTAGAGCAAGAAATTATTCAGGTTCAAAAGATGTCATTTTAAATAAAATTATTGATGGAACTAATTTAACGAACAAGCAAAAAGGGTGGTATTTTCAAATTGCAGCTCAATTGTTGTATATGGAAAATAAAGTATTAGCAAATGATTTGCAATTAAAAGCATCAGCTTTAGCACCTCATATGTTTAAAACTAAGTTAGGAAATAATTATACAAAAATTAACATCTACGAGGAGCAATCATCAAATATTAAAAAGTTTTTAAGTCAATTTGATAAATCCCAAGATTTTAAAATTTATTTAGAAGCCATACTAAATGATTTAAAGTATAGTCCAGATATTAATTCGACCAAATTTGAAAATGCCTTAGCAAATTGTGGAAGAATGATTGGGTTTTATGCTCAAGAACCCGAAATGGAATTTGGTAATGGTCCAGATGTATTGTGGGGTATGACTGATAATCATTATTTAGTATTGGAAGCTAAGTCAATGGCTATTCATTCTGAAATTACTCGGGATAATATTGGTCAATTATTACAATCTGGTGAATGGTTTAAAAGGCAATATGGAGATGCAACAAATCATACTTTAGTAACTTTGCAATCTCCAAAAGTAAAAGGGTATAATGTTAATCCGAGTGAAAACACAAAAGTAATTGATGAAGAAGCCTTAGAAAAAATTAGAGAAAATCTTTCTCGATTTGTTGATGGTATTGTCAGCATGGGTATTAATGCTGTAACAGTAGCACATATATCAAAATTACTAGCGGCACATAATTTCACGCCTATTTTATTTAGAAATAAATATTTAAGCAATATTATAGTTAAAAGAAAATAGGAATTAAGAAGTACAGTTAATAGATAAAACTAACTGATTTGAAATAAAGAAATTTTTTCATCAAAAATGTTTGATACCTATTTTGTGAAATGTAGAAGGTTTTGAACCAGGCCTTTATTAAAACATTAAAATATTGGTACACCTTGTGTTTTTTATTTAAATTTATATTTTGGGAAAATGAAATAAGAAAAATTACACAATGAAAAAGAATTAGTTATGAAAACTAAAACTATTGTATTATCTGGTAAACAGGAAAATGAGTTAGAACAAATTTTAAGAGAATTAATTTATTCATTAAAGAAAACCTATTCAGATGAAGATCTAGTAAAATTATCTTATCTCATATTTTCTCAAAGTTTAAAACAAACCTTTAACTCAAAAAAAGACACTGCTACAGCCTTATTAAAATCAATAGGAAAACATTCAGGAAATGCTTATTCATTCTCAAAAAATAAATATTTTAGCTATAAAAAGAATGGATTTGAGAATGAATTTTTCAAAGATGTAAGTTCTACCCAGTCCTTTATTGGGAAAGTGCCTGAAAAGATTGAAAGATTTGGCGGTAATATGAGTCAAAAATTAAAAACTTTAAATAATGATTTTTTAAAGAAATCCAAAGACGAAAAAATTGAATTGATTTCTGTTAGCATATTAGGTGTTTTAATTTTTTTTGCAAGTGCTGGAGGAGAGGATTTAGAAGGTGGAATCCCGGATTCTGATCTGAATTTAGGAATTGGATATCATAGACATTTAATGAGTCATTCCATTATTATTGGATTTATAGTTGAATTTATGATGAGGTCTGGAATTGAAATTATTAATTCTTCGTACAAAAACTTACCATCTGGATATTCCGGTGATACTGACCCCCCATTCCGGTCATATTGACCCCCTTGTTGATTTTGGTCTTAAAAGATAAGATAGTGACAAATTTACAGTTTTTTTCTTAAACTTTCCCCTTTCAATTCTATGCGGTGTGAAGTATGCACCAACCTGTCTAAAATTGCGTCTGCAATTGTTGCTTCTCCGATAACTTCATACCAACTTCCCACAGGTAATTGACTTGCTATAATCGTTGAAGACACCCCATGTCTGTCTTCAATTATTTCCATTAAATCCATTTGCTGTTGTTTGTCTAGATGTAACAGCCCAAAGTCATCTAAAATTAGCAGATTTGCTTTACCCAGTTTTTCAAAGAGCTTAAAAAAGCTCCCGTCAATTCTGCTCATTTTGGTTTGCATTAAAAGCTTTTGTGTGTTGAAGTATAAAACCTTATTTCCCTGCGAGCAGGCTTGGTGTCCGAGTGCTGATGCCAAAAAACTTTTTCCGCACCCTGTGGCTCCGGTAATTAATACAGACTCTCCTTTTTTTAGGTAATTTCCTGTGGTTAATTCCGTAATTTGTGAGCTGTTGAAGCCTCTTGAAGTGTCTAGGCTTAGTTCCTCTATGGTGGCTTGATACCTGAACTTGGCGCTTTTTTGAAGCCTCTCAAAACGACGGTTGGTTCGATCCTGCTGTTCTGCCTGAAGAAGCATTTCAAGGCCTTGTGCAAAGTCCAGTTGGTGATGTTCTCGGGTTTCTCTCATTGCTGTCCAAGTACTAAGCATTCCCTGTAAGCGTAATTGTCTTAACTGATTTTCAATGGTGTTCATATGGTATTAATTTAATAGTTAAACTTATTGTTTGTAAGATTCGGCACCTCGTATATTGGGGTGTTTTGGCAATGGTTTCTCCGGGGTTTGCCCCATATTACCCGTCATTTTGTTTTCTATGATTTGTTTTAAAAACTGATAGGAATAATTAGTGTTTTCCAATGCTATATCACACGCTTTCATAAAGGTATGCGGGTTGGTTTTTCTGGCTAAATTCAAGATGCCGTCACAAGTTCTGTAGAGCTGTTCGGGGTACTTATCCTGTTTAAAAAGGGCTTCCATATAGCGGTAGAGCGTTTCGGAGTGCTTATACGCTTTTTGAAGATAGTAGGCTGGACTACGTTGATTGTAGTGCTGATGATGGGAACACAAATGCTCTTTTTGCGTAGAGTAGCCTCCTTTTTTATAACTTCTCGGATGTATGGCGACACACTTTGTTTCGTGATAAACCTTGACCGTGCTATGAGTGTAGATTACCTTTACCTGAGCGCCCATATAAGCATACGGAACGCTGTAATAATGTTTGTCTTCCCCAAGATAGATATGATTGTTTTTAGCCACTTTATGGCTGCGGTAATGCTTGATTTCAAAATTGTCCGCAGGTAATTGTTGCAGCGTATGTTTTTCGTGCGCTAAAAACTTTTCCTCCCTGCAATAATCCTTTTGTTGCATACGAGTTTGGTTGTGCGCCTTTACTTTTTCTTTAATGGCCTTGTTCAAGCAGGATAAATCAAAGAAAGTTTGATTGCGTATCTTGGCATATACCCGGCTGTAGATTAGTTTTACCTGGTTTTCCACCAAAGCCTTGTCTTTTGGTTTTCTCGGGCGTGCAGGCGTTACCGTTGTTGCGTAGTGGTTTGAAAAATCTTCTAATACACGATTTACCTCAGGTTCATAAGGGCTGGTTTTTATTACCGCCGCTTTTAAGTTGTCCGGAACTAAGGTTTGCGGAACTCCCCCTAAATCTTGCAGACAGCAGTTTAAGGCATATATAAAATCTCCGATACTCTGACTTTTGACAGCCATTGCAAAGCAATAATCCGAATAGGGAAGGCAAGCCACAAAAATCTGGACAGCTATAATCTCTCCAGTATCTCTATCCACATAGGAGAGCTTTTTGCCTGCATAATCAATGTAGAGCTTCTCGCCGGGATTGTGGCTTAAAACCATTGATGGCTTTTGATTGTTAAGATATTGATGAAGATGATAACAAAACTGGCTGTATCCGTAGCCATTGGGATAAGATTGGATGTACTCTTGCCATAAAACCATTCGGGTTACACCCACTCGTTTTAACTCTTTGCAGTAATATTCCAGCTTGTGTTTGAATGTTTCGTAACGGAGATCTTTGTAGGCTGGGTTTCCTGGCAATAGTTTTGCTTCCAGTTCTGTATCCTCAAGTTTTAAAAGAACTTGAATAGCTGTAGGATTTTGGGAAACTTTTAAAAGATACCCTTTAACGGTGTTTTTGCTTATGGACAGGGTTCTTGCAATATGCTTTATGCCTTTGCCCTGTAGGTGCATTCTTAGTAGTTGTTTTATTTGACTCATACGTTTTGGTTTTCCTGCCATATCTTATCTATTTGATGTATACACCAAATAAAACCAAAATCAAGTATTAAAAAGATTAAAAGGGGGTCAGCATGCTCCGGAATAATCAAAACAGATTACAATGGGCAAACTTACCTTTAACGCTCTTTTATATTTTAGGGGGTCAGCATCCGCCGGAATGGCAGATAAAATTGCTTTAAAAAACACCTATAATTTTAGTGTTCCCAGGGGGGTCAGCTTACTCCGGAATATCCAATTGCCAAAAAAAGAACCAAAAAGGACAAATCAAATTATTATTTAAATAAAAACAAGGGAATTGCTATTGGGGCAATGTGGGCAGGAATAAGTGCACATCTTTTAAAAGATTCTGGGATATTAGGTCACGGAGTAAAACCTTATAATGGATTACCAATTGAATTGTCTATGGATGCGCATCAAAATTTGTTTACTGCTAACTCAATTGCTTCAGGAATTTTTTCTTATCGCGATATTAAAGCATAGAATTTGTAACAAATTGAAGGATACTATCATTAAATTGAATTTTTGATTAATAATTTTTTTATATTTATGAATAAATTTAAATAATTAATTAATGTATAAAGCACCTCACCCTAACAGAGATTGGGATAATTTATTTACTCGTATTGTAAATGAAAAATATGATGCTGAGAAAATTTTCGCCCAAGGAGTCTATATTGATGACTGCTCTATAGATCTAAAACCCATAAGAAATGGAGTTATAGAAATTAAAGAGCTATTAGATGAATTAATAGAAGAAGGTTACTCTGGTGAGGAATTATTATACCAAGCCAGACTATGGCATATAACGCTATTAAAGAAGTTATCAAAGATATGGTTAGAAGATTCCTATGATACTTATTCTATATATGCCATTACAGATCCTAATTGGATTTTTGATTATGGAAATACCGATTCGTTGAAAGATGCTTTATTAATTGCCTTGAATAAAATGGAAGAAAATACTATTTTGGTCGAGAAAAGAAGAAAAGAGAAAGAGAATAAAATAATTGAAAATGAACTTAAGGAAAAAAATGAAAAAATAAGGTTAGAACAATTAAAATCTGACAAGAAAAATAAACTTATAGTTGAAAATCTTTTTAAGAAAGGGGAAGAATATTTAACAAACAAAGATTATCCAAATGCCGTTTTGTATTTTTCAAAAGCAATATTAATTGACCCAGAAGATAAATTTAATAAAAATTTATTTATCAATAGAAGCAAAGCAAAGTTAGAACTATTCGACTATTTGGGAGCTATCAAAGACTTAACTACAACTATTGATTTAGGCAATAAAAATTCAATGGTCTATTTTGAAAGAGGAGTTTTACACTATAAAATTGAAAAATTTAAAGAAGCTATTATAGATTTTAGTGGATCTATAGAGTTTGTTTCAGAAAATAAGGAAGCCTATTTTTACAGGGGATTAAGCGAGATAAATTTTGGAGAAAAGGATAAGGGTTATTTAGACTTATCTACAGCAGGTGAATTAGGTTATTTTGAGGCTTATGCTGAAATTAAAAAGAATTTTATCAAATAAATTATTTATGGAAAAAATTAAAAACAAAATTTTGTATTAGAACAGGTGTTAAAATTCCATTTAATCCTGAACGTCCATTCTGTTTTAAATCATTTAAAGAGTGGAATAAATATTAAATGTTGATTTCAAAGAAAAATACTGTCATAAAACTGGTGAAACATCAATTGGTAAAACAAGTTTGGCTAAGCCTATTTTGTAATATATTAATACATTTTTTTTAAAGTGATTAATTCTTGATCCTCGTTTGCTTTTGAGGAAATAGGTCTAACTTGACAGGTATACTTCCTATTTGAATTAAAATAATTTAATTTTTTATCAATTTGAATTAATCTTGCTTGTAAAAACCTTGCTCCTGCCAAGACTTTAATTGGGGTATTTCCAGCATTAACAACTTCAACAGAAATACATCCACAATAACCAGGTTGGACTACTGTAGAAATTGTTAATCCGAGTCTGCTATAAGAACTTCTTAATGTTAAAACAGCATAAACATTTTGAGGTAGTTTTATGTATTCTAATGTTGAAAATAAAACAGGTTGAGACGGGTGAAGTAAAAAAGATTCTCCAAGTTTTCTCCTTGTTTCTGTATAATGACCTTTAATAGGTCTTTTACTAAACTTGTTATCAGTTGAATCAATATAAGCATCTCTTCCTTGATGCATGGTTAAATAATCCGTACCTATCCTTAAATCAATTGAAATTTCACCAATTTGATCCTCATCTAAAAGAGGGACAATTGTTAGTTTTTTTGTTTTTAACAAAGAAATTATATCTTCTTTAATTAAAGTTCCTTGTTTTTTTTTAAATATTAATTTATTGAAGTTGAAACTTCTAACCATCTTTTTGTGTTTGTAAAGTTAGATATTGATTTTTCAATTAGGTTGTTTATAATCTGATATTTTTGTCTTGGTTCAAAATCTTTTAAAAAATTATTATTAGAATTTTCCCAAAAATCCCACCCTAATTTAAAAATATAATGTAGCTCTTGTTCGTTATTTAATAATTCTGGTATCAAATTTGGAAAATTGGATGAATTTAAATCTATTTTTTTATGTCGGATAGATAAATTCGTAATATTTGAAGAACTTAAAATATTATTAAAATTATTTTTTTCTATACAAGAAGTCATATTAAGAAAATCGTTAACAACCTTATGCCTTTTTACTGTTGACGGATGCGTTTGTGAATCGCCATTGTTAGAAGCAATATAACCTAAATAAGTCATAACAGAATCATTTATATACTGCGAAGCGAATAAATCAGCAAAATATTCTGATTCATGATTAAAATACATAATTTCAGCTTCAGAGTATTGGGTTTTAACGCCAAATTTATCATAAGTACTTTTTACACTAATGTTTAGTTCTCGATCTATGAAATGACCGAGTTCATGATAAAGTACAACCATAGATAAATAATCCCTTGAGAGTACTTTTGGTAGACTTATCCTAATTAATCTGTATTTGATTTCTAATTTGTAAATCTTTCTTAGGTAATCATTGATATTCTTAAATAATTCAAGATTGTAATAAGAGTCAAAATAGAAATCTTTATTGTTATTTGATAGTGATGTAACAATTATTAAGTTATCTTTTTGAATCCAATCTTCAAGAGAATATTTTAAACAAGAAATGATTTCATATGGGATTACATTAAGAGTGCTACTGTCAAGATATTCAAGCCCCTTAAAAATGAAATCTAAAATAGTAAAATGTTGCTCAAGGTTATTCTGATCAAAATTTTTAAAATCACTTTGTTTTATTGAGTTAAATACATCGTATAATTCACGAAAATGAAATTCTTTATTTGTATCTGAATATACATTACTTCTGCTTTTGGAAAATGCCTCTTCTAACTGTAAGATAAGTAATTCAATGGCTCTGTAATCCATATGTATGAGTTCAAAACTTATTTAAGAATTTCTAATATTTCATTATAAGTTTGAATTTCAAAATCTTTTTCTTTTTGCAACTGAACCAATCGTTCTTTATATTTTGTAAGCAAAGTCGTAATTAAAAAGAAATGATTATTATCGATTGTTAAGACAGATTTGCTCTCATTAGCTATTTCTTTAGCATCATTTATAGCTGTATCAATATATTCTTTTTGTTCAATTTGAACACCAGAAATAATATTTTCAAATATATTAATATAGAAGGGAGCTTGATTGAGATATGTCTCAGAAGATTTTGCTAAAAACATTTTTTTTATTTTAAATTAATTAACAATTTATATCAAAACTATCAATATTTTAAGCATCAAAGTAATTGCAATTTTTTAACTTGTACAAATTAAGGATTATTTTTGGTGATATCAAATAATAATGTTATTTTTTATTGCAATAGAGAATTAGAGAATTTGGTATTGATAGATTTAAATCAATTATTTTGTTACTGTATTGTTACTGAAAAATATATAAATAGCTGTAAATAAAGTGTATATCTATAGTATAAAGTACCCGCTCGAGGTACAAGTAAAAATCGTAACAAGTTAATAAATAACGAGTTACGATTTTTTTTGCATTTTAGAAGTTTATAAATTTGGTATTTTTGAATTGCATACGGAATAAATTCTCTGCTAAATCCTCAATTTTTATTACGAATTTATAGCCACCTCGAATATGGAAATTATTTAAATTATTAAGAATATTTTATATTTTTCAAGATAAATTTGATTTACACTAATAATTAATACTTTATTTCATAATTTTTTGCATAAATTTTAATAAAAATGATTTATATCATCAAATTAACAGATAACACGCCTTAATTTTAAGGTGAATTATATTCACCCGGATCCCTGAATATAATTATTTGATTAAGGGGAAACCACTTCTCTAATTTGAAGTGGTTTTCTATTTTTAATTAATTGGGGTTTTTACATTAATATTTTTAAATATGATCATTAACTTTATTCTATTGGTTATGTTTGTAATAATGACTGTTATTACTAACTAATATTTCTTTTCAGTAGTTTTCAAAAGTATGTTTGTTATTTATTGGTAATTTGGAATCGATGTAAATTACTGCAATAATTCAATTCCATATTTTAATTTGCTACATTAGATGTCGTTATGAAAACCCCTTTTAAAAAAATTGCAGCATTTCAAAAACATTTTTATTATACCATGAATCAATTTGGTAATTGCCGTATTTATTTGGAATAAAGCGAGCAAGCGCATTAGATTGTGTTTAAAAATAGGGAAATCATTAACGGATGAAATAACTAAAAAATGCGATTATCTCAACAAAAAAAGTAATAAACAGTATATTTTGTAATGATATTGCAAGTTGTAAGTAATTTGCACGGAAATTTGTAACAAAATATAAAAGATTGCAACTAATATTGAAAAATAAATACTATGAAAAAAATCTTATTGCTAATTCTTATTTGCTCAAATAACTTATGGAGTCAATCTAATGATTTTAACACCTATGAATTAGATTCTATAATTTCAGTTAATATTCCTGGAGAGAATGTTAAGATAGACTCTCTTGAAAATAATGAATACATAATTCAAATATATTCTAAGATTGGAAATTCTGAATTTACGGCACAAAAAGAACTATTTGTAAACGATAATATAAACGCCTATGATTCTTATCTGTCTTATGATTTAAAAAGTTTAGAAAAGCAATATAAAATCTTAGTTAATGAGTTTATTAATGATTCTAATTATAAACTTAAGTCTGAGAATTTGATAGAAAAAGATAATTACAAAGGTTATCATTTAAAATTTACTGATTCTTTAAATAACAGTATTTACGAGATTGAATATTTCTTGTTCAATAAGAACATTTATTCGTTCTTTTATAAAAATACGGCTGAATTTGATAAAAATGATATCGAATTATTTTTCAATTCTATTAAAATAAATTCATCTAAAAATATAAGTCAATTTTCTGGAAAATCCCCTTCTGAGAAATCTGCATATAATCTTGGTTATAAAATTGGTCATGCACTCAAAAAACATCCTTCATATCTTTGGATGGCTGGAGGAATAATTTTGATTTTTATTATAGGCATTATAGTTTTCTTTGTTAAACGAAAATAAAACTGCTTATAACAACTAAGCATAAAAAATTGCTCAATTCAGTAAGGTAGAATGTTACTAAAACAAAAAAAATATTAAATTTAAATATTGAAAAATTACCTTTTCAAACCAGCAATTTTTCATGCTCTAAAGCATTGTGGTTAATTCAAAAAAAAATTGAAATGGAAAACAAACACAGAGGATGGCAAAGGATTTTGCTAATTACAATACCTTATATATTCATTATTGGAATATTCCAATTAATTGGAGCTTTAATTTCGGGAATTGATTTGACTCATTATGAATCTGACCAAACATCCATTCAAAAACTAACGTTAAGCTTTTTTAATTTTTTAGGTACATTTTTTGTTTTATGGTTTTTTATGAAATTTCTGGATAAGGAGAGATTTATTAAACTTGGATTTGAAATTAAGGATAGATTTAAGGAGTTTAATGTTGGAATTGGAATTGGATTAATTATTATGAGTATTGGATATTTACTACTACAATCCCTGGGAGAAATTACCTTTCAAAGAATAAATTTTGATCCTAAAGAAACTATAATTTCTGTTCTTCTATTCATTATTGTAGCTGTTGTTGAAGAAGCTCTATTAAGAGGTTATGTTTTAAGAAATTTAATGATTTCATTTAACAAATATGTTGCATTAATTGTGTCATCCATTTTATTCTCATTAATGCACGGCTTTAATCCAAACATT